>Ga0302276_10000799_pt1 | contig 28513 bp, 18 predicted proteins | sample III_Bog_N2_3_FD_198768 | JGI IMG/M metagenome (GOLD analysis project Ga0302276, IMG submission 198768) | Peat permafrost microbial communities from Stordalen Mire near Abisko, Sweden - III_Bog_N2_3 | ecosystem: Environmental > Terrestrial > Soil > Wetlands > Peat | place: Sweden: Abisko...
CAGAATGACAATAATACCGTTTGACATACAGCGATTTGGGAGATGTTGTATGTAGCTACTGACTCAGAAGCGCGAATGTCTTATCCGCCTTGATCCGTGCTTCTATCCGCGTCATCCGTGTTAAGTTTTTCCTCCTGGGAGATACAACCCAGCGTTCAGGGCAAAGCCTAAAAAAGCTGATCGGAGCGGCGAATATTCCCAGCGCTGCCGATATTGGCCAGAGTGAAGTTGAAGCGGTAGACGTTCTCGTTGCGTGCCGTTCCCAGTTCGTACTTGCGATACTCCACACTGACACCGCAGCAGTTCCAGTTATACGAGCTTTGGATCGCGCCATACTGAACCGTCTTCAGATCCAGATCGATCCCAGCATTGGTTGCGGCGCTAAAGCCTCCCTTGGTTGGCTTGCCAAAGCCAACCGTGTACCGCATCTGCTGGAACTCCGCCACGCTGGAGGCGACGCCCGCCACATACGAGCGGCCCGGAGCGTTCAGCCGCGCATAGCTCACCCCGGCGAAGAATTCGCCCTGATGCACGTCCGCGTAGATGTTGTCCGCGGTAAACTTCTTGGCCCCCGTGTCGTAGTCGATGTCCCACTCCACGTCGGTCTTCTCCGAGGTGCGCACCCGCAATCGCGAGAGAAGCGGAGAGATGTTACGCGGCTCGGTCAGAAACGCAATGCCGGAGAAGTCCAGCGTCGTCGCCAGAATATTTCTCTTCCCATTTACCACCGCTCCGCCAAAGTTCGGATCGAAGAAGTACTTCTGCGCCACGCGCCAACTGATCCACTCGCGATTACCACAACTCTGCTCGATGGTATCCGTCCTGCCCGTAGCCTGACCGGGCTCGGCGACTCCCTCGGCCTCGCTTCCTGCCTGCTTCAGAATCTCGGTCGCATCGGCCCCGGAGCCCGACGCGCGACAGGGATTTTTGTCCATCCGGCGCAGAAACAGACGTTGCGTCGTTCCATACTCCAGTTCGTTGGTGTTGCTGGCAACATCCACGTCATCAAAGCGCAGAACCTGTTGAAAGTTGTCTACACCGTTGATGTAGCGATAGGTAAACTCCGGCTCGATGGTGTGCCGCACATCGTGGCGCAGCAGGCGAGTCACAAATCCCGAGTCGAAGGTTCGCTCCACAACCGGAGCGCGCAGATCCACTTGCAGATCCAGGTCGGCGCGGTTCAGCGTGGCCAGACTCTCAGGATTCGTCGTACCCGAACCAGACAGAGAATGGCTTCGACTGTAGAAGGTCTCGCGCGTCGCCAGCAATGGGCGAATTCTCCACCCCATAGCGCCAAACGGATACGCAATCTCCGGACGCAGATCCAGCCGTTCGATCATTCCTCCAGTTACAAAATTCGGCTGAACTCGCTTCAGCATCGCCACCGAGCTATCCACGTTCCACTCCAGCCCGGACGATTCCAGCCGATGATCCGTGGTTGTGAACTCCAGTGCGGGAGCATGAAAGATATGCACCTGCTGTTCGGGCAGAAGCGCCGTCGCCACCCGCTTCTCACCCTGATAACGATCCCCCTCCGCCGAGAGCGCCATTCCGTCCCACTCGCGCGTCCCATAGACGGTCGAGACCACGTCACTCGAGACAGCCTGATTGAAGTTGGACGAAAAGGCCTCGCGATACGGAAACGAGCTGAGGTATTCGACATCGGCTGTCACTCTGCTCTGCACCGCGTTCGCCCCGGCCAAGGAAGACTCGGGCGAATCGCCAATAAAATCGCGCCGTGCCGAGATGACCGCGTCCTCGCCGCTCTGATTGGTATAGATTCCTCCCGATGGCGTATACCCGCGATCCTGCAGTCCGCTGTAATGGGCCTGCACAAAATCCTGCCCCAGCCCGCGATAGTGAAAACTGGCGCTCTGTTCCCATCCACGATCCGAATAGAAGATCGCGCCAGCAGTTAGGTCCGTGCTGCGATTGATCGACCAGTACACCTGCTCGCCGACCGTGAATCCCTTGCTCGACGAATCACCCAGCACGGGAATCAGAATCCCGCTCTGCCGATCGTTGGCATCGGTCGGATGAGTCACATAGGGCAGCCACAGCACAGGAAGATTCATTACACGAAATATGCTGTTGCTCGCGCTCGCCTTCTCCCCATCCAAACGAAACTCGCCAGCCGAGAGCAACCAGTCTGGATGCTGCAACTGGCACGACGTCACCATGCCATCGTAGATCTGGTACTGCCGCGGCCCGCTCTTGACCACCATCCGACCGCTGAACAGGAAGGGATTGCTGTTGACATAGACTCCATGCGCGTCCGCAGCCTTGCCGCCCGACTTCGCATCCTGCCGGATCCCCACCGAACCCGATACATCGTAGAAACGCCCCGTCTGCGTCTTTACATTGATCGTTCCATGGCTCGCCTGAATCAGTTCGTCGTTCTCTCCTCCGGTCACCCGCAAATGGCCGTTCAAGCTCACGTCGCCTGTCTTGCTGTCGTATTCAATGCGATCCGCCTGTAGCGTACGGTTGCCATAGACCACCACCGCGTGGCCGTCCAGAAGATAGACGCTGCCCCGATTCGACTGCGTATCCGACTCAATGTGGACGAGCATTCCTTCGTCCTTCGGCGCGATCACCTCAGCCGTCGGGTAGCGCACCGCGTCGGGAGAATCCGGAAGATCCGCGTCTGGCTCATCTGGCACCGGCTGCACGGACGAACTCTCCGCCGCGCCGTCAACGCTGAAAACGCCGCTGGCAGAGCCGGTTTTCGCCGGAGGTGCCATACTCGTTACCTCTTGCGCAGAAAGTTGAGCAAAACTTGTAGCGCTCACCGTGATACTTATGAATAAGCAAACACACCTCAGCAGCGTTGCCGAGCAGAATCGGTCGTTGATAGTTGTCCCAAGCAGCACTCTTTGAGGTTAGACGATTTTACGGAAGTGAGTTTAGGAAAAATGGGCTCCGCCCTTCTAGACACAACCGCGCTGGATCCAGCCTTCGCCGAAGAGACCAGCAGAGCCACCGCCGCGACCAGCCGATCCTACGTCGCAAACACTGCCTTCGCGCCTGCTGCCACTGGCGAAGCGATGCGCCGCCAGGCCGCCGAACGCCTCGCCGCGCATCGCAACCGTCGCAGCCAGACGCAAGCCGCGCCCGCGCATTCTTCTGCACCGTTGCGCTCTCTGGCCGCGCCCTCCCGCTCTTCGCGCATCGCCGCAGCCGTCGCCCAGCGCTACGCCAACACCCCCAGCTATCACGCCTTTCTCGCCGCCGAGGCCGAGCGAGCCACCCAGCAGGCCCGCGCCGCAGCCGAGATTGCGGAACGCAACGCACAGGCCGTCGCCCGCGCCCAGCAGGAACTGCTCGTCTCGCTCCAGCAGGAAGCCCTCGCGCAGCAGGCTCACATACAAGCAGTCCGAGATCAGGAGATTGCCGAGCAAGCCCACTATCAGCAGCAGGAGATTCGCGAACAATCCCTGCGCGCTCAGCAAAGCCCCGCGCAGATCGGCTCCCAAAACTCACTTCCGCAAGAACTTACCCTCAGTCCCGAAGCGCAGCCTTCCGCAGCCTCGTCGCTGCCCGCGCGCTCTCGCTTCCAGCCCACAGAGGCCTTCCGGCCTGGGCTGCAGACCGCCCCAGCGCACACAAAGTTCCAGCCCCCCAGCGCCGCAGCCCCTGCTGTCACCGTTCGCCTCTACGAAGACGAGGCCAGCGCGGCTCATGTGGATCTGACTACACCGCTGCGCCCGCCCAGCATCAGCCAGCGCAATCAACCTGTAGACCGGAGCGATGCCGAGGCTCGCGCGCTGGACGAAGAGATCGCCTTCCGTCAGTCGCCCGTCTTCGAGGAGTCGGTCGGCCCGGCCATGCTGCTTCCGGCCAATCTCATCGAGTTCCCCCGCCAGCTCGTCGCCCCGCGCAAGGCCCGTCCGCGCTACGCCGAAGGACCGCTGCGCGACGAAGAGGTTTCCGGCCCCGGCGAGAGTCAACTGCGCATCTTCGAGGTCGATCCCCGGCAGATCTCCACCACGCCGGTCGTCGCCGATAGCGCCTTCGAACTCGCAACTCAGCAGTGGACCTCGATCTGGCTCGACGCAGACCACACCACCGCGCCCGTTGACGACAGCGCATTCCAGCCCGAGGACTCCGCCCTCTCCCTGCGCGAAGACGACCTACAGAACGACCTCTTCGTCCCCCAGCAGGCCAGCGTCGCGCCTCCGCTTCCCGGAATCGCCTCCATCCAGCGGCGACTCATGGCCGCGTCGATCGACGCCTCCCTGCTCGCAGCCGGGTTTCTGGCCTTCGCCGCAACCAGCGTCGCCGTAGCCAGCCGCTTTCTCCCCGCAGCCCCGGCACAGCAGAGCGCATCGTTTTCTCTCAGTTTCAGCCACGCGGCGCAGTTCGTCAGCCAGATCGCCAGCCAGACCGGACTACAGCTCAGCGCAATTCTGGGAGCATCCGCGCTCATCTTTGCCGCGCTCTTTCTCGCCTACCAGACGCTCTTCTACTCCCTCTCCGACGCGACTCCGGGAATGCGTCTTGTGCGCATCGCCCTCTGCACCTTCGACGACGAGAACCCCACCCGTCGCGCACGTCACCGCCGCATCTTCGCGGTTCTGCTCTCGGCCTGCCCGTTCGGCCTCGGCCTGCTCTGGGCCGCGCTCGACGAAGACCGCCTCTCCTGGCACGACCGCATCAGCTCCACCTACCAGCGCAGCTACTAGCCCAGCCCAGTGACCAGCCGTGTTTCAGCGTTTGCTATAAACCAGATTTGTTTGTCATTCCGCAGCAAAGCGGAGGAATCTGCTTTTTCCGTTGTCTTTGTTTGACCTTGCGATTCGTTTGACCTTGCTACTTCTACGCTTGTCATTCTGAGCGAAGCGAAGGATCCCCGCATCCTACCGGGTGCGCCATTCATCGCAGCAACATCGCGATGGATGGGATGAACACAGTTCGCACCACTTGCTCTTGCCGTTGCCTTTGCCTGTAAAGCGCCAAAGGCGCGTCCTATACCAGCCCAGAGCGAAGCCCTGGGTACAGGCCCGCAAAAATCCAAAAAGGGCTGAAGGCCCGACCCATAATTCTCAGACGTGCTGCTCATCCCCAAAAAGCTTCGGCGCAACCAGAGCGCGAATGCGCCTCTCAATCGCGTCGATAGAGTTATCTCCCGCCTCATCGTTGGCGACGGTCAAAACGCGCTGGGGATCGCGCGCTGCGATCTGTCGATAGGCCTCATGGATACGCGCGTAGAACTCGTCCGACTCGCGCTCAAATCGGTTCTCGTCTGCGGGCTTGGTCTGTCTGGAACTGTGCGCCTGCGCCTGGCGATGGTTGCGCCGACGCGCGCGTGTCAGAGCCTCCTCCAGCGGGGGCAGAAGCAGCAGAGTCAGGTCTGGCTGAAGATTATTGCAAACCGCAGCATGCAGGTCGAGAACGCGCTGGCTTCCAAGCTGCCGCCCCGCTCCCTGATAGGCCTCGGTGGAGTCGGTGAAGCGGTCGCAGAGAACGATGGAGCCGGCGGCCAGCGCGGGTTCGATTACCTCAGCGATGGCCTGAGCGCGGTCGGCGAACATCAACGCCATCTCGGCCAGCGGACTGATCGGCCCCAGCGCAGCCTCCGAACGCGAGTCCAGCAGAACGGCGCGCAGTCGGTCGCCCAGCGCGGTCGAACCAGGCTGGCGCAGGCTGACCACGCTGCGCCCGGAGCCGGTCAACCACGCGCCCAGACGCTGCATCTGCGTCGTCTTGCCTGATCCATCCAACCCTTCAAAGGTGATAAATGTTCCACGCGTCATGGGGTTCAGTCTATCGCAGAGGGCTTGCAACCGGCCATCGCCCCAACAACATTGCATAGAAGCGATACAATCGCAGGCAGAGCAATCCTGTCTACGCAGGAGCGGCGATTTTGCGGTTTCATCGCACAATCGCCCACATTTGCGTTGGACCCAGTTGTCCATGGAGTGACCGAGCGGCAACGATTAGAGATAAACTCGCGCCGAGCGCCATCGCTCCCATATAATCTAACTTTGTCAGCGGTAGCCGAGCGGGCGTGATTTTGCAGCAAATGAGGGTGTGCGTATCTTTACCGTAAAGCGAGTGAGCGAAGGTTTCCCGAGCATCAAGCTAAAGTCTGTGCGTACGCGCTCCAGCCGCTCCCGCATTGCTCCAGCCTTATTGGCTGTGGGCGTGCTGGCTGCGATGGCTCCCCTGTCGACGCGGTCGATGGCGCAGGACGCTACAACCGCATCCAGCGCGGTCAATACGTCGCAGATCCTCTGCCAGCCGCAGGCGATTGGCAATCGCAGAATTCCCAAAGACTCGATTCTGGCGCGAATCTCCAGCCATCAGGGCGATCAGTACGATCCGGCCACCGTGGAGCGCGACTTCAACTCGCTGTGGAACACCGGATACTTCGAGAATGTGCGCATTGAGCGCGCCGATACTCCGTCCTGCGTACAGTTGGTGATCTATGTATTGGAAAAGCCCACCATCCGCACCATTGACTATGTTGGACTGAACGCCGTCACCCTGTCGGACGTGCAGGAGCGAATGAAAAAGGCCAAGGTCGGCCTCTCGGTGGAGAGCCAGTACGACCCGACGCGCGTCAAGCGGGCCGAATCGGTCCTGAAGGATCTGCTCAGCGAGCACGGGCACCAGTTTGCCACTGTCAAGACCGAAGTCAAGACCATTCCCCCTGCCTCGGTGGGAGTCACCTTCAAGATCAAGGAAGGCCCGACAGTCAAGGTCGGCAAGATCGCCTTCGACGGCAACTACAACATCAAGGACCGCATCCTGCGCGAGGCGATGGTCAACACCAAGCCTATCGGGATTCCCCACTCCATCGTTCTGGAAAATCTTCTCGCGCGAACCTTCGACGCCAGCAAGTTGGACGAAGACACCGAGCGCGTGCGCCAGGCCTATCGCGACCGCGGCTACTTCAACGCGGAGACCAGTGATCCGCAGACCCATGTGCGCGACGAGGGCGGGCTGAACTTCTTCACCCTGCGTCCCTCCACCGGCAAGCGCATCGATATTCTGATGCCCGTCGAAGAGGGCGAGCGCTACAAGCTGGGCGGAATCACCTTTACCGGAAACAAGATGTTCAACAACTCCAAGGCTCTGCGCGCGCAGTTCACGCAGAAGGACGGCGAGTGGTTCAACGCGCAGTTATTCAGCAAGGGCGTGGAGCAACTCCGCAAGGCCTACGGCAGTCAGGGATACATCGGCATGGTGGGAAACCCCGTGCCACGGCGGGACGACGCCAAGAAGCTGATCTACATCAACGTTGACATCGATGAGGGCAAGCAGTTCTACGTCTCGCGCATCGAGTTCTCCGGCAACACGCTGACCCGCGACAAGGTAATCCGCCGCGAGTTGCAGTTGGAAGAGGGACAGGTCTACAGCACCGAGCGTTGGGATATGTCCGTAATGCGCCTGAACCAGCTCGGCTACTTCGACACCCTGAAGGTGAAGGACGACACCGAGACGCGGCAGAACTCCGACGATGGAACCGTCGATCTGCTGTTGAAGCTGAAGGAGAAGGGCAAGAACTCGATCGGAGTCAACGGAGGACTCAGCGGACTCAGCGGAACCTTCATCGGGCTAAACTACGAGACCAACAACTTTCTGGGATTGGGCGAGACTCTCTCCGCAACAGCCAACATCGGCGATCTGTCGCGCAACCTGAGCTTTGGATTCAACGAGCCTTACCTGCGCAACAAGCCCATCGCAGTCGGCACCGAGGTCTTCTCTCGCAAGACGGACTACAACCCGGCCAAGGCCTACTCCATCGCCAACAGCACCAGCGCCAACGTCACCGCCGCAGAGCAGTCGCAGTTGACCAACTACAACACTGCGACCACCGGCTTCACACTCTCGGCCAGCGAGCCGTTGAAGCATCTGTGGTCTACCCGCGGCGTGTCGCGCATCGGCATCACCTATGCGCTCAGCCGCTCGTCGGTGTCTACGTTCAACGACAACACGCGCAATATCTTCCAGTCGCTGGCCTTCCGTTCCGGCGTGGAGGGAATGAATCAGTTGAACGGCATCGTCACCTCGACGATCTCGCCCAGCTTCAGCTACTCCAGTCTGGATCGCGGCGTCGGACCGCACTCTGGTCGTGACTTCAACATCTCCATGCAGGTTGCAGGAGCAGGCGGAAACGTGAAGTACGTCTCCCCGGTGGCCAGCTTCCGCCAGTACTATCCGATGAAGGGACTCCGCATCAGCCCAGAGGGACGCAACGTCCTCGGCATGCGACTGCTTCTGGCGCACGTCTCCGGCTTTGGCGGAGAGGTTGCCCCGCCGACCAACCGCATCTACGGCGGTGGAGAGTCCGACGTGCGAGGCTTCGACATCCGCGCCAACTCGCCCTACACCTTCGTTCCGGTCAAGGTCCAGTTCAACCTGACCAACCCGGACGGAACGCTGATTCCCCGCGATCCGACCAACCCCAGCCTGGGCAACATTCAGATCCCGCTGCCAATCTATCGTCTGGTCTCGGTCGGCGGAGACACCCAGCTCACCGGCAACATTCAGTACCAGATCCCCATCGTCAGCACGGTCAGCTTCAACTTCTTCACCGACTTCGGCCTGACCGGCGACCTACAGCCAGGACAACTGCTACAGAGCGTTGCAGGAACCTCGGTACTGGCCAGCCCGCTCTACGGTTGCCCGACCTTCGTCAACGGAGCCTGCTACGGCGGGCAGTCGGTAGCGGCCTTCGGAGCGCGCAAGCTGAACACGGTTCCGGGAACCAACTTCGTCCCGCGCATGACCAGCGGCGCGGAGTTGCAGGTCATCCTGCCGATCGTGAACGCACCCTTCCGGATCTTCTACGGCTTCAACGATCTGCGTCTCTACAAGAGCCTGCCGCAGCAACTGGCCGTGGACAATACGACCCTCCGCAGCATGTTCCCCAACTCCGACGCCGGACGCTACAGCTACCAGCAGGCGCTGCAACTCTACGGAGCGGCCTACCAACTGCGCGAGCCAAGAAAGACCCTGCGCCTGACCGTGAGCACAACCTTCTAAACTCTCCAATTCCCAGCCCTACCCCAACAGAAAATACTTGAGCCTCCCCCGCACTGGTTAGCGCAGGGGAGGCTCAAGTTTTGCAGCAGTTTCTGAATTACTGTAGCCCGATTTATTTGTCATTCCGCAGCGAAGCGAAGGAATCTGCTTTTTGTTCGTTCGACCACGCCATACACCTTTACGGGAACGGCTCTAAAGCAAATTCAGACTGACCGTGTTAGCGACGTCCTCCGCCACGGGATCCACCCGCACCACCCGAGCCTCCACGAGACTGCGGCGCGGAGCCTCCGCCGCCACTATAGCTGCGAGATCCTCCACTGTACGAGCGAGCCTGACCGCGGTAGATATTGCCATTCAGGTTGGAGCCGCGCACCATGTTCGACGCGCCGCGGTTGTAGCTTACGGTGCCGCGGTTGTAGCCTGCGGCTCCGCCATGTGCAATGGCTGCTCCGCCGGGGCGTCCATTGAATCCGGCTACAGGATGGCTATAGACGAAGCCCTCGTGATCGCGGAAGCCAAGGTGGTTGTACTCTCGGTTATAGAAGAAGTGGCCGCCGTTCCAGTATCCACCCCAGAAACCGACGCCGAAGTAGCCGTAGCCATAGTTGACTCCGCCATAGTATCCGACGTGACGACCCCAGTAGCCCGGACTCCAGAAGTAGGCACCGCCATCCAAGTCCCAGTAACCCGGAGTCCACAAAGCTCCCTCGTAGGGCGGCTCGACCCAGGCTCCATCGACCCAGTAGTATCCATCGGGGCCGTAGGCCCAGTAGCCCGGAGTCCAGATGTACCCGTAGCCGGGGGCGACCGGCTGTGCATAGACGGGAATCATCGGCGGAGCAAAGCCTACCGAGACGAACACCCGCGCATTGGCTGCGGAGGGGGCGATCAGAAGCGCTCCAGCAACCGCCGCCGCAAACATCGTGCTCTTCAAAGCTCGTATGATTTTCATGATTTTTCCTTATTCTGCCTATCCTTCGCTTCCCCGATACATCTATCCAGCAACGGGTTGCGAGGAGTGCAGCGACTTGAACTCTTCGATCCAACTTCGCCAGCCTGCTCAAATCGTGCCAATCAACTTCTGTTGAATTAGACCCAACCTGCGCCAATTGGTTGCGGAGTGCCCGATCTTTCCGTCCATGTATTTGTATTTAAAGCATCTTCATGATTGCTATACAGACAGGAGAAGTGTCGTCCCAAAGCAGAAGAATTGTCATCCTCAGCGAGCGTTTTTTCCAAACCGAGCGTTTTCCCCCAACATTGCTGAGCGCCTTTCCCCCATATTGTCATCCAGAGCGAGCGCAAGGCGCGAGTCGAAGGATCTGCGTTTCTCGCGCCGCGTTGAAAGGACGCGCATCCACCGCGCCGTAACAAGCCTAGAATCAAAGGAACTTTACAGCCCGCGCAACTACGCGTCGGTCTCCCCGTGCAGCCAGTCGAAGTTCACATGCAGGCACAGCAGGGTATAACTCACCATCTCGTGAAAGTAGCGCATCGCCAGATCGTAGTCGTCGATGTTGCCCATCGTCGCGCGCGGCGAGGTGTAGACCGTCAACCCTGCGGCCTCGCACAGCTTGCGGATGCGAAACAGGTGTGTCCCATCGCTGACCACGATGATGCTGTTCAGATGCCGCGTCTGTGCAATCTCGGCCAGCCGCTCCACCTGCTGTCCGGTGTCAACCGACTCCGTCTCAGCCTCAATCTGCTCATAGGGAACGCCATTGGCCAGCAGATAATCCCTGCCCACTCCGCCCTCGGTCATCCCCTTGTCCAGATCGCCGCTGCCCCCGCCCAGCGTGATTACCAGCGGAGCCATCTGTTCGTGGTAGAGATCCAGAGCGTGATCCAGACGCGCGTGCAGCACCGGCGAAGGTCGCCCCACATACTCTGCCGCGCCGAAGACGGCGATCGCATCGGCAGGCCGCGCCTCGTCTCTTCCCGCAACCGCGCTGATCTGAACGTAGAGCCAGCCGAACCATCCCACCACCGCCAGCAACAGAGCCACCAGCAGGCAGCGCAGCAGGATCTGGCTCGGCTTCAACGCCCGACGAGAGCGCGCTCTAGAACTGCGCTTCGGCGTGTGGAAACGCCGTCTCAAGAGGCTTGAGCGACGCTTCGGCGAATTGGATGACCTTGAAATCATGGCAAAAAGGCTCAACACAGCACAGGAAATCGCGAACGTACAACCGTTTTATCCCCAATCCAGCAGCAAAACAGGTTGGAAAACGGCAAAGTATTGTTTGATAACAAGTATAAGACTCTTCCCACAACGCGCGAACAAAGTTGCCAGCAGTTCTAAATCAGACAAGAACCGACCACGGATCAACGCGGATAAGACCATTTTAGAAATTACACTATAGACCAAGAAATGAATTATCTCTTTGAGCGCAGCCCTCTTGAGAATTGTCATTCTGAGCGAAGCGAAGAATCCCCGCATTCTGCTCGTGCGGCGACGCTCTACATTAGTAAAAATTCTCTACAGACAATACGGCCTTTTCTTATCCGTGAAAATCCGTGTTCATCCGTGGTCGCTTCAGTTTTACGCTTTTTCCCTATGCGGTTGTTGCCTGCTGCCATTGGATTATCCCCACTTGGAATTGCTGAGAGGTATGCTATACACTTGCGCATCGAATCGTTGCAGACCTGCTCCAGTTCCACACACAGGAGATTAATTTGACGGCCGAGATCTTACGTATTCACCCCGACGAGCCAGAGCCAGAACAGATTGCGCGGGTCGTCCGTTCGCTTGCCGCCGGTCAGGTTGCCGCGCTGCCCACGGACACCTTCTACGGCTTGGCCGTCGATCCGATCAACCTGAGCGCGGTCGACCGCATCTACGAGATCAAGACCCGAGCCCGCCACAAGCCGCTCTCTCTGCTCATCTCCGAGACCACGCAGGCCTACGGCTTGGCGCGCGAGATGGATGGAGCCTTCGATCGTCTCGCCGAGCGCTTCTGGCCCGGCCCGCTGACCATCGTCGTCAAGGCAGGAACGCGCCTTCCTCTGCGCGTCACCGCCAACACCGGCAACGTCGCCCTGCGCGTGCCGGAGAACGCCATCGCCCGCGCCGTTGTCACCGGCCTCGGCCTGCCCATCACGGCGACCTCGGCCAACCTGCGCGGAATGCCCGAATGCACCTCCGCCGAGCGCGTTTTGGAGCAACTCGGCGAACACATCCCGCTGATCGTCGACGGCGGCCCAACCCTGCGCGACATGCCCACCACCATCGTCGATCTCTCCGGCGGAGGCCTCTCCTGGATGATCCTGCGCGAAGGAGCCATCCCCACCCACGAGATCGCCCTCGCCCTGCAACACTAGAGCCTCTTCACTATCGCGGCAGAGCGAAACCGATTATCCCTCTGCCCCTGGAACGCAGTGAAAGGGAATAATTTTCCCATCCTGCTGGTGCCGCGACGCTCTACCTCATCAATATAGACGCTCTGAAATCACTGCTTGCCCAAAGGCCCTTTATCCATGAAGATCTTGCGCCAGATCCGCTCTCTCTACGCCGCAACCCTGTTTTTCTCCGCGATGTCGGTTGCCGCACAACCCGCCGCGCCGATTCATCTAAAGTTTGACTTCAGCGCTGCGCCTGCCAAATCCGGCGCCACACGCGTCGCCCCGAACGCCGTCTACAGCGACGCAGCGGGCTACGGCTATGAGTCTGGCGCGCAGGTCTCCAACGGAGACAACGGCAGCACGACAACCAGCGATCGCCCATTCCTCTTCTCCGCCCGCGTGCCGGAGGGTAACTATACGGTGACGGTCGGCTTTGGCGACTCCTCCACAGCGACGACGACGACCGTCAAGGCGGAGTCGGGCCGTCTGATGCTGGAGCGCGTCGATGTTCCCGCCGGACAGGTCGTCGAGCGCAGCTTCACCACCAACGTCCGCACGCCCAATCTTCCCCGGCTGCCGACCAATGCCACTGGGCGCGAGGCGGTCACGCTGGACAGCTTCGACAACGGCAACACGCGCGACTGGGACAACAAGTTGACGCTCGAATTCGTCAGTCCACACGCGGCTCTACGCTCCATCGAGATCGTCGCCGCTCCCGCCACGCCGACCGTCTTCCTCGCCGGAGACTCGACCGTGACCGACCGCGACGCAGGGGGCGATGTAAGTTGGGGACAGATGCTGCCGCGCTTCTTCAAGGCGGGCGTCGCCGTCTCCAATCAGGCGCAGTCGGGCGAGACGCTGAAGTCCTTCGCCAACTCGCTGCGTTTGGACAAGATCCTCAGCCAGATGAAGCGGGGCGACTATCTCTTCCTCCAGTTCACCCACAACGACTCCAAGGCGAACTGGCCGCAGACCTACGTCGAGCCGGAGACGACCTACAAGGCCTACCTGAAGGTCTACATCGCCGAGGCCCGTCTGCGCGGTGCAACGCCCGTTCTGGTGACGGCGATGGATCGCGGCGCACGAGGTTCCGGCGCGCCAACGCACGGCCACGGAGGCTATCCTCAGGCCATGCGCGAGGTCGCCCAGGAGGAACACGTCGCGCTGATCGACCTCTACGGCATGAGCGACACCTTCTACGTCGCAGCAGGTGGAGACGCGGCCAAGATTCTGGCCGACGGAACCCACTCCACCGCCTACGGTGGCTACGAGTTCGCCAAGTGCATCGTGATGGGCATCAAGCAGAACAAGCTGGATCTGGCGCGATTCATCGTGGACGATTTCAAGGACTTCAACCCGGCGCACCCGGACTCCTACGCCACACTGAATCTGGGCGCGCTCTTCAACTCCACCCCTGCTGCCCGCGAACCGCATGGCGCAGCCATGCCCACGCCGACCGCCGCCCCGACGGCAAATCCTCCCGCGTCCAACCCCGGCCTAGGGCCGCTGTAAAGACTTAGAGCCTTTTCCAAATTGCTATATACCGATTTGTTTGTCATTCGTATGTACTAATTTATTTGTCATTCCGCAGCGAAGCGGAGGAATCTGCTTTTTGTTCGTTCCACAACGGCATCCCCTTTACAGAAACTGCTCTAGGATCAGGGAAAAAGTTTGTCGCGGCGCGGCGATACAACTCACTCCGTCGCATTCTCTCCTCTCGCGCAGGCATATTCGTTTCGCAATCAAGCCTGCGCAGTGTTTAATGGGTTGTGCGATGCGGTACGGCTGAAGCTGTACCCTTGCGAGGTTGAATCCGAATCGTGTCGAGTCAAATTGTGCCTAGCCTGAAGCGTCTTCTCCGATTCCGTCCCCTGCCGATCGCCGCTGTTGCGGTTGCCTTCGTCGTCGCCACTCCGGCGCTCTTCTCTACAGCGTTGGCGCAGACGGGCAGCTCCTCCAGTTCGCCGTCCAGTTCGAGTTCCTCCAGCAGCCCGGACGCGCAGGCCGTGGACGCGACTCCCGCAACGCGCATTGCCCTACCGCAGACGGCGGGTTCGGCCATCACGCTGGAGACCAGCGAGCCGCTCTTCTATCTGGCCAGCGCGCTCAACTCCTGCGGCTACGACGCCGGCCTGAGCGAATCCGCGCCTGTCCGCCTCAAGGTTCGCGAAGAGATCAACGCCGAACTGGCCGCCTCTGCTCCCGCCCGCGACACGCGCGACGCTCTCTGCTTCTTCATCCGCGAGCATGCGCTGACGGACGCCGGACGCGACGTGGCGCAGTACATCTCGCTCTCGCTCTACCTGACTCCCGCTCCCGCGCTCACCCCGTCGGTCGACGCCACCGAGCTGCCGCCGGACTCCACTCAGGTCGTCGAGATCCTTCCCCTGCTGCGCTCCTTCGCCGACGCCGTGCATCTGCACGCGCTCTGGTTCCAGCATCGCCCGGAGTACGAGGCGATGATCGACCACATTCACGATCCGCTGACCCAGACGATTCTGGACACCAACGTATTCCTGCGCATGCCCGTCAGCAGCTACGACGGCCGCCGCTTCCTGGTTCTGCTGGAGCCGATGCTCGCGCCAGAAGAGACCAACGCGCGCTACAACGGCAACGACTCGGTGGTCGTCGTCTCGCCCCGCGCCGAGCCGCTGGACGCAGTTCCGATGGACCTGATCCGCCACACCTACCTGCACTTTCTGGTCGAGCCGATGGTCTACTCACGCTCCGCAGCGCTCAACCACATGCTTCCTCTGCTGAAGCCGGTGCAGAAGGCCCCGCTTGAGTTCACTTACAAGTCCGACATCGCGGCTCTGCTGACCGAGTGCCTCATCAAGGCCATCGAGGCGCAGACCATGGACGTCGGCATCGCCGCGCCAACCAAGCCTACGGCGGGCAAGGATCGCGCGCTCGATGCCCGCTACTCCGCCGAACTCAGCGCCTACGAGCGTCAAGCCGAAGCCGTTCGCCGCCGCAAGGTCGAGCTGGACATGCGTCAGGGCTGGGTTCTGGTCGATTACTTCTACGGCCAGTTGGGAACGATGGAGCACGGCGGAACCGGCCTCAAGGACAGCATCGGCCCCATGATCTACGGCATGGACATCGATAGCGAGCGCCACCGCGACGAGCAGATCATCTTCCTCCCCACCGGCTCCGGCGGAGACATCATGCGGCGGACTCCGCGACCGCTCACCGGCCTCGATCTGGCCGAGCGCAAGCTGATGCAGGGCGATCTGGACGGAGCCGCGGATATGGCCGAAGCCGCGCTGAAGACCTCTCCTGCCAACCCGCAAGCCCACTACATTCTGGGCCGCATCGCACTGATGCAGGGCGACCCCGACGCAGCTCTCGACCACCTTACCCAGACGGTCAAGCTCTCGCACGATCCACGCACCATCGCCTGGGCGCACATCTACCTGGGCCGGATGTACGACATCGCAACCCCGCCCCAGCGCGACAAGGCGTTGGCCGAGTATCGCGCCGCGCAGACCAATCGCGACAGCCAGCCCGACACCAAGGCCGCCGCCGAAGCCGGCCTCAAGCAGCCCTTTGCCCTGCCTCGGCGCACCGCCAGCTCCTCCGACCAGCAAGACAACGAGGCCCCGCTCGACCCCACCGGCAAAGCCGAAAAAGACGCCTATCGCCCCGAACCAGCCCCGTAAATTCCGCCGTTGCGTAGAACGTTCAGACCATTTTTAATGGATATAGACCAGATATGTATTGTCATTCTGAGCGAAGCGAAGAATCCCCGCATTTCGTTCGCTCCACGACGGTCTACGCCCATTACCAAAAATGTCCTGGGAATTTCCGCAACACAATCTGCTCGCCCCTCCACAGCAATGCGGAGCATTTTTTTCTGTTATGCAAGGGACTGAATAGCGTACCCTAGAATCAATCCACCATGACCAAAGCTGTTGCAAAATCGAAGAAGTCTTTAGAAAAAAAGAAGAGTCGTGGGGCAGGTCGTCCCGCCGCATCCGAGGTTGCGGAGCGCATGGAGCATCTGCTGGACACAGCAACCGATGTCTTCCTGGAACATGGCTACAAGAGCGCCAACGTCGCCGAGATCGCCAACCGCGCCGGGGCGTCCAAGCGCACGATCTACGCGCGCTATCCCAGCAAGGCGGAACTCTTCGTCGCCGTTGCCTCACGCAAGATGGACGAGACCCATGCGTTTTACGCCAAGACTCTAGCCTCAAAGGAACCTTTGGCAAAGGTTCTCGATGAGTTTGGAACCAGCTTGATGCGATCCATGATGCGCCCGGATCTGCGTGCGTTATTTCAGGTCATTGTCGCGGAATCGCCTGGATTTCCTAAGCTCGCCTGCATGTTCTGGGAGCTTGGGCCGAAGCGGCTGACAACCATGCTACAGGACTATCTGGTCGCAAATCCCGAGTTCACGGGAGAGAATCCAGCCCATGCAGCAGAGATGTTCTGCTCGCTGTGCTGGGGACAGAACATCCTGAAACGGCAGTTTTACAAGGAATACGTTATACCACAAGAGATCCGGCGGATCAACGTGAAAGAGGCTGTGCGCATCTTCCTCGCCGCCTACACCTCTCCCCAGACAACACTCTAGGCAGGCCGCCAACACGGCCAGCGCGGACGGCCAGCATTTTTAGAGCCGTTCTCTCAAAGATGTATCCGAGGTCGTTTGTCATTCTGAGCGAAGCGAAGAATCCCCGCATTTCGCTCGCAGGGGCAACGGAGTACATCAATAGGAGAACCGCTCTAGACTAGGCGGGCAGGTCGAGCAGGTGCAGTTCTTTTCCCGGCTTGAAGCGAACAGCCTTTCCGGGAGCGATGCTGACCTCTGCTCCGGTGCGCGGGTTGCGTCCAATGCCGGTCTTGCGTGGCTTCACGGTAAAGACGCCAAAGCCTCGCAGCTCGATGCGGTCTCCCGCAATCAGCGTCTTCTTCATACAATCAAAGATCGCGTCGACAGCGTCTTCCGCTTTGGTTCGCGGAAGTCCGGTTCGTTCGACGACCCTCTGAATCAGGTCCTGTTTAATCATTATGGGCCGCCTCTCTTGCGCAACTGGCAGGAACCATGCGCCTTGGTTCCGCACGGTCCTGCTTTGCTGATGTTAGGAACTAACCCGCAGATTGTCAACGAGAGATTCCTGCCGTAAGATTCACCTATCCGAGATATGCGGATCATCGGTCTTTCCGGAGCCTGCAAAGGGATCCTGACGCAGACTGCATGAACCGCCAAGAGGAAACAAAACTGCATGGCCATCAAGAGCGACCGCTGGATCCGACAGCAAGCAAACGACCACCAGATGATTACCCCCTTCAGCGAGAAACAGGTTCGCGAGGGAGTCATCTCCTACGGACTCTCCTCCTACGGGTACGACCTGCGAGTCTCCGACGAGTTCAAGATCTTTACCAACGTCAACTCGGCGATCATCGACCCGAAGAACTTCGACGAGCGGTCGTTTGTCAGCGTACAGGCCGACAGCGTCATCGTCCCCCCCAACTCCTTCGCACTGGCGCGCTCGGTGGAGTACTTCAAGATTCCCCGCGACGTGCTGACAATCTGCGTCGGCAAGTCCACCTACGCGCGCTGCGGCATCATCGTCAACGTCACCCCGTTCGAGCCGGAGTGGGAGGGATTCGTCACCCTGGAGATCTCCAACACCACGCCTCTTCCGGCGCGTATCTATGCCAATGAGGGACTCTGCCAGATCCTCTTCTTCCAGTCCGACGAGGTCTGCGAAATTAGCTACGCAGATCGCAAGGGAAAATACCAGAACCAGCAGGGCATCGTCCTTCCCAAGCTGTAGTTCTCCCGCACCGGGTTGACGATCAGAGCATCACTCAAATTACTGTAGACCAAGAATAAATTGTCATTCTGAGCGAAGCGAAGAATCCCCGCATTCTGCTCGCAGTGTCACGGTCTACGCCATTGCGGGAACTGCTCTAGGTCTCGCAAGCGTCTCGCAGATCGCCTCTGCGACCAGACCACGCAGTGATATAGAGGCTTGAGGTCGATGAATAGAGTTCCAGCTAAGGGCGCAGACCGCATCGGCGTTGTCGCAACCGATGCCCTGCGCCTGATGGGACTCCAGTCCGTTTTGAAGCCCTACCGAATCGTCTCTCTCTCCCTGTCCGACGCGATGGACGAGGCTAGCCTCTCGCTGGTCCTGATCGATTCCTCCTGTACCAGCCACCTCTTCGAGTTGCTGGCCAGCTTTCGCCACCTGCGCCCCAAGCTCAAACTCATCGTCATCGGCAGCGAGACCGACCACGAGTACATCCAGCGCGTCATCGGCAGCGGAGCCAAGGGATACTTCAGCCTTTCAGCAAGGGAGTCCGAGATCCAGATGGCCATCGATGTCGTGCGCGATGGATCGATCTGGGCTCCGCGCAAGGTGCTGGCCCGCCTGCTCGAAAGCCAGCCCGACGCCAGCAACCACCCAATCACCCCGCCCAACTTCACTGCGCGCGAGCTTCAGGTGCTCACCCTGCTGCGCGACGGACAGCCCAACCGCGAGATCGCCCTCACCCTCGGCATCGACGAGGGAACCGTCAAGGCGCACATCGGACGACTCCTGCGCAAGGTCGGCGTATCCAACCGAACCGCCCTCACCGTCCACCCCTCCACCCAGATCGAATAGAGAATTTAGAGCGTTTCAGAAATTGCTATCGATCAGAAATATACTGGCAGACCAGAATAACGTGCTGGCAGACCAGAAATATATTGTCATTCTGACCCTCGAACGAAGTGAAGGGGAAGAATCCCCGCATTTTGCCCGCGCCGCAGCCGTCTTGTTTGTCATTCCGCAGCCGTCTTGTTTGTCATTCCGCAGCCTCTTTGTTTGTCATTGCGCAGCCGTCTTTGTTTGTCATTCCGCAGCCTCATTTGTTTGTCATTCCGCAGCGAAGCGAAGGAATCTGCTGTTGCTCGCCCTACAAAGGTCGGGTGCCCCATCCATCGCGGTTTCATCAGCGATGGGTGGGATACAGAAAAGTTCGCACCAAGTGCCGTTGCGCTTGCCGTTGTCTTTGCCATTGCTCTTGCCGTTGTCTTTGTTGTTTGTCTTTGCCTCTGTCTGGCAAGGGCCAAAGGCCCGTTCTATACCACCCTAGGCCGAAGGCCTAGGGTTACGTTCAGCAAGGATACAAGGGCTGAAAGCCCGACCTATAGCTTCAACGAACTGCTGCAATTCAAAGCCATTTTCCTTGCCAAACGGCTCGCCAAACCTATTAACTAATAAGTAACTGGTGCAGGTACTAAAGTCTCTATACCTTTGTACTATTGTTCACCCATCACATTAAGAACATGATGAATAAGCAACACAGACCTGGGAGAGGGGCTACAAGGATTGCAGCGCAAGCTGCTCGCTCTTGGAGCCCCCATTTTTTGCCCGTAGGCCTCCCGTCCGTCTTGCTCTTCTTTGCCCCCAGCGTACAACTCCCGATGCTTCCTCGACATCGTACTAACTGATGCATGAGCTTGATGCAGAATTCGATCTTGCGGTCTAATCTGGTCAAGGCCATTCTTCAGTCGAGGCCATTGGCTAAACGGATTCGGCTCAGTCTATTCAGAACCAGCAAAGAAAGTGAAAGGTTTAAAACCTATGAAACGACTCTCAGAAATTCTATGTGGCTTGGCACTGATCGCAACCACCACGCTCGCAGCCGTCGGACAGGGCAACGAAAAGCTCAGAGAGCGCCTCGACAGCGCGCAGGCCGTCATCAACGAGATTATGGCCACCCCGGACAAAGGCATTCCGCAGAGCATTCTGGCCGGAGCCGTCTGCGTCACCGTCATTCCGTCCTACAAGAAGGCGGCCTTCGTCTTCGGCGGACAGTACGGTCAGGGCGTAGCCACCTGCCGCACTCCCAATGGCTGGAGCGCTCCGGTCTTCGTGCAACTCACCGGCGGCAGCTTCGGCTGGCAGATCGGAGGTCAGTCCACTGACCTCGTCCTGATCGCCATGAACGAGCACGGCCTACAGCACATGCTCAGCAGCAAGTTCAAGCTGGGTGCCGACGCAGCCGCCTCAGCCGGCCCGGTCGGTCGTAACGCTCAGGCCGCCACCGACGCCTCGATGCACGCCGAGTTCCTCACCTACTCGCGCTCGCGCGGTCTCTTCGCTGGCCTCGACCTCGACGGAACCGTCCTCTCGCAGAACCAGGACGACACCCGAGCCGAGTATGGCGCAGCCATTCCCTTCGACATACTGTTGAAGGGCAACAAGCCGGTTCCCGTGAACGCGCGCCCCTTCGTGCGCACCGTAGCCCGCAACTTTGTAACTTCCAGAGACACCCACTAAACCCAAAGGACGAGCCGTAGCGCCATCGCGTCGCAGGACGCCGTAACGCACAAACAACCAAAGCCGCCAGACGGAGCCTCTCCGCTGGCGGCTTTTTTGCATCCTGCTAACAGTTTTTTTGCGTTCCTCTGGCGGCTTTTCTGCGTCTGTAGATGTGAAGTTTTAGAAATTGCTATAGTCACTTTGTTTGTCATTCCATAGCGAAGCGAAAGAATCTGCTGTTTGCTCGCCCTACAACAGCCGGGTGCCCCATTCATCGCAGCAACAGCGCGATGGGTGGGATGAATACAGCTCGCACCACTAGCCCTTGCTCTTGCCATTGTCTTTGTCTGTCTGGCAAGGGCTGAAGGCACGCGCTATAGATTTCTGTAGATCGAAACGCCTGAGCCAGCCTACATTGGCGATACGGCCTAATAAAGTCGACAAACAATGCTGCGGTTTCACGCGCGAAGCGTTATCATTAAGAGATTAATGGTTAAATCGAAAACCGCTCCAAAGTCCGCACAGATCCACCCCACAGAACCGAGAAGGTACGTCTGCATCCACGGCCATTTTTACCAGCCGCCACGCGAGAACCCCTGGCTGGAGACGGTCGAGATGGAGGGTTCCTCTGCGCCATATCATGACTGGAATGAGCGGATTACGGCGGAGTGCTACGCGCCCAACGGAGCCTCGCGCATCACCAATCGCAAGGGCGAGATCACTCGCATCGTCAACAATTACGCGCGCATGAGCTTCAACTTTGGCCCGACCCTGCTGAAGTGGATGGCGGAAAAATCTCCGCGCAGCTATCGCGCCATTCTGGTCGCGGATAAGCTCAGCGCGCAGCACTATGGCGGCCACGGATCGGCGATCGCGCAAGTCTACAACCACATTATCCTGCCGCTGGCAGACCGTCGCGACGCTCTCACCCAGATCCGCTGGGGCATCGCCGACTTCGAGTCCCGCTTCCACCGCAAGCCCGAGGGAATGTGGCTGGCCGAGACTGCGGTCAATCGCAGCGTTCTCGACCTGCTGGCCGCCGAGGGCATCAAGTTCACCATCCTCGCTCCCAACCAGTGCGCTCGCGTACGCAGGATCGCCCAGTCCCCCTCAAACGGCCCTCTTCCCGCCGAAGCCGTCGAGTCCACCGAGACAGAGCAGACCCCCGGTACAGCGTCCGCCAGCGATTGGCTTCCCACCCCCAACGCCAGCGTCGATCCCACCCGTCCCTACCGCGTCCAACTCGACGAGGGGCGCAGCATCGCGGTCTTCTTTTACGACGGCCCAGCCTCGCGCGCCATCGCCTTCGAGGGGCTGCTCAACAGCGGCGAGAGCTTTGCCGATCGACTGATCCACGGCTTTCGTCCGCCCACAGCCAACGCCCCTGTTCCGGTTCAACTCTCGCATGTAGCCACCGACGGTGAGAGCTATGGGCACCATCACAAGTATGGCGAGATGGCACTCTCCTACGCCATGCACTGGATCGAAGAACAGGGCCTCGCCAAGCTGACCAACTACGGCGAATTTCTGGAGATGTTTCCTCCCGAGTGGGAGGCCGAGGTCGCTGAGGACACCTCCTGGAGCTGTAGCCACGGCGTCGAGCGCTGGCGCTCCGACTGCGGCTGCAACGGCGGCAAGCCCGGATTCAACCAGAAGTGGCGCGGCCCTCTGCGTCAGGCTCTCGACCTGTTGCGCGATGCCACAGCCCCTCTTGCCGAAGAGCTGGCAAAGCCGCTGCTGGTCGATCTTTGGGCTGCGCGCGACGCCTACATCGACGTCATCCTCGATCCCTCGACGCTGTCAAGAGATCGCTTCTTCGCTCGCCACGCCAAGCGCCCCGTCACTACCGAAGAGCGCGTCATGCTGCTCGAACTGCTCGAGCTGGAGCGACACACCCAGTTGATGTACACCAGTTGCGGATGGTTCTTCGACGACATCTCTGGCATTGAGACGGTTCAGATTATCGCCTACGCAGGCCGCGTCCTACAGCTTGCGGCCAAACTCTTCGGCCCGGCTGGATCCGCACTCGAAGATCGTTTCCTCGCCATCCTCGCGCAGGCGAAGTCCAACCTGCCAGAGATGGGCGACGGAGCGAAGATCTACCGCCGCTTCGTCACCGGATTGCGCATCGGTCTGGAGCAGGTTGGCGCGCACTACGCCATCAGCTCGATCTTCCGCAGCTATCCCGAGGACGGCGAAATCTTCTGCTTCGATCTGCACCGCGACGCGCAGGTGAGCTTCACCTCGGGCCGTGGCAAGGTCGCGCTCGGTCGCGCCCACATCCGCTCGCGCATCACCGAGGAGAACGAGGAGATCTGCTTCGCCGTGCTCCATCTTGGCGATCAGAATCTCTCCGCCGCCGTGCGCCGCTACGCAAGCCATGGGCCAGAGAATGGAGCGGCCTTTGCCGCGTTCTCTGACGACATCCGCAACGCCATCCGGCGCGCCAACCTGCCCGAGGTCATCCGCCTGATCGACCGCTTCTTCGGCAACATGGCCTACTCGCTGACCTCGCTCTTTGCCGACGAGCAGCACAGCATCCTGCATATTATCCTGAACCGCACCGTCACCGAGATGGAGGACTCGCTGCGCATGATCTACGAAGATCATGCCTCGCTGCTCCACTTCCTCACCGAAGCGGGAGTGCCTGCGCCGCCCGCGCTGGCCATCGCAGCCAACTTCGCCATCAACGCCAGTCTGCGCCGCGCCATCGAGGCCGAAGACTTCGATACCACCGAGGTCGAATCACTCCTCCAGCGCGCCGCCGCAGATCAGATCCACATCGACGCTCCCGCGCTCAGCTTCGCCGCCGTCGAACGCCTGAAGCGCGTCATGCTGCAACTGGAGAACGTCGCCGAGACCGATCAGTCGCCGGAACTTGTCCTGCGCATGGCTCTCACCATCGCCAACACCCTGCGCAGCCTGCCCTTCGACATCAACCTCTGGCAGGCGCAGAACATCTGGAACGACATCTTCCGCCGCGAAGACAGAAACAACTGCTCCCTCGATTGCAGAATGCTCTTCAATAAGCTGGGCGAAGCACTGCACATCTGTGTCGATCAGCTCGCTGTCGAAGAAGACATCCCCGCTGGCGATCACAATCTCAGCACGACGGCTTGACGTTACTGGTCTTTTCTCGTATGTCGCTGTACTCTTCGGTGTAGGGCTTCTTGCGGAAGGTCGTCCACAGATAGTTGAGGGTGTATCGCCATGCGATGGTCACCATCCCCTCCTCCTTCAGCCGTCGCGCCGAGGAGTACATCTTCAGGTCGAAGGTAAACTTCACCTGGCCCACGCTGTTCAACCGGCGCGCAATGTCGGTGTCTTCGCCATAGAATGCGATTGACGTGTCGAATCCGCCAATCTTCTCCAGAGCCTCGCGCCGCAGTACGAAGTTTCCTCCCTGCACCATCGATCCGGCACGCAGCACATAGCGATTCAGCGCGTAGACCAGAAAAGCCACCGCATAGAATCCCTGCACACTCACGCGCTGTCCAGCCGTCAGGTCGTAGTAGACGAACGGCCCGCTCAGCGCAACCATCTTCGGCTCCCCCGCAAAGCCCGCGAGAACCTGCGCCAACCACCCCGGAGTCAGTCGCGAGTCGGAGTCAACATTGGCAATCAGTTCGCCCGTGCTGGCCGCAAATCCCGCCTGCCGCGCAAACGTCAGCCCCTTGCGCGGCTCGTCGACCACGCGCACACCGGGATAGCCCAACGCAACTTCGCGCGTACGATCGGTGCTTGCATTGTTGACCACGATGATCTCGACCGCATCGCTCATCCCCTGCGTCTGCGCCAGGATCGACTCCAGGCAAGCGGGGAGATACATCTCTTCGTTGTACGCTGGAACCACAAAGCTAAGCCGCATATGCCTCCCAGTCTACCCCCCGATTGTTACAGGACGCTGACAATTTCATAGGGAATTCAAAAGAATACCCCCGCCCAAAACTTCCTGCTTGAGCAGTTTCCTAAATTGCGATAAGCCAATTTGTTTGTCATTCCGTAGCAAAGCGAAGGAATCTGCTTTTCCTCGCCCCACAATGGCCTGCCCCCTTACCGAAAATGCTGCTAACCTGCTTCTATCCTGTTAATCTGCATCTATGGAGTAGAGGACAAAAAATGAGCGAGCAACCGGGAAAGATTGGAATTGTGGGAGCGGGCAGCGTGGGAGCGACCATCGCCTACGCCTGCATGGTGCGCGGAGTCGGCAAGCACATCAGTCTGTACGACGTGGCCAAGGCCAAAGTCGAGGCCGAAGTTCTCGACCTGAACCACGGTCTGATGTTCGTGCCGATGGCCACCGTTGACGGCTCCGACGACATCAACGTGCTGGCGAACTCCGACGTCATCGTCGTTACCGCCGGAGCCAAGCAGAAGCCCGGACAGACGCGCATCGATCTGGCGGGCGTCAACACCGGAATCTGCCGCTCGCTGATCCCCGAACTGCTGCGGGTAGCGCCAAACGCAACTCTGCTAATGGTGACCAATCCGGTCGACGTGCTGACCTACGTCGCGCTGAAGCTGAGCGGACTCGAGAGCCATCGCGTTATGGGCAGCGGCACCGTACTCGACAGCTCTCGCTTCCGCTTCCTCATCGCGCAGCGCTGCTCAGTCGCGGTGCAGAACGTCCACGCCTACATCGCCGGCGAACACGGCGACAGCGAGATTCCCCTCTGGGCCAGCGCCAGCATCGGCAGCGTTCCAGTGCGCGGCTGGAAGATACCCGGCCACGGCGAGATTAACGCGCAGGACGAACTCAGCCTCTTCGAGAGCGTACGCACCTCGGCGGAGAAGATCATTGAGGGCAAGGGCGCGACGAACTACGCCATCGGCCTGGCCGTCGCCGCCATCCTGGAGGCGATCCTCTGGGACGAGGGCCGCGTCCTGCCGATCAGTTCCCTGCTCACCGACTATCGCGGCATCAGCAACGTGTGCCTCTCCGTCCCGTCGATCGTGGGCCGTCGCGGCGTCGAGGGAATTCTGCCCATCCCGATGAATGCGGCGGAAGAGGCCGGACTGAACGCCAGCGCAGCAGCCATCCGACATGTCCTGAGCAGCCTCGGCTTCTAAAACTCAGCCCAAGCCTTGCTTTGAAGGGGCGGGACTTCAGTCCCGCCGTATGGCTCATATATTCAACGGGGCTTTAGCCACCGAGGGAATGCTCGCTTCCAACAATTCAATCTTTTTCCTTTCGGAGGGAGCAGAGCTTCCCCGATGGCTATAAACGGAAGGGAACGACTTCAGCCGTTCCATAAATCGCCTGTTTTCAACGGGGCTTTAGCCCCGGGCCTTTGCTGTCAAGCCCCCATTCCACAAAAATCAATATAAACATCTATCCATCAACCACTTACCAATAAAAATAGTTGGCATAGTAGTTATGCTCCACCCCGTAGAATAGAAGTATGGATAGAGAATTGGCAGTCCGAAAAAACCTAGACTACCGATCCGCCCAATTCCAGCAACCCATTCATAATCAATATTTTAGATGTAAGCGTTTTATAATGAATATCTTGCAGGGATACCCCTGACGTAACGCCATGATTCCAGAACACTTCTCCCCAAGATCGATATGTATACCCCCCCCGGTCACCCCAGCTCCACGCCTGTTTGGCCAAAACTTATTGTGCGCTCGTCCCTGCTTTCTGAGACAATATCCAATGTATGCAACCTGATAATCTCATCGCGCTCAAAGACGACATGGTGGCCTTCATCGCCGGTCACGGACTACGCCGCTTCAATGGATACGTCACCGAAGAGGTCCCTGCGGTCTTCTTCGAGGAGGAAGGCCCCGACTCCTGGAAGGACTTCGTCGAGCACGCTAAGGCCTCTGGAGCCAGCTTCGTCACCATGAACGAGGTTGCACTGGAGAAGGCCGACGTCGCCATCCTGCTGGAGCAGTTGCGCGACCAGAGCTACCCCGGCGCCGACAACGCCATCGAGCTTGAAGAAGCCGAGCATCTGGTCAAGTACGTCGGCAAACTGGGCTACCTACAGCTCGGATTCGCCCATCAGGGCGTGATGTTTCTCTTCGAGACCTCGACCGAGTGGTACGAGCAGTTTCAGGAACTCATCGAGGCAGTCACCGACCTCAGCGGCATGGTTCTCGACGACGACGGTTGCGGACACGATCACGATCACGACGAAGATTGACGCCAGAGACGCAGATCGGGATTAGTCCGCCAGTGCGGGAGTTCGTGCCGACGCAGGAGCAATTCGACGCAGCGAACTCGCCCGCATGGCTTCTAAAGACGGCCCTCGATTCGCAGGCGGTCGACGCTCTCGCCGCCCAATTTGGCTGTCCTCAAGCCGTTGCGCAGATGCTGGTTGCGCGCGGCATCGACACGCAGGATGCGGCGGAGAGATTCCTCAATCCGTCGCTGTCCGCGCTGCTGGACGATCCTGCAAATGACCCAGCGCAACTGCTCGGCATCGGTCGCGCCATCGAGCGCGTTCTCTCGGCCATTCTCGCTGGCGAGCCGATTCTGATATACGGCGACTACGACGTGGATGGAACCACGGCGACCGTCCTGCTGAAGACCACCATTGAGCGCATCGCTCTGGCCATCGACCCGGCCAAGCCCGCAGCGGTCAGCTTCCACGTTCCGCACCGCATCCGCGAAGGCTACGGAATGCAGAACGCGATTCTGGGCGAGGCAGCGGCGGCGGGAGTCAAGCTGGTCATTAGCGTAGACACAGGCATCCGAGCCATCGCCGAGGCGGTTGAGGCTCGCGCGCTTGGACTGGATCTGATCGTCACCGACCACCACCTGCCCGACGACACGACCGAGTTGCCCGACGCCTTCGCCGTGGTCAATCCCGCGCAGACCGGCTGTCCGTATCCCAACAAGAATCTTTGCGGAGCGGCTGTAGCCTTCAAGCTGGCGCAGGCTCTGCTAGCCGCCGCAGCCGTGCTTACGCCGGACGCCGAAGCCTTCCGCGCGCGCATTCGCAACGTTCTGGTGCCATCGTTTCTCAAGCTGGTCGCCATCGCCACGGTCGCCGATTCGGTTCCGCTCACCGGCGAGAATCGCGCACTCGCCGCGCTGGGTCTGGCTGCGCTGGCCAACCCTGTTCAGCCCGGACTGCGCGCTCTGATGCAGCTGGCCAAGATCCCGCTGGATCGCGCGCCAACTGCAACCGAGGTTGGATTTCGCCTCGCCCCGCGCATCAACGCCGCCGGACGCATGGACGTCGCCGACGACGTGGTCGAGCTATTTCTGACCCGCAACGCCGTCCGCGCGCAGGAGTTGGCCGAGAAGCTGGATCGCCTGAATCAAGACCGTCGCGCCTCCGAGGCGCACGCTCTGGAGGTCATCGACAAGCAGTTGCAGACGATGCTCGATGGCGATGGAGCCTACCCGCGCGAGTGCATGATTCTGGACAACGCCGAGTGGCATCGCGGCGTCCTAGGCATTCTCGCCTCGCGCGTGGTCGAGCGGACTGGACGTCCGGCGCTGATTCTTACCCACTGCGACGGCAGCGCGCATGGCTCTGGCCGCTCAGTTCCCGGCTTCCATCTGCTGGACGCGATCTCGGCCGCCGATGTTGTAGAGCCATCCGCAGCGCTCTTCCACCGCTTCGGCGGCCACGCCCACGCGGTCGGATTCTCGCTCGCCACAGAGCGCATCGACCTGCTGCGAGCGCGCATGAGAGTCTACACCGCGACGCATCTGACCTCGGAGCTTCTTGTTCCGCAGCTCGAATACGATGCGGAACTCTCGCTCGCCGACGTCACGCCCGAGCTATACGCGTGGATCACGCGCTGCGCTCCCTTCGGCATCGGCAACCCCGAGCCAATCTTCCTGAGCCGCAGTCTGACGCTCGCCGCGCCGATCCGCATGATTCAGGACAGACACATCAGTCTGCAACTGACGCAGAGCGCACCAACGCAGGCGACGAGCAACTCTCCGGCGATT
>Ga0302276_10000803_pt1 | contig 28422 bp, 26 predicted proteins | sample III_Bog_N2_3_FD_198768 | JGI IMG/M metagenome (GOLD analysis project Ga0302276, IMG submission 198768) | Peat permafrost microbial communities from Stordalen Mire near Abisko, Sweden - III_Bog_N2_3 | ecosystem: Environmental > Terrestrial > Soil > Wetlands > Peat | place: Sweden: Abisko...
CTTTGTTTGGCCCGGCCCAGCGCCGGTAGCAATAGCGCGGCCAGAATCGCGATGATGGCAATCACCACCAATAATTCAATGAGCGTAAAGGCTTGGCGCGGATTCATAATGGCTTAGACACCGCACATTAATATTTGTTTCACGTTAATTGACGTCGGCCCCACAGATATATGTCCGCCGGATCGCCAAAACGGACATTTTTTTATGGTTATCGGGCCGATTTCCGGCTGCCCCGGTAAATCCGGGACGGCCCACCCACCTGTTACTTAAGCAAACCGGCGGGAATGTTACGAAGTTTCTGGAAGTTTTGCGTTTTGGACCGTTGGCCTTTCTTCCGTGGCATCACCACCCTCTTGGCCCTCCGCCCGGGGAGATCTGTTGGATACCGTGTCCTTCCAGCGGGATTTCCGGCGCGGTGCAAAATATGCAATATAACGCCTGTCAAATGTTGACAAAAGCAGTTTATTGCTTATTATGAGCATAATTATGCGCAACTATCGCGTCAAAATCGGACGACTCCCCGCCGGCCTGGGAGAGCCATTGAACCAACGACTTGAGGCCGGGGCAGCCGGGAAACCCAGACCGGCCACCATGCCGGCCCCCGCCGAAACCAGCCAAACTGGGCGGAAACCAGGTTGGAACAAGGTTAAACCAGCCGATACGAGCATAAGTTTTCAGCCTCGGGCTGGGCCCTCGCAGAGCGAAGTCCAACCCTGTTGCCGGCCCCGGCGCACCGGGCCGAACACTGGCTATAAATCAATATGTTCCAAAGCTGCTTATTAATTGGCGGTCGGGCGCGCCACCACTCACCGGCTTCAGCGTTGCAGATCGCCGGGATGCTCGGGGACGCCCGGGTCGTCCAACATCTGCACGGCGCTGGCCGGGCCGAGATCGGTCCAGTCTTTGAGTGCCCAGACCACCTTTTTGTCCGGGGTGACCTCGATCAACTGGTCGGCCGTACCCCCGTTGCCCCGGGAGCAGAGCACCGTGTTGCCGTTGGCGAGCCGGGTGCAACTCTGGGAATCCACAAACTTGAGTCCGGGCGGGACGTCGGTGGCCAGGTTGAACTCCCACACCGTCTCGCCCTTCGGGTTCACTTCCCGGGTGCAGCGGTCGCGCTCGTCGGTGATGAGGGTGTCGCCGTTGTGCAACCGGACGGCCGCCCAAGGCGAGGGAATCTTGTAGGACCAGATTTCGTTGAAGTCCTTGTCATACTCGACGATTTTGCCCAATTCGAGGAAGGGGGCCAGATAAGTGCCGGCGGCGGTCATGCGAAAACGGCGGAACTGGCCGTGAACGCCCGTCCCGGCATCAGGAAAAGTGTGATTCACCTCCACGGCCCCGGTGTGCTTGTTCACCACCAGCAACCGGGCCGGGGTGCCGTTTTCCACGAGCAGGACTTTGTCCAGGCCGATGGGTTGGACCGTGTGGATTTCCGTTCCCTTCGGGGCGTCCAAGTGCCAGACCTCTTTTTTCTGGGGGGTCACTTCGGCGGCGTATTGCATGCGGGAGAACAGGATGTTGCCGTTGGACAGCAGCCAGATGTCGTCGTATTCCCAGCCTTTGCCGGTGGAATAAGTCCAGATCACTTTGCCATCGTTGACCACGAAGATTTTGTTGCAGCCCTCCCCGATGTACAACATCGGATGCTGCGCCAGCCCTTTCCCGGGCAGACTGGTGTCGGGCGGGGAGATTTTCCAATTGGGCGGGGGCACCGGGATTTCCGCCGCGCCGACGGCGGGCACGTCGGCGGCGGTGAATTGGGGCAGCACCGCCAGCGCCGGGGTGGCGCCGGACGATCCGCACCGCCCCGGGCAAATGCTGTCGCAGCCCGCGCCGAGGAGGGCGAGGCTGACGGCGGCCGCAGCCGCCGGAACCAGATTGACAAAACGATGCCGGAAGTGAAGGAAAATACTCATGGTGATGGCGGTGATTTTATTTCAACGGGATTAAAAGTCCACTTTTTTTCTTCGCCTTATGTATATCCACACCCATCCTGGCCGGAACGATGCCGTTCAACCGCAGATGCACGCAGATGAGGAGAAATGGCAAAGCCGGAAATACCGAGGCCCCAACGGGCACTCGGTTATGTCCGGACTGGATAAATGTTTCTTCCCGGTTTTTATCTGCGTTCATCTGCGTCCATCTGCGGTTTAAATGCCTCGTTCCGCCTCAGGCAGCCCGAGCCTCAACCAAAGCACATCGATGGACGCCTCCAGCCATTTGCCAACCCATGGCCCCACCCCCAGCCCCCAGACCATCGAGGCCGTAACGTCCGAAAAATGATGGCAGCCCAGCGCCATCCGCGACCAAGCCACGGCCACTCCGGCCGCCAGAAAAGCCGCCGCCCACCCGCGACGGCGAAACCAAGCTGCGCCGGCCAGTCCGGCCCAGACGGCCGTGTGCCCGGACGGAAATGACGAAAACTCCGGTTTCCCGATGATCCAATGCGACTGGTAGCGCAGACCGTAAAATCCCGCCGGCGCCGCCGCGCCGGGCCGGGTCCGCCCAACCGTGCAGCGAATGAGGTTGGAACCCAACCCCGTCAGCAACCCCGCCGCCAAAACCAGCAACAACAGCCGGCCCGTCGCATATTTCCGGCCGGCCACAAGCAGGGCCACCAGCAACAGCCCGGTGAGCAAAATCGGCGGCCAATCCCCGTATTTGCTCAACCACACGGCCGGCCGCCAGAGGCTTCCATGACCCGGCAAAAAACAGGCGCCCGTCACCGCCTTATCCACGGCAAAAGCCGCGATGACGGCGAGAATCCCCGCCCCCCAAAAGACCAGCCAGCGTCCCCGCCCGGGCCATGCAGCGTTTAAGGACATGGGACGGACGGACCAGAAACAACCCCTCGGCCATTGGACCCCTTGTTTTTGCGCCTGGGGTTACGCGCGGATTTGATCATGCGCATCACTTTTAACGATAAACCTTTCGCCCATATATCAACGGAGGGTTCTGGTGCATTCAACCCACGGCCCAGTCCAGGATGGACTTCTGCACATGCAGCCGGTTTTCAGCCTGGGTGAAGATCGTTTCGGCGTGGGCCTCGAAGGTTTCCGCGTCAATTTCCTTGCCCCGATACGCCGGCAGACAATGCATCACCAGCGCCCCGGGATTGGCCAGTTGCACCAGCCGGGCGTTGATTTGATAATCCTTCAACGCCGCGATCCGCGCCGCCGTCTCGGCTTCCTTGCCCATGGAAACCCACACATCCGTGTAGAGCAAATCCGCCCCCCGGGCCGCCGCCGCCAGATCCGTGGTGCAAACAATGTTGCCCCCGGCGCGGGCGAGAATTTCCGGCGCCGGTTGAAACGCCGCCGGCGCGGCGATGCGCAGTTCAAAGCCCAGTTTGGCCGCCGCAAATATCCAGGAAACCGGCATGTTACACGCCCCGTCACCGATGAAAGTCACCACTTTGCCCGCAATCGGCCCGCGCAACTCTTCATAAGTGAAAATGTCCGTCAACACCTGGCAGGGATGCTCGGCATCCGTCAGCGCGTTGATCGTCGGGATTTTGGCGTAGGCCGCGAACTCCTCCACGTCCTGCTGCGCAAACGTGCGGATCACCGCGCCGTGAATCATCCGGCCCAGCACCCGGGCGGTGTCTTTGATCGGCTCACCCCGCCCCAATTGGATGTCATTGGCGTTGAGAAACATCACCTGGCCGCCCAACTCGCGGATGCCCACCTCGAACGACACCCGCGTGCGCGTCGAGGATTTGGAAAAAATCAGCGCCCACGTCTGGCCCGCCAGCGGACGCGCGTTGGTCCCGCCGCGTCCGTGCTTAAACGCCACGGCGTCCCGCAGGATTTTTACAAAATCCGCCGCCGGCAATTTCTCCAGAGACAATAAGCTTTTCATGTCGCAATTAATTGGGAGATCCCGCCCAAAGTAGTTATATAGACCAAAGCCGGCGGGACGTCACTTCTTTTTCTTGGCGTCCGCCGCCCGCCACAAATACCAGGCCGCCGTGGTCCGATGCGGCTTCCAGCATTCGCCAAACACCAGCAGTTCCCGGGGCTTGGGCAACGCCGCCCGCCCGTAGGCCGCGCTGAACCCGGTGCGCACGCCGAAATCATCCGCCGGCAGCACATCTGGCCGGCCCAATTGGAAAATCAGCAGCATCTCGACGGTCCACCGCCCCACCCCGCGCACCTCGGTCAGGCGGGCGACGATTTCGTCATCCGACAAGGTCACGATCTGCCGCGCCGATGGCACCACGCCCGACAGCGTTTTCTCCGCGATGTCCCGGAGCGCCTTGATTTTGGCAAACGAAAATCCACAGGCTCGCAATTGTTCATCCGTCACGGCGGCCAAATCTTCCGGGCGCGGAAAGCGGCGCGCGGGGAACAGTTTTTTGAACCGGGCCAGGATCGTGGCTGCGGCCGTGCCGTTAAGTTGCTGGTGTGCCACCGCTTGGACGAGGGATTGGAACGGCGACCGCCGCGTTTCCGGTTTCAAGTCGCAGACCCCGGTGTGGCGAATCAGCCGCCGCATGACGGGATCGGCGGCGGCGAGATGCTTCAGGGCGGCGGCGTTCATGCCGGTCAGAGCAACGACTTGACGACCGCCTCGATGAGGCTCACGCCCTCGCCCGCCTCCTGCGGTTTCAGATTCAGCGGCGGCAGCAACCGGACGATTTGGGTGCCGGCCGGCACGGTCAACACCCCGGCGGCATGGAGCCGGTTGACGAATTGCAGCGCGGGCGATTTCTCGCCGCTCAAGGCCGGAATATTATCCGCCAGTTCAATCCCCAGCATGAACCCGAGCCCCCGCACGCGTTTGATGATGGTGGGATGCGCCGCCGCCAGCCGGCCCAGTTCCGCCGCCAGCCACTCGCCCAGTTTGCGGGCGTTGGTGGCCAGTTGTTCGCGCTCGACCACCTCAAAAATTTTCAGGGCCACCGCACAGGCCAGCGGCGTGCCGCCAAACGTCGAGGCGTGGCTGCCCGGCCCCAGCAAATCCGCGAAGGGCGCGCGCACCCAAAACGCGCCGATGGGAAAACCGCCGCCGAGGGACTTGGCCATGGACAAGCCGTCGGGTATGAAGTCCTCGGCACCGGGAACGCCCTCCAAAATCCGCTGGTAACTCTGGAATTGCCCGGTGCGGAAATAGCCGCATTGCACCCCGTCCAGCAGCAGCAGCAAATTCTTCTCGTCGCACAACGCGCGCAGGCCCAGCAGGTATTCGGGCGTGGCGGGGGTCACGCCGCCCTCGCCCTGCACCCCTTCAATCATGATGGCCACGGTGGCCGGCGAAATCGCCGCCCGCGCCGCCGCCAGATCATTGTAGGGAATGTAACGGAAACCGGGCATGACCGGCTCAAAACCCTTCTTGACCTTGTCCTGTCCCGTGGCCGCAATCCCGGCCAGCGTGCGGCCATGAAACGAATTCACCGCCGTGAGAATCTCAAACCGGCCCTCCGCGTGACCGAACTTGCGCGCCAGCTTGAACAACCCCTCATTGGCCTCCGCGCCGCTGTTGGAAAAGAAACACTTGCCCGGCCCGAGGCGTCTGCCGATCTCCACCGCCAGCCGTCCCTGCGGTTCCGTGAAATACAGGTTCGAGACATGGATCAGCTTCCGCGATTGCTCCACCAGTGCTTCCGTGATGGCCGGGTGCGCATGCCCCAGCGAGCAAACCGCAATCCCGCTCCCGAGATCCAGATAGGGCTTGCCGTTCACATCAAACAGATAACTGCCCATGCCGTGGCTGAACACCAGATCAAAGCGGCCGTAGCTGGGCACCACATTTTTGCGAAACAGTTCTTTGACCGTTTCCTGCTGGTTGTAAACGATGGCGGGCGGCACGGGATTCTCGTCCTTCATTTTAGTCTTTCCGTCCGGGCGTTGATTCGCAATTCATACCAGCGTTTTTAGCTTATGGGGCGGGAATGGCAAGGCTTTCTTTGGGCTAATTTGGGTTAAATTTTTCCGGCCCGCGCGCCAACACAATTTCCGTGCCCACGCCCTGGTCGGTGAAAATTTCCAGCAGCACCGCGTGGGGCACCCGCCCGTCCACAAACGACACCTTTTCCACGCCGGATTGAATGGCCGCCACCGCGCTGTCCACCTTGGGAATCATCCCCTTGTCAATCACCCCGGATTGTTTCAGCCCCGGCACTTCCCCGAGATGCAAGTGCGCGATGACCGTCTCCGGTTTTTTCGGATCCAACATCAGCCCGGGCACGTCGCTCATGAAGACCAGCCGGCGGGCCTTGAGCGCGATGGCCGCCTGCGCGGCCGCCACATCCGCGTTGCAATTATAAATGTTCCCCTCCGCGTCCCGGGCCGTCGGGCTGATCACCGGCGTGACCCCCCGGGCGATGCAGTCCAGCAGCGGCGCGGTGTTGACCCCGGTCACCTCGCCCACATAACCGATGTCAATTTTTTGTCCGGGCCGGCTCTTGTCGTCCAGCCACAACTTCCGGCAGGTGAAAATGTCCGTGCCGGCAAACCCCTGCACCCTCCCGCCCAGTCCCGCAATCGTCGCCACGACTTCCGGGTTGATCTGGCGCGACAACACCTCGTCCACGATGGCGACGATGGCCTCGTCCGTGACCCGCTGACCCTGGATGAACCGCGCCTGCAAACCCGATTCCTCCATCGCCCGGGTGATGGCCTTGCCCCCGCCGTGAACCACCACCGGGTTGATCCCGGCGGCTTCGAGAAAAACCATGTCCCGGGCCACGCCGTTCCGCACGGCGGCGTCCGGTGAATCCATGAAACTGCCGCCATATTTCACCACGAACGTGGCCCCGCGAAATTTTTGCAGGTAAGGCAGCGCTTCCAACAGCGTGTCGGCTTTGGCGATTAAACTTTGCACCCGTCATAGTTAGAAAAAATTCCGCCGAAATGAAAGCGCGATTATCGGCCACCGGCGCGGTTGAGAAAAAGTGGCCGGGGCGGCAACGACCTCCCTGCCCGGGTTTTGCCCGGCCCCAGACCCGCCCTGGGGTGAACACCCCATGCAGCACCCGGTTTCAAAGCTTGCCAAGCCTCCGCTCATCAATAAATCTGGATCGCGTGACAACAACCGTTTATGACGTGGTGGTGATCGGTTGCGGCCCCGGCGGCAGCAGCGTGGCGACGTTTCTGGCCCGCGCGGGTCGGCGCGTGCTCGTATTGGAAAAGGAGATTTTTCCCCGCTTTCACATCGGCGAATCCCTGCTCCCCTGCAACATGACCCTCTTCCGGGAAATGGGCGTGTTGCCCGCGTTGCAGGCGGCGGGCTTTCCCCGGAAATATGGCGCCCATTTCGAACTCGGCAACGGCTCCATCGGCACGCGCTTCGCCTTTCGCGAAGGCCGGTTCAATCGCGAGCCGGAAGCCATCCAGGTCGAACGCGCCACCTTTGATCACCTCTTGCTCCAACATGCACGCAGCTCGGGGGCCGACGTTCGGGAAGGCTGGACGGTGGGTAAATTCGCGGTGCAGCCCGATGGCGTCACCGTCGAAGCGGTTGACCCGACCGGCGCCGGCCATCAATTCCAAGCCGCCTATCTCATAGATGCCAGCGGGCGCGGCAATCTCACCGGGAATCAGGAAAAATTGCGCGAGCCGCATCCCCAATGGAAAAAGCTCGCCGTCTTCGGTCACTTTGAAAATGTCCGGCGTGAGCCCGGCGAGGCCGGCGGTGACACCGTCATCATCCGGCTGGAAAATGGCTGGTTCTGGCTCATCCCCATTTCGGCGGAGAAAACCAGCGTCGGCCTCGTTCTGGATCAGGCGGAGTTTGCCAAATCCGCGGGTTCGCCCGGCGAAATCTTCCAAAACTGGGCCGAAAAAAATCCCGCCATTCGGCGCCGCATGGAAAATGCGCGGAGCCTGGGCAACCTGCAAACCACCACCGATTTCAGCTATTACAACCGCCGGTTCGCCTCGCACCGTTTGTTGCGCGTGGGCGATGCGGCGGGGTTTCTCGACCCGATTTTTTCCGCCGGGGTTTTCCTCGCCATGTGGTCGGGCAAAATCGCGGCCGCCACCGTGGATCAATCCCTGGCGCAAGGCCAACCCAACGGCCGGTTGTTCGCCCGTTACGAAAAACGCGTCCGCAAGGGCCTGATGTTTTACTGGCGGGTGGTCGAGAATTATTACACCACCCCGTTCATGGAATTGTTTTTGCAGCCGCGCAATCATTTTGATCTGCCCTCCGCCGTGAACGCCGTGCTGGCCGGAGAACTCGAAGGCGGCTGGCGCCTGCGCTGGCGCGTAAATTATTTTTTTCTGCTGGTCAAACTCCAGCGGCGCTGGCCGCTGGTCCCGCATATTTTCTTTGGGCCGCGTCGCGCCCGAAAAATCAACGTCGCCTGATGTTTTCGAACCTCCTTTTACCGGCCTTGCTGCTGTGTTTTTGCGTCGGCTGCCGCACGTCCCCCCCCCTGCCCTCCGCCGATTTTTCCGCCCCCGGCTGGAAAGTCCAATCGGGCCAGGCGGTTTGGAATCCCCCGGCCAACCGCCCGGAACTGGCGGGGGATTTGCTCCTGGCCACCAACGCCAATGGAAACTGTTTCATCCAGTTTTCCAAACTGCCGTTTCCGCTCGTGACCGCGCAAATTTCCGGCGACCGGTGGCAGATTGAATTCGGGGCCAGGGAACACACCTGGCACGGACAAGGCGCACCGCCGGACCGCTTCGCCTGGTTCCAACTGCCCGGGGTGCTCCTCGGGTCAACCCCGCAGGGATCGTGGCGCTTCACCCGGCTGACTGACGAGTCGTGGCGGCTGGAAAATCCCCGCACCGGCGAAAAGTTGGAGGGGGTGTTTTCCCCATGAAACGGTTTCGCTGGTGGTGGCTGGCGGCGCTCATTCCGATCATCCTCGGCTTCGCCCGGCTGCATTTTGACGTCGAGGTGCTGGACTTGCTGCCCGCCGGGGTGCCGGCCGTTCAGGGCCTCAAAATGTATCAGCAACATTTTACCAACGCCCGGGAACTCATCGTCACCCTCCGCGCCCCGGACCGCGACACGGCGGAACTTGCGGCGAAATCCGTGGCCGAAAAATTGTCGCAGGCCACCCCGCTCGTCGCCGCCGCCACCTGGCAACCCCCGTGGCTGGAACACCCCGAACAAACCGCCGAACTGATCGCCTACCTGTGGCTGAACCAACCGCCGGCCACCTTTGCGCAACTCGCCGCCCAACTTTCCGAAACCAATCTGCCCGCCGTGCTCGCCGCCACGCGCGACCAACTGGCCACCACCCTTTCCCCCGCCGACCTGGCCCAGTCCGGTTACGACCCCTTCGGGCTCACCCGACTCCCCCCCAGCGTGGTGAGCGCCGCCGGCGGCCCCGGGCAGGGACAATCCTTGTTCGCCTCCGCCGACGGCACGTTCCGCATTATTTTTGTGCAGGCGCGCGGGGAACTGGCCGGTTACCGCGAATGCACGGACTGGCTGGCGGCCGTCGAAAAAATCACCGCCGCCGCCCTGCCGCCCGGTCGCGGCGTCGTGGCGGGCTTCACGGGCCGACCGGCGTTTGTCGCCGAAATTTCCGGCAGCATGAAACACGACATCATCCTGTCCGTGGGCGGCACGGCGGGCATCATTGCATTATTATTTTGGCTGGCCCACCGCCGGCTCAAGCCCATGCTCTGGCTGCTCACCCTCCTGGCCTTGATCCTGGGAGCCACCCTCGCACTGGGCGGACTGGTGTTTGGCGCGATCAACGTCATCAGCATGGGTTTTGCCGCCATCCTGCTCGGCCTCGCGGTGGATTACGCCGTCGTGCATTACCAGGAGGCGCTGGCCCAACCCGACCTCTCCATTCCCGCCATTCGCCGGGCCATCGCGCCCAGCATCTTTTGGGCGGCCTTCACCACCATTTCCGCGTTTCTGGTTTTAAACTTCGGCGGCCTGCCCGGGCTCGCCCAGCTTGGCTCACTGGTGGCCATCGGCGTGGCCCTCTCCGCGTGCGTCATGATTTTCGCCTACCTCCCGCCCCTTTTCCCCAAGCGCATGTCGCCCCAGCCCAATGACACCGGCATCGCCCTGCCCTCCCCCCCCGCCCCGCTCCGCCCGCTCCACACCCAAACCGTCTTCCTGGCCACCGGGATTTTGGTGGTGTCCTGTGCGGCGATTTTATTTTCCGGCCTGCCCCCGATGGATGCCGGCGCCAACGCCCTGCAACCCCGCGACAGCCGGGCCTATGCCACGCTCGAGGCCGTCCAAAAAAATCTCGGCCAAAAGCGCGATCCCCTCTGGCTGGTGATGGACGGGCCAAACGAAGGCGACGTCGCCCGCAAACTCAAACTCGTTTTGCCGGTGCTACAGGCGGCGGTGGCCAACCACACCCTCACCGGCTTCACCCTGCCGGACGGCCTGTGGCCGCAACCGGAATTTCAGGCCGCCAACCGCGCCAACGCCCGGCGGCTGGCCGGGGAACTGGACGCCATGCGCGCCGCCGCCCGCACGAATGGCTTTGCCGACGAGTCGCTGGGCCTCACGCAGGGCATTTTGGAAACCTGGCGGAACGCCGCCGCCCGGACGAATGTATTCTGGCCGGACAATCCCCTGAGTTCGTGGATTTTTGAAAAAATGGCCGCGCGGGAACCGCACCGGTTTTACGCCGCCGGCTTTCTTTACCCTTCGCCCGGCGCGACTTCCTTTGCGGCTCTGGCGACGCAACTGGCCTCGGCGGGCGCCCGCCTTTCGGGTTGGGAACTGTTGGGCGGAACCGTCCTCGCCGCCGTCAAGCATAATCTCTGGAAGCTGCTGCTGCCCATGATCGCCCTGATTTTATTCTCCCTCTGGCTGGCCTTCCACCGGTGGATGGAAATTCTGGCCAGTCTGGCCGTGCTGGCGTTGAGTGGCCTTTGCCTGCTCGCGGTGATGAAGCTGCTGGGCTGGCAATGGAATCTGCTCAACCTCATGGCGCTGCCCCTGATCCTCGGCACGGGGGTGGATTACAGCATCTTCATGCAACTCGCCCTGCGGCGTCACGGCGGCGATCTGGCCCTGGCCCGCCGCTCCGTGGGCCGCGCCCTGATGCTCTGCGGCGGGACGGCCATGGCCGGCTTCGGCACCCTGGGCCTGTCCGCCAACGCCGGCATGGCGAGCCTCGGGCGCGTTTGCGCCGTCGGCATCGCCGGCAACATGCTGTTCTCCGTGTTCCTCCTGCCGGTCTGGTGGCGGCGCTTTTCCGGGCCGTCGGCATCCCCGGAGCCGGCCCGCAACCCCACCGGGCCCTCACAACTTTACCGCGCCTGGCTCTGGCAAACCGGCTTGCGCCTGACCCGGCTCGTCCCCCGGCGGCTGTTCCACGCCCTCGCCCTGCTCCTGGCCGCCATTTACTGCCGCCTGGCCGCGCACCGCCGCCGCGTGGTCATGGATAATTTGCTGCCGCTGGTGGCGGACGACCGGCGGCAGGCCGCCCGCGCCACCCGGCAATTATTCACCCAATTCGCCCTCAAACTCACCGACCTCTGGTTTTATGAGAGCGGCGCGCCCGTGGCCAACTGGCACGCCGACTGGAGCGGCTGGGAGATTTTCACCGCCGCCCGCGCGCCCGGCCGGGGCGTGTTGCTCGTCACCCCGCATCTGGGCAATTGGGAATTGGGCGCGGAACTGATGGCCCGCAACGGCTGCCCTTTAGTCGTGCTGACACAGGCGGAACCCGACCCCCGGCTGACCGCCGCCCGCCAGGCCTCGCGGACGCTCCGGGGCGTGGAAACGCTCGTGGTGGGCAACGACGCCTTTGCCTTCATCACCATCATTCAACGCTTGCAAGCCGGCGCCACCGTGGCGTTGCTCGTGGACCGCCCCCCACCCCCGACCGCCGTGCCCGTCACCCTCTTTGGCCGCCCCTTTTCCGCCTCCATCGCCCCCGCCGAACTCGCCCGCGCCTCCGGCTGCGCCATCCTGCCAACGTATATCGTCCGCGAGGGCGGCGGTTATCACGCCCGCATCCTCCCGGAAATCACCTACGACCGCGCCCGGATCGGCCACCGCCACGCGCGTCTTCAGTTGACCCAGGAAATCCTGCGTGCCTTCGAGCCCGTCATCCGGCGGCATGCCACCCAGTGGTTTCACTTCGTCCCCGTCTGGCCGGAAACCAAAACCAAATGAACCTCCTCCGACCATTTGTCCTCGCCCTCGGCTTGCTTTGCGCGCCGCCTGCGCTGCGGGCGGATGAAACCGACGCCGTTTTAACCGCCTGGTTCGCCGCCCAGGCCAACCTGCACACCTGGACGGCTGATTTTGTGCAAACCCGCACCCTCAAGGCCCTCACGCAACCCCTCGTGGTGAACGGCCGCATCGCCTTTGCCGTCCCCCATGAATTCCGCTGGGAACTCGGGCGGCCCGCCCGGACCGTGGCCATCCGCAACGGCGATGATATGTTCGTGGTTTACCCCCTCCTCAAACGGGCCGAACACTATTCCCTCGGCGCCGACACCCCCCAGCAATGGCGCGACACCATGGCCCTCTTGCAGACCGGCTTTCCCCACGACCGCCGGGAATTTGAAGCCCAATTTCAAATCCTGTCCCTCACCCAGACGAACGGCGCCTGGCGGCTCGCCCTCCGCCCCAAAAGCGCCTTTGCCCGCCAGATGATGCCCGAATTGCGGCTCGGGCTGGCGACCAATGATTTCGCCCTCGTCAGCACCGAACTGATCTTTGTGGACGGTTCGACCATGCGCAGCGACTTCACCAACGCCCTACTGAATCCGCCCTTGGACCCCAGCCGGTTCCAATGGACGCCCCCCGCCGACTTCAAAGTCACCAACCCCATGACCCCATGAACGGCGACCCTCCCCTCGAATCGGCCCTGAGCCGCCTGCCCCACGGCGCGGAATTCCGGTTTGTGGACCGGCTGACCGAATTAACTCCGGGCCAAAGCGGGCGCGGCGAATACCGCGTGCGCGGCGACGAGCCGTTTTTGCGCGGGCATTTTCCCGGCGAACCAATCTTCCCCGGCGTGCTCCTCATCGAAGCGGTGGCCCAACTCGCCGGAGTGGTGGCTCAAAGCGACCCCAAAATCCCGCCGCTCAACCACCTGAAACTCACCGCCGTCCGCAACGTGAAAATTGTCGGCACCGCCAAGCCCGGGGAAACCCTGTTACTGGAGGCCCGCATTACCGCCCGCCTGGGCAATTTGATCCAAGCCCAAGCCACCGCCCGCGTAGCGTCGGAACTAATCTTAACCGCCGAAATCACCCTAAGCGGCCAACCATGATCGTCCCATGCCTTTGCCCCGTAGCGGCGTCTCGGCAGAGCGCCGCATTATAATCCCGATCAGGCCGAGCGGTTGCTGCTGGGGGAAACCAATAATTAAAAACCGCAAATCATGGCCCCGATGAACTGGGCAGCAGGCGGCCGCGATTATATCGGTGCGGCGAATGGGTGGCCCCCGGCTCGGTGAAGGGGTGGCCCCCGCTCGGGAATACATGGGTGACCAGCGGCACCCAGTTGAGCAGATTGCTCGAGGCGTCAATCGCCACGGGGGAACCGATGCCGCCGCTGAAAATAGAGCATTGACAGAAAAGCGTCGCGCGGCGAAGCGAGGATTTTTGGTTTTTGGCAAGGCTTTGGCGAAGGCGCATACCCGCTTCACCCTTTTAACCCTTCAACCCTCCACGCCCCGCGACGCTCTTCGCAAGCGGTCTGGACTTTGCCGGCGTTTCTCATAGAGTGAACCCGTGTCAAAATCCGTGGCGATCATTGGCGGTGGCATCACCGGGCTGACGGCGGCGTTTTACCTGCAACGCGCCGGGGTGGCCGTCACGTTGTATGAGGCGACCCGCCGGGTGGGCGGCGTCATCCAATCGCTCCGGCGGGACGGGTATCTGGCGGAATTTGGCCCGAACACCATTCTGGAAACGTCGCCCAAGATCGGCCAGTTGATCCGGGATGCCGGGCTGCAAGCCCGCCGGCTGGACCCGGACCCGGCCGCCAGCGCCCGTTATGTGGTGCGCTATGGGCGACCCATCGCCATGCCCTCCTCGCCGCTGGGGTTTTTCACCACCGAATTGTTCACCCTCCGGGCCAAGCTCGCCCTCATCCGCGAACCCTTCCGCCCGGCCCGCCGCGACGGCGTGGAGGAAAGCATCGCTGAATTTGTCGAGCGCCGGATGGGCCGGGAATTTCTGGATCACGCCATTGACGCGCTGGTCGCCGGGATTTATGCGGGCGATCCGCGCAAGCTCTCACTGCAACAGGCGTTTCCCAAACTGGCCGCCCTCGAGGAAAAATACGGTTCGATGATCAAAGGCCAGATCTTCGGCGCGCGCGAACGCCGGCGGACCGGCGAAATCGCAAAGGATCGCGCCCCCAAATTTTCCTTTGACGAAGGGTTGCAAGTGCTGCCGGACACCCTGGCCGGCCACCTCGGTCCCAGTCTCCGCCTCAACACCGCCGTCACCCGGCTGACCCAAACCGAGACGGGTTGGACCGTGGATTGGCGGGGGCCGGACGCGGCGGGCCAAACCGGTTATGACACGGTGATATACTCCGGCACGGCCCACCAGCTTGGGAAACTCGGGGTGGCGGCGCGGACGCCGTTGGATTTTTCCAAATTTTCCGAAATTCGGTATCCGCCCGTGGCCAGCGTGGTGCTGGGCTTCCGGCGCGAAGACGTCACGCATCCGTGCAACGGCTTCGGCGTGTTAATCCCCCGGGTGGAGGGTTTCAACATTCTGGGCGCGATTTTTTCCTCGGCCTTGTTTCCGAATCGCGCCCCGGCCGGGCAACTCTGCCTGACGTGTTACGTGGGCGGGGAGCGTCAGCCGGACCTGGCCGCGCTGCCGCCGGAGAAACTGATCGCCCTGGTGACGGAAGATTTGCGCCGGCTGTTGGGGGTGCGCGGGGAGCCGGTGTTTGCCCACAGCGTCTTCTGGCCCCGGGCCATCCCGCAGTATAATGTGGGTTACGGTCGCTTTCGCGCGTTGATGACCGAAATTGAACAGGCCGCCCCGGGCCTGCTCCTGGCCGGCAGTTACCGGGACGGGATTTCGCTGGGAGATTCGATTGTTTCCGGCGGCAACGCGGCCGAACGGGTGCTGGGGGCCGGGAAACCCTGACCGCCAAGTTCGATTCCTGTTTATTCCGGTGAATAAGTGGTATAATTTTCGTCCATGAGCAAAGCTGTCCTGCTGGTCAACCTGGGTTCGCCCGATTCGCCGTCCGTTGGCGATGTCCGCCGCTACCTCAACGAATTCCTCATGGACGGCCGGGTGATCGATAAACCCTGGGCGCTGCGGCGCTTGATTGTGGGGGTGATCCTCATCAGCCGGCCGAAGGAATCAGCCCATGCCTACTCCCAAATTTGGACGAAGGAGGGCTCGCCGCTGGTGGCCACCAGTCAGCGGGTGCAGGCCCGGTTGCAGGCCCGCCTGACCATTCCGGTGGAACTGGCCATGCGCTACCAAAACCCCTCCATCCCGGCGGCCGTCAAAAAACTGGCCGACCGGGGCGTGCGGGAGGTGCTGCTCATCCCGTTGTTTCCGCACTACGCCATGTCCAGCTTTGAAACCGCCGTGGTGCGGGTTCAGGAAGTCGCGGCGCAAATCGCGCCGGAAATGAAAGTGGTGGTGCCGCCGCCGTGTTATGCGGACCCGGATTATCTCGCCGCCCTGGCGGCCAGCGCGGAACCCCTGCTGGCCGGTGGCTATGATCATTTACTCTTCAGCTTTCACGGCATCCCGGAACGGCACCTTTACAAATCCGATCCCACCGGCGGCAACTGCCTGCGGGTGTCGGATTGCTGCACCCAGCCCAGCCCGGCCCACGCCACCTGCTATCGGGCCCAATGTTTCCAGACCGTGGCCGGCTTTGTGAAACGGGCGGGGATTCCCCCGGAGAAATATTCGGTTTCCTTCCAGTCCCGGCTGGGGGAGGATCCCTGGCTGAAGCCCTACACGGATTTTGAATTGCTGGCGCTCCCCAAACGCGGCGTGAAAAAACTCCTGGTGATCTGCCCGGCGTTCGTCTCCGATTGCCTGGAGACCCTCGAGGAAATCGGGATGCGGGGCCGCGAGACCTTCCTCCAGGCGGGCGGCCGCGAGTTCGCCCAAATCCCCTGCCTGAATGAACACCCCCGGTGGCTTGACGCGCTGGCAAACATGGGCGAACGGTTTTTGCGCGGTGAAAATTTAAAATCGCAAAATCCAAACCTCAAGCATGGCGGCGGCTGACGGGTGGCCAGTGGTAAGGGGCAAAGCGCTCCGGCGGCCAGGGCGCGGCCGGGCGGGCGGGTCAGTGGGGGGTGGGCGGCTGCTTTTTCGCGGCTTTTAATTCGGCCTTGGTGGCGGCCTGGAGTTCATCCAATTCCGCCTTTAATTCGGCCTTGGTTTGCTTGTCCATCCGGTCAATGAACAACAGGCCGTTGAGATGATCCGCCTCGTGTTGCACGGCGCGCGCCAGCAGGCCGCCGCACCGGAATTCAATCGGTTGGCCCCGGGCGTCCAGCCCTTTTACATCCACCACGCCGGGGCGCTCGATGTCGGCATAAATCTCGGGAAAGCTCAGGCAACCCTCGCCGCCCTTCACCGGTTCGCCCGCCGGGGTGATCTCGGGGTTGATTAACACCAGCGGCATGATGCTTTTCACCTCCGCCGGCTCCCCCTTCAGCTCGAGGGTGGAGGGCCGGTCGGTGATGTCGCCGACGTCAATCACGGTTAGTTGCAGGGCGCGGCCGACCTGCTGGGCGGCGAGCCCCACCCCGTGATTTTCCGCCATGGTTTCAAACATGTCGGCGATTAGTTGTTTGATTTCCGGGGTGATCGTTTCAATGCGATCGCCTTTCTTGCGGAGCACCGGGTGGCCGTATTTGGTGATGGGTAAAATCATGCTGGGCGTTGAATTCTGGACGGGCCGGGGTCAATCCGCCCGCACGTCCAGCAGTTGTAGGATTCGTTCCAAGTCATCATCGCTGAAAAAGGCGATTTCCACCGCGCCCCGGCCCTGGGCGTAGCGCAGGTGAACCTTCGTGCCGAACTTCTCGCGCAGCTTGTCTTCCAAGCGCGCCACATGGGGATCCCCGGCGGGCGGGGCGATGGTTTCCGGGGTGGTGGCTTTGGGGGCGGGCCGGGCCAGCCATTTGGTCACCAAGCCCTCGGTTTGGCGCACATTCAAACCGTCCTTGATGACGCGTTCGGCGGCGAGTTTCCGGTGTGTATCATCTTCGAGACCGAGGATGACTTTGGCGTGACCGACGGAAAGGCGCCCTTCGCGGACATAGTCCAGCACGGCGGCCGGCAGTTTCAACAGGCGGGTGGCATTCGCGACCGCCGCCCGGCTCTTGCCCACTTTGAGGGCGATTTCCTCCTGGGTCAGTTGGAATTGTTCAGCCAACTGCGCATAGCCCTGGGCTTCTTCAATCGCATTGAGGTTCTCCCGTTGGAGATTTTCAATCAGCGCCCATTCCAGCACCGTGCGGTCATCGGCCTCGCGCGTGATGATGGGCACTTCGGGCAGTTGCAGCAACTGGGCCGCGCGCCAGCGGCGTTCCCCGGCGATGAGTTCAAACTGGCCGTTGCGTTCGCGGACGATGAGCGGCTGGACAATGCCCTGCTCCCGGATGGAATCGGCCAGTTCCCGGAGCGATTCCTCCGGGAAATCCTTGCGCGGCTGGAGACTGGACGCCTGAATGCGGTTCAGGGGCACGCGTTGCACGCGTTCAGAAAAATCGGGTTCCGGCCCGGCGGCCGGGATTTGCGGGGTAAAGACCGGCGCGGGTTGACCGACAGAAGGGCTGCCACCCAACAATGCGCCGAGACCACGCCCCAAAGCAGGTTTCGCCATGCCCGCAGAGTGTCGCAGAAACGTCGCTTTGTCAACGTGAAGCATGGATGCGCCCGGCGGTCCGAAAAAAGTGAAAAAAGAACTTGCAAATCCGGGAAGAAGGAACAAAGTGACGACGGGAGCCTTCACCCGGAGGGTGCGGACGATATCAAATGGGAGCTGTCAATGAAAAGTTAGAATAGACACATAAACTATATGGCTAATCTGAATTATTGGAACGGCGCATTCTGGATGGGGGGAGGCCTCACTTGGAACTACACCTTCACCGGATTGGACGCACGCTACTTTGACGTTTCCATTGCCCCCGACCCGGCGAGCAATGCGAACGGTAACGTGGAAATACTCAGCAAATGGGTGGTGGCGAGTCCGCAAGCCATTGTGCTTTGGATCACCGTGCAAAACCATGCCGCCGATCCGGTTTGGATTGCCTGGAACCTCATTGACGTTGGACCGTGAAAGGAAACATATGAAGCTTCACTTAGCCTACGACACACAGGGACGCATTTTGGCGGCGGTGCCCCGCCCCGGCCCGGGAGCCGGTCCCAGCTTGAGCCTTCCCGCCCAGGCGGGAGCCGAAGTCGCGGACTTCGACCCCCCGGCCGAGTTTGCGGGAAAACATCCGCGCGAGTTTCTGCATCGGTTGCGCGTGGATATAAAAAGCAAGCGGTTGGTCGTGGCCCCCGGGCACTAGCCAAGGCATCGAGTCCGCCTCCGGGCTGTAAGCCCGGCATGTTACCGCCCAGGCAGAAGGCCTGGGTCAACCGTCCCCCAAACCATCCCCGGCCTGTCAGGCCGGCACCTGCCCACGAACTGAACCCGAACTCCGCAATTGCCGAGCCCGCCCGCCCCGGGCATTACCTGCCGCGCCCTCGCGGCCGGCCCTTGGACGCATGGGTTTTCCATTCCGTCCATTCTGTTAATTCTGTCAAAACGTTCGCGTCTTTCGTCTATTTCCTGGTTTACCCCACCCCGTTTTTTGGGCTCTCCGCGCCCTTAAGAAACATCTATGGAACGTGTTGATTGGTAGCCAGTTGCATTCAGGGCTAAAGGCCCGCCTTTATACCAGCCTGGGGCCCTCGCCCCAGGTTCCAGAACCACGAATAATCAAGGGCTGAAAGCCCGATCCAATCCTCCGTCGCCCGTCTGCGGAACGTTGCTTCCTGCATCAGCACCCGCAGGGCGTCCCCGCTCTGCGCCATCATCACTCCCCCGCTTTATCTTTGTCTCTCATGGTTGCCTCGTCCCCGTTCCCGCTCTTGTCGCGCCGAAGCGCAGCGAAGGCGGATTCCCGATTTCCCGCCTTCCGCGTTGCGGGCCTCTTTAATCCCGGAACTCCGCCCAGACTGGAAGTAGGGATACACCCCATGGCCCCCGCCTCCCTTCTCCCCTAATGTGAAGCATAAGAAAAATAAAAGCTCTGTGCGGGCAATTTATTGAATAAAACGAATAAAATAAAAACGATATGAAACGAAACTTACCCCTCATCTTCACCGCCGCGGCCGCCTCGGTTCTGGCGTTCTCGGTGCTGGCCCAGGACCCCTCCAATTCCAAAATGGATGACAGCCAGTCTCCCCGTCAGCACCTGACCCTGGGAGACAACGACCAGTTGAAAGACACCGCCCGGGTCAGCGACCTCATCGGCATGACCGTCAGAAACGATCAGCACGAAAAACTCGGCCAGGTGAAAAATCTTGCGGTGGATCTCGAATCCGGCCGGGTCGTGCAGGTGATTATTTCCAGCGGTGGATTCCTCGGCCTGGGCGAGACGCTCACGCCCGTGCCCCCGGGCGCATTGCATCACGACCTGGGCGATAAAGTCCTTCACTTGGACGTCAGCCGGGAGAAATTCAACGCCGCCCCCAAGTGCGACCCCGCCAAGTGGGACGAAGACACCCAATCCAATCGCGTCAGTGAAGTTTATGGTTATTACGGTCAAACGCCTTATTTCGCCCGCGACGGATCCGGAACCGCCGGCGTGAGTCCGGCCTCGGCCGATTCATTGCCCCGCAACCTGGATGGCACCATCAACCCCGCCGGTGCCCGCCAGCCGGACACCGCGCAAAATGTGGCCGCCGCCCGCAATGCGGATGGGCAAAACCATAATAATTACACCCGCAACCCGGATGGAACGTGGACGCGGACGGATTACCCGCTGGGTGGCGGGGCCAATCCGGCGTGGTCAAATTTGGGTTATGTCCAAAAGACCGGCCGGCTCATGGGCGCGTCCGTGAACAATTTGCAGGGTGAGAAAATCGGCACGGTGGAGAATTTCATAGTGGATCTCCCGGCCGGCCGCCTTGTCGCCGTCATCATTTCATCCGGCGGCTACCTGGGCATGGACGGCGCGTTGAGCGCCGTGCCGCCGACCGCGCTTAAATTGAATCCGGAACGGGACGCCCTTCAACTGGACGCCTCCCGGGAGATGTTGGCCACCGCCCCGCATTTCAATTCGAACGAATGGCCCGATTTCAACCAGCCCGTTTACGTCGGTGTCGTTTATCACGCCTACAAAGTGGATCCCTACTTCAACCCTGACGTGACGGCTCAACCGGATAACACCGCCCGCAATGCGCGTGACCGCGACCACAGCACCCTGACGCCGCTCGACCAGGGCGACAGCCAGACCGACCTTGACACCACCGCCCAGATTCGCAAGGAAATCATGGCCACCGATGGCATGTCCCTGAACGCCCAAAACGTAAAAATCATCACCCTGAATGGTCATGTCACCCTGCGCGGGCCGGTCAATACCGACGATGAAAAACGTCAAATCGGGGACATCGCGGATCATGTCGCGCAGACCGTTAATGTGGACAACCAACTGGAAGTCAACCAGAACGCCACCGGCAGCGCTAATTAATTCGGTCATCAGTATACACCATCAAACCAAGAAAGGAAATCATCATGTCAAAAAAATCTGTATTCTGCATCGCCACTTCCCGTCAGCAGGCGGAACAAATTGTGGATCAACTTAAAAACGCGGATTTTTCCAACCACGCCATTTCGGCCTTGTTCGCGGACGAAGGCACGAGCCACGACTTCGCCCATGAGAAGAACACCAAGGCGCCGGAGGGCGCCGTCACCGGCGCGGTCGCGGGCGGGGTGGTCGTCGGCGCCCTGGGTTGGATCGCCGGGATTGGCGCGCTCGCCATTCCGGGGGCCGGGCCCTTCATCGCCGCGGGTCCCATTATGGCCGCGTTGAGTGGCGCGGCCATTGGGGCTGCGGTCGGCGGCATTGCGGGCGGCCTCATCGGCCTCGGGATTCCTGAACTCGAAGCCCGGCGTTACGAAGGCAAAATCAAGGACGGCAACATCCTCCTCTCGGTTCACACCGATAATTCAGCGGAAATCTCCCGCGCCAAAGACATCTTCACCAACGCCGGGGCGCAGGACATCTGCACCACCGGGGAGACTTCCACCCCCGGGGGGAAAAAGGCCGCCAACCGCGTCGCGCGGCCAGCCCGGGCTGAGTATTCTCATGCCGGCCGGTAATGACGAAGCCCTGCGTGGCGGCGACGAAAGCGAATCGCCAAACGGGGCCGCAGCTAAGCGACCGGCCAATTTGCGCCGGGGCGGGCGCCCCGTTAATTCCCGCCGCAAACGCGAAGCCGTTTTGGCGTGAAAAAACCCGGCCCGGCAACCCCTCCACGGTGGTTGCCGGGCCGTCCAATAATGAACCATTTCTACTATGTTGACCCTCGCAATCATCCCGATGTTAGGTGCGGCCGGTTACTCCTTGGTTTATCTCCTCTGCGGCGGCGGTCTTTTTGGAGCCATCCTCATCTTCATCGTGGCAAAAATGTTCGGTAAATGATTTTGAGATCAAGCCCCATCCCCTCCACCCCGGGTCAAAAACTCCGCGCCTTGAGAAAAAATCGGTTTCCGTGAGCATCCAATCCAGCCGCAACTGGCGGTATTTGAGCCACCACGCAAAAATATGCATTTTTATTTTGGCTTTCTATTGACATATGGCATATTATCGCGTATTGTGGGTGCGAGATGGCGAATGAACGCGTCCGGACCAGCCTGATGCTTTTTTGACTGAAACACAGAGAAAACTGTTCCGTCGCCCGGCGCGCGGTCGTGCCTTGTGGCGCAGCATAAATATGCTGGCAATCGCCAGAACAAAGGCACCCGCTGCGCCTGACCACCGCCTCGAAGTGACGCCTTTAACCATTTTGACAACTTTAACGTTAATCATCACTATTCATCACTAATCATCACTAATCATCACTATTCAACGTAAAATTGCTCATGTGGGGACCCAGTCCACTCCAATTTTAACCCTTTTTTAACGGATTTAACCCCTTTTAACGCCTTTACCCATGCTTCAAGAATCCGCCCTGGCCGCATAAACGCGCAAAAATCGCGGCTCGAATTGCTTGCCAGCGGGTGGCAACCCTGCATATTATAAACCGACGTTTCGCCGATATAGGCCACCGTTCGGCGGTCAGCCGATGCCGCCGGTGGCGGAATGAATTGGTTTGCCAGCGTAGCTCAGTTGGTTAGAGCGTGGGACTCATAAGCCCGAGGTCAGTGGTTCGATTCCACTCGCTGGCACCAGATTTAATTTAATCAAGGCAAACGAATAATCGTGGCTTGACATTCCCCGGGCAACGGCTTAACTGTCCGCGTTAGGTAAATTCATGTTTGCGCAATTCAAAAGCCTGTTCTCCAATGATATTGGGATAGACCTGGGCACCGCCAATTCCCTTGTTTATGTCCGGGACCGCGGCATCGTGCTGCGGGAACCTTCGGTGGTGGCCATTCAAGCGGGCACGACCAACGTGCTGGCGGTGGGTGACGAAGCCAAACGGATGCTGGGCCGCACGCCCGGCAACATCGTGGCCATCCGCCCGATGAAAGACGGCGTGATTGCCGACTTCGAAATCACCGAGGCCATGCTCCGGCACTTCATTCAAAAGGTGCATCACCGGAAATTAATCGCCCCCCGCGTCGTGGTGGCGGTGCCTTCGGGCATCACCGAGGTGGAGAAACGGGCGGTGAAGGATTCCGCCACCCATGCCGGTGCCCGCGAGGTCTATCTGATCGAACAACCGATGGCTTCGGCGATTGGCGTGGGACTGCCGGTGCATGAACCGGCGGGCAACATGATCGTGGACATCGGCGGGGGGACTTGCGAGATCGCAATCATTTCCCTGGCCGGCATCGTATTCAGCCGCAGCCTGCGGGTGGGCGGGGACGAATTTGACGACACGATTGTTGCGCACATGAAACGCGCCTACAACATGATGATAGGTGAACGCACTGCGGAGGAAATCAAGATTCGCATCGGTTCCGCCTTTCCCCTCGAACAGGAAATGACCATGGATGTCAAGGGCCGGGATTTAAGCACCGGCCTGCCGAAAACCCTGACCATTCGTTCCGAGGAGATTCGCGAAGCCTTGCAGGAACCGCTTTCGAGCATTCTGGAATCCATCCGACTGACGCTGGAACGTTGTCCGCCCGAACTCGCCTCCGATCTCGTTGATCGCGGGTTGGTGATGGCCGGCGGCGGCTCGCTGATTCGCGGGATCGACAAACTGGTGGCCGGGGAGACGGAACTTCCCGTTCATCTGGCGGATGACCCCATGAGCGCCGTGGCTGAAGGCACCGGTCGCGTCTTGCAGGAAATAGAATTCCTCAAACGGGTCGCCACGAATGCCAAATATTAGCTGATTCCCCCCGCACGTTCGCCTGCACGGCGGCCGGACCCGATCCGGTCGCGACGGTGGCAGGATGTTTAAACAAAAACATTTTCTTGCGCTCGGCGCTGTGACGCTGGTGGCCCTGCTCTTTCTGAGCCTGCCCCAGCGCGTGACCGCCCGGCTGAAACTGGCCGTCGGGAGTTTGTTTTTACCCCTCTCCAGCCTCGGGGCGACCGCCCAGCAACTGCCCGCCGACCTGGCGGATGACGTTCTGCCCCGCCGCGAACTGCTCCAACAAATCAGCCGGCTCCAGCAGGAAAACCAGCAACTCAAGGTGCAGGCCCTGCAGGCCGCCACCATGGGCCTGGAAAATGAACAGTTGCGCGACCAACTCCGCTGGCAGCGGCAGACCCCCTGGAAGATCAAGCTCGCCAATGTCGTCATGCGCGACCCGGCCAATTGGTGGCGCACGGTGCAGATTGACCTGGGCAGTGACAGTGGCGTGACCGAGAATCTTCCCGTGCTCACCTCGGACGGTTTGGCGGGCCGGATTGCCGCCGTCTGGCCCACCCATTCGCAGGTGGTTTTGATCGGCGACCCCAACTGCCGCGTCTCCGCCCTGATCAACAATCCGGCGCATGACATTGGCGTGGTCAATGCGGATGGTATCCTCGACAACACCCTGGCCGACCTGACCTATCTATCCGGTACCGCCGTTTTAAAACCCGGCGAAGAGGTGGTGACCAGCGGTCTGGGCGGGGTTTTCCCCAAGGGCATTCCCATTGGCCGGATTTTGGATTCCCGGCAGGTGGAATTCGGCCTTTACACGGAGGCCCGGGTGAAACTCTGGGCCAATTTGGGCACCCTCGAACAAGTGTGGGTGATGTTCCGATGAGCAAACCCAACACCACGCTGATTTATGTGACGGCCTTTCTGGCCGTGTTCGGCCAGGCGTCCCTGCCCGGGTTGCGCGAATGGTTCGGTGCGCAGGTGGATTTGCTGCCGGCGTTGATCGTTTATGCGGCGCTGCATGCCAGTCTGGTCAACCTCGGGTTGCTGGCGGTTTTCGGCGGGTTGTTTTTTGATTCGCTCTCGGCCAATCCCCTGGGCATCACGATTCTGCCACTATTTGTGACCGGCCTGGTGCTTTTCCAGCAGCGGGATCTCATCCTGCGCGATCTAGCCTTCGCGCAGGGACTGCTCGGGGCCGCCGCCAGCGCGGTGGTGCCGCTGATGACCGTTCTTTTGCTGCTCAGTGCTGGCAAGCCGCTCCTGCTGGGCTGGGGTTCGCTCTGGCAATGGGCGGTGATGATCGCGGGCGGCGCGGTCGCCACCCCGGTGCTCTTCGCCGTGTTTAACGGGTTTAACCACGCCTTTGATTATAAATTGCGGAGCGAATCCAGCTTCCGGCCGGACCGTGAAATCCGGCGCAGCCGAATCTAGCTTTTCCATCGCCATGTTATTTTTTGATCAGCTTAAGAAGAACGACCCGCAGCTCCGCCTGGTGGCGGTGATGCTGACGGTCGGTCTGCTGATCCTGTTGATCGGGTTGTGGTGGGTGGAGGTGGTCTCGGGCCGCACGTATCAAACTCACTTGGAAATCCAGTCCTACCGCACGGTGCGGATTCCCGCGATTCGGGGGCGAATTCTCGATGGCACGGGCACCAACGTGCTGGCGGAAAATCGTCCGCGCTACAATCTCAGCCTGAATCTGGATGCGTTGCGCCCAAAATTCGACCTCGCCTTCGGTCAGCTCAAAAAGCAGGTGGTGGCGGCCCAAAAGCAGCGGTTGGCGGCGCAGGAAACGCGGTTGGGCCGGTCCCTGAACAAGAAGGAACGCCAGGCGTTTGCGATCACCACCGAGGAATGGGAGCACGTTCGCCAGCAGGCGCGGTTGCAGGTGGTGGCCGGGATGGTGGCGGATATCAGCCGGCGCATGGCGACGAACATTGTGTTTGACCCGGTGAAATTTGAGCGGGCCTACGCCACCCGGTTGGCCATGCCGTATCCCGTGTTGTCCTCCCTCTCCCCGCAGCAAATCGCCCGGTTCGAGGAAAATTTCACCAATTTCACCGTCGCCGAATTGGATTTGCAGTCCGAGCGCGAGTATCCCTTGGGCACCACGGCCGCCCATGTGCTGGGCTACGTCCGGCGGGACGACAGTTCGGCTCAGGGGGAGGAGGCGTTTTTTTCCTACCGGTTGCCGGATTACAGCGGCATTTCCGGCATCGAGGGCCGATACAACAACGTCCTGCGGGGCAACGCCGGCACCGAATCCGTGCTGGTGAACAATCTCGGCTACCGCCAGTCCGAAAATGTCTGGAGCCAGCCCGAGCCCGGGCACAGTGTCGTGCTGACCCTGGATTTGGATATTCAACAGGCGGCGGAAGCTTCGCTGGCGCAACATCAGGGCAAGGATGCGCGCGGGGCCGTGGTGGTGATGGATGTCCGTAACGGGGATATTTTGGCGATGGTTTCCTCTCCGACGTTCAATCCGGATTATTCCCAGAATGATCAAACCCGAATGCTTGACCCGTTCCTGAAGCCCGAAAACAATCGGGCAATGCAGGAAAATCTGGCGCCCGGCTCGATCTTTAAAACGGTGGTGGCCATCGCCGTCCTGGAAAACGGGTTGAACCCCAACGAAACCTACCATGTGGATCCCAATCCGGACCGGCCGGATAAAGGCTGCTACATGTTGGGGCATCGTAAAATCCGGGACGAGGCTCCCCCCGGCGATTATAATTTTAAAAAAGCCTTCATCCATTCGAGCAACTCTTATTTTGTGCACTATGGATTGCAGGTTGCCAAGGCGGAAAATATTGTCCGGGTGGGGGAGGAATTCCATCTGGGGGAACGCACCGGCTTGTTTCCCCGACATGAGACCGGCGGTAATTTCCCGACGCTGGGTAATGTCCAGGCCTCGGACTGGCGGGATGGGGACACGGCCAATCTCTGCATCGGGCAGGGGGACATTGCCGTGACTCCGCTGCAAATGGCGGTGATGGTTTCGGCGATTGCCAACGGGGGGACGGTGCTGTGGCCGCGATTGGCGCAGCGCATTGAGCCGTTGGAAGCCGGTTTCGGCGGGGCGGTCACCAATTTCCCCGCCGGTCTGATTCGTGGTCACATCAGTGCTCGCCCACGGACATTGAACCTGCTGCATGAGGCGATGCTGGCGGATGTGGGGGAAAAGGATGGCACCGGCACGGCGGCCGCGGTGCCGGGCATGAAGATTTGCGGCAAAACGGGCACCGCCCAGGTGGAGGACGCGGCCGGGCGTGAGACCGGACGCAACCTGTGGTTCGCTTCCTACGCCCCGTATGATAATCCGCACTATGCGGTGGTGGTGATGGTGCAATCCACCGGCGGTGGTTTCGGCGGCACCCTGTGCGCCCCGATTGCCCATGACATTTACGCGGCCATTTTGAAAAAAGAAACCGCGCCGCCGGCCCGGGCGCTGGCCGCCTCGCTTTTACCATGAGACTGCAATTCCATGAACCTTCCGTCCGGGTTGACCCGCTGCAACTGGTGGCGCTGGCCGGACTGATGTTTATTGGCACGGCCTTTGTTTATAGCGCCACCATGGCCAACGCGTCCGCCGCCCTCCTGCCGTGGTATGATCAAAGCTGGGTGCGCCAGATTCTCTGGTATGCGCTGGGTCTCGGGGCGGGGGGAGCCTTGTGCCTGGTGGATTACCTGTCGTTGTCGCGGTGGTCCTATGTGGCGTATTGGCTGACGATTTTGACGCTGGTGGCGGTATTGATCCCGAAGATTGGCAGCACGCATGGTTGGGGGGCGCGGCGGTGGATTGACCTGGGCTTTTTTCAATTCCAGCCGAGCGAGTTTGCGAAGCTGGCGTTTATTCTGGCGGCGGCGAATTTTCTCAGCCGGCCGCTGGATGAATTGCGCCAGCCGGTGATCTTTTGGAAGGGCATGGGCCTGTTGTTTTTGCCGTTCGTCCTGATCTTGAAGGAGCCGGATTTGGGGTCCGCCCTGGTGCTGCTGCCCACGGGCTTGGTGATGATGTTCGTCGCGGGCACGCCCCGGATTTATTTGATCCGCCTGGTCGGGATCGTCGGCCTGCTGGCCGTTTTATTTGTGACGGATGTCTTTTTTCTGCCCACGGGCTGGTGGCAGATTCCGATGCAGCCGTATCAGCGCGACCGGCTCGCGATTTATTTTGGCTGTGATTACACCCACTTTGCTCCGCCGAACGCCACACCGGCAGAGTTGCAGCGCCTGCGGCAAAAAGAACTGGACGATGCCTATAACGTCCGGCAGGCGCTGATTTCCGTCGGCTCGGGCGGGCCGACGGGCAAAGGCTGGCGGCAGGGGACCCAGAATGCGCTGGGTTATCTGCCGCGGGCCGTGGCCCACAACGATTTCATCTTCTCCGTCATTGCCGAGGAGGAGGGGTTCGTTGGCAGCGTGGTCGTACTCACGCTGTATGCGGTGGTTCTCTTCACTGGATTGAGAACCGCCGGCCAGGCGCGGGATCGCCTGGGGAAACTGGTGGCGGTGGGGGTGGTCACCCTCATTTTCAGCCACGTATTCATAAATATCGGCATGAACATTCGCATCATGCCCGTAACGGGGGTGCCACTGCCGCTGCTGTCTTACGGCGGATCTTCAGTGCTCGTCTCGTTAATTGCGCTGGGCTTGATGCAAAACATATACATCCATCGAAAGGGATATTGATTATGAGTGAACAAAAATTCTCCCGGCACCGCCGGGGAATGCGTTTCAAGCCCAAAGGCGGGCTGGGAAATAATAACGCGCAAAAGGCCGACCGCGAGGCCGTGCAGGCCCGCGCCGAGGTGGTGAGTGAACAGGGCGGGAATGAACGCCTGTTCGAGAAACGCCACACGCACGAAATCGAACGGGCCGAGAACATCGCCGCCGGCGTGCCCGAGACCCCCGAAGTCGCGCCGGAGCCCGACACCCGGGCGTTCCGCGAGCCCAACCTGGAAACCCCGGCCGAGGTGCAGGAGGAAAAAACCTTCGCCCCCGTCACCGTGCCCGAACAACCCAAGGG
>Ga0302276_10000824_pt1 | contig 28057 bp, 25 predicted proteins | sample III_Bog_N2_3_FD_198768 | JGI IMG/M metagenome (GOLD analysis project Ga0302276, IMG submission 198768) | Peat permafrost microbial communities from Stordalen Mire near Abisko, Sweden - III_Bog_N2_3 | ecosystem: Environmental > Terrestrial > Soil > Wetlands > Peat | place: Sweden: Abisko...
ATTGGTCAATGTACCGCCTTCTCAACCTTATATGGTGGTGAGGCGCGAGTCAGCAAAACAGCATTCTGCCGGGTTCTTATCCTGGATCCGTGAACGTTTGAGGAAACTGGGCTGATGGGATCCATTTTACCCGACCACGCCACTGCCAGGACCGTTCACCGGGACGTTTCCCGACTCGGGGCCTTTCCGGCCATGCCCAGGAAGCCGCCATGACGTTGCCGGGGCCTTCCCGTCTGAGCCTTCGGCCAGCCGTGGCGATTGCAGGCGACTTCCAGGTGGGGATGGCGGTCAGGCTAGGCTTGGAAAGGGGGCTGCCAGGCTCCGGTACAGGGCCAGGAACGCTTCCCGGCCAGGGAGGGCGTGGCCGATATCCAGCTTGAGCTGACCTGAGCCTCGCAGGATCCGGGCGGGAATCTGGATCAGTTCCTGGATGATCGTCTTCATGCGACGCCGCTTGGCGGGATGACGGTGGCGGATGACGCCCTTCCCGAGGATCCCGAGCAACCGGAGCACGTTGTAGGCCAGCATCCCCAGGCCCAACACGAGGGCGTTGGTCTTGAAGGTGCCGCTCGGCATCCGCTCCAGGTCCAGCTCGTTCTTGATCTCTGCGTGGTACTGCTCCGCCGTCGCGTGTTCACAGTAGAGGTCGAACAGCTTATCGCCGGGCAGGTCCAGGCTGGTGACCCAGGTCTCCATTTCATATTTCGGCCAGCGCCGAAGCAGCAGCCTCTGGCCTGGCGGCACATCTTCCAGTTCCCACATCAGCCGCTTGGTGATCTTGAGGACCCGGCGCACGGGAATCAGCTTCCCCTCGAATTCCCGAGTTTCTATGCGGCTGAGGTAGGTCTCCCTGCGGTTTCGGCCAGTGCGTGTCCAGGCGCGACCGGAGAGCGCCTCGGCCTCCTCCAGCCAGCCCCAGCGCACATGAGCCGGGTTCCCCTTTACCAGGAAGTCCACTTCTTCTGCCTGGCTCATCGCGTAGTTCTCGGCGGCGTCGAAGGCAGAATCCAGCCGGATCAGGATCTTCTCCACACCCAGGCTGCGGAGATCCTGGATCGCGCTACGCATGACTGCCGTGGCCCCTTTCTGACCGTGCTGTTTGCCGGGCCGGAACTCCTCGCGAATGCACCACCCCTCGACTCCCGCGAACACGAACATCGGCGCGAAGCCAAAGACCTCCGGCATGTAAGTCCGGCTCACGCCCTCCTTCTTGGTCTTGCCGTTGTCCTGGGGCGTGGTGTCCCCATCCAGACAGACATGCCCGGTGCTGCACGCCGTGATGGATGCCCCCGACCGGTGGATGAGATCCAGGCTGGCCTGGCGGACCATCCGCAGCGCCTCCCCCAGGTGGCCATCGGCCAGATTGTCGAGGTGCTGTCGAAGCGTTTCCGGCGAGGCAACGCGGTCGATCCGGAGGGCCTTGGCCACCCACGCCTGGCCGAACCAGGGACGCAGGGACTCGAAGTCGCTCTTGCCGGTGGCCAGCGAGGCCACGTAGGGCGTCAGCACGTCCCCCCATGCGATCCCGCGTCGGCCCTTGTGGAAGGTCTGGGTAAAGGTAGAGCGGAAATCCGTGAAGCGAAACAGGGCGTTCCCGATCAGGGCGATCCCGCCCACGCCGGTGAGCACCAACCCCTCTGATCCCCGCATCCCAATCCCGGTCATCTCGAACTCCCAAGAAAATGGACCGTGGGATAGGGCGGAGTGTTTAGGGTAAACATACATATCGTTTATTTTAATCGGTTGATCGCGATGCCTTCCGCGCGACTATAGGGGGCACTGATCGTTTCCTCAGACTGTTCAATCAGGTTTTAAACAGGATCGTCATTTGAATATTCATGCTATATTCATGACCTCCATTTCACTGCAAGGTAATCAGAGGTTTGGGTTTTTGGGACAACTTCTTGGACTGTGAGGGGCCTGTGCGCATGATTCGTTGTTTCAACTTGGTCTTGGCGCTGGGGCTGCTCCTGATCTTCGGGGCAGTGGGGTGTAATAGCACCGGCCATCTCTCTGCTCCATTGGGCCTGAGCTACGCCACAGCAACGGCGGTCTATACCAAGGGGGTGGCGATCACGGCAAACCTGCCGACCACTGCGGAAGGGATCCTTCAGAGCTACAGCGTGGATCCGGCCCTCCCAGCGGGCTTGGTCCTGGCCACCACCACGGGTGGTATCAGCGGTACTCCCACGGCGGTTACCCCCAAGGGCACCTATATCGTGACGGGCAGCAATGGCGGCGGCAGCACCAGCGCGACCCTGACCATCACGGTAAACGATACGGCGCCTGCGGGTCTGTCCTATGGCGTCGGCACGGCGTTCTACACCGCAGGTGTAGTGATCAGCAGCGACAGTCCGACCAGCACTGGTGGAACCCCAACGTCCTACAGCGTAAGCCCGTCCCTTCCAACGGGCCTGATTCTGGATGCGACCACCGGCATCATCAGCGGGACCCCCAGATCGGTGACCGCGACCGCCATCTACACCGTGACCGCCTCCAACGGGTCCGGAAGCACGGCGGTGGCCTTGGCCCTGACGGTGACCTCCGCGCCGGTGGCCCCGACCATCACCACGCCTCCGTCTGTGCAATCGGTGACGGTGGGTGATCCGGTGACCTTCACGGTCACTGCGACCGGGACAGCGCCCATGGGCTACCAGTGGTACCAGGGGACGACTCCCGTGGGGGGCAATAACCCCTTCTATGCCATCACCTCAGCCCAGTTGACGGATGCGGGCAACTACACCGTGACCGTGAGTAACGGCACTGCACCAGCAGCGACCAGCACCCCGGTGGCACTGACCGTGAACCCGGTGGTGGTGGCGCCGACCATCACCACCTATCCCGCCGATCAGAGCGTCGTGACCGGCAGTTCCGGCAACTTCTCGGTGGTGGCCACCGGTTCGGCGCCGCTGAGCTACCAGTGGCATCTGGACAGTGTCAATGTGGGCACGGGCCTCTCCACCTACGCGAGCCCTTCCACGACCACCACCGGCGGGCACACGGTGACGGTGACCGTTACGAACGCGGCGGGGAGCGTGGTCAGCAACCCGGCGGCCCTGACGGTGACCGCCGCGCCGGTGGCTCCGATCATCACCACCCCTCCGACCGCGCAATCCGTGACGGCGGGGGATCCCGTAACCTTCACGGTGGCCGCCGGGGGCACGGCGCCCTTGAGCTACCAGTGGTACCAGGGGACGACTCCCGTGGGGGGCAACACCCCCTTCTACACCATCAGTTCCGCCCAGACGGCCAACGCGGGCAGCTACACGGTGACGGTGAGCAACGGCACCGCGCCAGCCGCGACCAGCACGGCCGTGCAGCTGACGGTGAATGTCGCACCTGTGGCTCCAACCATCACCACCGGCCCCGCCAACCAGACCGTACTGGTCGGTAGTGGCGCCACGTTCACGGTGGCGGCCACGGGGACGGCGCCCCTGTTCTACCAATGGACGTTGAACGGTTCGAACGTGGGTTTGAATTCTGCCACCTACACCAGCGATGCGACGCTGGCAGCAGGCAGCTACGATGTGACCGTGACCGTGACGAACGCGGTCAGCAGCGCCACCAGCGCCACCGTAACGCTGACGGTGGGGCCTCTGGTCGTAACGCTTCCGGGCAGCCTGCCCCTGAGCATGACCCCCATTGCCGCCGGGACCTTCACCATGGGCGCGCCAGTCAGTGACCCTGACTACAATATCAACGGCAATGACGACGAAGGTCCGCAGCATCAGGTCACCATCAGCCAGAACTTCTACATGGGCACCTATCTATTGACCCAGGCCCAGTGGAAGGCGGTGATGGGGAGCAATCCCAGCTATTTCAGCACTGCGGGTGGTGGATCCGGCACGGACGATCTGCAACGCCCCGTGGAGCAGGTCAGCTGGAACGACATCGCCACCAGCACAACGAGTCCCACCTACACCTGTTTCCTGGATTGGCTGAATGCCAACATGGCGACCATCTGTCCCTTGTGCCCGACCAACTATGAATTCCGTCTGCCGACGGAAGCGGAGTGGGAATACGCCTGCCGGGCTGGCACGGCGACGCGGTTCTTTTGGGGGGATTACACGGACACGGACACTACAATCAACGGTTACGCTTGGTATGAAGGTAATGACAACACTACGACCGAGCCTGTGGGCGGGAAAACCCCCAACGCCTGGGGCCTCTATGACATGGCGGGCAACGTGTACGAGTGGTGCCAGGATTGGTACGATGCCACCTACTACACCGCCGCTTCCCAGACAGATCCGGTAGGTCCACATACTGTTGGTTCATACCGGGTTCTCCGGGGCGGGTGCTGGTACGACCACAGTGACTTCTGCCGCTCCGCCTTCCGCGACGGCGGCAATCCGGACGACCGTCTCGACTACATTGGTTTCCGGGTGGTCTTGGCGCCCCCGAGGACCCTTTGATCTTTTGCCCTCTTTGCCCTCTTGTCCCTTTAGGGCAAGGGGGTTTGGTGGCCGAAGGCCTCGAAAATTCTGGAGTGGAGCGTGCCGAAGGATCCAAAGCCTGAACTGCCCATCATCCAGCACACGTACGACTTCATCCTGTACGCGATCCCGATTCTGAACCGGTGGCCACGGGACCACAAACACCTACTGGGGGACCGCATCGCCGAAGGGCTGTACAACTTCCTGGAGGGCCTGGTGGCTGCGCGCTATGCGAAGGATAAGGCGGGTAGACTTCAGCACTTGAACGGGAACCTTGATCTGCTGCGCTACCAGTTCCGGCTCTCAAAGGACCTGGGCTTGATGGATGCGCGGCGCTTCGGCCATATTGCCGAGCGGATGCAGGTCATCGGGGGCGAACTTGGCAATTGGGTGAAATATTGAGCGGTTCTCCAGCGGCCCGGCTGCTTGGACCAGCCGAAATGCCGGTCCCCGCTGGAGGTTCGCGGTGTTGGACGAAGCCGTTGGTGGGCCGAAGGGCTATGGGTATTACGAGTTGCTCATGCCGCTGAAGGCCGTGGGCGGTCCCCGTTCGTGGGGGCCATAACCGGCATTCTGGAAGGGTCTCTGGGGACAGCGGCCTCCTTGCCGCCACCCTTTCGCATCCCGGTGGGCTCGGGGAAGGGGCCTGGGCTGGCGCTGGCAAAGGTTCCCTGAGGCCACCCGGAGGAGGACCGAGAAGGGTGGCGCGGGGGAGCCCAGGTCATGGAGGGCTCCGGGAGGCTCGGGACCGGCGCTGAACCAGGGTTGGCAGCGTCGGTTGGATGAGCTTGGGGTGGTTGGGGCCGCCGCATGCCTTGCAACGGTGGTCATCACGGTGGGTCCGTGGCTCCTGATCTTCCTCTGGGCTGGCATCTGGAGGCGCTGGGCTGGGGAGGGGCTCAAGCAGGTCCCTCGCTTTGACTAGGGCCTTGGGCATGGCGTAGAGGCCAGCGTGACGGATCTTTTTGAACCCTGCGGGTAGGACGTGCTGGACAAAGCGCCGGAGGAACTCCACCGGGGGAATCGACTCGGTGCCTTTGCCCTTGGTCCGGAAGGTGATCCGATCCGGCGTCTTCTCAAGCAGGCGCGAATTGGAGATGCCGACCCGATGGGTGTAGCGCCCGAGGTATTCCAGGACCCATTCCGGCGACTTGAACGCTTCCTTCAAGTAGACATGCCAGTCCAGGTCTTCGAGCCTTGCCATTAGCCCGCCGAAGGCCCCGTCGGTCATGGTGAGGACGCCCTGACCGCGCAGATCGCGCAGGGCTGCCATCAGCTTGCCCTTAAACAGGGCCGCCAGGGGTTTCACGTGCAGCAGGAAGGTCTCCTGGACCGGCTTGAAGGTCGCCATGTCTTGGGTCAGGCCACCGGCCGTGATCAGGACGTGGATGTGGACGTGATATGTGAGCTTGCGGGTCCAGGTGTGCAGGACCAGGGTCAGCCCGAGGGTGGCGCCCAGGCGCGATTGCCCGAGTTCCAGGAGGGTGGCGGCGACACACTGGAACATGGCGTCATAGATCACCCTGGGGTACTGCCGAGCCAGGGGGCGAAGCTGCGCCGGCAGGGTGAACACTCCGTGGAAGTGGGGGATTGGCAGCAGGACGCGGGCCCGCGCATCGATCCAGAGTTGCTGGGCCAACCCCTGGCATTTCGGACAATTCCGGTTGCGGCAGGAGTTGTAGCTGGGATCCTCTTCATGGCCGCAGTTCAGGCAGACGTTCTGATGCCCGCCCAGGGCCGCAGTCCGACACAGGCCGATGGCCGACAGGGCTCGGCCCTGGATGGGGCTCAGGCGCTCGACCGCTTCCAAATCCGGTCGGAATTGGCGGACGATCTCGCCCAGGTCGTGGAGGGGGCGGCCCATGGGGCGCAACCCTATGGGATGTCCAACAGATCCAGGGGACTCGGCGCCTGACGGATCAGCCGGGTGGAGACGTGGAGGTAGATTTGGGTGGAGCCGATGTCCTCGTGGCCCAGTTGGGCCTGGATCACAGGAAGGTCCGTCCCGGTCTCCAACTGCGTTGTGGCGAAGCTGTGCCTGAAGGTATGGGGGGTTACATGTTTGGATATTCCCGCATCTCGGACTGCCAGACCCAGGGCCTCCCGCGCGCCCTTGATGCTGATGGGGCCCCCGCGTTTGCTGGAGAAAAGGAAGGAGTCCTTGGAGAGCGTCTCAGGGTGGGGGTCCTTCATACGGACTTCCCGCCAGTAGTAGCGAAGCATCGCAAGGAGCTTATCCCCGAGTTTCACTTGGCGGTCCTTCCCGCCCTTTCCGCTACGGACGTGGATGACCTTGAGCTCCCGATCAACATCCCCCGCTTTCAACTTGGCGGCCTCGGAAATTCGAAGGCCAGTATCGAAAATGAGAGCGTAGAAAATGCGATACCTTCTCTCCCGGAAGGCCACCAGGACTCGCCCAATCTCTTCGGGGCTCAGCGTCACGGGAAGTTTCCGTCGTTGCCGGGCGTGAGTGATGAAGGAAACCATTTCGGGCCGGCCCAGGGTCCTTCGGTAGAGGAAGGCAGCGGCTGAAAGGTAGACATGGCGACTGCTGGGGCTGAGGTGACGTCGGATCAATTCCTCCTCCCAGCCCCGGATGTCGTCCGGGGTGAGGAGATCCGGAGACTTCCGGTGGAATTTCGCCAGGAGCCGGACGGCGATCGTATACTGTTTGATCGTGTGTTGAGCGCGCCCAGCACGCTCCAAGTCACGAATCATGCGGTCTCTCAGGAGACTCATGAAAACCCCCTTGGTCATGGGGCGGTGCGTCAACACCGCCATGGTTAAGGGGGTACCTGTTTTCAGGCGCTAAGGCAATGACGAAAGGCACAAGTGGGCCGAAACCCCCTCCGCGCGCAGCGCTTCGTCCAACACCAGCGGAGTCGGTCCGGGGATGAATTCGCGGCGGCGGCAGTGCCATGAAGCGGACCGGCGGCCTGTGGGAAAGGATCACGTCCTTCGAGAACCTCTATGCGGCGGCACGGCAGGCGCGGAAGGGGAAACGTGTCAACCCAGTGGTGATGGCCTTCGAGGACCACCTGGAGGAAAACCTGCTACTGCTCCGCCAGGAGCTGCTGGACCAGAGCTATCTTCCCGGTTCTTACAATTGTTTCGAGATCTTCGAACCCAAGCCCCGTCTCATCTCGGCTGCGCCGTATCGGGACCGGGTGGTGCACCACGCGCTGGTCCAGGTTATCGGTCCCATCTTCGAGTCCACGTTCATCCGGGACAGCTACGCCAACCGCACGGGCTTTGGGACACACCGAGCGCTGTGGCGCTTCACGCAGTTCCTCCGCTCCAGCCGGTACGTCCTGCAATGCGACATCCGGAAATTCTTTCCCAGCCTGGATCAGGAGGTATTGAAGGCGCTGTTGCGCCGGAAGCTGAAATGCTCCGGAACCCTGTGGCTGCTGGATACCATCCTGGATACGGGGCCGGATCAGCCTGAGGCCATCGTGTTCTTCCCTGGGGATACGCTATTCACGCCCTATGAACGGCGCTGGGGCCTGCCGATCGGCAGGGTCGTGGAGAAACTGCGTTCCTCGTAGCGCGGCCCACCTCGGGGACCTGTGCTTACCAGGCAGGCGACGATCACGGCGGAGTGAACGTCTAACCCGCAAGCGATAGGGTTGATGATGTCGGCAACGACACGGTCCATAGGACCTCCTTCTGGAAAGGAGGAACGTCCTATGCCCAGGTGCATGAGAAGTCGATACTGCTATCCGTGCAACCTCTTCCAAGGCGCGACATTTTGTGGTACCACTACCCGGGCGGGCCAGTCTTTTGGACGGAGTCATCTCTACCAAAGTGGTTACGGCAACATATAGGACGTTCCCAAAACTGATCCTGCGCCGTCTGGCCCGCACCTTCAATTTGAAACCCACGGTGATGCCGGACTGCCATTCAGGCTTTCAGCCTCCGTGGCGCCCAACCGGGTAGAAAGTCTTTTGGGGTCCAGACGCGTGCCTGGGACGGGAAACCGGCCCGAATACAAAACGTTCCGGGTGGTCTGGTAGGGGGCAACCCGAAGGCCCGCCCGGGGCACCTGAAGCACTTCCTGAACCTCCGATCACAGCCACTGTGAAAATCAGCAGCAACAGTTCGGCACATCTATCGCTGAAATGATGTGGTTTGGATGGTTCGGACGAAATAAAGTCTCACGGATTCAGGCTTATATCCTTAAATGATACGATTCGATTACATCGTCTCATTGCCGGCTATTGGGCTATTCAGCTTTAGATTCAAAGTGCCTAAGTCCAGGGGCGTGAAGTAGCCGATCGAGCTGTGGGGACGTCGGTGGTTGAAGTCCTGGGGCCAGGCGGCGAGTTTTCCAGTGACCTCGGCCATGCTCCGGAAGAGTTCGACGTTCAGGAACTCCTCGCGAAGCCGCCCGTTGAAACTCTCGATGTAGGCGTTCTCCGTGGGCTTGCCCGGGCGGATGAAAGCCAGCTGGACCTTGTGGAGGTCCGACCAGACCTCCATGACCTTCCCGGCGAACTCGCTGCCGTTGTCGACCGTAATGGAGGTGGGCTTCCCGCGCTCCCGGATGGCCTGGTTCAAGGCATCTGCCACATCGGAACCCAGGTGTCCCAGTAGCGCAATCCCGGCCAGCCCCTGCTCGGGATGGCGCTGCTGGGACCGGGCTCAGCCCAGGCCGTCACGGACGGCTCCTGGCAAAGGGAGAACGGCGCCTGGTCGGGTAGGGATTCAGCCCATATCGCGCTTCTTGGTCACGCCAGCATGGCCTCCAGGTATGGGCGCAGGACACCCCGGCCCCGGCAGACGGTCTCCCACTTGATCAACTCCTCCGGAAGGCCGCCCTGTCGGAGGAAGGTCTTCAGCGCTTCCAGGGCGACCTCGACCCCGATCCTGTCCAGGAAGCGCAATGCTTCGCATTGAGCAGGGATCGAGGTTCACCGGATTGGCCTGGAATCACGTCAATTGTTGGTGCCTTAACATTTTTAAATAATAATTCTCAGGCATCTTGCTTTTTTGACATCAATTATTATCCTGGTCTCCGAGGTTGCCAGACATGCAGAAGACGTGCCCCTTTCGCCCCACCATTACCCTTGGCATCCTGGACCCCATCCGCCGGGACTCCTTTCAGAAACGATCCGAGCTGCAGGCAGCCCAGGCCGATCTCCAGGAAACCAGTAAACGCCTCGAGCTCTTCCGGGCGGCCAATCCCGAATGGCCAATGGCCTTTTCCTGGACGCCCACCGGACAGGAGAAGGCGGCGCTGGAGGCGAACCTGTGGGAAGCCATCTGGAGGCGCGACCGTTGCCGCGGCGCCTTCGACATTTCCACCCATGACAGGCAGCTCATGGATCAGGCCTTGGGCCCTTGGGCCACCTGCGCTTTCTGGATTTTTTGATTTCTAAAATTCTTGGAGTCATGAATGCCCATTCTCGCGTTCTGGTCCGACAAGGGCGGCACCGGCAAGACCATGCTGACGGCCCAGGCCGCATCCTGGACCTGGCCCGAGGACCATCCGGTGGTGGTCATGGACCTGGATCCCCAGGGTGATGCCTCGGGCTGGGCCTCCCGCGCAGGGGTTCCCAGCCGGGCGCCAGGGTCCCCCGAGGAAGCGGCGGACCTGATCCGCACCCTGGGGTCGGACCACACGGTCCTGGTGGACTGCCCTCCTGGCCGGCTGCGGGACCAGCGCATGGCCGGCGTGGGGGTGGTCCTGGCGGATGCCCTCCTCCTCCCCTCCGGCTCCGGCCGCCCGGAACTGGATGCCCTGGGACGGGCGATCCGGGCCCTGGACGAGATGGCCGCGCGGGGCGCGCCCTTGAAGGCCGGGGTGATCCTGAATCATTTCCGGGAAACGACCCGCAACCGGGTGGTCGAGGAGGGCCTTCGCCTGGCCAAGCTCCCGCTGCTCGGCAGGCTTTCGGAACGTGCCGCCTTCCCTGAGGCCTTCGCGGATGGCAGGAACCTGGTCCACCTCGGAGGCGCGGCCGCACACGAAGCCAAGACACTCTGGTCCCGGATTGAATCCTGGCTTCAAACCGTCTAGATTTTTTAATGTCAAAAAATCCAGATGCGCGGAGCCTTCCATGACCCCTTCGAAACAGACCAAGAAGGATGCCCTCCTTGCGGAGGTCCTGGAGGCGGGATCCGGGAAGGCTCCGGCCAGCGCCATGGGGACGCCGGAGGCCACGGGCCCCGAGCGCCGGGCTGTGGGCCGGCCCACCAAGGAACCGACCATCCCTTTCACGTTGCGGCTCCGCAAGGATTCGGCCATTCTCCTTCAGCGCCTGGTCTCGGACCTACAGGCCCGGGCGGTCCGCGGTGAGCTTGCCCGCAGCGAAGCCACCATCGGGACCGTGGTGGAGGAAGCCCTGGCGCTCTACGACCAGCAACACAGGGTTGTCGAGGAGCGTTCCAGCCGATACGGAGCCGGGAAGAAATCCTGAAGGCTCGCACCCTTGCTGCTGATCCCCCACGCCAGCATCCCCTGTGGATAACCGCGCCCAGCGCGGTTATCCAGCCGTGGGCCGAGGGAGGCGGATCTCCTGTGGACAGGGGGGCGGGGCCCGTGGGAATCCATTGGAGCCCCTGGAATGGGCTGGACGGACACCGGAAGGGTGTCCGTCCGGCCGGGACACGATCGAAGGCTGGATTTCCATGGGAGGGGCCCAGCTGTCCATGGGAAATCCGCGCCCGAGCGGGGGATGCGGAAGGCTGCTGCGGCTGGCCCCTGGGACAATGGGCGCCATCTCATCCTGTCGGCCGGCCGAACCTGTCGGCTGGTCCTGCCGCTGCCTTTCCGGGAGAGGGGCAGGATGCGGAAGGCGGTTCGTTCAGGTTCGAGCATCATCCAGGCTGTGATCGACGCCATAGGCGCTTCTGGCCTGGGTGGGTGTCGACTGGCCACCAAGACACATGGGCGCCACGGGGCGTTCAACCCACGGTGGTACCCAGCAATCTGGCGTTCCGATCCCTACAGGCTATCCCTAAAAGTCTCACTTGACTAATTAACCTGACTATCCAAAATGATCGTGCCGGACGCAACCGTCCGGGTCCAACTGGCCATGCGAGGCGAGTAGGCCATCTCACCGCCCCAGCGCCCAAGCCGGCTCATCCTCCGGCCCTGCCGGCATCACCAGGAACGGTCCCACGACCACCCAGCGCCCGGGAAACCCCTGGCACCCTCGAAACACCCCTTCCCCACCAAGGTGCACCCATGACCGACGACTATTACATCCTGCGCCTGCCAGAGGTATTGAAGGCCCGGGGCAGAAGCAAACCCAGCCACTACGAGGACATCCAGAATGGCCTCTTCACCCGTCCGGTACTCCTCGGGGGCCGCTCTGTGGGCTGGCCTGAGGCCGAGGTCCGGGCCATCAACCAGGCTCGGATCGCAGGGAAGACGGAGGATCAAATCCGGGACCTGGTGGCCCAGCTGGAAACCATGCGGAGAGCGGCCTCCTAGCAACCGTTACGGCCTCTGGCCGTTACGGTTGTTTGTGCCCAGCACGGTCGCAAGGTCCCGCCGGAATCCAACGGTGCTAGGTCTGTTTCAGTTCATCCAGGTAGTCTGCCCATCGCTGCATCATCACCCGGCGCTCCGCAAGGTGCGCCGTTCTGTTGTACGCGCGTCCGTTCGGGTCCTTCACCGTGTGGGCCAGCTGGTGCTCGATGATGTCCGGCCGGAATCCCAGCACCTCGTCCAGGATGGTCCGCGCCACGGCCCGGAAGCCATGGCCGGTCATCTCGTCGTCGCCGATCCCCATCCTGCGCATGGCCGCCAGGACCGCGTTGTCGCTCATGGGCCGGGCTGCCGTTCTGGCGCTCGGGAACACGAAGCGGCCACGCCCGGTCATAGGCCGGAGATCCTTGAGCAGGGACACCGCCTGGGCCGCCAGCGGCACGATGTGCGGGGTCTGGGTCTTGGTCACGAGATAGCGCCACTCCCTGGCCTCCAGGTCGAAATCTGCCCATAGGGCGTGGCGCAGTTCGCCCGGGCGGACGAAAACCATGGGGGCCAACCGCATGGCGCACTTGACCTGGGGAGAGCCTCGGTAGCCGTCCAAGGCCCGCAGGATCTCGGCCAGGCGCCGCGGCTCGGTGGTGGCCGCGAAGTGCTCCACCTGGCGCGGGGTGAGCGCGTCGTGGAGGTCCTGGGAAATGTCCCGCTCGGCCCTGGAGGTGGCGATGGCGAACCGGAAAATCTGGCCGCATAGCCCCAGGATCCGATGGGCCGTGTGGATGGCCCCTCGCGTCTCGATTCTTTGGATCACCGTCAGCAGTTCAGGGGCGGTGATCTCCGCGATGGGCCGCTTGCCAAGCCAGGGGAACACGTTGAGCTCCAGCCTGCGCTGGGTGATGTCCCGGTATTTCACGGAGTCCCAGGTCGGAGCAAACTTGCCACGCCACTCCCGGGCCACCACCTCAAAGCTGTCTGCCCCCGCTTTCGCGTCAGCGGTCTTCCGGGCCTTCCGGTTGGCGCTGGGATCAATCCCATCACGGAGCAGGCCCCGCGCCTCGTCCCGCCGTTCCCTGGCTTCCTTGAGGCTCACCTCTGGGTAGACGCCAAGGGCAAGGCGCTTCTCCTTGCCGTCGAATCGGTACTTGAGGCGCCACCAGGTGCCCCCGCTGGGGGAAACCTCCAGGTACAGCCCCTTCTCGTCGGCCATCCGGACCGTTTTCGCCCCCGGCTTGAGCTTACGGAGGACTACGTCTGTGAGCGGCATGGGGGCATCTCCTGGTTGGCATGGGTTAGATGCCCCCAGATATGCCCCCAGTTACCCCCGAATTTCACGGGTCGGCGGGAGACCTCCTCAGACACGAGAAGCCCGGAATGCCTTTGTTTTTCGGGCTATTCCGGGCTTCCTTGGACGTCTTCGGACTGCTACTTGGTGGCCCCACAGGGATTCGAACCCTGGACGAAGCGGTTATGAGCCGCCGGCTCTGACCGCTGAGCTATAGGGCCACTGCCATTCTAGCAGTCGTTGGGTCGCTTGCGACCCTATGACTGCTTGTGCCCAGCACGGCCCCCCTGGATCGGCCAGGATCCCACGGTGCTGGCGGCCCGGCCCGCGTCCCGGCAGGCGCGATTGCAGGCCCGTCCGGCCGCCGATGCCGTTCAGGCCTTGAGCCGGTAGCCCACGCCGGGCTCGGTGATCAGCAGCCGCGGCCGGGCCGGGTCGGCCTCCAGCTTCCGGCGCAGACTGGCCATGTAGACCCGCAGGTAGGTGGGCTGGGCGCCGGCCGCATCGCCCCAGACCTCGTGCAGCAGCTGCCGGTGGGTGAGCACCTTGCCCGCGTGGCGCACCAGCACGGCCAGCAGCCCGTACTCGTTGGGCGACAGATGCACCGGTGCGCCCGCCAGGCTCACCTCCCGGGACGCGAAATCCATGCGCAGGGGACCGATCTCCAGCACCGGCTCGATGGCCGATCCGGCCACCTCGGCGGCGTGCCGCAGGGCCACCCGGATCCGCGCCACCAGTTCGCCGGAGCCGAACGGCTTGGTGAGGTAGTCGTCGGCACCCAGGTCCAGGGCCTGGATCTTGTCCTCCTCCTTGCCCCGGGCGCTCACCACCAGGATCGGCACCCGGCTCCAGCCGCGGATCTCCCGGGCCAGATCCAGCCCGTCGCCGTCGGGCAGCCCCAGATCCAGCAGCACCACGTCCGGGTTCAGCCGGACCAACTGGTTGCGGCCCTCGGCGCCGGTGGCGGCCTCTTCCACCCGGAAGCCGAAGGCCTGCAGGGTGGCGCGCAGGTAGCGGCGCAGGGGCGCTTCATCTTCCACGACGAGCACGAGCGGGTGGTCCTGGGTCATGGCGGGCAGTTCAGGAAAGGCCATCGGCGGGCAGCTCCGGCGGAACGCCTTCGATGGGCAGGGTCAGGATGATGCGCCCGCCGCCCTGGGGACGGCTGACAGCTTGGATGGTACCGCCATGGGCCTGGATGATGCCCCGGCAGATGGCCAGGCCCAGCCCGGCGCCGGCCACCGAGGCGGAACGGGCGCCGCGGTGCAGCTTCTCGAACACGGCCTCCTCCTCGCCGGCGGCGAAGCCTGGCCCATGGTCGATGACACTCAGCCAGGCCTGCTGGCCGCGCACCCCGGCCTCCAGCTCGATGGGGCTGCCGGGCGGACTGAACTTCAGGGCGTTGTCCAGGAGGTTCAGCAGCACCTGCTCCATCAGCACCGGGTCCAGGGGCACCCAGGCATCCCCCAGGCGCAGGGTCAGGCTCCGGTCCTCCAGCTGCTCCTCCATGCGGCCCACCGCGGCCCCCACCACCTCCTCCAGGGGCACCCATTCCTTCTTCACCCGGATGGCGCCGGACTCCAGCCGGGTCAGCTCCAGCAGGTTGTTCACCAGCCGCTCCAGCCGGCAGGATTCCTGATGGATGGTCAGCAGCAGCATGCGCTGGTCGCCCGGGGCGGCCTCGGGTCCGGGATCCAGCAGCGCGGTGGTGGCGCCGGTGATGGTGCCCAGGGGGGTGCGCAGGTCGTGCGACACGCTGCTCAAGAGGGTGCTGCGCAGCTGTTCCTGCTCGGCCCGCAGGCGCGCCTCGGCCCGCTCATCGGCCAGCCGGGCCCGCTCCAGGGCCAGCGACAGCTGGGCGGCCAGGGCCAGGGGCAGATCCAGGCGGGCCTCGGCGGCGCCTGGCCGGAAAGGGGGAACTGTCTGCTCGTCGCCTCGCTCGGGAGGTTCCCCACCCAGGGGCGCAGGCGCCCCCGGATCGCCATGGACCTGGAACCCCCACAGGTCGTTCGGCCGCAGCCCGGAAGGCAGATCGGGCTGCAGCGTGAAGTCGTGGAACAGGGCCAGCACCCCCACCGGGGTTTCGGCGCCCACCATGGGCAGGAACAGGCCCCGGCTGCCCGGCAGGTGGCGGGTGCCCCGGCCCGCCGGGGTGGCCCGGTCCAGGGCCCACTGGGCCACGCCCAGCTCGTCCCCCTCCAGGCTCCGGCCGCCCGCGGTGCGCGGGGCCAGTCGGCCCTGCCGGTCCGGCAGCAGCACCAGCACCGGCACGCCCAGGGCCTCCCGGAGGTAGGCTTCCACCCGGGCCTGGATGGCCTCGGCGGCGCCGCCCTCGGCCAGGGTCGCCCCCAGCCGGTAGAGCGCGTCGGTGTGGCGCTCCCGTTCCAGGGCCAGGCGGGTCTGGGTCCGGATCCGCTCGGCCAGGGTGGCCACCACCCAGCCCACTCCCAGCATCACGGCGAAGGTGCCCACGTGGCGGATGTCCTGCACCGCGAAGGTGAAGCGCGGCGGGATGAAGAAGAAGTCCAGGGCGGCCACGCTCAGGACTGAGGCCAGCAGCGCGGGCCCGCGCCCGGTGCGGGTGGCCACCGCGGTGATGCACAGGACATAGAGCATGGCCACATCGGCCAGGTCCAGGCGGCGGAAGATGATGAGCCCCGCGGCGGTGGCCAGCGCCACCGCCGCCAGGGCGGTCACCAGCGGCCGGGGATCCTGGCCCACGACAGGTCGCCGCCCATGGGCGGAGGCTATGGCGGACAGGGAAAACGGGGTCGGCACGGGCACATTCCGGATATTCCTAATACTGGCCCACCCACTGCGCCATTAGCCAGCAAAAGGATGGCAGCCAGGCCAGGGCCAGCAGCAGCCACCAGCCCCGGTCCTGCTTGCGTTGCCGGGCCTTGAAGGCGGTCCGGGTGCCGGCGAGCCCGATCAGGCTCGCCACGGGAATGAACCACGCCATGGTCATTGCTTGTTCTCCTCCAGCAGCAGGTTCAGCTGCAGCACGTTCACCCGGGGCTCGCCCCACACGCCCAGGGTCCGGCCCGAACTGGCCCGGCGCACCAGGTCGCGCACCCGCGCTTCGGGCAGGTGCCGGACCGCCGCCACCCGCCGCACCTGGTAGTCGGCAGCCGCGGGCGAGATGTGCGGATCCAGGCCGCTGCCCGAGGCGGTCACCAGATCCACCGGGACCGGATCCGGGTTGCCGGGGTCCAGGCTGCGCAGGGCCTGGATCCGCGCGGCGGCGGCCTTGGCCAGATCCGGGTTGCCCGGGGACAGATTGGACCCGCCCGAGGCCATGGGGTTGCCCGGGTAGTCCGCCGTGGCCGACAGCCGGCCCCAGAAGCAGCCGGGCGCCTCGGTGGGCTGGGCGATGAGCTCGCTGCCCACCACCTGGCCGGCGCGGAGGATGAGGCTGCCCCCGGCCTGGTGGGGGAACAGGGCCCGGCCCAGACCGGTGATGGCCATGGGATAGGCCAGGCCGGTGACCAGGGTCAGGGCGGCGATGACGGTGATGGCGGGACGCAACTGGGACATGGGAGACCTCACACCAGGCGGGATGCGACAAGGAACAGATCGATGAGCTTGATGCCCGCGAACGGCACCAGGACTCCGCCCACCCCGTAGAACAGCAGGTTGCGGCGCAGCACGGCGCCGGCGCCCAGGGGCCGGTAGGCCACCCCGCGCAGGGCCAGGGGGATCAGGCACACGATCACCAGGGCGTTGAAGACCACTGCGGACAGGATGGCGCTGTGCGGGCTGTGCAGGCCCATGACGTTGAGCAGGCCCAGGCGCGGGTAGGTGACCGCGAAGGCCGCCGGGATGATCGCGAAGTACTTGGCCACGTCGTTGGCGATGCTGAAGGTGGTCAGGGAGCCGCGGGTCATCAGCATCTGCTTGCCGATCCGGACGATCTCGATGAGCTTGGTGGGGTTGGAATCCAGGTCCACCATGTTTCCGGCCTCCTTGGCAGCCTGGGTGCCGGTGTTCATGGCCACGGCCACGTCCGCCTGGGCCAGGGCCGGAGCGTCGTTGGTGCCGTCCCCGGTCATGGCCACCAGCCGTCCAGTGGCCTGGTAGTCGCGGATGAGCTTGAGCTTGGCCTCGGGGGTGGCCTGGGCCAGGAAGTCGTCCACCCCGGCCTCGGCGGCGATGGCCGCGGCGGTGAGCGGGTTGTCGCCGGTGATCATCACCGTGCGGATGCCCATCTCCCGCAGCTCGGCGAACCGCTCCCGGATGCCGCCCTTGACGATGTCCTTGAGGTGGATCACCCCCAGGGCCCGGGCCCCAGTGCCCGGCCGAAGCTCGGCCACCACCAGCGGCGTCCCGCCCGCCCGGGCGATGCCATCCACGTCGGCCCGGAGCCCGTCCGGGAACTGGCCGCCCTGCTCCTCCACCCATTGCTCGATGGCGCTCACCGCGCCCTTGCGGATCTCCAGGCCCTCCAGGGTCACCCCGCTCATGCGGGTGGTGGCCGAGAACGGGATGAACCGCGCGCCCAGCACCTGGATCTCCCGTTCGCGCAGCCCGTAGCGTTCCTTGGCCAGCACCACGATGCTGCGCCCTTCGGGGGTCTCGTCGGCCAGGCTGGACAGCTGGGCGGCGTTCGCCAGATCGGCCACCGCCACCCCGTCCGCCGGCGTGAAGGTCACCGCCTGGCGGTTGCCCAGGGTGATGGTGCCGGTCTTGTCCAGCAGCAGCACGTCCACGTCGCCCGCGGCCTCCACCGCCCGGCCCGAGGTGGCGATGACGTTGGCCTGGACCATGCGGTCCATGCCGGCGATGCCGATGGCCGACAGCAGTCCGCCGATGGTGGTGGGGATCAGGCAGACCAGCAGGGCCACCAGCACGGTGAGGGTCACCGGGCTGCCCTGCCCCGCCGCCTTGACGCTGTACAGGGAGTACGGCAGCAGGGTGGCGGTGGCCAGCAGGAAGATCAGGGTCAGGGCCGCCAGCAGGATGTCCAGGGCGATCTCGTTGGGGGTCTTCTTGCGCTTGGCGCCCTCCACCATGGCGATCATCCGGTCCAGGAAGGTCTCCCCCGGGTTGGAGGCGATGCGCACCACCAGCCAATCGGAGAGCACCTGGGTGCCGCCGGTGACGGCCGAGCGGTCCCCGCCCGATTCCCGGATCACCGGGGCCGATTCGCCGGTGATGGCCGCCTCGTTCACCGAAGCCACGCCCTCGATCACGTCGCCGTCCCCGGGAATGGTGTCGCCGGCTTCCACCAGCACCACGTCGCCCTGGCGCAGCTCCGGGGCGCCCACCGGCTCCCAGGCGCCGCCGTACTTGCCGCCTCGAAGCAGCCGGGCGGTCACATCCCGCTTGGCCTTGCGCAGGCTGTCGGCCTGGGCCTTGCCCCGGCCTTCGGCCATGGCCTCGGCGAAGTTGGCGAACAGCAGGGTGAACCATAGCCAGAGGGCGATGGCCAGGATGAAGCCGGCCGGCGCCTCCCCGTGCCCGCCCAGCGCCTGCACGTAGAGCAGGCTGGTCAGGACGCTGCCGACCCAGACGGTGAACATGACCGGGTTCTTGAGCTGGTGCAGCGGCTGCAGCTTGGTCACCGAGGCCCACAGCGCCCGGCCCACGATGGCGCGTTCGAACAGGGGGCGAGGCTGCAGCTGGCCGATACCAATGGATGTACGCATGTTCCGGATCTCCGAAAGGCTCAGTGCAGGGACAGATGCTCGACGATGGGACCCAGCGCCAGGGCCGGGATGAAGGTCAGCGCGCCGACGATCAGCACCACCGACACCAGCAGGGCCACGAACATCGGGCCGTGCGTGGGCAGGGTGCCGGCCCCGGGCGGGGTGCGCTTCTTGCCGGCCATGGAGCCGGCGATGGCCAGCACCGGGAGCAGGGTGCCGTAGCGGCCCAGCAGCATGGCGATGCCGGTGGCGGTGTTGTAGAACAGGGTGTTGGCGTTGAGCCCCGCGAAGGCGCTGCCGTTGTTGTTGGCGGCGCTGCTGAAGGCGTACAGGGCCTGGGAGAAGCCGTGCGGCCCCGGATTGGACAGGCTGCCCATGGCCGCCGGCAGGGTCACCGCCAGGGCGGTGCCCACCAGCACCGTGGCCGCGGGAATCAGGATCACCAGGGAGGCCATCTTGGTCTCGAAGGCCTCCACCTTCTTGCCCAGGTACTCCGGGGTGCGGCCCACCATCAGCCCGGCGATGAACACCGCGATGATGGCAAACACCAGCATGGTGTAGAGCCCGGAGCCCACCCCGCCGAACACCACCTCGCCCAGGTCCATGAGCAGGATGGGCACCATGCCGCCCAGGGGCGTGAACGAGTCGGGCACCGCGTCCACCGCGCCGGTGGAGGTGCCGGTGGCGGCGGTGACGAACATGGCGCTGCCGGTGATGCCGAACCGCACCTCCTTGCCCTCCAGGTTGCCGCCGCTCTGCTCCAGGCCCGGCCGGGCGGAGACCGCCTGGGCCACGGACAGCCCGCGCAGCCCGGCGTTGCCGCGCTGTTCCGCCAGGTGCAGGCCGCCCAGGGCCAGCACGAACAGCAGGGTCATGGCGGCCAGCAGGGCCCAGCCCTGGCGGCGGTCCCGGACCATGCGGCCGAAGCTGTGGCAGAGCCCGGCGGGAATCAACAGGATCGCCAGCACCTGCAGGAAATTGGTGAAGGCCGTGGGATTCTCGAAGGGATGCGCCGAATTGGCGTTGAAGAAGCCGCCGCCGTTGGTGCCCAGGATCTTGATGGCTTCCTGGGAGGCCACCGGGCCCACCGCAAGCACCTGGTCCAGCACCGCCTTGCCCTTGCCGTCGGCCAGGGGCCACAGCAGGTGGGCGACCGGATCGGGCCCCAGGGTCTGGACCACGCCCTGGCTCAGCAGCACCAGCGCGAACAGCGTGGCCAGGGGCAGCAGGATGTAGAGGGTGATGCGGGTGAGGTCCACCCAGAAGCTGCCCAGGCTGGTGGCCTTGCGCCGGCGCAGGCCCCGGGCCAGGGCGGCCAGCACCGCCATGCCCTTGGCCGCCGAGGTGAAGTTCAGCACCGCCAGGCCCAGCATCTGGGTCAGGTGGCTCATGGTGGTTTCGCCGGCGTAGGCCTGCCAGTTGGTGTTGGTGATGAAGCTCACCGAGGTGTTCAGGGCGATCGCCCAGGGCACCGCCCCCAGATGCTGGGGATTGCCCGGCAGGAAGCCCTGGACCCGCTGGAGCAGGATCAGGAAGGCCACGCTCAGGAGGCTGAACAGCAACACCGCCCAGGCGTAGGCCTTCCAGTTCTGGCGGTCGTCGATGGCGATGCCGGCCACCCGGTAGATGCCGCGCTCCACCGGCCGCAACACGGGATCCAGGAAGGTGGGCTCGATCTGCAACACCCGGCCCATGTACTCGCCCAGGGGCCGGGCCAGGAGCAGGAGGATGCCCAGCAGGAGGGCGAACTGAAGCAGGCTGTTGGGGGTCATTGGAAGCGCTCCGGGGCGAGCAGGGCCAGACAGAGGTAGCCCAGCAACCCAAGGGCCAGCACCGCGGCCAGGATCTGGAAACCAGTCATTCCACCCTCCTTGTTTCGTCCTATCCAGGCTACGGGGGCGCGGATTAAGGCCACGTCAACGTCCGGAGCCCGGACGTTAAGATTGCGCAAAGGCCCCGGTCCGCCGACGACGAGATTGACAACTCATGACATTCGCATATTTATTAAATATGCATGAATCCGCTCCACCTCCCAGCGATCTCATGGACCGGGTCCGGGCCCGGGCCCGGCTCGGTCCGGGCCCGGGCGGCGCGCTCCCGCCCCCCCTGGACGGTCCATGGCCGTTCGCGGAGCTGCTGCGGCCGTTCCTGGCGGTGTTCGAGGCGGAGGTGGACCGGCGCTGCCCCGGCGCCCGGGCCCTGCTCGGCCCCGCCGCCCGGGACGCGGTGCGCCGGGACTTCCTGGCGGCCCTGGTCGAGCTGTGCCTGCCCACCCTGGAACTGCGCTTCACCGTGCACCGGGCCCTGGCCCTGCCCAGCCCGACCCCGGACTGCACCGTCCAGTACCGGCGCTTCGTGGCCGAATGCCTGGACGATGGCTTCCAGGGCTGGATGGCGGACTACCCGGAACTGGGACCCACCTGTGCCCGCCTGCTCGAAGCCCGCAGCGCGGCCACCGCCGAATACCTGCACCGCTACCGGACCGATCGCCCGCTGCTGGCCCAGGCCCTGGGCCTGGGCCGGGATCCGGGGCCCATCGTGGACCTGGAGCTGGGCCTGTCGGATCCGCACCGGGGCGGCCGCAGCGTGGTCCGCTTCAGCACCGCCAGCGGCGCCAGCTTCTACTACCACCCCAAGGACCTGGGCCTGTTCTCCGGCTTCAACGCCCTGCTGGGCTGGATCAACGCCCGCGGCAATCCCACCCCCCTGCAGCAGACCCGCTGCCTGCAACGGCCAGGCTACGGGTGGATGGCGCCGGTGCCGCACCGGCCCTGCCCGGACGCCGGGGCCGTGGGGCGGTACTATGAGCGGGCCGGACAACTGCTGTGCCTGGCCTACCTGCTCAACGGCACCGACCTGCACCAGGAGAACCTCATCTGCTCCGGCGAGCACCCGGTGCTCATCGATCTGGAAACCCTGCTGCAGCCGGAACTGGATCCGGAGCTCTTCGCCCTGCTCGCCCAGGCTCCGGGCCGGGGCCTGCTGGTGACCGCCTCACCGGGCCTGGAGGACCTGGTCCTGGGCACCCTGCTGCTGCCCCGCTGGGAGTTGTCCGCAGCCGGCACGCCCGTGGACGCGAGCGGCCTGGGACAGGGATTGCAGGGCCAGGCGAGGCGCCTGGCCTGGGCCCATCCTGCCGCCGACGGCCTGCACCGGACCTGGGTCGAGGTGGCAGTGTCCCCCGCCCCCAGCCAGGTGTTCCTGGACGGCCGCCCGGTCCGGGTCCGGAACCACCCGGAAGCGCTGGCGCGCGGCTTCACCTGGATGTACCACTTCCTGATCCGGCACCGGGAGGTCCTGGGCGCGCCGGATGGGCCCCTGCAGGCCCTGAAAGGGCAGCCAGGCCGGCTGCTGTTCCGGTTCACCCAGGCCTACGTGAACCTGCTGCACAAGCTGGCCCTGCCCGCCGGCCTCCGGGCGGCCGAAGCGTCCGATCCGGCCGACGCGGCCAGCCACCCCATCCAGGGCCTGGCCCGCTGCTTCCGGCCCCTGGGCGAGGCCCATCCCCTGTGGCCGCTCCACCAGGAGGAAGTGCGGGCCCTGCACCGGCGGGACGTGCCGTACTTCTCCTGCATCAGCGACCGCCGCCACTGGGGCGGGGAGGAGGCGCCCCTGCTGCCCGATGCGCTGGCCCGGTCGGGCTTCGAGATCCTGCTCCAGCGTCTGGCGGACCTGGACGAGCGCGACCTGGCAAGGCAGCTGATCTATATCCGCGGCAGTCTCACCGCGGATGGTCTGCCCGAGGCCACGCCCGATACTGCTCCCATGGCTGAACCCCTGGTTGAATCCCTGCATGGGCCCATGGATGCGCCCGGGGCCGGGACCCGGGACCCGGCCGGCGCCCCGGAGCCCGGCCGGTTCCTGCCGGCCGCCCTGGCCGTGGCCGAACGGCTGCGGCTCATGGCCATCACCTCCCGCCGGTCACCCGGCGCCACCTGGATAGGGCTCCGGTTCCTGGGCACCCCGCGGGTCGGGATCCTGGCCCCCCTGGATCGGGGGCTGTACCAGGGCCAGGCGGGCGTGGCCCTGTTCCTGGCCGCCCTGGATGCCACCCCCGGCGGCGCTGGCTACCGGGATCTGGCCCTGGCCGCCCTGCAGCCCCTGCGCCCTGGGGCCGAAGGGACGGCCCGGCATGCCGAGTTGAGCCTGGGCGAGGGCGGCGCCCTGGTCTACGCCCTCACCCGCTGCGCGGGCTGGCTGGAACTTCCCGAGGCTCTGGAAGCGGCCGCCAGCGCCGCGCTCAGCCTAACCCGGGCGCGGATCCAGGATGACCTGGTGCTGGATGTGCTGGGGGGCAGCGCCGGCGCCTGCCTGGGCCTGCTGGCCCTGCACCGGGCCAGCCCCGAGGACCGCTGGCTGGACCTGGCCATGGCCTGCGGCGACCAGCTGCTGGCCCAGCAGCGGCCCGGTCCCGGTGCGGCCCGGGCCTGGCTCCGGCCCGGGACCGCCATCCTGGCCGGCGGCTTCGCCCACGGCGCCGCGGGCATGGGCTACGCGCTGCTGCGGCTGTTCCTGGCCACGGGCGCCGAGCGCTACCGGCAGGCGGCCGAGTCCGCCTACGCCCTGGAGCAGGCCCTGTTCGACCCGACCCGTGGCCGGTGGGCGGACCAGTGGCCCACCCCGGCACCGACCGCGGAGGGTAAGCCGCCGGACCCCTGGTGCGCCTGGTGCCATGGCGCCGCCGGCATCGGCCTGGCCTGGACCGGGGCGCTGGGGTGCCTGGCCGGTGCGGCCGCCCAGGTGGCGGCGGCCGTGGCCGACGTGCGCCGGTGCGGTCCGGCCCCCCTGCCGTACCTGTGCTGCGGCACCGCAGGCCGGGCGGATCTGCTGTTCACCGCCGGTCAGCGCCTGGAACGCCCGGAATGGGCTGCGGAGGCGATGCATCTGGCCGCCACCACCCTGGACCGGCAGCCGGCGCCCTTCGGACTGGGTGAATTCCAGACCGCCCCGCTCATGCAGGGTGCCACCGGATGCGCCTATCAGGGGCTCCGCCTGGCCAGCGGTGGTCGGCTGCCCTCTCTACTGCTATGGGAATGAAGCCCAGCGGGCTTGAATCCTCGCCAGCCTCGAATCGGACCCTGGATGGTTCCCTGGCACTGGCATAGCCGACCCGGGTGGTCAGGACCGCCGGCAGCGCCTAGACTGGCATGGGGGCCAGTCCGGCCAGCCCATCCTTTTCTGGTGCGAGCATCCATGTTCAAAGTCGTGTTCAAGGGCAAGCAGATCGGTGAAATCTCCCTGGAGCGGGAAGCCTCGCTCCTGGCGGCGGCCGCCCGGGGCGAGCTGGCCCTCACCCACCGCTGCGGGGGCCACGCCCGCTGCGGCACCTGCCTGGTCACCGTGGAGGCAGGCGCCGAGCACCTTTCCCCCGTGGGCCCTACCGAAGCCGCCATCCTGAGCACCCTCAAGGCCCGGCCCGGCCAGCGCCTGGGTTGCCAGGCCTGGGCCCAGGGCGATGTGACCTGCCGGATCGACTGAGGGGGCGAAACAGGGACTTGTGTTATTTTTAATTTATACCATCTTGTTCGGTGAGGAGGGTTCCATGCTGTTCCCCGAACAACCCGCTTTTTCCGAGGGCCTGCGCCGGGTCCTCACCCGGGCCGCGACCGACCCCACCTTCCGGGCGCTTTGCCTGAAGGACCCGGCCGCCGCCTACCGGGATGCCGCCGGCCCGATCCCTGAGGGTGCCCTCCCCTTCCGTTTCCGGACCGGGGCCGGACCGGAGCTGATCCTGGGCCTGCCCGAGCCCCTGGACCCGGCGCCAGCCATGACGGATGAGCAGCTGGACAAGGTGGCCGGCGGCGTCGAAACCTTTGGGAGCATCCTGTCGGCGAAATGCACTTACGACACCTGCCAGTCATGCTGATAGGGGCCCAGGTCGGGGTGTAACAGGCAGATAGGCAGACACCGGAGCGTGCTCGCGCCAGCCCAGATGCACCCCCAACGGCTTGGCTTGGCCGACCATGAGGCTGTTGGCGATGCTTCCCACGACCAGGAGCCCAGTGAAGCCCGCGCAAGCAGCCATGGGCCCGTGCATCGGCTTAAACACCGTCCGTGGAGATTAAAAGGGGGCGCTCCCGGCCTTGACCGTGCCCGAAGGCCTGTCATGATGAAGGCAATACTCCGGATCGCGTTTCATCCACACCAGATGGCGCAGTCTGCCCGGAGCCATAGCGCCCTCCCGTCACCTGGCCTTCGGCTGTCGGGCGGTCCCTCCTTTGGGGTCAGGTCATGTCCAGAGATACCCTCACCGTCACCGACAACCGCACCGGTGCCACCTACGAGATCCCCATCGCCCAGGGCACGATCAAGGCCATGGACCTGCGCCAGATCAGGACCGGCGCCGAGGATTTCGGGCTGATGACCTACGATCCGGGCCTGACCAACACCGCCGCCACCAAGAGCGCCATCACCTACATCGACGGCGACCAGGGCATCCTGCGCTACCGGGGCATTCCCATCGAGCAGCTGGCGGCCCACAGCAGCTACCTGGAGACCGCCTACCTGATCATCTTCGGCGAGCTGCCCACCGCCGCGCAGATGGCCCAGTGGGAGCTGGAGGTGGGCCACCACAGCATGCTGCACACCAACATCCAGCACCTGATCGAGGCCTTCCGCTACAACGCCCACCCCATGAGCGTGTTCATCAGCGCCACCGCCTCCCTGTCCACCCTGTATCCGGACGCCCGGCAGATCGCCGACCCGGCCAACCGGCTGCTGCAGGTGCAGCGGATGATGGCCAAGGCCGCCACCATCGCCGCCTTCACCTACCGGCACAACCAGGGCTGGCCCTGCAACTACCCGGACGACGGGCTGAGCTTCATCGGCAACTTCCTGAAGATGATGTTCCGCATGACCGAGGTGCAGTACCAGCCGGACCCGGTCCTGGAGCGGGCCCTGAACGTCCTGTTCATCCTGCACGCGGACCACGAGCAGAACTGCGGCACCAACGCCATGCGGGTGATCGGCTCCTCCCAGGCGGACCCCTACTCGGCCCTGGCCGGCGCCGCCGCGGCCCTGTACGGCCCCCTGCACGGCGCCGCCAACGAGGCGGTGCTGCGGATGCTGGAGCAGATCGGCAGCCCGGCCAACGTGCCGGGCTTCCTCCGCCGGGTCAAGGCCGGCGAAGAGCGGCTGATGGGCTTCGGCCACCGGGTCTACAAGAACTACGACCCCCGCTGCCGGATCATCAAGCGCACCGCCGACGAGGTGTTCCAGGTGACGCCGCGCAACCCGCTGCTGGACGTGGCCCTGGAACTGGAGCGCATCGCCCTCCAGGACGAGTACTTCATCTCGCGCAAGCTCTACCCCAACGTGGACTTCTATTCCGGACTCATCTACCGGGCCATGAACCTGCCCGCCTCCATGTTCACCGTGATGTTCGCCGTGCCGCGCACCTGCGGCTGGGTGGCGCAGTGGATGGAGCTGGTGGCCGACCAGGAGCAGAAGATCTCCCGGCCCCGGCAGATCTACATCGGCTCCCCCACCCGGGACTACCTGCCCATGGCCGCGCGCGAAGCGGCCCCGGCGGCCGTGGGCGCCTGAGCCGGGTCGGGCCCTGGGTCCCTTGCGGAAGAATATATTAATTATATATTGTTTCCCAAGGAGCGCCCATGCTGTTTCCGGACCAGCCGGACTTTTCCGAGGGCCTGCGCCAGGTCCTCACCCGCGCCATGGCCGACCCCTGCTTCCGGGCCCGCTGCCTGGAAGACCCGGCCGCCGCCTATCGGGAGGCTGCCGGCCCAATCCCGGCCGACGCCCTGCCCTTCAGCTTCCGGACCGGGGCGGGGCTGGAACTGATCCTGGGCCTGCCCGAGCCCTCGGACCCGGCGCAGCCCCTGGCGGATGCGCAGCTGGACGACGTGGCCGGGGGGCAAAGCACCTTCCCGTTCCGGAGCGCGCACAGCTTGACCACCGCCTCGCAATGCGTGACGGATTGTTCCTGAGGCCAGACCCATACCCGCCTGGGAAGGGGGGCCCCGGCATCCCACCTGGAGTCTCGGCATCAAGATCAGCGAGTGGGGCGAATACACGGCTCCAGCCATGCCCGGCGTCTACCGGGTGCAATGCGCCGTCGGCGCCATGCCGCCCGCGTTCGCGACCGTGACGGTCCGTTAAGCTAGTCCACCGGCTCCGGCGCGGGCAGCGGCCCGGCGGTGGCCGGTTCTGGCACCGAGCCGGCGACTGCAGGCACGGACGCAGGGGCGCCCGGCTCGGCCTCGGGCTTGGCGGCGCCGGGTTCGGTGCCGGCCAGGAAGTACTCGTAGACCGCCGGGGTGGCCCCCGGAGCTGCGGCCAGCCCGGTGGCGGGATCCACGGCCACGGATAGCACCGAATCCGGCTGGGGGAACGCCACGGCCGGCTTGCCGGCCAGGGCCCGGCGCATGAAGCGCTCCCAGATGGGCGCGGCGATGGTGCCCCCGGTGAAGCCGTGGCCCGGCCGGGGCCGGTCGTAGCCCACCCACACCCCGGTGATGAGCTGCGGGGTGTAGCCCACGAACCAGGCGTCCACCTCCGAATCGGTGGTGCCGGTCTTGCCGGCGGAGGGCCGCTCTGCGGCGAACTTGCGCAGGTTCTTGGCGGTGCCGTATGTCATGACATCGCCCATCATCCGGGTGGTGATGTAGGCGGCGCCCGGACTCAGCACCGGCGCCACGGCCGGACCGTTCTCGGTCCAGGTGCCCCGGCGCCGGTCGTAGATGCGCAGGATGGTCCGGGCCTGGGCCAGGTTGCCGCCGTTGGCCAGCGGGGTGTAGGCCTGGACCAGATCGTTGAGGGTCACGTCGTCGGTGCCCAGGGCCAGGGACAGGCCGTTCTGCGGCTTCAGGTCCAGGCCCATGCGCGCGGCGAAGCCCACGAAGGCGGGCACCCCGACCCGTTCCAGCAGCTTGACCGTGATGACGTTGTCGGAATGGGCCAGGGCCTGGTGCAGGGACAGGGAGCCGAAATGCTCGTGGCCGTAGTTCTGCGGCTTCCACACGGCGCCCCCGCCCCGGTCATAGGCCACCGGGGTATCGCTCCAGACACTGGCGGCGGTGATGCCCTGCTCCAGGGCCGAGGCGTAGATCAGCGGCTTGATGGCCGAGCCCGGCTGGCGCCGGGAGGAGAAGGCCCGGTTGCTGCCGGTGGCGGTGGCATCCGCCCCGCCCACCGCCGCCAGCACGTCACCGGTGGCGGGGTCCAGGCACACCAGCGCGCCCTGCAGGCCGGGGTTGATCTGCTTCACCCCGCTGCCCAGCACCTGCTCGGCCTG
>Ga0302276_10000833_pt1 | contig 27930 bp, 20 predicted proteins | sample III_Bog_N2_3_FD_198768 | JGI IMG/M metagenome (GOLD analysis project Ga0302276, IMG submission 198768) | Peat permafrost microbial communities from Stordalen Mire near Abisko, Sweden - III_Bog_N2_3 | ecosystem: Environmental > Terrestrial > Soil > Wetlands > Peat | place: Sweden: Abisko...
GAACGAGTAGTGGGCCTTGTGGACGAAGTAGGGCCGCTGAATCTCCCAGGTGGGCGACGAGAAGTGATTGTCGTCGTAGCGCAGCTCGTAGCGGTACTCGAGGATGCTGCCGACTTCAACGTTGGGAAGGGTGAAAACCCTGCGGTTGACCTGGAAGGTATCGCCGTTGCCGTCCAGGGTCTTGAAGCTGGTCAGATCTTCCGGCTTGACGGTAAGGGGAATGATGGTGCCGTCGGCGTGGATGGTGCGGCCCTTGATGTCGGTGATCTTGGTGTCTCCCTTGAGGTACGGGAGCGAGATGGTGGCCAGCTCTTTGCCTTTCTCCTGGAGCACCTTGATGCGGGCATAAAAGACCTGGAAGTGGTGGGGATCGTCGGCAATCTCTTCGACGTTGAGATAGACGGCCGCGGTGCCGGGAGCTTTGGGATCTGCGGTCATCTTGAGTTCTTCGGGAGTGGGGTCCTGGAACTGGGCGACGAGATGCGCAGGCGATGCGAGAAGGGACATGAGGGCGAACGGGAAGATGATTTTGTGGATGCGCATGAAGAGGGCCTTTGCTTCGAGGGTAGCGGATGAGATGAGGGCTTGCGCCATTTTCAGTTGCCTTTGGGTGCGGAGGATGTGGTGAGGACGAGCTGCTGCGTGTCTGCGGCGGCTACTTTCTGGTAGAAGGCGCGGAGGCTCTGGTACTCCTCAGGTTTAGCGAAGGTGAGGCCGCGGGCAAGCTGGCGGGTGACGGTGACGTCGCTGCCATCGGTGGTGGTTTTCATGGTGAGGATGGCGTGGTTTTCCCAGGGGATTTTGGTGTCCTGCGGCGCGCCTTCAACGGCCATGCCAGGAGGCAGGTGGTAGGTGATGTCGTCGTCGACACGCTCGGCGTAGTGCATGTCGACGGGTTCGAGGCGCTTTTCCTGGTCGACGAAGGGATGGGGGGCGCGGGTCTCAAAGAAGGCGCCGGGGAGGATGAGCCGCTTGCCGGTTGAGGAGCCAAGGGTGCCCGTGGTTTTGACGACCGCCATGAGATCGGCGTCGATGTCGTCGAGAGAGAGGAAGTGGTCGATGTGCGCCTCAGTGCCAGCGGGAAGGATGGGGACAAGCGCCTCGTCAAAGCGTTTTTTTGCGTCGTCGAGACCGACCTCCATCACGACCTGACGCCAGTGCATGGCTCGCTCGCCGGACATGAGGAAGCGGAAGTAGCCGGTGGCCGCGCCGTGCTCGTCGAAGTTGATGTCGCCGGAGCGGGAGATGGTGTTGGCGGTGTAGGGCAGCATGGGGGAGACGGCGAGGCTGCGACCGGCGGCGGTCTGGCGGATGCCGCCGGCGCCGGAGTGCTTCCAACTGACGATCTGGAAGGGGCACATTTTTTCGCCAGGGTCGAGGTAGATATCCTTGCCGGCAAGGGAGAGGATGACGATGTCGTCGTCGAGCTGATCGATGTTGAAGTATCCGGTGGCAAAGACGCCGCGGTCGCGATTGACAACCTTCATGTCGTAGGCGGTGAGGCCGGCGGCGCGGAGCATGGCGAGATAGAGCAGAGCGATGTCCTGACGGGAGCCGCTCTTCTGGGACCAGGTGTCCTCGGCGCGTTTGGCCTCGTGCAGGCCGAGCTGCTTGAGCTCGGCTTCACCTTTCTTGCGGGAGAAGTCGGTGTTATCGAGGGCCTGGACGGCTTTGTAGAGCTTTTTGGCCTTGACGAGGTCTGTGTCGCCGGGGGCGACGATGCCGGCTGCGGCTTGCTTGATGGAGTTGCTGGGCTCGGCGAAGTGATCGGTGTCTTTTGACCAATTTTTGGCTTCGGACTCCCAGTAGTCTGCGCCGCTGAAGGCGCTGATGTAGTAGAAGTTCACCTTGTAGAGGAAGCTATCGATGGGCGGCATCCACTGTTCGTCGGGTACAGGTGGGATGTCGGTGACGTCGAGGCTGATGTGGCCGGAGGCGTCGCTCTTGATCTCGACTCCGGGCGGGAGGATGGACCACCATTGCATGGAGTTGATTTTGTCGCCATGCGCGTCCATCAAGCGCAGGTCGGTCTTGTTGGCCTCGCCCTTCTGGAATGATTCGAAGGGCGTGAATGCGTAATGTGCTTTATGGACGAAGTACTGTTTTTGGAGCTCCCAGAAGGGAGACGTGTACCCATCGCCGTAGCGGAGGTCGTAGCTGTATTCGAGAATGGAGCCCACTTCGACACTGGGGAGAGTGAAGACCTTGCGGGCAAACTTGAGCGCATCGCCGTTGTTTGTCACAGTCGAGAGGGTCGTCAGGTCTTCGGGCTTGACGGTGAGGGGAACGACGGTTCCATCGGCGTGGATGGTGCGTCCTTTGATGTTGGTGATCTGGCGATTGCCGCGGAAGTAGGGAAGCTCAACGGTGGCGGCCTCCTTGCCTTTCTCTTGAAGCACTTTGATGCGGGCGTAGTAGCTCTGATAGTGCAAAGGGTCGTTGGCGACCTCTTGGAAATCGAGATAGACGGCGGCGGCGCCGGGGGCTTTGGGGTCGTCGGTCATCTTGAGCTCGTCGGGCGTGGGCTCGTGGAACTGGGCGGACATGAGGGCGGGAGTGATGAGGACGAGAACCAGGAACGCAGGCAGGCAGAAGCGACGGATTCGCATGGATTTTTCCTTTGTTTTTGAGCAAGGGGAAGTGTAACTCGAAAGGAAGCGGATAGGTGGAGTATTTATATGCCCACTTAGTGGGCATCAGGAGTTCGCGAAGCGGAGAAGCGGGCAGGGCTAAGGACACATGCGGCTGCGGGTGTTCAGCAAGTAAATACGGAATGATTGTGATGGATTCTAGTGTTCGTGTGGTGTCTCAATGATTGGGTAAGGTTCTTGGCGGCCCGCAAAGGCTGAGGCCAGTGGTCTGGGATTCCCTCGGGGGCTAAAGCCCCAATGATTTTGCGAGGCTTACGTACGGGCTGAAGCCCGTACCCTTCAAAACCGCCGGCTGAGGCCCGTACCCTTCACAACCGATAGACGATTATCTGCGGGAGACATAGCACTCGTGGTTAGACCGCATGAATTGGTAATTCACATTGGACAAGCGCGGACGAGGACGTCCGCGCTACAGCCGGCCAGGAGGCCGGCGTTCCATTCCGGCCATTACCAAATCATGCGGTCACGGGACACCTGGTTAGTAACTCCGGGATAGGTTGCGCATGAGTTAGAAAGACCCGAGAAGGGCGGAGACAAGGGCGAGGGGCAGGCCGACTACGTTGGAGTAGTCGCCTTCGATGCGGGGAATCCAGCGGGCGGCGAGGCCCTGGATGGCGTAGGCGCCGGCCTTGTCCATGGGCTCGCCGGTGGCTATGTAGGCGGCTATCTCTTCCTCAGACAGGGTAAGGAACTGGACGGCGGTGACTTCGGCGGCGACTTCAGTACGCTGGGCGGTGACGAGGGCGACGCCGGTGATGACGCGATGGGTGCGGCCGGAGAGGAGACGGAGCATGCGGGCGGCGTCGGCTTCGTTTTCGGGTTTGCCAAGGATGTGATTGTCGAGGGTGACGGTGGTATCTGCTCCGAGGACTGTGAGAGTTCCCTCGGGGGCTAAAGCCCGGGGGTCTTTGGCAGGGGTAATGTACGGGCTGAAGCCCGTACCCTTCAAGTCCGGGCTGAAGCCCGTACCCTTCAAGTCCGGGCCGCTGATGGGAGGGGGCGCAGGGGCAAGGTTTGTGCTTTCCCAGGTCCCCGAAGGCGAGGGACCTGGGGTGCCCGCCGCCTGCGGTGGGGCAGACGCTCGCTGGTCGCTCGCAGGGATGTTTGTGCTCTCCCCTGTCCCCAAATGCGAGGGACCGGGGGCACCCAAAGTTGTGAGCTGGTTGAAGACGATCTCTGCTTTTTGGCGGGCTAGGCGGGTGACGTAGGCGATGGGGTCTTCGCTGGGGAGTGGTTCTTCGGGGATGTGGGCAGGGTGGACCGTGAAAATGAAGCCGGCCTGGGTGAGGAGTTCGCGGCGGCGTGGGGATGCGGAGGCCAGAATCAGCATGTTGGGATTATTGCAGGGGTGTGGGTTAGCGAGTCAGCGAGTCAGCGGGTCAGCAAGTCGGCAATCGGGTCATCGGGTCTTCCCAAATGAATGGTGTGGGTTGCCGCTCAAGTTAGACGGTCAGGCCGGTTTGGAGGCCGCCGGGGGTGGCGAGGCCCCAGGCCATGGCGGGGGTGTTGTGGGCGAGGCCGAAGCGGCCGTCGGGGCCGAGGAGGATGATGCCGCCGTGGCCGCCGAGGCGGTTGTAGAGATAAGAGATGGCTTCGCGGGCGGCGATCTCAGGGGGCGTGCCGTTGGCGACGCGGTCGGTGGCCCACTTGCCGAGAACCAACTTCATGATGGGTTCTCCCCAGCCGGTAAGGGAGACGGCGGCGGCTAGGTTGTCGGCGTAGCAGCCGCAGCCGATGAGGGATGAGTCGCCGACGCGGCCGGGGGTCTTGTTGAGGGTTCCGCCGGTGGAGGTGGCGGCGGCGAGGTTGCCGCGGGCGTCAAGGGCGACGGCGCCGACGGTGTCGTGGGAGTCCTGGCCGGACGGGCGGGCGCCTTCGGCGTGGCTGATCGAATGTGAGGACTGTCCACGAGATTCGTTGCTCAGGGCGGCGGTTTCGGGGCTTTTGTCGTCATGGAGGACGTGGCCGGGGATGGATTCCGGGCCGGAGAAGGTCTCGTCGCCGAGGCCGGCGGCCTGGCGGGCCTGGGCGTGGGCGAGGCGCGCGATTTCGCGGGGGAGGACCAGCTCGCTGTTGTCGATGAGGGCCATGCCGTGAGCGGCGGCGAAGCGTTCCGCGCCTTCACCGACGAAGTAGACGTGGGGCGACTGCTCGAGGACGAGGCGGGCGGCCTGGATGGGATTGCGGAGGCGCTCGACGCAGGCGACGCCGCCGGCTTTCATGCGGCCGCCGTCCATGAGGAGGGCGTCGAGCTGGACGCGGCCGTCGGAGGTGAGGAAGCTGCCGCGGCCGGCGTCGAAGGTGGGGTCGTCTTCTAGGACGGTGACGGCGGCCTGGACGGCATCGATGGCGGAGCCGCCGAGGGAGAGGATGGCGTAGCCGGCTTCAAGGGCGGCGCGGACGCCGGATTGATGGGCGGCTGCGGCGTCGGCGGGGATGGCCCAGGCGCCGCCGTGCACGAGGAGAGTGGGATCGTGAGTGGCAGGGGATGTCACGCTTCAATGGTAGAGCATGGACGCGGGCGGCGGGAACGGGGGTGTCAAAGAGGAGCGGAGGTGCGAGGCAAGATAAGAGGCTGAAAAGACGGCTGAAGATTGCGGCCGGGGCTTTGCATTGAATTTCGGATGGTTGGGCTAAGCTAGGAACAACCAAAGCGAAACAACTCGACAGGCGAGTGTGAATCTTGCCTGACAAATTCGAGCCACTTCCGCGGGTTCGGCGAAGTTGGATTCTTGTTGAAGAGGGCGGTCCCTACATGGGATCGCCCTTTGCTGTTTCTGCACGAAAGACGAACAAGTGCGGAATGCTGGAACGGGAATGGCGGAAGAAATGACGACACGGAAGAAGCATGCAGCAAGGAAGACCGGCACTACAGGTCTCAACAAGCTAAGCGAGGCGGCGTTCAAGGTATTGGACGAGAAAGCCGGAGCCATTGCGACGGCTCTGGCGGATGCGGTGGCCAAGGGCAACGTGATGAGCGTGAAGCTTTTGATTGAACTGGCGGAGAAGTTTGTGGAGGCGGAACAGGGCGAGGCGTTGCGGCCGTTTCACGGGCTGCTGCTGGACCTGGCGGCGGAGCCGGAGTGGCCGTCTGAGACCGCTACGGCGGTGAAGCGAGCGGGCGCGGGAAAATCGGACGCCTAACGGCTTGATCTTTAAGAGCGGTTCCAGGATCTATGTGCCAATTCAGGGGTTTGTGCCAGGTCGCCCCTCCTTGGGGCCGGGTCAACTTGAGTCCATTGGCTCCGGGGTATGGCGATCCTAGAACCGCAGTCATGGCAGGAAATCCGGCGGCGGGGCAGCGGGAAATTGATGCTGCTTTGCCGCCTTATTTTCGAAAAGAGAGAAGAGACGCGGATGAAGCTCACGAAGAACGATTGGTTCGGCGCAGGCAGGTGGGTGGGACTGACAGGCAAACTGGGAGTCGCGCTGGGGCTGTTGCTGCTGGGGATGGCGCTGGGTGGCGTTGCGGAAGCGCAGACAGTGAGCACGACGACCGTGCAGGGAACGGTCTACCTGGCGAATGGGCAGGTCGGGTCGGGGACGCTGGTGCTGAGCTGGCCGGCGTTTACGACGGCGAGCGGCCAGTCGGTTGCGGCCGACAGCCTGACGCTGACAATTGCGCCGGACGGGTTTATCAGCGTGAATCTGGCGCCAAACCTGGGAGCGACGCCGGCGGGGCTCTACTACACGGCGGTCTACTACCTGAGCGACGGCTCGTCGACGACGCAGTACTGGGTTGTGCCGGCAGCCGCGTCGGCGAGCTTGGCGCAGGTGCAGGCGCAGTTAATGCCGGCGGCGCAGGCGGTGCAGACGGTGAGCAAGAGCTACGTGGACGAGGAGTTTGCGGAGCTGGAGGGAAGCCTGTTGCTGGCGACGGGCGGGACGCTGACCGGGCCGCTTTATCTAAGCAGCGATCCGACGCAGCCATTGCAGGCCGCGGACAAGCACTATGTGGACGCGGAGTTTGCGCTGGCTGTGCCGCTGGTGGGCGGGAACATGACGGGACCGCTGCAGACGCCGGCGGTGAATGGGGTGGAATCGCCGGTGGCGGGGAGCGCGCAGACGACGCTGCAGCAGGCGATGACAGCGGCGGGCACGAATGGCGCTGTGGAGATTCCTTCGACCTATGCGGGGACGGACACATTTACGAATCCGAACGGGGTTTATGTCGACGACCTGCGGACTTCAGGCGCGCAGCAGTTGGCGCGGAGCGTAAAGGAATTCGGCGCGGTGTGCGACGGGGTGACGGACGACACGAATGCGCTGCAGGCGGCACTGGCCTACGCGAATGCTCACGGCGTGGCGCTGACGATTCCACAGGGGACGTGCAAGACGCGGCAGCTGAACTGGCATGGAGAGTCGATTGGCGGACTGGGCAAGCAGGTGTCGGCGCTGATGGGATTTCCGGGGCAGGATGTGCTGGCGAGCGCGATCGACAGCCTGGGTATGCTGTCGTACACGCGGCTGCACGACCTGACGATTTATGTGGACCAGAGCGTGGATATTTCATGCTCGCCGGCTGAAGGACGGGCGAGCGTGGGAACCTGCGCGGTGGGCCGACTGATGGAGAAGAACACCATTTTCTCGCCGGGCGGGAACGGGCTGACGGGGACGATTGGATCGGGCGCGGGGTGGTCAGTGGGCAACTGCGCGATTGCGATGCCTGCGGTGACCGGCGCTGGAGGGCATGGGTTGCGCGTGGCGGAGATTGAGAATGTGGAGATTGCGACCACGGGCGCGGATCCGCTGGCGGCGGCCTATCCGGGAGCACATTCGACGCATACCTGCGGGCTCTATCTCGCGCAATGGCCGCAGTGGAGCGAGTTCCGCAACATCGACATACGGGGATTGAATACGGGGATTGCGATTCCGCCGCTGCCGGGGTCGACGCCGGCGGGATTGAATTCGGACTCGAACCGGTGGCAGAACCTCACGATCAGCGCGACGCACGCGTTCACGGCGGCGGCGGGCTCGAACAATGTGCTGGACAATGTGGTTGCTGTGGCGGGGAACTCATCGGCGACCTCGGAACCGCCGACCGGGCTGGTGCTGGATTTGAGCGGGCTACAGACGGGCTGGACAGTGCGCAATGCAGTGGTGCTGCCGACATGGAACGCAGTGCAGCCGCAGCTGACGGTGACGGCAGCGGGCGGCGCGGTGACCGCAGTGACGGTGGGCTCGGAGCATGGGCTGGGATTCGATCCGTATGGGACGCTGGTTCCTATTGCATTCAGCGGCAGTTGCACGGCCGCCGCGACAGCGTCGGTGAACAGCAATGGGTCGATTGGGACGGTGAGTGTGTCGGCGGGCGGAGTAGGTTGCTCGGGGACGACGACGGCGAGCGTGAATGCGGCGGGGACCTGGGACACGGCGGCGCCGGTGAATCTGATTGGCGGGCAGGATGTGACGTTCTTTGCCGGGAACCTGCTGAAGGGCAATGGCGGATATACGGTATGGAACGCGACCAACTCGCAGAGCAACGGAACGCAGCTGGATGGGGGCGGCGGGAATCTTCCAGGCGGAGGGACGTACACGGCGCTGGTGGCCAACACATCGCTGGGAAGCTCGCTGGCAGTGGATCAGTTTCCAGGCGGGGATATTGGGGCGAAGCTGCAGGCATGCCTTGGGGTGCTGAGCGCGACGTTCGGCGGGACGTGCGATGCGCGGAACGCGACGGGAAGCCTGACGATGGCGGCTAACCTGACGATCTCGACGGCGAACGCGACGGTGCTGCTGCCGTGCGCGACGATTTCGACAGCAAGCCGAGTGATTGTGACGGCGGGGACGCGGAATGTATCACTGCGCGGATGTGCGCTGCTGGGCGGCAGCGCGGCCAGCGGCAGCCAGGGCGGCACGGCGTTTCTCTACTCGGGAACGAGCGCGATGGTGCAGGTGGGAGATCCGACTTACGCGGTCGACACTCCGGGATTCCACATCGACAATGTGGTGATCAACACGACGGCGGCAACGAGCGCGGCGGCCCAGGGTCTGGCGGCTTACCGGACCCAGGAGATGAATGTCGAGAACCTGTATTTCCTGGGCAATTCGAACCAGACGGGTATGACGCTGGACGGGACGGGGAACTTCACGGGGGGGAGTTTCTTTTCGAGCCACTTCAGCGGATTTCAGACGGCGGTGAATGCGATCGGGCACCAAGTTTCGAATCCGGCGACGACGGACTGGATGAATGCGAGTACGTTTGTGCGGCTGCATATCGATTGCCCGACGAGCAGCGGCAGTCCGATTGCGGGGACGTATGGGATCAATTTGCAGCAGGGGGATGGAAACACGTTTACGGGCGGCGATGTGGAGGGTTGCAACACGGCGCTGCACCTGGGGGCGAATGCGGCCAACAACACGATAGTTGGGCTGCGCAATGAGAACTCGAACAGCCAGGTGGTGGCGGACACGGGCAGCTCGTACAACAACTGGATGACCGGCGGAACGATGTTTACCGGGCAGTTGACGGACAACGGCACGCGCAACAGTTTTCTGGACACATTTCATCGCAGCTTCAACGGCATCAAGGGGGACTGGTATGGAAGCCAGCAGGACGCGACGGTGACCAACCATTTGCGGTTGGGTACTGGCGCGGGAAACGAGCGCGGGCTGCTGAACGAGGTCCAGACGGATTATGGATACCGGTGGATTGAAGGGTACTCGGATGCCACGGCGGGGGAGCAGTTTTACCAGGTTGAAGATGTGCTGAACAACGTGAACCGGCTGGCGATCGGGCAGTACAACAATGGGTCATCGAGCACCAATAACCAGACGGTGGTGAACGCGGCAGGGACGGGTGCGGTGGTGCTGAACGGGTCGGCCAACTCAGGAACGGGCGGGGTTGTGATTGGAGCGGGCGGCGCGAGCGCCGGTACGGTGGCGACGATCAACAGCGCGGGGAATGCGCAGTTCAACGGGACACTGCAAGTGGGCGGGACGTCGCAATCGACGGGGACGATGACGGTGCGCAACAACGCCGACACGGAGGTTGACTACTATCTGTGGCCGGGATTGACGACGAGTCAGAAGGGCTCGTACACGTACAAGGACTGGAATGGCAACAGCCAGTGGTACATGGTGAAGGATGCGAGCAACAACTGGGCGCTGAACTCAGCGGTGGGGGGGCTGGACAGCTTCAAGGCCTACCAGAGCACCAACAGCGGCGACACGTATGTGAATGCGTCGAACAGCTCTGGGTTTGTGCGTGTGAATTATGAAACCGGCTCGGGGACAGGTTTCAACGTTTATGGCGGCAGCAGCAGCGCGTTGTATGCGAGCTTTACGGGGACTACGTCGATCAAGTTCCCCGGACTGGCGGCGGGCAGCGGCCACTATTGCCTGCAGGTGGATACGTCGGGGTATCTGACCAATACGGGTTCGGCGTGCGGATCCGGCGGGGGCGGTGCGGGAACCGGAACCATCAACTCGGGAACTACAGGACAGATTGCTTACTACACCGCCAGCGGCACGACGGTTGGGGGCGAGAGCCAGGTTCCGATTGCGGCGGGCGGGACGGGAGCGTCGACCGCGACGGCAGCTCTGACCAACCTGGGAGCACAGGCGGCGATTGCGGGATTGACTTCTGACGGCGCGAGTGGGATCGACGTGACCGGGAATGTGACGGCGGCCAATACGACCGCCTACGGAACGGTGGAGGGAGCGAAGATTGGTCCGGTATTCGAGTGTGACCAGTTCAGCGGCGCGGATGTTTCGATCAAGGCGAACGCCTGCAATTCAGCGGCGGTTTCAGCCGGCGGCGGGGTTATTGACTTGCGCAACCTGCTGGCCGGAAGTACGACCGGGTCAGAGGAGATCGAGATTGACACGCCGGCGGGGAATAACGCGCTGATTGGCGTGACGGCGCTTTTGCCGACTACCGGGACCTACACGACGACGATGGTGGGAGGACCGGCTACGGGGGCGACGGTTTATCAGACTGTGGGAGGCAGCGGGTATGTGACCGGCGACCTTGTGTATCCGGTGCAGGCCGGGTTTGCCTACACGGGCTCTGCGACGGGAGCAGTGTTCAGTGTGACGGCGGCGTCGGGTGTAGTGACGGGGTTGACGTTGGTCTCGGGGGGCAGCGGGTACCTGACGTCGAAGTATGTGACGACGACGACCAATCACGCAGGAACGGGGTTGGTGATGAGCCTTGCCGCGGCAGATTGCGGCATGCGGCTGAATGGACGTGGCGTGATTGAAGGAGGATCTGTTGGAGCTGGAGCGGCCACCTTCCAGATCGTTCCGGCGAGCGGGCATTCGAGCTTTGTGATGGATTCGGCTTTTTGCAACGACCCTGGGGGTGGGTATGTGCGGCAAGAGGGCGGCCTCAAGGCTGCCAACGCAACGGGCTCACCTGCGTTCACATCTGGCGCGGCGCACATTCGCAATGCGGTGGATGCGACCACGTTCAACCTGCTGGAAACATCGAGCATGTCTGACGATGGGGCATTGATCGAAGGGGCCTGCTGCGGCGCAAACCTCTTTAGTCTGCATGCGGATTCGGGAGATGCGGGTGGATATCCGGTGATGATTGGGCCTGGCGGCGTGTTGAAAAACGCCTGCACGACAAATGGCAGTACGACGATCACGGTCCCCTATGGACACCTGACAGCCAAATATCTGGGCGACACGTTGAGCGCGGGAACTGTTGGTGGAGTTACGAACCTGGCGGCAGGGACCACGATCGTGACGGCGATCAACTCGCTGACCAGCATGACGGTGAGCCAAGCGGCGACGGCCACGTCGAGCGGCCAGGCGGCGTGCACGACGCCGTCGCTGACGGGCGGATCGGGATTGACCTATCACCTGTCCGATCCGACATCCCCAGCGGTGACGGCGATTTCAATCCACAACCTGGTGTCGAATGGCCCCGGACCCGGATTGCAGAACGTGGTAGTGACCGGCCAGGCAGGAGGGGTGAACTTCTACAACGCTTACCTGGAATCGAACAGCGGGGTGGACACGGCCACCTCGCAGGTTTACATCGGATACCCAGCGGGACAGGTCAATTTCAGCGGCTTGTATGCGCCGGGGCCCGCAGCGGGGGGGACAAAATACGGAATCGAAGCCGATACTCCTGCCGGATGGTGCATGTTTGGGGGATCGGCGAATGCGGGCCTTCTGGATCAAGGCGTGAAGGTTGCGCCCTCGAGTTACGGCAACATGACCTACTGCAAGGGTGGATTTTCCAACTCGGCGAACGGCGCAAATCTGCTTCCGGATACAGACTTCAAACAGGGGACCACGTACTGGACGCTGCCCTCGGGGGTTTCGATTGCGGCAGGCGCGGGAGCGGAAGGCGACAACGGATTGAGCTTTGCGTTGAGCGGGACGGCGAGCGGGACAATCGACATTCCGGTGACGGCTGCGATTCCGAACCTGCAGGCAAACCAGACGTACACGATCGGCGCCAACATCAGCGCCGCGAATCTTACGGGTGGATCGATCAGCGTGGAGCTGTGCACTTCGACGGCGTGCTCGTCGAACTATGGCAAGGCCACGGTGAGCACTGCGGCAACGGGGGTGGTGACGGCCACGGTCAACGCACCATCGTTCACCGGACCGTATTTTGTGATCGTGATCAATGGCGTGACGGGCAGCGGGACGCTGACCATCTCGGAGCCGTTCCTGGTGGCGGGAATCACGCCGATGTACATGGAGAACGATCTGGGCTTCGGGTCAGCGTCGAACAGCGGCGCCTCGTTCAGTTCGCTCACCCTGAATGGGGGTACGCCGTGGACAAGTTCGAGCAGCGCGAACAGCCAGGTTGTGACCTGCCCGCCGGGCGGAACGTCGGGACAGGTTTGCGGCGCGCAGGGCGCTTGGATTACGCCTTCAGGCGGAGGCGGCACGGTGACGAGCGTGACCTTTACGGGCGACGGCACGGTGCTGTCCTCGACGCCGAGCAGCGCGGTGACGAGCACAGGTACGGTGACCGCGTCGCTGGCAAATGCGACTGCCTATAGCGTGTTGTGCAACGCGAGCGGTTCCGCAGCGCATCCCTCGTGGTGCACGGCGCCCACGGTCGCGGTGACGAACATGACCGGGACGGGGAGCTTCAGCACCAGCGGCAACGCGGGGAACGTGACGGGCACGGTGGCGATTGCAAATGGCGGCACGGGGGCCGCGACCGCGGCGGCGCATACAGTGTTTGGGAACTTCACCGGTTCCACGGCGGCACCGGGCTTTACGGCGGCGCCGACATTCAGCGCGGCAAACCTGACCAACTTTCCCACCTTCAATCAGAACACGACCGGGACGGCCGCAAACCTGACCGCTGCTGCCGCGCTGCCCGGCGGGACGGCGGCGACAACGCAGACCACGGGTGACAACACGACGGACCTGGCTACGGATGCCTTTGTGAATGCGTCGATCACGGCGAATGCATATTCGCTGCCCCAGGCAACGACGTCGGTACTGGGCGGCGTGAAGGTGGGAGCGGGACTGAGCGCATCGAGCGGGGTCTTGTCGGCGACGAACTACGTGGCCGACGTTACCTTCTCAACGGGAACGACGGCGGTGGCAGCCAACTCCTGCAGTCCGACGGTGGGGGGCGGTGGGACGAGCGTAACCATGACGGGGCTGACGTCGAGCATGGCGCTTTCGGTCTCGGCGTCTTCAGATACTTCCAGCGTGACCGGGTGGGGAGCGCCAGCGAGCACGGTGCTTTATCTGGTGGTCACGCCGGGCAGTGGCGCATTCACATACTACGTCTGCAACAACTCCTCTTCTTCCGTAACTCCGGGGTCGTCGGTGACCTGGAATGTGAGCGCGAGGTGACCATGAAGAAGCATGTTGGAGTGGTGCTGCTGCTGTTGCAGCAGGGGCTGACGGTGCCGTTTGCGCCGCGGCCTGTTTCGGCTTCGTCGCCGGCGTTCAATCGCTACACCTACGTTGTCGCGACAAACTCGACAGTGATCGCGTCAATCACCAGTCCATCGATTTTGGTGACAGCCAATGACCTGGTTGCGGTGGTCTGCTCGGCGGCCAAGACTGCGCTGACGGGTATCACCGCGAGCAGCTCCGGTTCGGGATACTCATGGACACGGCGCTCGCTGCAACAGTACTCAGGGAGTCCGACCTATCAGCAGGTGTCCTGGGCTGTTGCGCCGGCGACGGGGTCTTTCACCTACACATGCACGCCGAACACTTCATCCGGTTACCAGCAGATGATGGTCGTAGATTTTTCAGGCACGGGGACTTCGGTGGAGACCGGAACGGGAGGGAGCACGTCGACGACGACGACACCGACGAGCGGATCGTTCAGCACGAGCCAGCGCACCCTGATCCTGGATTGCCTGAGCATGACCCAGGGGAGCACCACCGGAACCTGGACGGCGGGATCAATTGCCGGAAATGGGGCCACGCTGATTGCCGTGAACGCGGCCTCACTTTCAACGGCAGCGCAGATGGGATGCGAAGTGTACCAGGCGACCGCTTCGGTTTCGAGCGTGACCGCGGCGGTGAGCAACAGCACCTCGACCCGCTATGTTTACGACGTGATTCCAGTCAATTATTGAGGCGCACCGTGAACTGAGTTTTTTACAGAGAGCATGGGCATTGGGGCGCATGTGCGGACCATGAGCGAGGATGGATTGAACAAGGAGGATCTGGAGGAGCTGGGCAGGATGCTGGACTTGCGGCCCGCGAGACTGCGGGGACGGACAGTGGGGATGACGCTGGCGGAGCATCTTCTGCGAGTGAGGACCCGCGATGGACGGGCAGCGGGGCTCAGAGCCAATGCGGCGCAACGGGAGTTTGAGCGGCGGCGGGGACGGCGCAACATTGTGCTGAAGGCCCGGCAGATGGGGATGACAACCTGGGCGGCGGCGCGGTTTTTCTTGAGGACGATCACGCAACCGGGAACGCTCACTCTGGAGGTGGCGCACTCGCAGGAATCGGCCGAGGAGATCTTTCGGATTGTGCACCGGTTTGTGAACTGGCTGCCGGAAGAGCTGCGCGAGGGACCGCTGAAGACTTCGCAATCGAACGTGCGGCAGATCGTGTTTCCCGAGATCGATGCGCAGTACCGGGTGGTTTCGGCGGGAGATCGGAACGCAGGGCGGGGATTGACGGTACAGAATCTGCATTGCTCGGAGCTGGCGCGCTGGCCGGGCGACCCGGCGGAGACGCTGGCCGGGTTGCAGGCGGGGATGACGCCGGGAGCGGAGCTGATTCTGGAGTCGACGCCCGACGGGGTGGGCGGATGCTTTCACGAGGAGTGGCAGAAGGCGGGCGAAACGGGGATGGTGCGGCATTTCTTCCCGTGGTGGCTGGAGCCGCGCTACCGGGCCGAGGCGGTGGACGAGGCGGGCCTGACGGAAGAAGAACGAGATCTGATGGCGCGGCATGAACTGGACGCGGAGCAAATTGGCTACCGGCGGCGGATACGGGCGAACTTTCGCGGGCTGGCGAGGCAGGAGTACGCCGAGGATGAGCAGAGTTGCTTTCTGGCCAGCGGCGAATCGGTGTTTGAGCTGGGTGCGATCGAGGCGCGCCTGCTGGAGGCGCCGGAGCCGACTGAGCGGCGCAGGAATGGCGAGGTGGAGATTTGGCTGCCACCGTTGCCGGGCCGGGAGTACCTGGTGGCGGTTGACCCGGCCGGCGGAGGCAGTGAAGGGGATTATTCCGCGGCCGAGGTGCTGGACCTTGAGACAGGCATGCAGTGCGCGGAGTTTGCCGGGCATGTGGGCGGCCTGGAACTGGCGCGGCTGGTGACGGAGCTGGCGGCGGAGTACAACGGAGCCTGGGTGGTGGTGGAGCGGAACAACCACGGCAGCGGGGTGCTGGCGCTTCTGGAGACCGCGTGCGGATGCGGGCGGATTTACAGGCAGAAGGGCCAGGCGGGTTGGCTGACGACGTCGGTGAGCAGGCCGGCGGTGCTGGGGCAGCTGGGCGCGGCGCTGGTGGAGCATTCGGAGCGGTTCAAGAGCCGGCGATTGCTGGCCGAATGCAGAAGCTTTGTAAGGCTTCCCAATGGTGGGTCGGGAGCGCGGGCAGGGACCCACGACGACCGGGTGATGGCCATGGCAGTAGGTCTGGGAGCAAGGGCAGAACTACTTGGCAAGGGAGGGCGCTAAGTTTTCAGGGGTCAGGGAGCAGATTTCAGAGGGCGGAGATTGTCTTCGAGGCCATGGCCGGAAAAATTCGGCCAGAGGCTTCGTATCTTAGGCAATTGATCCCTGAACCCTGAACCCTGATCTCTGCGAAAGCGCTTAGAATGCGAATGAGAATCCGGACAGGATAGGGATCAGGCTTGGCGGTTCTGGCGGTGCAGCATATCAGGCGGATGCGGGGCGGTGCGCAGGGTCAGCTGATGCTGGGCGCGGACGGGAACGTGTACGTGGTGAAGTTCCAGAACAACCCGCAGCACATGCGGGTGCTGGCCAACGAGTTCTTGGCTTCGCGGCTGGCTTTGGCAGCCGGACTGACGGTGCCTGCTGTGGAGCTGGTGGAGGTTTCGGGGTGGCTGGTGGAGCATACGCCGGAGCTCGAGATCGACCTGGGCCGGACACGGGTGAAGTGCCAGCCAGGACTGCAGTTCGGCTCACGGTTTGTGGGCGGGCTGATGCCTGGGCAGGTAGTGGACTATCTGCCCGAGGAGCAGCTTGCCGAGGTGAGGAACCTGGAGGAGTTTGCCGGTATCCTGGCGCTCGATAAGTGGACGGGCAACGCCAACGGTCGCCAGGCGGTGTTTGCCAGGAAGCAGCGGGAGCGGCGCTACCGTGCGGTGTTTATCGACTACGGATACTGCTTTCATGCCGGGGATTGGAAGTTTGAGGATATTCCGCTGCGCGGGGTCTACTATCGCAACGACGTGTATCGGGAGATTGCGGGGTGGCATTCGTTTGAGCCCTGGCTGACGCGGATGGAGACGATGGCGGCCGAGACCGTGTGGGCGGCCGCGGCCGAGGTTCCGCCGGAGTGGTATGGCGGCGACCTGAGCGAGATGGAGGCGCTGGTGGAGAAGCTGCTGGCCAGGCGCAGCCGGATCCGCGAGCTGGTTGAGGAGTTTGGGAGGTCGGATCGCAGACCATTTCCAAAATGGGTCGAGGCGGGTTACGCGGGCGCAGACGAGGGTTGGAAGAGTGACCGATGGCAGACTAGGATAGAGGGAAGGGTGATGTAGAAGGGCGTCCGCGTGCGGCGGGAGCCGGGCGGGTGCGCAGGAGGGTGATGGGCCAGGGCAACGAGCGGCGGGCATGCGAGTTTCGGCTGCTCCGGTATGTGCCGGATACGGTGCGAAACGAGTTTGTGCATATCGGGGTGATTCTTCGTGAGCAGGGTGAACCTGCTCCGGCGCGGGTGCGGTTTACGCGCGACTGGCGCCGGGTGCGCTGCCTGGACCCGGAGGCGGACACGGCGCTGCTGGAAGGCATGGAGACCGAGCTGCGCAGGCGATTCGAGGCTGAACCTGACGGCAACCTGATGCGGCTGCTGACCGAGTCGCTCTCGCTGAGCGTGCAGATGACCGAGCCCAAGGCGTATCTGGCCGAAAGTCTGCCGGCTGGAGTGGAGGAACTGATGCGCCTGTATGTTGACCCGCCAGCGCGGGAGCGGGTGCCGCGATTGAGCGGCCGGGCGGCGATCCAGGCGCGGATGCGGAGTGAGTTTGAGCAGGCCGGAGTTTGGGATTTGCTGCGCAAGCGGATTGCGGCATCGGAGTACACACGGCCGGGAGATCCGCTGAAGATTGATGCGGGATACAGGCCGAACGGGTTGATCCGGATGTTTCATGCCGTGAGCCTCGAACCTGGCGTCGAGATGGCCAAGGTGTTGGCGTTCTCTGCCTCCGGGTTGCGGGCCGGGGTGGAACGCTTGGAGAAGGCCGAGCTGCAACTGACGGCGGTGATTGAACCGGCGGCAAAGCTGGGAGCGACCGATGAGGACCCGGACCGGCTGGCGATGTACAGGTTCGGCGTGGAGACGATGGAAGAGCACCATATCCGGGTATTGACGACCTCAGACATGGGTCGCGTGGCGGAGACGGCGGGGCGGGAACTGCGGGTGTGAACGGCAGAGATCATGGATCAGTCGGAATCTATTTGCTTCCTCGCTGGCTCTATGCTTTTCTCCCATAAATCAACCTGGTTTTTCGGGTCTTGCAGATAATTTAATCGCTTTGCGGTAGAGTTGATTTTGTTGAGCGGTAGAAGCAAAAGTTGAGATCGACCACAGATCAGGGACACCGAACGACGTATTGCTGATCTCTGACCACTGATCTCTGACCACTGTCGAAGACCAGGCATGGCCCTTTCCGGGCTGTGCCTTTTTGTTTTGGGGCGAAGGCGGAAAAGGAAGGGTGCGCGTGTGAGGGTAGGAGAACAGTTGCGGGAGTTCTGGCGGCAGGCCGTCGGAAGCGGGCAGAGAAGCAGCCTGGGTGCGAGCGCGGCGACGGCGGAGGCGGAGCGCAAGACGCTCGCGCTTCCGGCGATCCTGAGTCCCCTTCAGTTTCCGGGAAAGCTGCTGCCCAAGCCGACGCCGGCCAACCTGCGCCGGTTTGCCGAGACGCCGGTGGTGCGGCGGGCGATCAATGTAATCAAGGACCGCATCGCCGCCATGGACTGGCAGGTGCGGGTGCGGCGCGGCGTGAGAATGGGCGAGGTTGCTTTTGCCGAAAGAAAGCTGCGGGCGCTGCGGCGGAGCCTGGAGGAGCCGAACGCGGTGGACAGCTTTCGCACCCTGATTGAGCAGGCCATTGAAGATGCGCTGACGGGCGGGTTTGGAGCGATCGAGATGGAACCGACCGGAGATCCGGAGCGGCCGGCAATGCTGTGGCCGGTGGACGGGGCCTCGATCCGCATCAATGCGCGCTGGGACGGGCAGGAGGAGACGCCGCGCTATGCGCAGGTGCTGCCTGGCCGGCAGGAGTCGCAGGCGGTGGACCTGCGCGATGACCAGTTGATGTATATTCGCGTGAACCCGCGCAGCTTTACGCCGTTTGGGCTGGGGCCGCTGGAGGTCGCGTTTGAGACGGTAAACCAGTTTCTGAGCGCGCACCGGTTTGCGGGCAAACTGGCGGCAAACCAGGTGGCGCAATATGCGCTGTGGCTGAACGAGGCGACGCCGAAGCAGCACGACCGGTTGATCCGCTGGTGGCAGGACGAGATTGAAGGAACAGGGCGGGTGCCGCTGCTCTCGACGGAGCAGAAGCCCGAAGTGCTGCGCTTTGCGCAGGGGACGGATGCGGATTTGCGGCTGGCGTGGCAGGAGTTCCTGATCCGGATGATCGCCAATGCTTTTGGGTTGCCACCTCTGATGCTGGGCCTGGAGGCGGACGTCAACCAGTCGACCGCGGCGGAGATGACGGATGAGGCGTTTCGCGGAGCGATCTCACCGCTTGCGATGCTGCTGGCCGGGCACATCACGCGCGACTTCTTCGGAAAGTGCATCGGCTGGCGAGAGTTTGAGTTTGTCTTCAACGAGCTGAACGCGCGGGACGAGGAGACGGAGCTGGCGGTGCAGGTGCAACTGCTGCAGGCCGGTGTGTACACCGTGGACGAAGTGCGGGCTATGCGCGGGCTGGGCCCGAAGGGACAGGGTGGGGCTGGGCAGTTGAGCGGGGAGCAAGAGACGGAAGGGATCAGGGACTCAGGGGCTAGGGACTAGTCCCTCCAAAAGAGCGGAGAGCGCATGCGATTGGAAGCGATGGCGGTGAAGTTTCCTCATGTGGAGGGGCATCCAAACCGGGTGCCGTTCGAAGGGGTGCTGACGGTAGTGAACGCGGCCAGTGACAAGGCGCCGGCGGGGGCGCGCGGGCACCGGGTGATGTTGACGCGCGAGGCAGCAGAGACGGCGTTGCCTTCTCTGCTGGGGATGGCAGTGGACTACCGGCCGGGATGGGACGGACACGATGCGCGGCGCAAGATCGGCGTGCTGACGGAAGCCGACCTGGTGGGGCAGCGGCTGATGGTGCGCGGGTATGTCTATGCGCGCGACTTTCCCGAGGTGTCCAAGGCGATCCAGGCGCACGCACCGGAGACGATGGGCATGAGTTATGAGCTTGCGGATGCGCGCGTTGAAGATCTGCGGGCCGAGGTGTGGAAGCTGACGCGTGTGACCTTCACGGGAGCGGCAATCCTGCTGCGGGAGAAGGCGGCCTACCGCGCCACCAGCTTTCGCATGGCAAGTTAGTAAGTCAACTGAGTAGAAGTTAGTAACTGGCTCCGCCTCGGCGGGGCTTTCTTGTGAGCGGGTCAACGGGAATCCTCGACGAAATTCATTGCAACCGGGAAAGGGATGGTATGGAAACCGAGCAGAAACAGATTGTGGAACGGCTGGAAGCCGCAACCAGCCTGCTGGAGCGGACATTGAGCTGGCTGGAGGAGCGGCAGGGTGCATTGAGCGGCGAGGTGGAACGCATCTCGGGCACCGTGGAGCAAAGCCGCAGGGAGATCGAACTGGCCGAGAAGCTGGCGGCGCTGGAGAAGGAGTTGGGCGAGTTGAAGGCATCGGGAGCGGTGGCGGTTGTGAACCCGACGCGGCGCACGCTTCCGGCGGCGACGTCAGAGATGCTTGCCAAGCACGGCATTGGCGACAGTCCTGTCAATGTGCGCACTCTCGATGCGGCACTGAACGGACTCAGCCTGGAGCAGCGTATCGCGGTGAAGACGCAACTGCAGCGAGCCGGGGCCATCGCCTGAAGAGCAGCTGACGGCGGATTTCCGGCACAACGATGGCTGCCCAATAGCAGCTGACAACAACGACTGACAACTGAGAAGCGGCAACTGGCGAAGGTCAGGTGTCGGCTGTCAGCTGACGAACGACAGGCCCCATGGAGGGGGCGGAAAGCCTATGAACGCAACCTTTCAAAACATTCACGCGGCAGCGGACTACATCGGGCCGGGCGCTATCGAAGTTCCGCTGTACCAGACCGAAATCTTCGACATCTGCCGCCGTTCGAGCCCGTTTGGGCAGCGCATCAAGCAGGTTCCGGCCACGGGTCATCCGTCGCGTTTCTTTGAGGAGACCGCCATCCCGAATCCGGGCACGGCAGGATTCGTGAATCCGCGCAGCATCGCGCCGCCGGTTGTGAGTCCGACGCGGATCGAGCTGGCGGTACCGCTGAAGGCGATTGTCGCGCAGATCAACTACAACCTGTTCGACATTGAACTGGGCGACCAGCAGAAGCAATTTGCGTATCTGCAGGCCAAGGACCTGGTGGATACGGTGAGCGGCGTTATGGTGGCTCACGACATCGCGCTCTGGAATGGCAGCGACACCAGCCTCGCTTCACCCACGACGACCCAGTACATGGGCGCGATCAACCAGATTGTGGCAGGCGGCCAGACGCTCTCCATTCCCGCGCCGAACTCGATCGTCAATGGCCTGAAAACAGCAGTGGCCCAGATGTGCGCCAGTACCGGCTTCTATGTGCGGCCCACGGCGATCTATGCCAACCCGATGTTGCTCGACCTGATTGACCAGGAGATGAAGTCGGAGTTCAACGTGGTGTTGAACACGGATGTCATCACGGGCGGCTTCCGGGTGAAGATGCTTTCGACGCAGGCAGGCGATCTGCCGCTGATCCCGGACTGGAGCCTGGGCTACACGGGCACGGTTGGCTCCGGCTCGGCGTCGCTTCCGGCCTACATTGTGACTGAAGACCTGATCGAGTACCACTGGCTGGGCGATCCGACTCCACGCATTTTCCAGTTGGGGCTGCCCAATTCGATGACCTACCAGTACGTCGCGGTGAAGTTCGGCGCGCCGGTTGTGAAGGGCGCAAACTTTGCGCACTACCAGGTGCTTGTGACCGGCAGATAGCATGCCAGTGCACTAACTCGTCCAGCCGCTCCGGGAAGTTATGCCAGCGCGGCTGGAGGAGTTGCCGGCCGAGCCAACAGTTTGTGAATCGTCAGAAAGAAGGAAGGGTTTGGTATGACCTATCTGCTGCCGACGGATTACCCGAATTATGGATTGCCGGCGGGAACGACGGCTGACTGGATAACGGCCGCTACGGCTCTTATTAACAGCTATTGCAGGCGACCGGACCTGAACATTATCCAGTACACGGAACGGCTGCGGATTACCGCCGGATCGCAGACGGTGCTATTGAGTTATCTGCCGCTGGCGCCGCTGGGGACGGCCACCTCGCCGCTGGTGAGTCTTGAGGGCCGTTACACGAAGCCGCGTCGCGGAGCCGTTCTCGCCGAGCCGATCGCGGACATTGTCTGGGCATTTTCACTCCCGGGACAATGGACGGCGATTGATCCAACAACCGCGGACTTCGACCCCAACACCGGTCAATTGACGCTGCCGTGGAATGTGCTGGGACTGCCATACAACGAAGTGGCGGTGACCTACACGGCAGGCATAGCGACAATTGGCGATGACGTGAAGTCGGCCTGCGCGCAAATCGTGCGCAATGCTCAATCGACGCCGGCGCTGAATGCCAGTTCAACCAAGATCGACACAATGCAGATGAAGTATTTCTCAAGCTCGCTGGTGGACGAGACGGTGCAGGCCTGGCTGGGTCCCTACGTGGCGGAGAGGCTGGGCTAAGCAATGAGCGATACGGCGCCGCGGAACCCGACGAGTGCGCCGCAGATGCTGGCCGACGCCCTGCTGCGAAGTGTAGCGGGAACGACGGCTCTTCTGCGCGTGACCGGGACGAATACAGACTCCAGCCAATCTGAAGTAGGGCTGGTGGCAACCACCTTTGAGGATGTTGTTGTGAGTCCGGTGGTGCTGCGCAAGCTACGCCCCACATGGCAGGAGGGCGGCCAGTCGAAATGGGAACTGCTGGCTTCGGCAACCGGTATTGAGCAACAGGTGAATGCACTCGATCTGCCTTCGGCACAGTCACTGTTCTCACTCACTCTGGCAGTTACTGTGGCTGGGCAGGATTACCTGATTGAATCAATCGCCTCCAACGAGGCATTTGGCCAGGTTTATCTTTACCGGCTCTTGTTGCGCGAGGCGCGCCAACAAGCGGTCTGAGATGCATAACTGCGATTAGCCCGAACGCAGATACAGATTGCTGTTCGCCATGCGGCGAATCTCATCTTTCGTCAGCAATGCCCGTTTGTCACAGGGAGTTACTCTCCATGCAGAATGCGAAAGACTCGTTTTATATGGCCCTGCGCACGCGGCTGATGGCCATCAATCCCGACCGGACAATCCTCCTCCGAGGTACGGTTCGACCGGGGATACTCGTCGAGGAGGCTGAAGCTCCCTTCAGCCAGCCACCCAATGACGTCTTCATCCTCCGCTGGCTGGGTCTGGGCGTCGATGCGGATCTGGCATCGACCATGGCCGCGGATGAGTGCGAGATTGTGTATCAGACGGCCGGGACGCAGAGCTTTGGCGGCCTTGACCGCGGGCGCGCGTTGAGCGAGATGGATGAGGAACTGGTCGCCATGCTGCAACCCGTCTTCACGGCGAAGATGAACTATATCCCAACGCCGCCGGTCGCAATGTTGACGAATGTCTTCTGGGACGAACCTGCATTTACGCCCATCGTCACGCAGCGTGATCTGTTGAGCCGGTCCGCGCGACTGATGGTTTACAGCTACCAGGAGCAGGGGGAGTAGATGACGACAACATGGTTTTCAGCTCCCGCACCCGTGGCTCGTCGGGTGCGCGCCTATTTTGCGCCCGTGAATCGCGCCGCGCAAACGCCCGTGCTCTTCGACCCATCGGAGCAGGGCGCATTCAACCTCGATGCCCCGCCCTCGCCTTGGACCAGTCTCGGCTGGATCGACAACTTTTCGCGCAAGGCAATCAGCAAAACGGTGCCGGTCATGTCCGGCATTCCGGCCGCGACACTTGAGCAGGTGCGCGAGACTCTCCAGGCGCAGGTCACACTTCAATTTCTAAGTTGGACCAAGTTGACGATGGCTTTGGCCACAGGCGCGCAGCACATGAATCTGCTGCAGCCGGCCAGTGGCGCGGCTGCAGCAGCTGATGGCGCGCCGGCAGCCCCAGCGGTCACAGTTGAGAGCGGTTCGACGGCGACTTCAGTTGCGCTGGCCGGAGTGGACGCAGCCAGGTTCAGTCCCGGTTCCATTGTCGCGCTGGACGCGGATTACACTGGCCAAACGGGCTACGTGGGCTCGCCCATCTCTGGCGCATATGTGCGCCAGGCACTCAGCGATGTGGACTACATCCGGCGCGTGACGTTCAATGTGGCGCTCGTCTCTGCTGTTACCTCGGCCGGCCTGACGCTTGCCGAGCCGCTTGCTGGCGGCGCGCCCGCTGCGGGATCCAAGTTGCAGGCAGTTACGGGCTTTGTCGACCGCGAAGGCGGAACCTTCTATCAGGAATGGTCAGCGTTGTTCGTGATGCAGGGGAGCCAGGGCGAACGGATCTTTTTCCATTATCCCCGCCTGCAATCGATGGCGAGCGCGGAAGAGGCTGCGGTGCCGCTCAGCGGCAAGAATCCCGGCGGCCAGATGCGCGTGCAGCTGAAGGGCGAGTTCATGGCCCTACCCGTTACAGATCCGTTGGATGGGGAACGCGTGCTGTGCTATCGCAGCTTTTTGCCGGCGCCTCATGCGCTGGTGTAACTCGACCGATAACTTGGCAAGTTACTGCGCTAAAGGAAAAAGATGAAGATCACTATCCAGGGGCGGGACTATACAGCGGCGCTCGACGCGGCCCGGCCGCTCACGATCGAGCGCAAACTGAATGCGCCCTCTATCTGCCAGCTATGGTTGAGTCTGCCGACCGGCGGCGGCGTGACCGGACCAACGCGCGATCAGTATCTGATGGTTACTGGCGAGGACAGCACGCCCTACTTTACCGGTTACATCGCAGTAAGTCCACTTCCAGAATATGCCGGATATGCGCTCGAGGGTCCGCGCTACAGAATTGCGATCCAGGCTGTAAGCGACGAAGTATTGCTGGATCAGCTGCTGATGCCTCCAAGCGCAGGTTCGACGGGCGAATCAGCCGGGAGCGTGATGTCGGCATTGGTCACTCATTCGGGTTCGGCAGCGCTCTCCACCGCGGGGCTGTCACTGGGCGCGACGGTGAATAACTTTATTCCAAATCCAGGCGCCTCCTGGAGTGCGACAGCCGGACAGTTAGCCGGCCAGGCGCGGTCGTCGTATCGAGCGGTGAATGGAGCGGTCACCCTTGCGGCCGTGCCATCCACGGTTCATCCGCTGAACGAGACAGACGGCAGTCTCAATCTTGCGACGCTCGCATTCACCGCCAGCGTCAAGCGCGCACTCGCCAATGATGTAACGGTATGCGGCGAGCACGAGCCGGTGGCCTATGTGACGGAATACTTTCTCGGCGATGGAGTTACAAGCCAGTTCTATCTCGCTGCGGAGCCATTCTTTCTCGCCGTCGCCAAATCCATCGTTATCAGCGAACTCTTCAATGAATCCACGGTTAACCTCTCCGTATGGCAAAACACGGGCCTGGATGGGTATCTCAGCCTGGGGACGGGCGGGCTGGTGATGGATGGCGGCAACGGCATCGATGGAGGCGCGGTCCTGAATTGGATCGACCCTGTTGAGTTCGGTGGAACCCTGTTGCTTGAGGCTGTGGGCGTAACCTTGTCGCCGGGAAGCACGGGGCTCATCGCCGGTGTTTATGCGGGCGTTCTGACACAGCCGGGGTGCATCGCGGGTTTTCAGGTGACGGCTGCTGTCGGCACCGGCGCGGTAAGTGTGCAGCCTATCATTCTTGGATCGGCCTCGGGCAGCGCATACGCAATCAATCCCGCGAATCAATATACGTTTCGTCTGCGCGTTCACAGCCCCGAGTGCGAACGGGAGTTCGCCATTTATCGTTCGTTCGGCGATAGCGGCGCAATCACGGTGGGAGGCCAGTCCAATCTAAGCCCCGGGTTCATTCAGATGGAGATTCAGGAGTTTGTGGATGGAGTGGGCGGAACGCCGGTCACGCTGTATGACGGCGCGGTGTCAAGCCTGCTGGCAACCTGCACGGTCGTGGCCGCGAGCAGCATCAATCTGATCGGGACCATGCGAGCCGTCCATCTCACCAATCTTGGCTCAGGCTGGGTGGTGAGTACGCCGCCGGGCGGCGGCCCGTATACGCGACGCGTGGGGACACTGGCCGAGGCAGCGGAGTGCAACGTAGAGCGCACGGGGAAGCTGGTCTTCTACAGCGGTTCCGCGCCAGTGGCAGGCGAACAGATCGCAGTCAAGTATCGCACGGTTGGCCGCGCGGTCGGGCGGTCCGTGAATGTAGCGAGCCAGACGGCGCTCACGCTGGCCGGCTCACCCCCGGTCGCGGCGTGGATCGGCTCGGTCACCAGCCCGGTGGCGCGCAGCTCCGCCGATTGCCGCAACGCGGCACAGGCCATTGAGCAGGCCGCGGCCGGAGTGAGCGCGCTGTGGAGCGGCACGTACGCAGGGAACCGGAACAGCTTTGCCACCGATGTATGGCCTGGTGACGCGTTGCTGTTGAATGCGCCCTCGACTGACCTGGATACACAGGTTGTGGTGCGTGCGGTCAAGGTAAGTTATCGGGCGAGCTATCCCGATCTTGTGGAGTACGTAATCCAGTTTGCCAATGATTGGGCTGATGATCTGGCTATCAAGGCCAATATGACAGTACCAGCGGATGCATGGCTCCCTGCTCCCATCGGGCCGGCCGTGCTTGCCAATTTGAGTGCCCTGACAGTTACTTCACTCAGCGGCGCGATGGTAGCGCTTACTACGGGAGTGACTCCTCCAACCGGGGGCGGATTTGAGATACGGCGCCGGGATTTTGCGTTCATGGCTGGAGAAGACCCTGGGCTGGTTGTACGTGCGACACTGCCCACTATCACCTTTTCGCGCGAAACTGCGAACGATCGGTTTTATATCCGGATGTACGACGGGTCCACGCCGCCTAACTACTCCGAGTTTTCAACCGCGCTGTTTATCAACCTGCCGCTGTGATCGCTCGCGCACAGACAGATGGAGACCGGTGAATGCGGATGATGAATGAATTTGAAGCCCAGGTCCTCAGCGACCTGTGCGTGCTCAAGACGCAGATCACCAATCTGATGGGCGATGGAAATGGCGGACGCATCGCCGATCTGGAGCGCCGCATGGAACGGCACGAGCAAAACTGGCAGCGCGCCAAAGGCTTTCTGGCTGCGTTCAGCGTTGTCTGTGCGGTGATCGAAGTCGCGTTTGAAGCCTGGCATCGGCGTTGACCCGGCTCGCATTGGGGCGCTCTGCGATGGGAGCTCACACGGCGCAATCGTATAATCGACGCTATGAGCGAACAGCCACTGGTAGGCGTGGTGATGGGAAGCAAGAGCGACTATGAAGTCCTCGAAGCAGCCGTCGAACTTCTGCGCACCCTCGCGATCCCGCACGAAGCGCGCATCGTGAGCGCGCATCGCACCCCGGACAGACTCTTTGAATACGCATCGACGGCACGGGCGCGCGGGCTGCGCGTCATCATTGCCGGAGCGGGTGGGGCGGCGCACCTGCCGGGAATGCTAGCGGCAAAAACGCTGGTGCCGGTGCTGGGCGTGCCGGTAGCGGCCACGCAGTTGAACGGGCTGGACGCATTGCTCTCGATCGTGCAGATGCCGAAAGGCGTGCCGGTGGGGACGCTGGCCATCGGCAAGCCAGGCGCGGCGAACGCGGCTCTGCTGGCGGCAGAGATTCTGGCCGTCACCGACGCCGCGCTCTATGAGCGCCTGGCGGCTTGGCGCGCGGCACGCACCGAGGAAGTGCTGGAGCAAACCCTCGGAGACGGGTCCGCCGAGGGGCTGCAGGCGTGAGCGGCTTGTCTGATGCATTCCAATTGAAGCAGAGCTCCATTGTGCGGCCTGGCGGGCTGATTGCCATTCTTGGCGGCGGCCAGTTGGGCCGCATGACGGCGATGGCCGCGCGCACCATGGGGTATCGGGTGCGCGTGATGGACCCCGAAGCCACGTGCCCGGCGAGCTTTGTTGTGGACGAGACGATTGTGGGGCGCTGGGATGATGTTGCCGCGGCAGAACGGCTGGCGCGCGGCGCGGATGCAGTGACGCTGGAGATCGAGCAGATTGGCGTGGACGCGCTGGCCGCGGTTGCCGCTCTCGCTCCGCTGCGCCCCGGCGTTGAGCCTATCCGCATTATCCAGGACAAGACGCTGCAAAAGGTGTGGCTCGCCGATGAAGGCTTTCCGGTTGGCGCATTCCGCGTGGTGGAGAACGAAGCGGAACTACAGGCTGCTGTCGCCGAGTTGGGTGGGCGGGTGTTTCTCAAGATTGGCCGCGGCGGCTACGATGGCCGGGGGCAGGCGCGGATCGGTTTCGATGCACCGGCAACAGAGGAGTCGATTGCGGCGGCGTGGCTGAGCCTTGGCGGGC
>Ga0302276_10000847_pt1 | contig 27769 bp, 20 predicted proteins | sample III_Bog_N2_3_FD_198768 | JGI IMG/M metagenome (GOLD analysis project Ga0302276, IMG submission 198768) | Peat permafrost microbial communities from Stordalen Mire near Abisko, Sweden - III_Bog_N2_3 | ecosystem: Environmental > Terrestrial > Soil > Wetlands > Peat | place: Sweden: Abisko...
AATACTTCCACATCAACTCGTCATTGATGCTCATCAGCTTGCCGTACATCTCCGCCGGCGGCTCATTGATGCCGATCGCATTGTTCAGAGACTTGCTCATCTTCTGCACGCCGTCCAGGCCTTCCAATATCGGCGTCATCAGCACAATCTGCGGCTTCTGCCCATAGTCGCGCTGCAGCTCGCGGCCCATCAGCAGGTTGAACTTCTGGTCCGTGCCGCCCAGCTCCACATCGGCCTCGAGGGCCACCGAGTCATAACCCTGCGCGAGCGGATAGATGAGCTCGTGGAGACTGATGTCCTGCTCGGCGCGGAAGCGGGTCAGGAACTCCTTGCGGTCCAGCATCTGCGAGAGCGTGACCTTGGCCGAGAGCTGGATCAGCCCGACATAGCCGAGCTTGTCGAGCCACTCGGAGTTGTAGCGGACCTCGGTCAGCTCCTCGTCGAGAATCTTGAACACCTGCTGCTTGTAGGTGACCGCGTTCTCGTCGATCTGCTCGCGGGTGAGCGGCTTTCTGGTAACATTCCGCCCCGTCGGGTCGCCGATCAGCGCGGTCGAGTCGCCAATGAGAAAAATCACCTGGTGCCCCAGCTGCTGAAAATGCCGCAGCTTGCGCATCAGCACCGTGTGCCCCAGGTGCAGGTCGGGCGCGGTCGGGTCAAAGCCGGCTTTCACGCGCAGCGGGCGGCCGGTCTTGCGGCTATCTTCAAGGCGCTCACGCAGGTCGCTTACGCGGATAATCTCCGCTGCGCCCTTCTGGAGCAGGTCAAGTTGTTCGTCTACGGGCAGAAACATGCTCATGGCCTTACCAGTATATCGGTGCCTGAGACGCCGGCCCGCCCCCAGGCCGGTCGCATGGTACGCTGGGCATGGATTCGGTAAAGCGATTTGGCTCGTTTGAGCATTCGGGGAGAAGAAGATGAAGCGCGGGCTTTCTCTGCTGGTGGTTGGGTTGGCAATGGGCATCACAGCAGCACAGCTGGCCGCGCAGGCCGCAAGCGATCCGGCCGTCGACCACAAGACCGCCGAAAAGTGCTCCGTCTGCCACACCAAGTTGCAGACCGCCTCCGGCCAGCCCGCCTCCATCGAGCAGGATTGGAGCGCCAGCGCGATGGCCAACGCGGCCCGCGACCCCTATTGGCAGGGCAGCGTGCGGCGCGAGACGGTCGAGCACCCTGAGATCGCTCCCGCCATTGAAAACGAGTGCGCCAGTTGCCACATGCCCTTGCAGCACCTCCGCGATCAGGAGGCCGGCCACGCGACAGCCGTCTTCACCCACCTGCCCCTCGGACCCGGCCAGGCCGCTGCGGCCGACGGCGTAACCTGCACTGTCTGCCATCAGATGCAACCCGCCGGTCTGGGAACCGAGGCCAGCTACAACGGCAACTTCACCGTCGCCGGCTCCGACGCCCATCCGCGCACCCTCTACGGCCCCTTCGATTCCGCAGCCGCAGCCAAAATGCACGCCGCCGTCACCGGCTACACGCTGGCGCAAAGCCCCCATATCCGCGACTCCGCCCTCTGCGGAAGCTGCCATACCCTCTTCACCACCTCCTACGGCCCCGGCGGCAAAGTCATCGGCAAACTCCCCGAGCAAATGCCCTACGTCGAGTGGCTCCACTCCAGCTACAAAGACAAGCAAAGCTGCCAGCAGTGCCACATGCCCGCCGTCGATGGCGCCATGGCCGTCTCCAGCCTCGCCGGCCAGCCCCGAGACGGTGCACGCCGCCACACCTTCGCCGGCGCAAACTTCCTCCTCGCCGATATGCTCAGCGCCCACGCCGCCGAGCTCGGCGCAGCCGCATCCGGCGCAGCCCTCGACACCGCATCCCAGCAGATTCGCACCCTGCTCGCCTCCCAGGCCGCGCGCCTCACTGTCACGCCGGCCACGGGCGAACACGGCGCCATCGCCTTCGCCGTCAAGGTCGAAAACCTCACCGGCCACAAGCTGCCCACCGCCTTCCCCTCGCGCCGCGCCTGGCTCCACGTCACCATCACCGCCGCCGACGGCAAAGTCGTCTTCGAGTCCGGCAAGCTCAACGCCGACGGCTCCATCGCCGGCAACTCCAACGACGCCGACCCAACCCGCTTCTCGCCCCATTACACCCGCATCACAAACCCCGATGAGGTCCAGATCTTCGAGCCCATCCTCGGCACAACCGACGGCAAAGTCACCACCGGCCTGCTCCAGGCCACCGGCTACCTCAAAGACAATCGCATCCTGCCCGCGGGCTTTGACAAAACCACCGCCCCGCCCGAGATCGCCGTCCACGGCCAGGCGCTCGACGACCCCAGCTTCAAGGGCGGTGAGAGCACCACCGTCTACGCCGTCTCGTCCAGCGGGGCAGCAGGCCCCTTTCACGTCGCAGCCGAGCTCGTCTATCAGCCCGTCGGCTTCCGCTGGGCGCACAACCTGGCCCCCGTCAAGGCAGACGAGACCCAGCGCTTCGTCAAGCTCTACGACGAGCAGGCCGCCCGCTCCTCCGCCGTCTTAGCCAAAGCCGAAGAGCAAATCGATGCGGGCAAATAATTCACGTCGCCCCTTCAGGCGCAACCTGTGTCGCTCCGGGGGGCACAATCTCCTTGCCCCCGGAGGGGCCGAACGAAAATAGCCCAGGGCCGGGGTCCCCACGGACTGGCCTTGGTCCGTGGGGTGGCAGGGCAAGGCCGCCGCGGCGGACGCCGCCCTGGGACCGTCCCCACAAAAATGCCCCGGCGTCCCGGAGGGACGCCATGACCCCGCGCTATAATTCCCTCATGCACTCCGCCGCGCCAACCCGCCAGCCCGCCCGCGCCTTCCGTGCCGGCGCTCGGGCGCAGGCCGCGGCTGCGGCGGCTCCCGCCGCCTAGACACCCGCTCTCCTCATCCCTAAAATCCAGTTGGCAATGCAGGCACCCAGGCCCGCTCCACGCCTTCTGACCCCTGATCCCTGAAACCTGGCCCCTGTATTCTGGAGAAATCATGGAAGAGTTCAGCCGTATTCAGCGCCTCCCGCCTTACGTCTTCAACATCACAGGCGAAATGAAAGTCAAAGCCCGCCGCCGCGGCGAGGACATCATCGACTTCGGCATGGGCAATCCCGACGGCGCCACGCCCAAACACATCGTCGACAAGCTGGTCGAAGCGGCGCTCAAGCCGCCCACCCATCGCTACTCGGTCTCCAAAGGCATCCCCCGCCTCCGCAAGGCCGTCTGCACCTGGTATAAGACCCGCTACAACGTCGATCTCGACCCCGAGACCGAGGCCATCGTCACCATCGGCTCCAAAGAGGGCATCGCCCACCTCTGCCTGGCCATCCTCGACTCGCGCGATACCGTCCTCGTGCCCAATCCCAGTTACCCCATCCACATCTACGGCCCGGTCATCGCCGGCGCCCACGTGGTCAGCGTGCCCGTCCACGACACCGACCAGTTCCTGCGCGAACTTGAGGACCTCATCCCGCGCATGACCCCGCGCCCCAAGGCCCTGATCGTCAACTTCCCTTCCAATCCCACCACCCAGTGTGTCGACCTGCCCTTCCTCGCGCGCCTCGTCGAACTGGCCCGCGAGTACGGCTTCCATCTCATCCACGACCTCGCCTACGCCGACATCGCCTTCGACGGCTACAAGCCGCCCAGCGTCCTTGAAGTCCCCGGCGCCAAAGACGTAGCCGTCGAGTTCTTCACCCTCTCCAAGAGCTACAACATGCCCGGCTGGCGCGTCGGTTTCATGGTCGGCAACCCCGTCCTCGTCTCCGCCCTCGCCCGCCTCAAGAGCTACTTCGACTACGGCACCTTCACCCCCATCCAGGTCGCCTCCATCGCCGCGCTCGAGGGGCCGCAGGACTGCGTCGCCGAGATCTGCGAAACCTATCGCAGCCGCCGCAACGTCCTCGTCGAAGGCCTCAACAAACTCGGCTGGCCGGTCGCGTCGCCGAAGGCGACCATGTTCGTCTGGGCCCAAATCCCCGAGCCCTTCCAGGCCTTGAACTCTTTGGATTTCTCGAAGCTCTTGTTAACCGAGGCCAAAACCGCCGTCTCCCCCGGCATCGGCTTCGGCGACTACGGCGACCGCCACGTCCGCTTCTCGTTAATCGAAAACGAAGAGCGCACCCGCCAAGCCCTCCGCGGAATAAAAGCCCTCTTCGCCAAGAGCTAGTCGTCAGTGACTGGCGATTAGTGGTCGGGTATCCGTGGTCAGCACCTAACGATCAGCGATTAGTTTGCCTGGCGGCCCTGTAACAGAGCATGGCTCTTTCCTGCTTTGTAACAGGGCACGACTTTAGTCGTGCCGCAAGCCGCCAGGAAAAAGCCATGGGCTTTAGCCTCCGAAGGGCAGGCGATCTCAAGTTTACGCTTGCTCTGCCTTGCTGAATCCGTGCCCGATCAACGCCCACTTATACAAGGATTCCGGAAAATCTGCCTTAGTCGCTCTAACTCGCTCCTAACTGCACCAACCCTTGTGAAATCCACAGATTCACACAAGATTTACACTTGCATGCACAGATCGATCCGTCCTACTCTCCAAACAGTTGGTGACCCTGTAAGGAATTGGATACGCAGTTCCAGCTTGGCAGCAAAATGCATGAAGCGATTTGAGGAAGTCTGCTAGCCGCAAGGTAGGTAGACGGAATGAGATTGAGACAGCATCCACGGTCAGGCAGGAATGTGCAAGACCTGATTGGACGCGAAGATTCATCCGCGGCGCAAGCTGAGGATGCAAAGTTCGAGCCCGCCAGGGATTCATCATCGACCCAGCCGCCGATGCAGGACCAAGGGGCAACCCGAGGGACGCAGAAGCGGCAACGCTGAGGGCAGCAGGATTCGGGGCAACCCGAAGACGAACCCCTCGGCAGCGCCAGAGGACGTGAAAGCCGGGGCGACCCGGTGGAAGCGTCGGGAGGCGAGGCTGGAAGAGCGGAGCGGCGGGGCAACTCGCAATCTCCAGCGCCGGCAGCGCCGAAGGATGCGAGGACACGGGGCGACCCGCGCACTCCATCGCTGGCACAACCGGAGGGTGCGGAAGCCGGGGCGACTCGGCGGAAGCACTGGGAGGCGCAGCTGAACGAGCGAGGAAGCGGGGCAACCCGCGGAATCCCCGAACGGCCGTGCTGATGGATGGAAAGCGCGGGGCAACCCGAAGCGCCATCGCCGGAAAAGCCGGAACGTGTAGAAGCCGGGGTAACCCGCGCGGAACCACGGAGAGGCGAGGCTGGAATGTCCGGGCAGCGGGGCAACCTGCGGCTCAGGCGCCGGCAGCGCCGAAGGATGCGGGAGCGAGGCAACTCGCCGACACATCGCCGGCACAGCTGAAGAGCGCACCGCCCCGGAGCAATCCGGACCCCAGGGCAACCTGGGCGCCAAGGCAACTTGGTTGAGGTGCGCAGCCGGATGAGCTGGAGGATGCAGCCGCGGGGCAACCCGCAGATGCCAGGCCGGCACAACCGGAAGACCACCAGGAACCGGGGAAGCCCGGAGCCTGCGGTCACAAGGCTGGATGGGGCGATCGACGATCCAAAGATGTGCAGGGGCCACAGAAGATAGCGCCAGAGACTCCGGTCTCTGGCGCTTTCAATTTGTGCCGCCTTCGCCTGAGTTCCCTCTCACCGCGTCGGCAGCACTCTACCGCACCGGCAACAGCGAGGGCTCCTGATCGAGCACGCCGGACTGAGCAATCGGCTGCGGCGAAGGCTCAGGCACCTTGAACGGCGATGGCCGCTGAATCGACCCGGCAACCTGCTCAAGAGCCGCAATGCAATCGGCATCAAGCTTGCAGCCTTTGCTGGTTTCAATGATGCCCAGTGCCTGCTCCGCACTCATGCCGCTGCGATAGGGCCGGTCCTCAATCAGCGCGCCGTAGATGTCGGCCACGGCCAGTATCCGCGCTTCGAGCGAAAGATCCTGCGCCAGCAGCCGGTCGGGATAGCCCGTGCCATCCAGCTTCTCGTGGTGCGCGCCGGCAATGGAAGCCAGCTCGTCAAACTGCCGCACCCGCCTCAGGATCGCGGCCGTCAGCGCCGGATGTTCCCGCATCACAGCCCACTCGGCCTCATCGAGCTTCCCCGGCTTGTCCAGAATCGAGTTCGGCACCCGCAGCTTGCCCAGGTCATGCAGCAGCGCTGCGCGATGCAGCAGCTGCCCGCGTTCGGGCCTGATCCCCATCGCCCGCCCAATGGCGGCCGCCACATCCGTTACCCCCACCGAGTGCGAAAAAGTGAAGTGCGATTTGGCGTCAACCACTTCTGCAAAGGCCTCGCAGATCAGGTCAATGTGGTTGGCGCTGGTGCGCGCGTGCTGCGCGGGCGCAAGATCGAGCACCGCGGAGCGCACACTCACCTCCGCCTGCGCCGTCGTTTGCGCCGCGACCGGCAGGCACTGCATCCACAGCGCGCCGCGGCGTTCAAGCGCATCAGCCGCGCGCACCATTTCCGGGTCGAACCACCGCCCGCTCCGCTCGCGCAGCACCTGCATGGCCTGCTCCGTGCCCCGCTCCCGTGCAAAAACATCCAGGTGCTGGGCCATGGCCATCACCCGCGCCAGCGCCGGAATCGCGGTGCCGGTCAGCCTCTCTGGATAGCCGCTGCCATCCCAGTGTTCGTCGAGCGAGCGAACGGCCAGCGCGGTGTCCTCGCTCATGCCGATCTTGCGCACAATGCCGGCGCCCCGGTCGCAGCGCAGTTGGATCATCTCTTCGTTGTTGCGGTGCTGCGTCAGGGCGATGCGCGCAATGCGGCCCATCTTGCCCAGTGGCCCGCTGCCCGGCGCCACGCTCCGCCATAGCAGCCGCAGCGCCGCGGCGCTCGGCTTGTGAGGCTTGGTCCAGTCCTCCAGCTTCACGCCGGCCTTCACGGCGCGGTCGTCGCCACCACCAATGATCTGGCACATGCGCGCCGCGTTGCTGCTGCAACCCACGTCCTTCAAGAGCAGCGCCGGGTAGAGGTCCGCAAGCTCGCCATCGCAGAAGCCCAGTTCCGCGCCCAGCCGCATGCCCAGCAGGCAGCAGCGCAAAGCGTGGCCGGGGACGGCGCCCTCGGTCAAGTCGAGCGCGAACGAAAGTGCGGAGATAATTTCGGCCAGCGAGGGCGTCCCTGCCGCTGCCGATGCGGCCTCGAACGGAGTGAATCTCTGTGCGGTTCCGGCCATCTGCTCATCCTCAGGACCGGAACCGGGGGGGGGGGCAGGCCCAACCGCGGAAGGTCTAAGCCCAGTCTAGGCAGGGGGCAGCGGCCAATCGATACCACTTTAGGGGCAAACCAGGTTACCAACGTCCTGACCGCCCCAGGCAACCCGGTGGCCCTAGTGCATCCCGCCGCCCTCGCCCGCACCCTCGCCGGGCTTGTTCTTGCTGAGCAGGAACGCCACCACGATCAGTCCAACCGACATCCAGCTCAGCTCCATATAGACATCCTGATAGCCCTGCGTAACGGCCTGCAAATTGAGCTGGTTGTAGATGCTGGCCAACGCCATGCCGCTGCTGTTGGGCGCGCCAAACGTTCCGCCAAAGTACCCTGTCAGCGCCTGCGCATGCTGCTGAAAGCCGCTGCTGGCCGAAGTCATCGTGCTTTGCAGGTGCTGCTCATGCCACATGGAGCGGGTCGTCACCTGCGCGCTGGTCACGGCGATCAGAATACTGCCGCCGATATTCCGCGCAAAGTTGATCAGGCCGGCCACCTGGTTCGACTGCTCCTTGGGCATCCCAACATACGCCGCGTTGGTGATCGAGATAAAGCAGAACGGCAGCGGAATCATCTGCACCACGCGCAGCCACGAAGATTGCCCGAATGTCATGTCCAGATTGGTCACCGCGGCCGCATAACGGTAGGTGAACACGAACATCACAAAGCCGATCACCGCCAGCCATCGCGCCGCCACTTTGCCGGTCAGAAACCCGGCAAGCGGCATCACCAGCACCAGCGTGAACCCGCCCGCCGTCAGCGCCATGCCCGACGTTGTCGCCGTCCACCCCAGCAGCTGCTGCATAAACTGCGGCTGCAACACCGTGCTTGAATTCAGCACGCCGCCCACCAGCGCCATCAGCAGGCAGCAGATCGCGAAGTTCTTGTACTTGAAGAGCCGTATGTTGATCAGCGGCGTCTTGTGGTTCCACTCCCAATAGAACAGCGCAACCATGCCAAAAACAAACAGGCAGCCAAACGTGCGGATGAACGGCGATGTGAACCAGTCATTCTCTTCGCCCTTGTCGAGCATGATCTGCAACCCGCCCATGGCGATGGTCAGGAAGCTCAGCCCCAGGTAGTCCATCTTGCGCAGCAGCGACCGGTCCGGCTTGATCCACGGCGGATCGTCCACCAGCCGCGTCACCAGGATGAATGCCACAATGCCGACTGGAATATTGATGAAGAAGATCCACCGCCACGAGAAGTTGTCCGTGATCCACCCACCCAGCGTCGGGCCGATCGAAGGCGCCAGCACCGCCACCAGCCCATACAGCGCAAACGCCTGCCCGCGCTTCTGCGGCTCAAACGAGTCGGCCATGATGGCCTGCGCCATTGGCTGCATCCCGCCCCCGCCCGCCCCCTGCAACACCCGGCAGATCAGCAGAATCGGCAGCGAAGGCGCCGCCCCGCACAGAAAGCTGGAGATCGTGAAGATCGTAATGCACATCACAAAAAAATTGCGACGTCCCATCACGTTTGAGGCCCAGCCGCCAATCGGCAGCACAATCGCGTTCGCCACCAGGTAGCTGGTCAGCACCCAGGTGCCTTCATCCGTGGACGCGCCCAGAGACCCGGCGATGTGCGGCAGCGCCACGTTGGCGATCGAGGTGTCCAGCACCTCCATAAACGCCGCCAGCGCCACCGTCATCGCAATCAGCCACGGGTTCACGCGCGGCTTCCAGGCCGCTGCCGCCACCGGCTGCGCGTTCGGATTGTTGACCGTGACGCTCCCCGGCGCCGGCAAAGCAGATGAAGCTGCGGACAAAAGTGTTCTCCTCTGCGGGTTGTTGGTCGCCCGTTTGCTTGTCGGCCGTCAGCCGGAAAAAATGAGCCGGTCGCGTCTCCGCAGCAGCGGCGGAGCGCGGAAAATCAGATGGCAACAGGCCAAAATCCGCCCGTATGTGACATTTGATTCCGATTTGCGCCTGCGGGGTTCACGGATTCGCGGCAACAACGTCCGCAGTCGGTTCCGGCATCCTCCAGCCAACCAGCGCAATCGCCAGCGCAACCGCCTGCATGGCCATGATGAACACCGCGCAGGCCGGCCACTTGCCCAGCGCCCAGAAAGCCCCCGGAACCACCCCGGCCGCCGTCCCGCCCACGTAATAGCAGCTCATATAGAGTCCCGCCGCAGTCACCCGCGCACCCGGCGGCGCCGCCACGCGCAGGTGGCTCTGCGCCGCCGTCTGGGCCACAAACACCCCAGACGACACCAGCGCCAGTCCCAGAAGGATCGTCCACAATGCGGGAGCCAGCGTCAGCCCCACGCCCGCCATCGAGCACGCGATCGCTCCGGCGATGCCCGCCCGCAGCCCCACCCGCGTAATCAGCAATCCCGCCGCCGGCGTCACCACCAGCCCCACCAGGTAAACGAAAAACAGCGAGCTCAGCGCCGTTGTCGACAACCGGTAAGGCGCCGCGCTCAGGTGAAACGTGATCCATGTGAACACGCCCACCAGCGAGAACAGCACGTTGAATCCGACAGCAAACGTAGCCACCAGCTGCCGGCTGCGAAACAATCCCTCGACCTGACTAAATAATCCCGGGCGCACCGTTGCCTCCGCAGCCGCAATCGCCCGCGGCCGTCCATGTGGCAACCATGCAGCCACCGCGCCCGCTCCGGCGAGCGACGCCGCGCCCAGCGCCACAAACGCAATCCGCCAGTTGAACCAGTCGGTCAGAATCCCCGTCCCCACGCGTCCCAGAAACCCGCCCAGCGCCGTCCCGCTCACATAAAAGCTCATGATCAGCGCCACCCGATGCGGCGGCCACTCCTCGCCGATGTAAGTCACCACCACCGCAACAATGCCGGGAACCAGGATGCCCTGCAAGAACCGCCAGAAGATCAGCTGCACCAGCGAACCGGCGCTCGCCGCCAGCAGCGTGGGGATGGCGATGCCCACCAGCGACGCCACGATCACACGCTTGCGCGGCAGCCGCTCCGTCAGCGCGCCAAACACCGGCGCCGACAGCGCCACGCCAAACGTGGCCGCTGAAACCGTCAGCCCCACCGCCGTCTTCGACGCATGAAAGAGCGTCGTAAACAGCGGCAGCAGCGGCTGCGTGCAATAGAGCTGCAGAAACGCGCACACCCCGCACAGCGTAACCGCCGCCGCCGCCAGCGGCCCGGCCGCACCTCGTGGACCCGCCGGGGAATACATCGATTGTGATTCCGAAGCCAAGGGCTAGAATACGTGATCGCGCGCAACGGAGCCGCACGCGCCACTCGCCAAACGCAGAATGCCCGGACCTCTCAGTCCGGGCATTCCCAAGTTGATGAAAAACCGTGCCGGTTGACCGGCGGAGGGAGCGGGAGCGGGGCACCCGCATAGTGGGTCGAGCCTCCCGAATCGCGCCCCTCTACTCAATGCGGCTCTAGCCGCGGGCATTTCCAGGCGTGGCATTTCCAGGCGTGGCATTTCCAGGCGTGGCGTTCTCGGCGTGGCGCTACTTCGGAGACGGCCCCGATACAGAACCAGGCGACCGTGCGCTGCTCGCAAGAACCTGAAGCTCAAGAGTGGCCGTTTTCGTGACGCCGCCGCCGGTCCCGGTAATGGTGATCGGATAGATCCCTGGAGCCGCGCTGCTCGATACCGTCAGCGTAAAGTTCGAGTGGCTTGATCCGGCAATCGTTGCCGGCCTGAAACTCCCAGTCACGCCCGAAGGCATCCCCGTAGCCGACAGGCCAACAGAGTTGATAAACCCTCCCGACCCTCGCACCGTCACCACCGCGTATCCGCTCTGACCCTGATACAGGGACCCGGAAGTAGGCGAAACGGTGAGCGTAAACGAGCCCGCCACCGCCGCGCTCACCGTCAGCGATACCGTAGCCGTGTGCGTAATGCCGCCGCCGGTCCCCGTCACCGTGATCGTGTACGTTCCCGCAGCCGTGGTCGAGGCCACCGCCAGCGTCAGCTTTGCAGTCCCAGACCCCGGCGAAGCAATCGACGCAGGGCTCAGCGTCGCCGTCACGCCCGTAGGCGCGCCCGTCGCCGTCAGCGCCACGGCCGAGTCAAACCCGCCAGAGACCAGCGTCGTAATCGTCGCGCTCCCGCTCGAGCCCTTCACCACGGAAACCGATGCGGGCGCGGCTGTCAGTGTAAACGCCGGCGTCTGCGACGTCGGCGCCAGCGCATTGATCAGCGCCGCCCCGTTGGGGCTGCCCCAGCCCGTCACCAGGTCGAAGCCGGTCGTTGCCGAGTAGCTCCCCGACGTGCCGATGCTGACGTCGTGGAAGTCCGCCGAGTACGCCGCCGTCAGCGCGCCGCCCGACTCGTTCTGCGCGTAAATTGCCGGGTTGATGAACCCCAGTGTCGTGTCGCCCGCCGCAACCGCCTGCTGGTTGGCCAGCGCAATGTAACCTGCCCACATCGGCGCAGCAAAGCTGGTGCCGCCGTACTCATTGGCCAGGCACGCAGTCTGGTCGGCGCACGTATAGAACGTGAAGTTCGCATTGGCCGATACATCCGGTCCGTTGCGCAGCGTTGTCGATCCCTTGTTGGCCGACGTGATCACCCCGGCTTCCGCCTGCCACGAGGGGATCGCAATCCCGTCGGGCGATATGCCGCCGCCCGAGTCCGTCCACGCCGTCTCCGACTTCCACGGCCCCGCCGCGCTCGCCGTCGTCAAATCCGTTCCGCCAACCGAAACAACATAGTCATCGTCCGCCGGCCAGGCCTCGTTGCTCGCCGACCACGTCGAGCTGTCGCCCGAGGCGGCAAAAAAGTTCTGCCCCTGCGCGGCCATCTTCTCAAAGTAAGGATCGAGCGTGCCGGGATCAACCGGCGTCCAGCCCCACGAGCAGCCGATCGTCGTCGGCAGCGGGTTATGCGTCGTCATTGCGCTGATGATCGCCGTGTCGCTCGAACCGACATACACCACCATGCTCGACAGCCCCGGAGCCATGCCGATCGCCTGCGTCATGTCCAGTGTCTGCTCCGTGTCGTCGCAGTTGCCCCCGGCGCGCGTATCAACGCACGCAGTGCTCGTTCCGTCGGTCGACAGCAGCGTGATGGGCACATTGTTGGTCTGGCCCACGTTGGCAAAGTATGTGTTCAAGTCGGTCAGATCCGTGCCTTCATACTCCAGCAGGCCCAGGTTCTGCCCCGCGCCCGTCAGCGCCGTTCCCCCGTAGTAGGCCGCACGCATGTCGCTGCCCAAATATGAGGCCGCTGGCCCCGAGCCCGTCGTTGCGTGGCTGACCACCCTCTCCTCGGCAATCCCGTGCGCCCGCGCGTAGTCGCTCTTCTTCACATACAGCGGGTGGGGAATCGAGTAGTTGTCCAGGCCCGAAACATGCCACAGCGGAAATCCCAGCGTTGTCGACGGCTCCCGGTCCGGCGCATAAAAAGTGCGCTCCTCGCTCGGATGACGATACACACGCATCTGTACTCGAAATGCCTTCTCGACCGCCGAGACCGGGCCTTTCACCTGTACATCCATCCCGTCGCGCGATCCGCCCACCACCTCCAGGCCGTTCCGCTGCACATACGCCACAACCGCGTCGTAATCCGCCTGCGACGGCCCAAAGCGCGCCGTAAACTCCTGCGGCGTCACAAACCGCCGGTAGTTGAAGCTGGTCTGGTCGTAGATGTCGGCCAGAAAGCTCTTCAACCCAGCCGGGTCCCGCAGCGGCAACACCACGTCCAGTTGCATCGCCTGGTCTTCAGGCAGACGCCCGATCGCACGCGCCTCGCCCGTGCGCGCCGCTTCGCGCACGTGATGGGTCAGCAGGGACTGTGCCTGGCATTGCACGGTCGCGGCCGCCAGCAGCGCCAAAGCCGCAAACAGCTGCAAACTGATCTTCCGGAGCATGAGCTCTCCTTCGGGGTGTGTCCTGCGGGCGCCCGCAAAAGAGCCTTGGGGGAGCAGACAGCCGCTGAGTCACAGTAGAGTAGCACTGGTGTTTGTGACGAGCCAGAAGATTGTTGGACAACTGACTCCTGAAATCGAACCAAAGTTTGTGTGCGTGGTTCCCAGCCGCTTCCTGCAAGCGGCCTTATTGCAAAGCCTTGTCATGCTTTTTCAAAAACTGGTCCAGCCGCTTGCTGTCGACCGGCGCAACCTCGTGCGCCGCGACCTTGCCCTGCTTGCCCGGCGCCGCCAAAATGAACTCCAGGCCCACGCCGTCATTGCCCCAGCGCACTGCCTTCGCATGCACCGTAATCGAGCGCTCCAGCGGATGCTCCTCGCTGCCCGCAATCGAAAGCGTCATGCGGATCACCGTCCCCGGATACCAGCGCTCCGAAGTAACCACATACAGGCCCGTCTGGCTGATGTCACGGATCGGATGCGCGTGCGGCGCGCCGCCGGTAAAAAAGTGCGCCACCAGCCCGTCCACCGTCCGCCGCGCCTTGGCCCGGGGATCGCCCGGCTCGGCCATCAACAGCTTGCCCAGCCAGCCCAGGGACGACTTCGCCGGCCTGCGCGCCGGGCCCAGCCACGGCTTGCTTTGTTCCCGATTGTCTGCCTTCTGCGGCTGCGCCGGCTCCGCCTCAACCGGCTGAGTCACCGCCGGGACATACACCTCCACAGCCGGCTCAACTACCTGGTAGCTCGCCTGCGGAACCACCGCCTCAACCGGCTCCGCGATCACCTCTGCGGCAAGCGCGCGCAAAACCCCGGCCGCTTGCGGTGTCTCCGCAACCGCCTGCCGTTCAACAACCGGAGCCGGCAGCGGCACCTCTGGAACCAGAACGGCAGCAGCCGCCTGCTCGGCCAGCGGCCGAACCAGCACCGGCCCCAAAACCGGCGTCTGTGCCGGCCGAGGCACAACCGAGTGCGCCGCCCCGCCCAGCGTTCCTGTCCGCGCCAGCCGTTCCAGCCGCCACTCCATCTCTTCCGCCGGGCATAGCATCAGCTGGTCGCCGGCCTGCGTCTGCGATGAAAAAATCGAGTGCGCCGGCAGCGCCAGCACACTGGCCGCCGCCGGGCACGACGCCGAAACCTTGAATGTGGGAAAGAACTCGACCGCTTCCAGAACCCGGGCGTCCGCGTCCAGGTAGAGCAGGTCCATCGGAACCGTCGCGTCTGCTACTGATATTCCGCGGAATGGAATCAACCACATGCCCGCGCCCGAGTTGGGCTTCAGCGTCGCCGCCCACTCCTGCCGGCTGGCCCCGGCCACGTCCCCGGCAACCACTCGCAACCCCAGGAAGCACTCCCGCGTCTGGTTATACGCGCAGCTCTGCCCCGCTTCCATCTGCCCCTTCAGCTTCCAGAACTCATCCGGCAGCTCCAGACGGCGCTGCGGAAGCGCCCCCGTTTCCACGCGGAGTGTCTCGGTCGATTTGCGGCAGGGCTGGGCCATACTGTCGCATAAAGAATCTATCGGCGACGGCGGGGCTGGCAATCACCCGGAATGGGCAAATCTCTGCTATTCGTGTTATATCCGGCACCCTCACCGCAGCCCCGGCTTCCCGCCAACCCCTCAAAACCGGTATAACCAGAGACGAGCCTGACTCCCCGCCGGCCCACCAGCACATCTGGAGAATGCATGAGCGCTCCGCTTTCCCTTGAAAACGGGTCCCGGGCCAACCTTGCCCCGCCCGTAAAGCCCGTCAATTCACCACGCCAGGTCCTCTTCGCCAGCCTCGTCGGCACCACCATCGAGTTTTTCGACTTCTACATCTACGCCACCGCCGCTGTCCTGGTGTTTCCCAAGCTCTTTTTCCCCTCCGCCGATCCGGCCTCCGCCACCCTCGCCTCCCTCGCCACCTTCGGCATCGCCTTCCTCGCCCGCCCCATCGGCTCGGTGCTCTTCGGACACTTTGGCGACCGCGTCGGCCGCAAGACCACCCTGGTCATCGCCCTCGGCACCATGGGACTCTCCACCGTCTCCATCGGCCTTCTGCCCACCCACGCCTCCATCGGAATGGCCGCGCCGCTGCTGCTGGCTCTTTGCCGCTTTGGCCAGGGCATCGGCCTGGGCGGCGAGTGGGGCGGCGCCGTGCTCCTCGCCGTTGAAAACGCTCCCCCCGGCAAGCGCGCCTGGTACGGGATGTTCCCCCAGCTCGGCGCGCCCATCGGCTTCTTCCTCTCCGGACTCGTCTTTCTCGGGCTCTCCCAGCTGCTCACTGACCGGCAATTCTTCACCTTCGGCTGGCGGCTGCCTTTCCTGGCTAGCGCGGTGCTGGTCTTCGTCGGCCTTTACGTCCGGCTCACCATCACCGAGACCCCCGTCTTTCAGGAGTCGCTCAAGCGCAACGAGCAGGTCCGCCTGCCCACCGTGGTCGTCTTTCGCCGCCACAAGCGCCAGCTGGTCGCCGGAACGCTGCTTTGCCTCGCCACCTTTGTCCTCTTCTACCTCATGATCGTCTTCGCCCTCAGCTGGGGCACCACCGCCCTGCACATCAATCGCGCTCGCTTCCTTGAGATGCAGCTCTTCGACACGCTCTTCTTTGCGCTCATGATTCCGCTCTCCGCCATCCTCGCCGAGCGCGGACGCCGCAGCGCCATGCTCTGGATCACCGCCGCCATCTTCCTCTTCGGCTTCATGCTGGCGCCCATCTTTCAGGCCGGCGAAGGCGGCGCGCTGGGCATGATGGCCCTCGGCCTCTCCCTCATGGGCCTCACCTACGGCCCGCTGGGCACGGTCGTCTCCGAGCTTTTCCCCACCCCGGTCCGCTACTCCGGCAGCTCCCTGGCCTTCAACTTTGCCGGGATTTTAGGCGCGTCCCTGGCCCCCTACATCGCCACGTGGCTGGCCAGGAATTACGGCCTGCCCTACGTGGGCTACTACCTGTCGTTGTCGGCCGTGCTCACCTTCATCGGCCTGCTCATGATCCGCGAAACCAAAGACGAAGACCTCACCGCATAAGGCCGCCAGCGCGCGCCCTGCTTCACAGGTTCACACCGTAATAAGAACTGTCATCCCGAGCATTCTGACTTGCACTTTCACGGATAACGCTTCGTTGAACGTCCCGCGCCAAAAGCGCCCCGGAGGGGCCGCAGGATAATAGCCCAGGACAAGCCCGCCGCAGCGGGCGCAGTCCTGGGTAAGGCGCCAGAATCCCCTCGCGCCCCAGAGGGGCGCTGTGAAATGTTCCGTTCGTTCAGAACGAAACGAGCGCCAAGCGTCTCTCAGTTCAGAGGCCGGGCGCCCCATCCATCAAGCCGGGCGCCCCATCCATCAAGCGCACTTTGCTTGATGGGTGGGAAACCACAAATCTGCGGGCGGTCTCTTTTCGCTCTCCCGGACAATCAACCCGCTTACAGCCCGCCCGCCATCGCCGCCAGCCTGGCCACCGTGTTCATATTGCGCCCCGTCCCCGCCTTCGCGCAGGGAATCTTGAGCCTCGATTCACCCACCCCATCCGCGTAGAAGACATAAATCTCCCGCACGCCCAGCGCCACCAGCTCAAAGCTCTTGCTAGGCGTAGGGCCTTCGTGGTATTCGTGTTTCATATCCATCAATAATGCGCCCCTCAGAATTGAAGTCGCTTAAGGGTTTTGTTGACGCGATCCGTGAGGAAATTGCGTCATTCCGTGATGTAGTCAAGGATCGTGCGACCGCCATAGCCAATCAGCATGCTGCAGGGAACGAATCTCACCGAAATGAGTGGGAACAGGTGAGCCACGCAGCAAACGAGCTTTCGCATCAAATCCACGAGAGAGACAGTGCCGCAGAATTCGGCCAAGGGCGCCGCCACGGCCAGAATCTTCTTGTTCAATGGATCCTTGCGATTGCCACGATGCTGGCGTTCGTTGCCGCCGCAATTTACGCCGGAATCGCCGCGCGTCAATTGGGAGAAATGCAGCTAGACAGGGAAATCGCCGCCAAGCAACTGACCGTAGCCCAAAACGGGGTCGATACAGAGATGAGCCACTTTGACCGCACTATGGATCAAATACTGCCTCAAACTGCTGCGGAAACAAGAGCAGCTGAAGCTGCCGAGGATGCCAATGATCGAGCTACCAAGTTCTTTCGAGAGCAGCAATCTCCCGAACTCAGCCTGTCCGTTTCCCCTCACGATTTTGGGAAGCAGGACGCCAGTATCGAAGTAGCGCTGAAAAACTCCGGCCGTTCTGGTGCCAGTAACCTAAGTCTCAGGTGGTTCATAACCAGCGTTGGGGAAGACAACATCAAGAGGCCGCGCACACAGGTTCATTCCTATCAAAGTGGCCGGCTGGCTCCGGGCACGCCGGTCGCCGATGCGTGGAATGCTCTCGGCGATGAATCGGACGAAGAAGCCCAGTTGATGAAGGTCTTCGACCGCATGATTGACCCTACGGTGCCTTTCGATCAGCAGGCTCCGGTTTTGCCTTCGGAAAGGGTTTATGGGCGAGTCAAGGAACTGGGGCAGCGCGAAAAGCAAACATTGATACGCATGGGCACCCCCGCCAAAGGGCCAAATTGGCTGGAAAGAGCAGGAACCATCTACACCGCCGTTGGGGATATTGGCCCAGACCAGATTTCCAATTTCACTGCACAGGGAGAACGTTCAAAATGGGATGGCTCCCTTCCCGGCGACAGGGAGCCAATCAATTCCGACGAAAACGAGGCCATCGAACAGGGGAGGCGCGTGCTTTATCTCTCCTGTCGATTTGCCTACACCGACCGATACCCCCCGGACGCTACCCAGCGGAGCCCGGATTTCTGCTTTAGGTATGTTCCAAGCACTGGGCGCTTCGAGAGCTGCGTAAGGCAGCAAAACTGACAAGAATAGAAACATACACAGAAACGGTGGCCGCAGCATGTGCGTCAACCGTTTTATTGCCTTTACGGGGACTGACGCACCGCAGCCTACAGCGCCCCAGCCATCGCCGCCAGCCTGGCCACCGTGTTCATATTGCGCCCCGTCCCCGCCTTCGCGCAGGGAATCTTGAGCCTCGACTCACCCACCCCATCCGCGTAGAAGACATAAATCTCCCGCACGCCCAGCGCCACCAGCTCATTCACCTTTCCGGAGCAAGCCGCCAGCCCATCCGCAGGCGGAGCCTCGTCCAGAAATATCGCCAGCGTATGGTGATTCGGCCTCTCCGGAAACGGATTCGCAGCCAGCACCGCGGCCATCTCCGCCGCGCTGCGCACCACCACGCCCACCGGCTTGCCCGTGTAGGCAGCCACCGCTGTCTCCAGCAGCGCCTTCACCTTGGCTTCTGTCTTCGACGACTTGAAAACCACGTTGCCGCTCGCAATATACGTCCGCACCGATTTGAATCCAAGCTTCTCGCACAGGGCCTTGAGCTCGGTCATGGGCAGCTTGCCCGTTCCCATCACGTTCACCGCGCGCAACAGTGCGATATAGGCCGGCATGATCCCATTTTTACACCGCCGCGGCCAGTCGAGCCTAGCCGATCAACGAGGAAGCGCCTCCGGTTCAATCGGCCCGCGCGCCAGCTGCTGCACCGGAATGGCGCTTCCCCTGACCGGAGCCGCGGTGCACACGAAGTTTCACAAGCGCGAAGATGATTCCCGCAACAACCACCGCCACAAAGGCCCAGAGCAGCGGCGTCGACCATTTCCCCAGCGTCCCAGACCACATGTGGACGACTTGGCGCCCGTACCGGACGGCCAGCCAGGAGACGAACGCGTAACGCAAGACGCGCGCCGAACCGAAGGTGAGCAGGAACGACTTGCGGGAGACTCCCAATGCCCCGGACGCGAGCAGGAACGGAGCCAGCGGAATGGGCGGGGGCAGAATAGGCGGCAGAAAGACCGACAGAATGGGATGCCGCTTCACCCACCCGACGATCCTGTTCAAAATCCGCGCCGAGACCCAGCGCTCCAGCGCCGCCTGGCCGCCCCGCTTGCCGATCCCCCACGTCGTATATCCGCCAACCAGGCTGCCGGCCACGGCGCTCAAGACCAGCAGCCATGGATTCCCGTTGTGAGACACCAGCCACAACAGCAGCAGATCGGTTGAGCCGGGAAGGGCCAGGGGAACGATCGAAGCGTCGATGACTGAGACCAGGAAAAGGCCCAGAACCCCGAGGTGGATAGCCCAGTCGGGCAGCATGCGGGCATGGGCGGCAGGGGCAAATAAGATCACTCATCATTTTGACTCATTCTTGCCCGTGCCCGTTGGCCGGCCGGGCGAAAAAGCCCCGGGGGGGATGCAATATAAGCTAGGTGCAGTTCATGACTTCCCTTCCTCCCAGGCCGTCCGCGCGCGGCATGGAGGCATTCGCCTCCCGCGACTTCCGCCGCTACCAGCTGGCGCGCCTCGCCGTCATCCTCGGCGCAGAAGCCCAGTCCGTCGCCGTCGCCTGGCAGGTCTACTCCATCACCCACCGCGCCCTCGACCTCGGCTACACCGGCCTCGCGCTCTTCCTGCCCGGCCTCCTGTTCATCCTCCCCGCCGGCCACGTCGCCGACCGCTTCGACCGCCGCCAGGTCATCCTCATCTGCTACAGCCTGCAAGTCCTCTGCACCATCGCCCTGCTCACTCTCACCCGCACCGCCCCGCACAGCGTTCTACCCATCTATGCCGTGCTCCTGTTCATCGGCACCGCCCGCGCCTTCTCCGGACCGGCCAGCTCCGCGCTCGTCCCCCACCTGGTCCCCGAGCAACACTTCGTCAACGCCGTCACCTGGGGCGGAGCCATCTGGCAGTTCTCCAACATCTCCGGCCCCGCCCTCGGCGGAATCCTCTTCACGCTGCCCCTCGCCCGCATCGTCTCGGGCTTCTGGCCCACAGCCGCGTATCTTGAGGGCGCAGGCATCGTCTACATCTTCACCCTCGGCACGCTCGCCTGGTTCCTCGTGCTCGTAGCCAGTCTCCACGTCCGCCCCGGCCGCATGGAGCATCGCGCCGCCTCCATGAAAGTCGTCCTGGCCGGCTTCCGCTATATGATCCACTCGCCGCTGCTGCTCGGCGCTTCATCGCTCGATCTCTTCGTCGTCCTGCTCGGCGGTGCCACGGCGCTCATGCCCATTTTTGCCCACGACATCCTCCACCAGGGCCCGCGCGGTCTGGGGCTGCTGCGCGCCGCGCCCGCTGCCGGAGCGCTGATGATGAGCCTGACCATGGCGCGCTTCCCCTTCCGCCGCAAGGCTGGCCTGCGCCTCTTCGTCTGCGTGGCCATCTTCGGCGCCTTCACCGTCGTCTTCGGACTCTCCCGCAACCTCTGGCTCTCGCTCGCCGCGCTCGCCATCGCCGGCGCGGCAGACACCATCAGCGTCATCATCCGCGGCTCGCTCCTCCAGCTCGGCACCCCGCCCGAGATGCGCGGCCGCGTCAGCGCCGTCAACGCCCTCTTCATCGGCGCCTCCAACGAACTGGGCGAGTTTGAAAGCGGCGCGACAGCGCAGTGGTGGGGCGCGGTCCACGCCACCGTCATCGGCGGCGTCGGCGCGCTCGCCGTCGCCGGCCTCTGGGCAGCGCTCTTCCCCCGCCTCCGCAACGCCGACGAACTGACCGCCGAAGCCTTGCGACCACAGGCCACGGAAAGCTCGCCGGAAGAAGCAAAAAGTGTCAGGGCACGACTTTAGTCGTGCCGATAAGACCAGTTAGAATCGGTGGGGCTTTATAGCTGTTCTCCAATTGCTGTACACCGAAAGCACGATGATAAGTGGCTTTTTCCTTAAGAAAGAGCCACCTTGCACGCAACTAAACAGAGCACATGAATTGGAGAACTCTTCTCCCCGGCGGGATCCTTCCTTCGCCTATCGACTTCGAATGTCGGCCTGATCCGCAACCCCTTGGAGCCCGCGCCCGCATCCTAATAAAACAAACAAGAGGAAAGCTCCGTGAAAACCTGGCAAAAATCATTGATTCCCACCCTGATCGTGCTCATCATTGGCGGCATTTACCTGCTGTATGTCTGGAAGCAGCGCCAGAACCCCGGCGTCGTCACCCAATCCGAAGCCACCCAGAAGCTCACCGCCGACGATGTCGCCATCGTGCGCACCCTCTCGCCCCAGCACTATGAAGACCTCAACCAGCTGGCCGGCACCCGCGTCTGGATGAAAGCCGGCAATTCAATGCCCTACTTCCCCTACGCTGCCGGCCAGGTGCAGTGGACCAAGCGCGTCGGCCTCATTCCCCCCGCGCAGCCGCTCGACGTGAAGAAGATTGTGAAGGTCACCGTCCCCGCCAATGTGGACGACGCCATCGAACACGGCGCTCGCCAGGCAATCGCCATCTTCGCGCTACCCGGAACAACGGGCCAATTCGCCACCCCCATCGGCGCCATGGAAGGCAGCCAGGAAGCCTACTTCCCTGACCTGCTCCTCTACTTGGACGACCCGCATACCATCTACAGCAACTGGCCCAAAGACGTCTGGGCTGCCATCGACGCCCACCAGGCGAAGCCCGGCATGAGCGAGCTTGAAACCCGCATGGCCATCGGCATGAAGATGCAAACGGATGGAAGCACCGAAGGCGACCGCACCGTCACCTACACCGTCAACGGCAAGCACATCGCCGTCACCTACGTGAACAACCACGCCACAGCGATCAAGCAGCAGTAGACCAATCCGCTCAAACGCCTGGAAATGGCTACAGCCGTTCTCCAATTGCTCTACACCGAAAGCACGATGATACGTGGCTTTTCCCTTGAGAAAAAGCCGCCTTGCACGCAACTAAGCAGAGCACATGAAGTGGAGAACTGCTCTAAAGTCCATGACATAAATTTACCTGTCATCCTGAGGGAAAGGGGCCCCAAACGCTTCTCAGTTTGGGGGTGGTGAGTCGAAAGCCTGCCCGCCGTGGCGGGGATCGGCGGTTGTTCCTTCGCGCGTTTTGCAAATAATTTTGGCGACGGGGCCCTATCGCCGCTACACCCCACCCTTGCCCAGCAGAATCCCGATCCCGTACGTCACCGCACCCTCCACCGCTCCCACAATCGTCATCTCAAACCCTGACGACCACCACGACCGCACCGTGATCAGCGACTTGGCCGCGCCCACGGCAAAGTGCGCCGCCAGCGAGATGACCGCCGCCGCAATCACCGCTTCAATCCCGCTCATAAAGAAGAAGGGAATGATCGGAATGGATGCGCCAATCGCGGTTGACAGCGCGCCAGAGCTGGCCGAAACCAGCGGATTGCTCAGCGCCTCTTCCGACGACCCCAACCGCTCGCTGGCCAGCGCCCGCAGCAGCTGCTCCGGGTCGCTGGCAATGTGGTTCACCATGTGCAGCGCGTCGGCCTCCGGCAGGCCCTTCACCTGGTAGTAGAGCGAGAGCAGCTCGCGCGCTTCCGGCCCGTTCATCTTGATCGCCTCGCGCTCCCGCGCCACTTCGGCCTGGTAGATCTCCCGCTCGCTCTTGGCCGCCAGGTACGCTCCCGACCCCATGCTCAACGCCGACGCGATCATGCCCGACAGCCCCGCCAGCAGCACATACTTGCTGTCCCCTGCCGTCGCGCCAGAGACGCCCGACACAATCCCGAAGATCGCGCCCAGCCCGTCATTCACCCCGTAAATCGCGTCGCCAATCCACGCCCCCGGCTGCTTGCGCCCCTTGGCCCGCTTGGCCAGCAGCTCTTCGAGAACCGCCTTCGGGTCGATCTTCGGCGCGCCCGCCGGCGGCGTATAGTGCCCGCGCAGCAGCGACCCCAGCTCGCGGTAGTGGTCCTTCTCGTCCTCAATTACGTGGTCGAGAATCGCAATCGACCCCTCGTCGCCCAGCGCCTTCAGCTGCTCGCCATACGTGGCAATGTGGCGGCTCTCCTCAATCTCCAGCCGCCTCAGCGCCATGCGCACGCCGCCGGCGCGGTTGGCCAGCGAGTCCGCCTCACCGCCCGGTTTGCCGCTATACACCGGCTCCGGGCCGCCCAGCTCGATGATGCGCCCATGCCACAGCTGTGCATGCTCCCACTCCGCAGTCGCCAGGTGCCGCAGCACCTGCGCCCGCACCGGCTCCGTGTCCCGCTCCGCCAGCGTCAGGTAGGTGTGATAGGCCTCCACCTCGGCATGCCAGTTTTCATTCAGGGCCGCCAGCACCTTTTTCAGTCGCGCGCCCGTCAGCGTTGCAGTGGCCACGTGGGTCTCCTTGCTTTCCTATGAGAATAACGGAACTCGCCTGCCCGCGATAGACTCCTCGCGGAGACCGCCCCACCCGCCCAATGAAACGTTTGAGCCAACACTTCCCCGTCCGGGGGCTTCCCATATAGTGTTGTGTGCAGCAAAATACCGGATCACCGGCAGCAGCCAACCCGCCGCCCCGGACTCCGGAAAGCCCTGTCCCCGCCCGCGCGCGCCAGGGGCCGCAACACACAAGCCCTTACCGGGCACCATTTCGTTTCCAGGAAGCGGAGAACAACTCACCATGGCGGCACAAGGCAAACAATCAGCGGCGCTCACCTCGCCCGGCTATCTGGTCCCGTTCATCACCGTGACCGCTCTGTTTTTCATCTTCGGCTTCATCACCAACCTCAACATGGCCCTGGTGCCGTACCTGCGCAAGCTCTTCACCCTCCCCTACGGCTGGGCCATGCTGGCCGAGTCGGCCTTCTTCCTCGCCTACCTCGTCTTCTCTTCCCCGACCTCGAAACTGATTGAACTAATCGGCTACAAGCGCACTATGGTCGTAAGCCTGTTCATCCAGGTCGTCGGCTGCCTGCTCTTTGTGCCCGCGGCCAAAATGGTCAGCTTTCCGCTCTTCCTCACCGCTGTCTTCGTCGTCGGCGCGGGCGTCACCGCGTTACAGACATCGGTCAACCCCTACGCTTCGATCCTCGGTCCCGAAGAAACCGCCTCCATCCGCCTCAATCTCGCCCAGGCCTTCAACTCCATCGGCGGAACCATCGCCCCGCTCATCGCCGGCGCCTATTTCCTCTCCGACCCCTCCCGGCTCGATGCGAGCGCCATTGCCGACATGGTCCGCGTACCCTACATCCTCATCGCCGCCGGCCTGCTTCTGCTCGGCCTCGCCGTCGCCTTCATGAATCTCCCCCACGTCCAGCAGACCCAGCAGTTCCGCCCCGGCAAGCAGGGCGACCCGGTCCTCACCCGCAGCATCCTCACCTACCGGCACACGGTCCTCGCCGCAGTGGGCATCTTCTTTTACGTCGGTGTGGAAGTCGGCCTCGCCTCCATCGCGGTCAACTACTTCAGCTCCCAGGGCATGAGCACCGCCAAGACCGCATCCTTCCTGGTCTCGCTCTACTGGTTCGGCGCATTGGTCGGCCGCCTGCTCGGCGCAGGCATCATGACCAGGGTCAAGCCCGGCAAGCTGCTCGGCATCTTCGGCTTCGCCGCCGCCGCGCTCATCGCGCTCTCCATGGTCACCTCCGGCTCGGTCGCCATCGGCACGCTGGTCCTCTGCGGATTCTTCAACTCCGTCATGTTCCCCAACATCTTTACCCTGGGCATCGCCGGCCTCGGCCCCATGACCAGCAAAGGCTCCGGCCTCATCATGACCGCCATCGTCGGCGGAGCGGTCATCCCCTGGGCCATCGGCACGCTCGCAGACCGCGTCGGCATCCAGCACTCGTTCGTCATCCCCATCGTCTGCTACCTCTACATCGCCTATTACGGCCTCTGGGGCTCCAAACCAACCCGCACCGTCACCGCGTAGCCTCCACTCTCCCGGAGGGAGAAGCCGAAAATAGCCCAGCACAAGTCCGCCGCAGCGGGCACCATCCTGGGTCAGCGTGCAACAAGAGCTCCTCCGCCCCGGAGGGGCCGCAGGAAGATAGCCCAGGACAAGTCCGCCGCAGCGGACGCCGTCCTGGGTCAGCCCGCAACAAACCACCCTCCGTCCCGTAGGGACGGAGCGAATGCGGCCTCCCAATGCCAGAGGAGCCGACCTCCGGGCCCACGCGATAGCCGCGGCCAGACGGACAATGCGCTCATGCATCGGCAAAGGAAATCCCGCGCACGCACCATGGCCCTCGCAGCCATCGCACTGCTCTTCGCGCTCCTGCTCCTCTTGCGCCTCTTCGTCTTCGCGCACGGCGCCGGCCGGCACATCCACCGCTCAGCCGGAACTACTCTTTCCCCAGCCCAATCCGCCACGCCTTGATAAATTTCCAGTGGATATAAACCGAGTGATTGAGATGCAGGATCAATCCCTCCCGCCCATCCAGAAATCCCAGCCGGAAAAAATAGTTATAGACGAACGTCGCCGCCGGATTCAGCACCGCGTTCCACACAAATCCCGCCCATGACCGGCTGACGCGCCCCTTCGCCGCCAGCAATTGCGCAATCTCATTGCTGTAGCGGTTCATGTGTTCGAGGTAAATGCCCATCGTCGGATACGCATAGTGCAGCATGTCGCCCTTGAGCGTGCCCTTTGCGCCCGCAAACTGCGGCGTCGAGTGCGGCCCCACGCCCTCGCTCAGCCGCGCTGCCCCGCGCCGGAAGAGCCTCAGCTTGTGATCCGGATAAAACCCGCCGTGGCGAATCCAGCGGCCAAAGTAGAGATTCAGCCGCGGTATCCAATACGCATTGAACTCCGGCGCGCGCCCATCCGCGCAAGCCAGCAGCCGCTGAATCTCCACTTGCGCTGCAGGCGTCAGCACCTCGTCCGCGTCCAGCAGCAGAATCCAGTCGCTCGTGCACAGGTCCAGCGCCACATTCTTCTGCTCCCCGTGCCCGCCGAAGGCGTGATAGCTGGTCATTGCGCCGAACCCCTGCGCAATCTCCACCGTCCGATCCCGCGAGCCCGAGTCGACAAGAATGATCTCGTCTGCCCAGCGCACGCTCTCCAGCGTCCGCGGCAGATTGGCCTCCTCGTTCATCGCGATCATGGCAATAGACAGCGTTTGACGCATCGAATGGAAGGATAAATCAGCCGCCCGATGCGCGGCCTCCGGCATGGAACCCGTGGCCGCGGAATCTCATCAGCGCTGACCGGAGGTTCAGATATCCCCTCAGCCGTTCACGCCCTACGGTCCCGGAGGGACCGGTCGAAAATAGCCCAGGGCAAGTCCGCCGCGGCGGACGCCGCCCTGGGAAACTGAGAAGATACCACCATTGCGCCCCGGAGGGGCGCTGCGAAACGCGCCTCCCACCCCTAACGCCCTCATGCAATCGCCCTGGAACGCATCGCTGCGTGCAGGCGAGCACGTGCACATCCATGGTAGAGTGAAAATCCACGGAGGACAGCGCTGCATGGCAACCGGAGTCGAGCTGGCAGGGAACGGCGAAACCATCGATCTGCAGCAGCAGGTGGCGCGCTTGCAGGCGCTGCTTGAGGCCAGCCGCCAGGTCCACTCCACCACGAATGAAGAGGACGTGCTCGAGCAGGTGCTCCGCATCGTCGTCCGCGAGCTCGAAATGGCCGGCGCAGCCTTTACCGGCACCGGCCTCTCCTATGGTGACCCGCCCGCTGAAGACGCCCCCGGCCTGCCCCGCTATCCCCTCAATGACCGCGACGGCGCCCGCATGACCGAGCTCATCGTCGCGCCGCCCGATGGCCGCGAGCTCACCCTCTACGAAGCCGACTTCCTCGATGGCCTGTCCTTGCAGGCCGCCGTAGCGCTTGAAAACGCCCGCAATCACAAGCGCAACCTCGAATTCGCCCGCGTGCAGCAGGATATGGAAGCCGCTCGCAGCATTCAGCGCTCGCTCCTGCCCCAGAAGTTGCCCGACATCGCCGGCTACTCGCTCGGCTTCCGCTCCGACACCTGCTATGAAGTTGGCGGCGACTACCTCGACATCGTCGAGCTCGGCGACGGCAGCTTCCTCATCGCCGTGGCCGACGTGGCCGGCAAGGGCCTCGCCTCGGCCATCGTCTCCACCAGCTTCCGCTCCGCCTTCCGCGCTATGGCCGTCACCGGCATGCCGCTCGATGAGCTGGCCACGCGCATGAACCAGCAGCACTGGCTTGAAGGTGAGGAGACCCGCCGCCGCTACGTCACCGCCATCTTCCTCCGCCTCCATCCCGTTGCCGGTCACCTTGAGGTGGTCAACGCCGGCCACAACCCCGGCTTCCTGGTCGAGCCCGGCTCCGCGCCGCACCAGTTTGAGGCCGTCGGCACTCCGCTCGGCCTGCTGCCCGGCATGCGCTACACCATCGAGACCCACGGATTCAAACCCGGCTCCCGCCTGCTGTTCTATACCGACGGCCTCACCGAGGTCTTTTGCGGCGATGAGGAGTTCGGCTCTGAACGTTTATTGGACAAATTTTCCATGTGCCCATCCCAGAATGCGGATGGTATCCTCGATGCATTGTGGACAACCCTTGAGGATTTCTCGCAAGGCAGCCCGCAGGCGGACGACATGACTGCACTGGCGCTGTGCCGGTGGGAGAGCAATCCGGAGATGCCGGCATGACCGAAAGTAAAACCACGAACGTCGAGGTTCGGCTGCCCTCGCGGATGGGCTTTGAGAAAGTAGCCATGAGCACGGCCGCCTCCGTGGCCAAGCTGATGGGCTTCCGCGATGACCGGGTCGAAGACCTCAAGACCGCCGTGGCCGAGGCCTGCATCAACGCCATCGAGCATGGCAACCGGCTCAATGAAAAACTCTCCGTCGGCGTCATTCTGTCGGCCGGCGTCGACTCGCTCGAAGTCAAGGTCATCGACGACGGCAAGGGCATGAAGACCCAGCCCTCCAAGCCCGACATCGACCGCAAGATGCACGGCGAAGAAGACCCCCGCGGCATGGGCATGTTTCTCATTCAGGCGCTCGTTGATGAGGCCGAGTGGGTGGCCGGCTCCGGCGGCAAAAGCAGTTACGTCCGGCTCGTGATCCGGCTCGATAAAGACGCAGACTAACAAG
>Ga0302276_10000874_pt1 | contig 27331 bp, 22 predicted proteins | sample III_Bog_N2_3_FD_198768 | JGI IMG/M metagenome (GOLD analysis project Ga0302276, IMG submission 198768) | Peat permafrost microbial communities from Stordalen Mire near Abisko, Sweden - III_Bog_N2_3 | ecosystem: Environmental > Terrestrial > Soil > Wetlands > Peat | place: Sweden: Abisko...
CCCAGAAGGTGTCGTGCGCTGTTCCTGCCTGAGGAAAGCCACGATCCGGTTCCATCTTGATCGCATGCACGAGGTCGGGGAATTTAATGGCGTCCTGGATAAAGAACACCGGAATATTATTGCCGACCAAATCCCAGTTCCCTTCTTTCGTATAGAACTTAACGGCGAAGCCGCGGACATCTCTCGGCGTATCGGCAGAACCGGACCCTCCTGCCACGGTAGAGATGCGCGTAAAGAGCGGGGTTTTTACGCCCACTTCGGTCAGCACCTTCGCCGTCGTGTATTTTCCCAGCGATTTGGTCAGCTCGAAAAAGCCATGCACTCCGGTGCCACGGGCATGAACAATCCGCTCAGGAATTCGTTCGTGGTCAAAATGAGTGATCTTTTCCCGCAGAATGAAATCCTCGAGCAGGGTGGGACCATGGGGGTTGGCTCTCAGAGAGTTCTGATTGTCTGAAATACTCAAACCTTGATTTGTCGTCAACCCCGCCTGATCGCTGGTGGCGCTTTGATGCCATTCGCCGCCGGCACCAACTGAAACATGGGCTTCCCCCCTTGGTTTTCCCTGCCTGGCCCCATCCGGAGTCGTGGTTTTCGTTTGGGTCATGGGGAACCTCCTGCTGCTTTGGTTCGAAGGGAAGAATAGGGATGGGATGGGGCTGGTTGGCCGCGTCGATGTCCGGCTGGGTATCGAGCACGGATGCGACGAACAGGGAGAGAAAGACTCGTGAAGGAGTGATGAAAGGACCTATTGGGGTTCCCACCGTAGAAGACTCTTAAGCAGGGGAACGGAATCTGATCAAGAGTGTATGGCCAAGCATTTATTGAGCCATGGATTAACATATAAAAAAATCAAGAACTTAAGCCTTAGATCACCTCAAAGACGGCGGAATTGGATCAATCACTATGAAGTGGGTCCGATGCATAGCGAAGGAGTGGAGGGGTTCCCATTCCGTGGATGGCGGTGCACTTCAGCAGCATCTGGGGGAATTCATCCCGAATGGGTAGGACCTCGTTCGCCACCGTTGGCCATCCGCAGGAAACGCCATGGCCTGCTGAATAGCAGCAACTCCATTTTGATTGAATGGTTTTAAAATTTGTGGTTTATCCATGATCGTAAGTTCTTGTTTCTGTGCTTATTTAAGTTATGGTATCAAACATGCTTGCCGAAACTATCTGGCTTGGTTTTTTCAGACCAGGCCGGAAAACGGAGCTCAAGGAGCATGCCGTGGCTCAAATCACCTTCAAGGGCAAAGCCATTCAGACCTCTGGGGACCTCCCCAGGAAGGGGCAGATTCCCCCTCCCTTCACCCTGGTGAGGACAGACCTGTCCGAAACCGGGCTGGACGACTACCCGGGCCGTCGCGTGGTGCTTAATATCTTCCCCAGCCTGGATAACCTCGTGCCCGCATCTTGCTTTCGCAGTTCTGCCTTTGGTGAAGCGTACGGCATTGCCATCATGGATGGTCCCATGCGAGGCCTCTTGGCCCGCTCCGTCGTGGTTGTTGATGAAAAAGGAGTAGTGATCCACACGGAATTGGTGCCCGACATCGGTCAAGAACCAGATTACAAAAGGGTTGAGGTGGTCCTTAAATAGGGTTCCAGATCCAGGCCATCCCCGTCGGGCAGGAGACTCAGGTCCCTTTTCTTCGGGAAAGTGACTAGTGAAGGTTTATACCGGCGCAATGCCGCCAACGAACCACCAGAGGGTCCAATGTCAACCACACACTTTGACGCGTTTCAACGCTTCGGTCGCACGCTCATGTTGCCCATCGCCGTGCTGCCGATCGCGGGACTGCTGCTCCGGCTCGGCCAGGACGATCTGCTCAAGATCCCGTTCATGGCCGCGGCCGGAGGCGCCATCTTCGCCAACCTGGGCCTGCTGTTCGCCATCGGCATCGCCTTCGGTTTCGCCAGGGATCAGCACGGCGCGGCAGGGCTGGCCGGCATGGTCGGCTACTTCGTGCTGGACGCGGGGGCCAAAGCCATCAACCCCACCATCAACATGGGCGTGCTGGGCGGCATCTTTTCCGGCCTGATCGCCGGGGCCCTCTACAACCGATTCAAGGACATCAAGCTGCCGGCTTGGCTGGCCTTCTTTGGCGGCCGGCGCTTCATTCCGATCATCACCGGCGTGGCCTGCCTGGCGCTGGCCTTCATCATGGGGCATGTCTGGCCTATGGTGCAGCGTGGCATCGACGCGGTCGGCCACTGGGTGATCGGGTCCGGCAACGCCGGTCTGTTCCTCTATGGCGTGCTGAACCGCCTGCTCCTGGTCACGGGCCTGCATCATGTCCTGAACACCTTCATCTGGTTCGTGTTCGGCAATTTCACCGGCCCCCAAGGCTTGGTCCATGGCGACCTTAACCGGTTCTTCGCCGGTGACCCCGCCGCAGGATCCTTCATGGCGGGCTTCTTCCCAGTGATGATGTTCGGGCTTCCCGCTGCTTGCTTGGCCATGTATCGCACCGCCACCGTCGAGAACAAGGTCAAGGTCGGCAGCCTGCTGTTGTCCGCGGCGCTGGTGTCCCTGGTCACCGGCATAACCGAACCGATCGAATTCTCGTTCATGTTCGTCGCCCCCGCGCTGTATGCGGTGCACGCGGTGTTGACCGGCGTCTCCCTGGTCGTGATGAACCTGCTCCACGTGAAGCTGGGCTTCACCTTCTCCGCCGGCGCGATCGACTATGTGCTTTCCTACGGCAAGTCGCAGCACGGCTGGATGGCGCTCCCGGTGGGCGCAATCTACTTCGGCCTCTACTACGGCATCTTCACCCTGTGCATCCGCCGGTTCAACTTCAAGACCCTGGGCCGGGAGCCGCTGGTGATCGATGCTGAAACCGATGCTGAAGCGGTCCTCCCGGTCGCCCGCAACCGCGCCTATGGCTATATCCAGGCTCTCGGTGGCATCGACAACATCGTCGAGGTGGAAGCCTGTGCCACCCGGCTGCGGGTCACCGTCAAGAGCAGCAAGATCGTGCTGGATCCCGCGCTCAAGGCAGCCGGGGCCATGGGCGTCGTCCGGCCTTCGGACGACAACATCCAGGTGGTGGTCGGGCCCATCGCCGATGCGGTGGCCGACGAGATCAACGCGGAAATCCGTGCCACCCGTCAGGCCGCAGGGGACCCACTGGCAACAAGCCACTCCTGATCCCTGTATCTCGTATGCGGCAGAAAGCACCGAAGGGAGTGACGGGATGACTGGAATGCGCGAGCAAGGTTCCACTGAGCCGAAATGGCTGGAGGGAAACATCCTCACCTCCAACGGCTGGATGCGTGGGATGGTAGAGTTCGGCGAACACATCCATTCGCTGAGCGGCGAAGCCGTGGCCGGCCCGGAACCGGGCCGGCCGGTGATCCTGCCGGGTTTCATCGATCTGCACGTACACGGGGGCGGCGGTGCCGACATCATGTCCGGCCGTTCTGCGGTGCTGACTGCAGCACGGATGCACGCTCGGCATGGTACCACCAGCATGCTGGCGACGACGGTTTGCGCCAGCCGGGAAGATCTGCAACGCGTTGCGGCCGAGATCGGTCCGGTCGTGCGGCAAGGCGATGCGGGCGGGGCCCGGGTGCTGGGCCTGCACCTGGAAGGCCCCTTCATCAACCCAGGCAAGCTCGGCGCCCAGCCGGACTGCACCCGTCCCGGCACCCTAGAGGAGGTCTTGGCGCTGAATGAGCTGGCTCCGATCCGGATCCTGACCCTCGCCCCGGAGTTGGACGGCCATCTTGACCTCATCAAGGCCCTGGTCGGCCAGGGCATCCGGGTCCAGGCCGGGCACACCCTCGGCGACTACCAGGTGGGCGTGGCGGCCCTGGAGGCCGGCCTGGGCAGCTTCACCCACCTGTTCAACGCCATGACCGGCATGCTCCACCGGGAGCCGGGCATGGCGGCCGCCGCCATGGCCCACGCCGAGTATGCGGAACTGATCGTCGATCTGATCCATGTGCACCCCGGGATCATCCGGGCCGCCCTGCGCGCCATTCCCAAACTCTACTGCGTCACCGACGGGACGGCCGGATCCGGCATGCCCGACGGTCCCTACCATCTGGGCGGCCAGTGCGTCGTCAAGCAGCATGGCGCCGTCAGGTTGGCTGATGGGACGCTGGCCGGTAGCACCCTGACCCTGGACCGGGCGTTCCGCAATCTGGTCGGCATCGGCTTGACTCTGGAGGATGCGTCCCACCGGGTGTCGGCCTACCCGGCCGAGTATCTGGGCCTGGCCGACCGGGGCCGGATCGCCGTCGGCAAGGTAGCCGATCTGGTGGTAATGGATCCCGCCCTGCAGCTCACCTCTGTATTTCTGGAAGGAGTATCTCTTGACATCGCTGATGCTTGAAGAAACCTTTGCGGCTCCGGAAGCGGTCCGGACAATGCTCAACGCGAACCTGGCAGCAAACCAGGCCCTGGGCGCGCAGTTCCGTTCGGCCCCGCCCGCGTCCATCGTCACCATTGCCCGGGGCAGTTCCGATCATGCCGCGGGCTTTCTGGCCTATCTCATGACCGTGCGAACCGGGCGGCTGGTGACCTCGCTGCCGATGTCGCTGGTGACGCTCTACCGTGCCCCCCTGGAGGCGCATCGGATGCTGGCCATCGCCGTGTCCCAGTCCGGGCGCAGTCCGGACGTGGTGGAGCCGATCCGGGTGCTCCGCCAGGGCGGGGCCGCCACCCTGGCGCTGGTGAACGAAGTCGCTTCGCCGCTGGCGGAAGCTGCCGAGCGGGTGCTGCCGCTCCACGCCGGCGAGGAGCGCAGCGTCGCCGCCACCAAGAGCTTCATCTGCAGCCTGGCGGCCGCGGCCGCGCTGACCGCCCATTGGAGCCAGAGCGATGACCTGCTGCAGGCCCTGCAGACTCTGCCCGAGGCGCTGGAAGCCGCCCGGGCCCTGGATTGGTCCGGGCCGGTGAAGGCGCTGGCCGGCTCCGAGCGGTTGATGGTGGTGGCCCGTGGGGTCGGGCTGGCCATCGCCCAGGAGGCCGCCTTGAAATTCGAGGAGACCTGCGGGATCCAGGCCCAGGCCCTCAGCGCCGCGGAAATGCGGCACGGTCCCCAGGCCCTGGTGGAGGCCGGGTATCCCCTGATCGCCTTCGCTCTGCGCGGTCCCGCCCAGGCGGAGATCATCAAGCTGGCGGCCGAGATGAGGACCCGTGGGGCGCAGGTGTTCCTGGCCGCTCCCGCGGATGTGCCGGAACGGGATCTCACCCTGGCCACCACCGGTTCGGAAGAACTGGATCCGATCACCGCGATCCAGAGCTTCTACCCCCTGGCCGAAGCGGTGTCCCGGGCCCGGGGCCACAGCCCCGACCACCCGCCCCGTCTGAACAAAGTGACCATGACCCGCTGAACCCGGGACCCGTCCCGGCCGGAATTCAGAAAGGAAAACATCATGTTGGGGACTGCCGCAGTCATCCTCGTCGCCCTCTGGGTCCTGGGAAGGTTCAATCACATCTTCATCCTCCTCGACCATCCCCGCCCCTTCCCCTTGAGCATCCCGTGCCGTTTCTCCGCCAAGCCTGCAGACCAGGCCAGGAATGTGGCAGCGTGACCTTCCGCCGATGGACCCAGCAACGGGTCCATGGTTTGCGTCGGCGCAAGGCCGGCGGCTAGGGCTATATGTGGGTGCTGGCCTGGGTGTGGCCATCCTCGCCGTCGCGCTGCTCATCCCGTGGCTCGGCGGGGCGTTCCTCAATGGCTATGTCAAAGGGAAAGTGGAGCGGGCTTTTGCCACGGCCCATCCCGGGTGTGTGCTGCGGATCGGGGCACTGGAATATTCGTTCGGCGCGAACCGCCTGGTGTCGAAGTCCGTCACCATGAAAACTCCGGATTCGACGTTCGCGGTCGACCGGGTCGCGCTGGCCGGCGTCCGCTGGACGCGGCTGATGCTGGGCCGGGCCGCTCCAGCCGAGGTTTTCGCCAAGGCCAGCCTCGAGGCGACCAGCCTCGGCCTGGTATTCCCCCATGCCCACTACGGAATCACCACCAGGCGGCTGAGGGCGTCCGTGCCAAGTTCTGAACTTGTCGCCGAAGGGACCGAGATTCGCCCCTTGCTCCGAGATGAAGCACTGTTCGCGGCGGATCGTTTTCGAACGACACGGTTTCACGTGGTGGTTCCTGAGTGCCAGGTCCTTGGGCTGGCGTTTGCCGCTTGGATCCAGGCAGGCGAGTTCCGGGCCCGCGAGGTTAAATTCCTCCGCCCATCCTTCGATGCGTTGGCTGATCGGGACAAGCCGGTGCGGAGGTCCGGGCCGCGTCCACTCATGGTCAACGAGGCACTGGCCAGGATCCGGCCGCCGCTGCAGGTGGACCTGCTCAGCATCAACGACGGCTTCCTGAATTATGGCGAGCGGGTCGTCGCCGGCGCCGCCCCCGGTGTGCTGACCTTTACGGCCTTGAACCTGCGCGCGGAGGATATCTCCAACCGTGGCGGAGCCTCCGCCACCATCCGGCTTAAGGCGCAAGGAAAGCTCATGGACGCGGGTACTCTGAAGGTCATGATGACCATCCCGCTCAAGGGTCCGGACGTCTCGCTTCGCTATTCCGGCACGCTCAGTTCAATGGACCTGACCCGCCTGGATGCATTCCTGGACCGGGCCGAACATATCCGCATTAAGTCAGGCAGGGTGAGCGAGGTGGCGTTCGAGGTCCAGGTCATCGCCGGCCAGGCGCATGGTCGGGTGCATGCGAGCTATCGAGATCTGAAAATGGCCGTCCTGGACCAGGCAACCGGAACCGAAAAGGGCCTGGGCAACCGGCTGGCATCGTTCCTCATGAACGCGTTCAGGCTCCGGCACGGCAATGGTCCAGACACTGCGGGCGCGGTGAAAGAGGGCAAGGTCGACTACCAGAAAAAACGGGATGATACGTTCATGCAAGTTGTATGGTTCTCCCTGCGGAGCGGGGTGCTCGATCTCATCAAATGAGCCCCCGGTTTGGTGATCTTGATCGGCTTCTCGATGGCCGCCTTGTTCTTCTGGAACTATCGGTAGATGATCACGACTTTCCACGGGGTGGATTACATCGACGGAAACCCACAGTCTGCTGGGAGACGTTCAGGGCTGCTCGGCGGAAGCTCCGCATTGATCACAGTGGATGGGTTCCTCACCATCCAGAGTGGCGGGGTCCATTTCGACCCAGGCTGCCCATTCCTCGTGACCGGGTTGGCCGGCGCAGGTGGAGCAGATGGCTTTGCAAGTGTCGTCGGAAGTGCGGAAATAGCGCATGGCAAATCCCTTGAAGGATTTCAGGGTAAAATGCATACTTGATGCCATTTGGTAAATATTGCAATTATTGGTTATTAACCAACAAGACATCCCTGGGTGCCAGCCAAGGCTATCAAAATTAAGAGCCGGTCCTCCAAAATCAAGGGCTATCGGGCTGGAGGCCTCCATTTTGATTAAAGGCGCCCATCAGTCATGGCTATCTATGAATATAATTGATCTTATTTTACGGCCTAAATATTGCTCGCATCCATCTGGCGCCCTCGGCTCTCCGCGATCAGGAGGCCATGCCAAAGGAGAATACCGATGAAAGTTCCACGCATGATCCTTGTGATGCCCCTTTTGGTGTTTGCGCCCATCGCCGCCTATGCCCTCCCCGTCCCCACCATGTTCCAACATGCAACCCCCATGAGCGTCTCGCCGGATATGCCAGCCGCCCAGGGGACAGTGAAGTTCGCCAAGGCGGATAACAACAACATCTCCATCTATCTGGTGGTCAAGTACATGACCGAGCCCCAGAAACTCCAGCCGGCCGCCTCGGTCTACGTGGCTTGGGTGCGGGCGGACAAGGACGCCGCGGCGCAGAACATCGGGGCCTTGGAGGTGAACGCCCGCCGCAAGGGCACCCTGAAGACCGTCACGCCTCTGCACGCCTTTGAACTGTTCGTGACGGCCGAGGCCAACGGCCAGATCCAGGCGCCCACCGGGCACCGGATCGTCTGGGCCAACCGCGTTCCCGAATAGTCCGACATCAGCAAAGAGGCCCTCGGCACAGTCGGCCACCCGTGGAAGGAACCACTCGATCTGTCGCCAGTGGCGCACCATGTGGGCGATAGCAGGTCCGGACATCTGCTCGACAGATGCCCCCGGGGCCATCAACAGCGGCAACCCCCTCGAGCCGGCGTGACCCCCAAATCCTTTGCCTATTGGCAACCGTTCAGCCCTCCGCCCCAGGAGGTAAATTTTTCATATGCGGAAGCACCGCCGCGACCGGCCAAACCTGCCCATACCCGTTCAACAAACCAAGAGGCCCGTCTCTGTTTAGCCTTGGGCCTCTGGGTTGAATGATTTTTCTGGTGGTCCCGACGCGACTTGAACGCGTGGCCTTCCGCTTAGGAGGCGGATGCTCTATCCACTGAGCTACGGGACCCGCAACGCCCATCCTAGCCTGGAACGCGGCTGCCCGCCAGGGTGGGCCTGGCGGGCAGGGCGAACGGACGGGGAGCAAGGGCGTGGACGGTTCAGTAGGCCTGCTCGGGGCCGGTGGCTTCGCCGCGGACGCGGCGGCTCATGCGATGGTCCAGGTACCAGATGGCCCCGCCCTGGTCGCCCACGGCGCGCAGATGCTCGACGATGGCGAGGATGACCGATTCCTCGCGCACCTGCTCGGTGACGTACCAGTGCAGGGTGATCTCGCTGGGATAGTCCTGCTCGCTCCGGGCGAGCTGGAACAGCCGGTGGATGGCGCCGGTGGTGTCCTGCTCGTGGGCCAGGGCCTGCTCGAACACCTGGATGACGCCATCGAAGTCCAGGGGCGGAGCTGGGATGGGCCGCAGATCGGGGTGACCGCCCCGCTCCAGGACGAACGCCAGCAGCTTCAGGGCATGATCGGTCTCCTCCTCGGCCTGGATGCGCAGCCAGTGGGCGAAGCCGTTGTAGTTGCGGGAACGAAGGTGCACCCCCATCGCCAGGTAGAGCTGGGAGGAGTACTGCTCCTTGGCGATCTGGGCGTTGAGGGCTTCCTGCATGGTGCTGCTCAGCATGGGTTCTCCTGGGGAGCGCGGTTCAGGACGGCTCCAGTGCTAACTGGATGTCCCGAACCTCCCCGGTGTTCCAGCCCATGACCGCATATTTAGGGTTCCAGGACCGCCCTGCCCCGCTCCAGGCGGGCGGCCCAGGCCTGGCCGGTCTCCGGGTTGCGCACGATCATCCGGGTGAACCCGAGCCCGGTCACGGACTTGAACAGGGCGACGTGCTCGCCCCGGCCAGTGAGCATGGCGCGGGCCTGGCGCGGCCGGGTCACTTCCCGGGTCAGGACCACGGCGCTCTGGCCCCGGTCCTCCACCGCCACCCGCAGAGACCGGCCGGCCATGGCCATGCGCTGGTTGGTAGCCTGGACCCAGCCCTGCCGGGCCCCCGCCTGGTCCAGCACCGGCCCCGGGGCGCTCAGATCGAGCGGCACGAACGGGTCCTGGGCGACCGCCACGGCGGCCAGACCCAGGACGATGAGGATGGAGCGATCCATGAGGTTCTCCGGTTCAACGGGAGCGCGGCTGGCCGATCACACGAAGGCGGCCCGACGCACCTCCAGCCGGGCAGCTCGCCATTCGCCCAGGGCCAGATTGAGCTCCTGCCGGTGCTGGACCATGGCCTGGCGCCACTCGGCCCGGCGCTGGGCCCAGGCCTCGGCCCGGTGCGCCTTGCGCTCGGCCTTGCGGAGCTCCCAGGCCTCGCGGTGCTCCTGCAGCACCTGCAGGGCCTGGTCCAGGCGCTGCCAGGCCCGGGTGACCCGGGGATTCAGCAGTTCCACCGCCTGGGGCGAGGCCTGGGCCAGGCTGGCCAGCAGCGCCTTCTCCTCCATGCGGATCCGGGCCCGGTCGATCACCGCGGCGGGCACCGAACGCAGGCCGCTGGCCAGACCGGCCCACGACCACACCTTGATGATCCACTTGGCCGGATCCCACTGGTACCACTTCACGCCGTTGCGGTAGTCCCACTGCCAGGTGTGGTGGTAGTTGTGGAAGCCCTCCCCATAGGTGAGCGGCGCCAGGAACGCGTTGTCCCGGGCGGAATGGGCGTCCGAGTAGGGCTGGGTGCCAAAGAAGTGCGCGGCGCTGTTGATGAAGAAGGTGGTGTGGTGGGTCACCACGATGCGCAAAAGCAGGCCAATGATCAGGCAGTCAACCAGGTTGTGGGTGGCCAGGCCGGCCAGGACCGGCAGCGCGGTGGCGGCCAGGGCGCCGATGAGGAACGGATGCCGATGCTGCCAGCGCACCAGCGGGTCCTTCTGCAGATCGGCCACCCCGGCCAGGCCGTGGGTGCGCGCCTCCATCACCCAGATCCAGTGGGCATACCAGAAGCCCTTGCGGCTGTTGTAGGGATCCTCGTCCCGGTCCACGCTGCGGTGGTGCAGGCGGTGGTCGCTGGCCCAGACCAGCGCCGAATTCTCGAAGCTGGCGGCGCCCAGGCAGAGCAGCAGCAGACGCACCGGCCAGACCGCCTGGTAGGCCCGGTGGCTGAACAGCCGGTGGTAGCCGCAGGTGACCGCCAGCCCCACCGACACCAGCATCACCAGGAACACCACCCAGGCGCCCCAGTGGTGGAGGGAGTGGGCGAACACCAGCGGCACCAGCACCAGGGCGAGCCCGAGGGTACCCAGCAGGAAGCCGGTATTCAGATGATCCCAACGTCTTTTATTCTGCACTTGAACTCCCATGAGGTGCGGAACCCGGTCCGGATTCCGGCGCTCGTACCAGTATCGGCCCTTTCCGGGGCCAGGATGAGGCCGTGAAATAAATATAATTGGGACTGTTGACACCTGCAGGATAAGAACCAGCCGATGGCCTGCCACACCGGCCCAGTTCAAGTCCCGACGGGGCTCAACAGCGCCGGCGTTTCGATCGGCATGGCGGCCGCTTGATAGCGGCCGGAGGCGTCCTCCCGCACCACCGTGACGGAACCGTCCCGGTGGGGCACCCAGGCTTCGCCGGACACCGGATCGCACCCCACCGCCCCGGCCTCCGCGCCGATGGCCAGGGTGGCCAGGCGCTCGCCGCCGACGCTGTCCAGCACCGCCAGCAGGCCGTTGGCGCCGGCCACGAAGAGCCGCCGGCGGGCCGGATCCAGGGCCGGCCCGCTGGGGTCCTCCAGATCCGGCACCGGGATCCGGGCCAGGATGGCCAGGCGCCAGGTGTCCGCCAGCAGCACCTCGCGGGTGTCCCGGAGGGTCACGAACAGGCGGCCCCGGCCATCGGCCACGGCGGTGCCGGGCCGCCCGCCCAGGGGAAGGGTTCCGGCCACCGCCCCGCCGAAGGCGTCGAAGGCGGTGGCGCTGCGGCCCCGGGTGTTGAAGGCGAAGATCCGCCGGCAGGCCGGATCGAACAGCACCGCCTCGGGCCGGCCGCCAGTGGTGCGCAGCTCCTTTTCCACCTCGAGGCTGTCCAGGTTGAACAGGGAGACGAGGCCGGCCCGGACCTGGCTGCAGATGCCCAGGCCCAGTTCCGGCGCCACGGTCACGCTGTGCACCCCACCCAGATCGGCCACGGCGCCCAGCGCCCGGCCCTCCAGATCGGTCACCCGCACCCCGTCGGCGACCGGGAAGTAGAGGCGCTGGCCGGCCGGGTCCAGGGCCATGCGCCGCCACAGATCCACGGGCTCCAGGGGACAGGACTGCGGCTCCGGGCCGTCGGCTCCGGCCAGGGCCTGGCCGCAAAGGCCCAGGGCCAGCATGAAGAATCGCGTTGTCCACATATCTCGCTCCCGGGCTGCGCGAGGGCCAGTATGCCCAATATCCGAGCAGAACGGTAAGGTTTTCCCACCTGGTCCGGAACCCGCCCAGCGGCTTCAGTTGGCCGAGGTGACCCGGTTCCGGCCTTCGGCCTTGCTGCGGTACAGCCCCTCGTCGGCCCAGGTGATGAACCAGTCGGGGGTGGTGGCGGCGGTCACCGGGGCGCACACGAACCCGAGGCTGAGGGTCACGTACGGGCCCACCTCGGAGTTGCCATGGGGGATCTGGCGCGCCTCCACCGCGTGCAGCAGCTTCTCGGCGGCGGCCCGGGCCCGCTCGGGGTCGGCCCCGGGCAGGATCACGGCAAATTCTTCGCCCCCATACCGGGCGGGCAGCTCCTCCACCCGGCGGAACACCGATTTCAGGACCGCGCCGATCTCCTGCAGGCAGAGGTCCCCGGCCACGTGCCCGTGCCGGTCGTTGTAGCGCTTGAAGAAGTCCACGTCGCCCATGATCAGGGCCAGCGGATCGCCGTTGCGCATGGCCCGGCGGATCTCCTTCTCCAGGACCGAATCGAACAGCCGGCGGTTGGCCAGCCGGGTGAGGCCGTCCTCCATGGCCATCTGCTGCAGCCGGACGTTGGCCTGCTCCAGCTCCGCCGTGCGCGCCTCCACCCGGCGTTCCAGCTCCTGGTTGGTCTTCTTGAGTTCCTTGGCCTGGGCCAGGTTCTGGGCGTAGAGCTGGGCGTTGGTGATGGTCAGGGCGGCCCGGTCGGCCAGGTTCTGGATGACCGCCTGGTCTTCCACCGAATACGGCCGGCTGGCGCCGCCCATGGCCAGCGAAATGGTGCCGATGGTGCGCCCCTCGGTGCGCATGGGCACCACCATCAGGCTGTGGATGCGGAAGCGCTCGAAGTACGGCTGGAATTCGGTCCGCACCAGGGGCAGCACCTGCTCCAGGGCCTGGCCCTCCAGGCGCAGGGCCTGCCCGCTCTGGGCCACCTGGCCGGCGCCGGGTCCGCCCAGGACCAGGGGCGGCAGCTGCCGGTAGTCGGGCAGCAGCGTCTCGCCGCCCACGTACGGCTGGGCCAGTTCGGACGGGTGCAGCCGGCCATCGGCGCCCAGCAGGTCCAGGGTGCACAGGTCGCCCACCTGCACGGCCAGGTGCTGGGCGATCAGCCGCAGGGCGGCCGCGTAGTCCGGACCCACCCCGGCCAGGGCCAGGGACACGGAGTTCTGGGCCTCGGCGCGCTTGAGCCGGGCGGCGTTCTCCATCTCGATGCGCTTGCGCTGGGTGATGTTGCCCGCGGTGGCCACCAGGCGGTCCTGGCCGCCGAGATCGGCCATCCGCAGGTTCATGTCCAGCCAGATCAGGTTGCCGCCCCGGGTGGTGCACAGCCACTCGAAGGTCTGGGGGGTGCCTTCGGCCGCCTTGCGGACCCATTCCTGGGCGGTCTCCCGGGTGTACGGCCACAGGCCGAAGGCCAGCCGGCCCAGATCCAGTTCCAGCAGTTCCTGGGTGGCGTAGCCGAACCACTCCCGGACCCGGCGGTTCACGTCCAGGATGGCGCTGGTGACCGGATCCAGGATCAGGATGCCGTCGTTGACCGAGTCGTAGATGGCCTGGAAGCGCTGCTCCCGCAGGCCGGGACCGTCCGCGCTCGCGGGCGTTCCTGGCGTCCCGGGCTGCTCCGACGGCTCGCCGCACATGCTCACGCAGAGCCCCCCGCGAAGGCGATGGCCCACAGCGCGAGCGGAAGAACCGTAGACATGCAGAACCCCTGGTTGCTATACATCATGCCTGCAAAGGCCGGCCTTGGCCAGTCGGACCGTTCAGGCGGTCCGGAGCCGCCGGGCGCGCCGGCGCCCCCACCACAGGTGCAGCCGATCGAAGTACAGGTAGATCACCGGGGTGGTGAACAGCGTGAGCATCTGGCTGAACAGCAGCCCGCCGACGATGGCGATGCCCAGCGGCTGGCGCAGCTCGGAGCCGGTGCCCAGCCCCATGGCCAGCGGCAGGTTGCCCAGCAGGGCCGCCGCGGTGGTCATGGTGATGGGCCGGAAGCGCAGCAGGCAGGCCTGGAAGATGGCCTGCTCGGGGGTGGTGCCCTCCCGGCGCTCCAGCTCGATGGCGAAGTCGATCATCAGGATGGCGTTCTTCTTGACGATGCCGATCAGCAGGATGATGCCGATGATGGCAATCACGCTCAGGTCGGTGTGGAACGCCAGCAGCGCCAGCAGCGCGCCCACGCCGGCCGAAGGCAGGGTGGACAGGATGGTGATGGGGTGGATCAGGCTTTCGTACAGGATGCCCAGCACCAGGTAGACCGCCCCGATGGCCGCGATGATCAGGATCCATTCGTTGGCCAGCGAGGCCTGGAAGGCCTGGGCGGTGCCCATGAACTCGCCGCGGATGGAGGCCGGCAGGCGGATCTGCTCCTGGGCCTTGTTGATGGCCGTGACCGCGTCGCCCAGGGCCACCCCCACCGGCAGGTTGAAGGTGAGGGTCACCGAAGGCAGCTGGCCCTGGTGGTTCACCGCCAGGGAGGTGTTCTCCAGCTGGTAGTGGGCGAAGGCGGACAGCGGAATGGGCTTGCCATTGGCGGGCCGGACGTAGATGGTGTCCAGGGAGTCGGGATTCTGCAGGAACTGCGGCGCCACTTCCATGACCACGTGGTACTGGTTCAGGGGGGTGTACATGGTGGACACCTGGCGCTGGCCGAAGGCGTCGTACAGCGTGTCGTCGATGAGCTGGGCGGAGATCCCCATCCGCGAGGCGGTGGCCCGGTCCACCACCAGGGTGGCCTGCAGCCCCAGGTTCTGCTGGTCGCTGTTGACGTCGGTCACCTGCTTGAGGGTGCGCATCTTGGCCATGACCAGGGGCGCCCAGCGGAACAGTTCCTTGGAATCGTCGCCCTGGAGGGTGTACTGGTACTGGGCGTTGCCCGACCGGCCGCCGATCCGCAGGTCCTGGGCGGTCTGCAGGAACAGGCTGGCGCCGGGCACCCGGGCCAGCTTGCCGCGCAGCCGGGCGATGATCTGGTCGGCGGTGACCTTGCGGGTGCTGTTGGGGGTGAGCGACATGAAGAAGCGCCCGGTGTTGGTGACGCCGCCGCCGCCCACGAAAGCCATGGTGTGGGCCACATCCGGGTCCTGGCCGACAATGCCGGCCAGCTGGGTGAGCCGCACCTTCATGGCCTGGAAGGAGGTGTCCTGGTCGGCCTGCACCGCCCCCATGATCCGGCCGGTGTCCTGCTGCGGGAAGAAGCCCTTGGGCACGATGATGAACAGCACCACGGTCATGACCACGGTGCCCACCGCCACCATCAGGGTGAAGAACTGGTGCCGCAGCACCCAGGTGAGGGCGTTCTCGTACTGCTTGAGGATCCACTGGAAGCCGCGCTCGGTGGCCTGGAACAACCGGCCGTGCTTTTCCTGGTCGTGGGGACGCAGCAGCTTGGCGCACATCATCGGCGTGGCGGTGAGCGAGACCAGCATGGACATGAGGATGGCCACCGACAGGGTGACCGCGAATTCGCGGAACAGCCGGCCGACGATGCCGCCCATGAGCAGGATCGGGATGAACACCGCGCACAGGGAGATGCTGATGGAGAGCACGGTGAAGCCGATCTCCTCGGCGCCGCGCTGGGCGGCCTCCAGGGGACCGAGCCCGGCCTCGATGTGCCGGCTGACGTTCTCCACCACGACGATGGCGTCGTCCACCACGAACCCGGTGGCGACGGTGAGCGCCATGAGGGACAGGTTGTCGATGCTGTAGTTCAGCAGGTACATCACCCCGAAGGTGCCCAGCAGGGAGATCGGCACCACCACGCTGGGGATCAGGGTCGAGCGCCAGTTGCGCAGGAACACGAACACCACCAGGATGACCAGCAGGATGGAGAGGACCAGGGTGCGCTCCACGTCGCGCACCGAGGCGCGGATGGTCTGGGTGGAGTCGATCACCTCGGTGAGCTTCATGGTGGGGGGGATGGAGGCCACCAGCTGGTCATGCAGGGCGCGCACCCGGTCCACGGTCTCGATGATGTTGGCACCGGGCTGGCGGAACAGCACCACCATGATGGAGCCCTTGCCGTCGGTGATGCCGTAGTTCTGCAGGTTCTCCACCGAATTGTTGACCGTGGCCACGTCGGCCACCCGCAGGGCCGCGCCGGCCTTGTAGGAGACGATCATGGGCGCGTACTGGCTGGCCTTGAACATCTGGTCGTCGGTGTTCAGCGCCGAGGTGGTCGCCCCGCTGGTGATGGAGCCCTTGGGCCGGTTCACGTTGGCGGTGCCGAGGCTGGTGCGCAGATCCTCCAGGGACAGGCCGGCGGCGTTGAGCTGGGCGGGATTGACCTCCACCCGCACCGCCGGCAGGGCGCCGCCCCACACGAACACCTGGCCCACGCCGTTGACCTGGGACAGCTTCTGCTGGAGCACGCTGGAGGCCACGTCGTACATCTGCTCCCGGCTCATGGTGTCCGAGGTGAGCGCGTACAGCATGATCGGCGAATCGGCGGGGTTGATCTTGCGGTAGGTGGGGTTGCCGGGCAGGGTCGATGGCAGCTGGCTGCGGGCGGCGTTGATGGCCGCCTGGACGTCCCGGGCGGCCGCGTCGATGTTGCGGTTCAGATCGAACTGCAGGGTGATGGCGGTGGACCCCAGGGAGCTGGTGGAGGTCATCTCGGTGATGCCGGCGATGCGCCCGAACTGGCGCTCCAGCGGGGTGGCCACCGAGGATGCCATGGTGTCGGGGCTGGCGCCGGGCAGGCTGGCGCCCACGGCGATGGTGGGGAAATCCACCTGGGGCAGCGGCGATACCGGCAGGAACTTGAAGGCCAGGATCCCGGCCAGGGCCACGGCGATGACCAGCAGGCTGGTGGCGATGGGCCGCCGGATGAAGGGAGCTGAAAGGCTCATAGAACCTCAGACTCCAGTTCCGCGGATGCCTGGACCAGGCCCGGGAACAACCGTTTGGCCACCCGGCCGAAGGCCAGGTAGATCACCGGGGTGGTGTACAGGGTCAGCACCTGCGAGAAGATCAGGCCGCCGATGATGGAGATGCCCAGGGGCCGGCGCAGCTCCGAGCCCACGCCGTTGCCCAGGGCCAGCGGCACCGCGCCCAGCAGCGCGGCCATGGTGGTCATCATGATGGGCCGGAAGCGCAACAGGCAGGCCTGGAAGATGGCCTCGGGCGGGGCCAGGTGTTCCTTGCGCTCGGCCTCGATGGCGAAGTCGATCATCAGGATGGCGTTCTTCTTGACGATGCCGATCAGCAGGATGATGCCGATGAGCGCAATGACGCTGAAGTCGACATTGAACAGCATGAGCGACAGCAGGGCCCCCACCCCGGCCGAAGGCAGGGTGGACAGGATGGTCACCGGGTGGATGTAGCTTTCGTACAGCACCCCCAGCAGCAGGTACATGGTCACCAGGGCGGCCAGGATCAGGAACGGGGTGTTCACCAGGGACAGCCGGAAGGCCTGGGCCGTGCCCAGGAACTCGGTGGCGATGCTGGGCGGGATCTGCATCTGGTCCCGGGCCGCTTCGATGGCCTTGACCGCTTCGCCGATGGAGGTGCCGGAGGCCAGGTTGAAGGAGACGGTCACCACCGGGAACTGGCCCTGGTGGTTCACCGCCAGGGGCGCGGTGCTGGTCTCGATGCGGGTCACGGCGCTGAGCGGCACGGAACCGCCCGCGGTGGAGCGCAGGAACACGTGATTCAGGGCCTCCGGCCCGGTGCTCTGGTCCGGCTGGTTCTCCAGGATCACGTGGTACTGGTTCAGGTCGGTGTAGATGGTGGAGATCTGCCGCTGGCCGAAGGCGTCGTAGAGGGCGTCGTCCAGGGCCTGGGGGGTGATGCCCAGGCGCGAGGCGGTGGTGCGGTCGATGACCAGCCGGGTCTGCAGTCCGGAGTCCTGCTGGTCGCTGGCTACCTCCCTTAGCATGGGCAGGGTCTTGAGCTTGTCCACGAAGCGCGGCACCCAGGTGGCCAGTTCCTTGGCGTCGGCGTCCTCCAGGCTGAACTGGTACTGGGTGCGGCTGACCCGGTCCTCCACGGTGAGGTCCTGCACCGGCTGCATGAACAGCTTGATGCCGGGCACCTGGTCCACCACCGGGGTGAGCCGGCGGATCACGTCGCTGGCGCTGAGCTTGCGCTCGGCCAGGGGCTTGAGGTTGATCTGGATCCGGCCGGAGTTGAGGGTGGTGTTGGTGCCGTCCACGCCGATGAAGGAGGTGAGGCTCTGCACCGCCGGGTCCTTGAGGATCTCCCCGGCCAGGGCCTGCTGGCCCTTGGCCACGGCCTGGAATGAGGCGGACTGGGGCGCCTCGGAAATGCCCAGGATCACCCCGGTGTCCTGCACCGGGAAGAAGCCCTTGGGAATCCACACGTAGAGCATGACTGTCAGGCCCAGGGTGCCCACCGCGACGAACAGGGTGAGGGTCTGGTGCCGCAGCACCACCTTCAGGGTCCGGCCGTAGAAATCGATCACCGCCTGGAAGATCCGCTCGGAGAACTGGTAGGCCCGGCCCTTCTCCTGGTCGTGCTGGCTCTTGAGCAGCTTGGAGCACATCATCGGGGTCAGGGTCAGGGACACGATGGCCGACATGATGATGGTCACCGCCAGGGTCACGGCGAACTCCCGGAACAGCCGGCCGACGATGTCGCCCATGAACAGCAGCGGGATCAGCACGGCGATCAGCGAAACGGTCAGGGAGACGATGGTGAAGCCGATCTGCTCGGAGCCCTTCAGCGCCGCCTCCATGGGCGGCAGCCCCTCCTCGATGTAGCGCATGATGTTCTCGATCATGACGATGGCATCGTCCACCACGAACCCGGTGGAGATGGTGAGGGCCATGAGGGTCAGGTTGTTCAGGCTGTAGCCCAGCACGTACATCACCCCGAAGGTGCCCACCAGCGACAGCGGCACGGCCACGCTGGGGATGATGGTGGCCGGGATGGTGCGCAGGAACACGAAGATCACCGCCACCACCAGGATGATGGTGAGGATCAGGGTGAACTCCACGTCCTCCACCGAGGCGCGGATGGTGGAGGTGCGGTCGGTGAGGATCTGCAGCTTGATGGCCGGGGGCACCGAGGCCTTTAGCTGGGGCAGCAGGGTCTTGATCCGGTCCACCACGGCGATGATGTTGGCCCCGGGCTGGCGCTGGATGTTCAGCACCACGGCCGGGGTCTGGTTCATCCAGGCCGCTTCCTTGACGTTCTCGGTGTCGTCCACCACCGTGGCGACGTCCGACAGGTAGATTGGCCGGCCGCTCTTGTAGGCGATGATCAGCGGCTTGTACTCGGCGCTGGTGAGCAGCTGGTCGTTGGCGCCGATGGCGAAGGCCTGCAGCTTGCCGTCGAAGTCGCCCTTGGCCTCGTTGACGTTGGCGCTGCCCACCGCCGTGCGCACGTCCTCCATGGTGAGACCGAACGAAGACAGGGCGTTGGGGTTGACCTGCACCCGCACGGCCGGTTTCTGGCCGCCGCTGATGCTCACCAGGCCGACGCCCGGCAACTGGGAGATCTTCTGGGCCAGCCGGGTGTCGGCGAAGTCCTCGACCTTGGGCAGCGACAGGGTGTCCGAGGTGAGCGCCAGGGTGATGATGGGCGCGTCCGCGGGGTTGGTCTTGCTGTAGATGGGCGGATTGGGGAGGTTGGCCGGCAGGTAGGTGCCGGCGGCGTTCACGGCCGCCTGCACCTGCTGCTCGGCCACGTCGATGTTCAGGTCCAGCACGAACTGCAGGGTGATGACCGAACTGCCATCAGAACTGCTGGAGGTCATCTGGTTCAGGCCCGGGAGCTGCCCGAACTGCCGCTCCAGGGGGGCGGTGATGGCCGTGGCCATGACGTCCGGACTGGCGCCGGGGTAGAAGGTCTGCACCTGGATGGTGGGGTAGTCCACCTGGGGCAGCGCCGAGACCGGCAGCTCCTTGAAGGCCAGGAGGCCGACCAGCAGCAGCCCCACCATGAGCAGCGAGGTGGCGATGGGCCGCAGGATGAAAGGGCGGGAGGGATTCACTGCGCACCTCCTGTGCGCAGCCCCTTCGGGGCGGGCCTGCGGCTCGTGGCGCTTCGCTCCTGCTGCGCGCTCACTGCTTGGCCTTGGCTTCGGTGGGGGCGACCTTCGTGCCGGGGCTGAGCTTGTCCAGCCCGTCGATGACCACCCGATCGTGCTCGGCCACGCCGCTCTTGAGGGCGATGGTGTCCCCCTCGGTGAGCAGGATCTCCACCGGGCGCAGGTCCACCGTGCCGGCGGCGTTCACCACGTAGACGAAGTTGCCCTTGGGGCTGCGCTGGACCGCGGCCGCCGGCACCAGCAGGACCTCGTGCAGGGTGTCGGTCTTCAGCCGGGCGTTGACGAACTGGTTGGGAAACAGGGCGCTGTCCTGGTTGGCGAACTGCGCCTTGAGCTTGACGGTGCCGGTGGTGGTGTCCACCTGGTTGTCCACCGCCAGCAGTGTGCCCGAGGCCAGCTTGTGGCTGAAGTCCCGGTCGTAGGCCTCCACGGTCAGGGCCTGGGCGCCCCGGCTGTTGGCCAGCACGTGCTGGATATCGTCGGCGGGGACGGTGAAGGTCACGTCGATGGGCGACAGCGGCGTGATCACCACCAGGCCGGTGGTGTCCGTGGCGTGGACCATGTTGCCGGCGTCCACCAGGCGCAGGCCGACGGTGCCGGACAGCGGGGCGGTGATGTGGCAGTAGACCAGGTTCAGCCTGGCGCTGGCCACGGATGCCTGGTCGGTCTTCACAGCGGCGGCGGCCTGGTCCACGGTGGAGACCTGGGTGTCCAGCTGCTGCTGGGGCAGGACCCCCTGCTTGACCAGGGTGCTGTAGCGGTCCAGATCGGTGCGGGCGTTCTTCAGGGCCGCCTCGTCCTTGGCCAGCTGGCCTTCGGCCTGGAGCAGCGCCACCTGGTAGGGCCGGGGATCCACCAGCATCAGTTCCTGGCCGCGCTGGACCACCTGGCCTTCCCGGAAATGCACGCTCATGAGCTGGCCGTCCACCCGCGTATGCAGGGTCACCGCATCGGTGGGCACCACCGTGCCCAGCCCGGTCAGGTTCACCGGCATGTCGCCCTTGCGCGCCTGGGCGGTCACCACCGGCACCATGCGCACCACCGGCAGCGGCTTGGCCTTGGCGGCCTGCCGGGACTGGTAGACCAGCCCGCCGACGATGGCCGCGGCCACGATGATCGGCACCACCACCTGCCAGCGCCACCGGCCGCCTGGACCGGCCTGGACCGCAGCGGCGGGCCCGCGGGAACTCTGGATGGGGGTGGGGTCGACCGTCGCGTGCTCGTCCATGGGCGTTGGCTACCTGTCAATAGGTGGGGGGACCGGAAGGGAATGCATCCACGGGCCAAGTGTAGAAGGCCGCGCTCGGCACCGTATTTATATTTATCGTAACAATTATCACTTATGACGCGCAGCACCCTTATTGCCAAAGCAAGGTAATGCACGCCTATCGCTATCATGGACCCCCGTCCCCGCGCCGCCGTTTAGGCCGGCCGGCGAAATGGTTCGAAAGCCCGGAAAGGCGGGGGGCATTCCGCTCCGGTGGCTTATCATGAGCCTCTGACATCTTTGAGGAAATCCATGAGCGAGAAGCCCCTTCCCAGTGCAAGCCCCGTCCTTCCGGCCATCGCCATCCTGGGCTTCGGCACCATGGGCAAGACCATCGCCGCCGGGCTGCTCAAAGGCGGACTCGCCTCCCGTGACAGCCTGCGCATCGGCGTGCGCCGGGCCCACCCCCAGGGCGTGAGCGCCCGGGAGGACGGCCTGGGCCTGACCCCGCTGCTCAACGTGGACGCGGCCAGGAGCGCCGACACCCTGGTGCTGTGCGTGAAGCCCCGGGACGTGGACGGCCTGCTGGGCCAGCTGCGCGAGGCCGGCGCCCTGGACCACCACCCGCTGGTGATCTCCATCGCCGCGGGCCTGTCCACCGCCAAGCTGGCCCCGCTGGCGCCGGACTGCCCGGTGGTGCGGGCCATGCCCAACACCCCATGCGCCATCGGCAAGGGGGCCACGGTGCTGACCCGCGGGCCGCTGGCCGAGGATCCGCACCTGGCGCTGGCCCGAGCCATCTTCGAGCCCCTTGGCGCGGTGCTGGAGCTGGAAGAGAAGCACATGGACACGGTGACCGGCCTGTCCGGCAGCGGCCCGGCCTTCATCTACCTGGTGCTGGAGGCCATGGCCGAAGGCGCCGTCATGCGCGGCCTGCCCCGGCCGGTGGCCCTGGAATTGGCCGCCCGGGTGGCGCTGGGCGCCGCGGAGATGGTGCTCGCCACCGGGCGCCATCCGGCCTCCCTGCGGGACGACGTGACCACTCCCGCCGGCTGCACCGTGGCCGGGCTCCTGCTGCTGGAAGACGGCCGGCTCCGCTCGGTGGTGGCCCGCGGCGTGGAGATGGCCGGCAAGGTGGCCGGGGAACTTTCCAAGTAGAGGCGAGGTCCGGGCCCGGCCCGGACCTCGCGTGGCACCCCCTGGTTCACCTCAGCCCGGCGGGAACGAACCGGGAGCCCGGGGCACCTCCAGGCAGGAGGTGCCCCATGCGGTCCATGTGCCCCAGGTCGGCGGCGCCCCCCCGGATGGTGGCTTTGGGGGTGGCTCTGGCGGTGGCTCTGGCGGTGGCTCTGGCGGTGGCTCTGGCGGTGGCTCTGGCGCGTCTCGCCCGCGGCCTGCTGGCCGGGATCCTGGTAGCCGCGTGGGCCCCGGCGGCCCGGGCGGCGTACGGAGAACTCCGGCGGGTAGCCTCCGAGGTGGACGTGCCAGCCGGCTGGGTGATCCTCAGCCAGGAGCGGAACCCGCTGGCCGCCGACGAAAGCGAAGAGACCCCGTGGCTGATCATGGACACCGCCGGGGCGCCGCCGGGCCTCCGGCTGAACGTGCTGTGCGTGTCGCCGGTGCCCGATGGCTGGACCCTGGTGGGCCGCCACGAGGACCGGGCGCGCTCCGACCACTACCTGGTGATCCAGGCCCCGGTCCCGGTCGACCTCGCCCCGGCGACCCCGGAAGGCTCCGGCGGCAGCGGGGTGGATCCGGCGTGACGGATATTCCCCAGGAGTGCTAGCATCGGGCCTGGCAAAGGGGGCCGTCCATGAGCACAAGCCAGGCAGACACCACCGCCATGACCGACTACCTGGGCATGGAGGATCTGTGCTCCGAGGAGGCGCGGATGGTGCGCCGGACCGCCCGGGAGTTCGTGAATCGGGAGGTGCTGCCCATCATCGAGGCGCACGCCCAGGCCCAGACCTTCCCTGCCCCGCTGGTGGCCCGGATGGGCGAGCTGGGCTTCTACGGCGCCACCCTGCCGGAGCGCTATGGCTGCGCGGGCCTGTCGCACACCGCCTACGGGCTGCTGCTGTACGAGCTGGAGCGCGGGGATTCCGGACTGCGCTCGTTCGCCTCGGTCCAGGGCGCCCTGGTGATGTGGCCCATCTTCACCTACGGCAGCGAGGCGCAGCGGGCCAAGTGGCTGCCCCTGCTGGCCAGCGGGGCTCGGATCGGCTGTTTCGGACTCACCGAGCCCGATTTCGGCTCCAACCCGGCCGGGATGCGCACCCGGGCCGAACCCGACGGCCCGGGCCGGTGGCGCCTGAACGGCACCAAGATGTGGATCACCAACGGCACCGTGGCCGATGTGGCGCTGGTGTGGGCCCGCTGCGGGGGGGAGATCCGGGGCTTCCTGGTGGAGAAGGGTACGCCGGGCTTTTCCGCCCCGGAGATGCACGGCAAGTGGAGCCTGCGGGCCTCGGTCACCTCGGAACTGGTGCTCGACGACGTGCGCGTGGACGAGGCGGAAAGCCTGCTGCCCGGCGCCCGGGGCCTCAAGGCCCCGCTATCCTGCCTGACCCAGGCCCGCTACGGCATCGCCTGGGGCGTCCTGGGCGCCGCGGACGCCTGCTACCAGTGCGCCCTGGACTATGCCCGCAGCCGCATCCAGTTCGACCGCCCCATCGCCGGCTTCCAGCTGCAGCAGGAGAAGCTGGCCTGGATGGTCACCGAGCTCACCAAGGGCCAGCTGCTGGCTTTCCAGCTGGCCGGGCTCAAGGAGCGGGGGACCCTGACCCCGGCCCAGGTGTCCATGGCCAAGCTGAGCAATGTCAGTGCCGCCCTGGAGATCTGCCGCCGGGCCCGGACCATCCTGGGCGCCAACGGCATCCTGGACGAGTATCCGATCATGCGCCACATGGCCAACCTGGAGAGTGTCTACACCTATGAGGGCAGCCACGACATGCAGACCCTCATCGTCGGTCAGGAAGTGACCGGCATCGCCGCCTTCCGATGAGGCGTCCGGCCTGAAAGGGGGAACGGCCTGCGCGCCGCGCTCGCCAGGTTCCCCCTTGGGCCTCCCGTCTGACCCGGGCCGAACCGGGCCCGGAAGGCCGCCCGCGAACAGGCGGTGCCCAGCGGGGTGGTGACGGAGATCGGGCCCCGGAGCGCCCCGGGCGGCACCGTGGCCCGGATGGCCATGGGCCCCACCCGGGTGAACGGGGCCTGGACGCCGCCGAAGGTGACCAGGCTGGCCTGGCTGAGGCCCCGGCCGACGATCGCCACCCGGGTTCCCGGCCTGCCGGCCAGGGGATGGCACCACCAGATGGCCGGCGGTGTGACCGTGCCCACATCCGCGAAGGAGGCGCCCAGGGCGATCGCCCCGCAGCCGAGCAGCAGGCCCAGCCATTTTTGGGATCTTCGTTTCCAGACGGGGGTGGACATGGTCGAACTCTCGAATCGGGGATGAAACACAAGCCGTGGCCTTATCCAGGGGCAGGCAGCGCCATGCTAGGCCAGCCCGGGCGCCGCGTCAAACCCGCCCCGGCCGGCCCGGGGGTCCGGGCCGGCCGGGCGAAGTCCAGGCATCAGGGGGTCTTGCTATCGGGATCCAGCGGATCGATGACCCGGCGGGCGGAAACCAGGCGCTCGGAGAAGTAGCGGGTGGCCAGTTCGCCGAACCGCACGCAGCGCTTCCCGGGTCCGCCCCAGTTGCTGGCGTGGATGAACTTCCCGTTGCCCATGTAGATCGCCACGTGGCTGATGCCCTTGCGCACGCCGCGCGTGCTGAAGAACAGCAGGTCGCCGGGGAGCAGGTGGTTCAGGTCCACCGGATCGCCCTGCCTGGCCTGGGCGCCCGAGGACCGGTTCAGGTCCACGCCTATGGAGCTGAACACGAAGTGCACGAAGCCCGAGCAGTCGAACCCGCTGGGGGTGATGCCGCCGTGCCGGTACGGCCGGCCCAGATAGGCGGTGGCCTTGGACACCAGCGACGCAAGGCGGCCGACCGGGGCCTGCTCCGGCTCCGGATCCGCAAGCGTCGCCGAAGCCGAGGGCAGCGCCGGGCTCGACTGCGCGCAGAGCGGCAGCGCCACTCCCAGGCTGGCGATCCACAGGAACCTACTCAGTTTCCGGATAAGCAAACGACGAACTCCTCGACTCCATAAGGGCAGAAGCAGCAATAGAACAAACCGAATTGGATTGCGACCCGATGTGGCAGTCTACCGCAACTTCCCGCAGGTACCAAACCCGGGAGGCCGGATCAAGCCAGGCCGGGGTTTTCCACGGTGAGTTCATTGCGCACATTGCCGGTGTTCAGCGTGGACATGGGCTCGAACAGCAGCACCTGGACCTCTTCCGCGGCCACCGGCTGGTGTTCCACGCCCCTGGGCACCACCAGGAACTCACCCTCCTCCAGGTGGATGTCCCGGTCGCGGAAGCGCATGACCAGCCGTCCCCGGACCACCAGGAACAGTTCGTCCTCCTGCTCGTGCAGGTGCCATACGAATTCGCCCTGGAGCTTGGCCAGCTTCACGTACTGCCCGTTGAGCGCGCCGGCGATCCGCGGGCTCCAGGTCTCGGTGATGTGACTGAACTTCTCGGCGAGATTCACCTTCTCCATGCGTGGCTCCGATCGGGGCCTCCAGGGTAGCAGTCTCCCCTCGCCGCGCATTCCACCGGCCGGACCGCGGATCCGTTCTTGGTCCCTGGGACGAGTCGTGGTAGGCTTTCAGTTCCCTGCCAAGGGAACTTCAGCCAGCTACGGGAGAGTTGTCCGAGTGGTTTAAGGAGCACGCCTGGAAAGCGTGTATACGGGCAACCGTATCGGGGGTTCGAATCCCCCACTCTCCGCCAGTGAAACGCCCCGCAAGGGGCGTTGTTCGTAGAGGGCGGTGGGGGATTCGAATCACAGAATGGCTGGCAGGTAGGTCAAGCGGAGCACGCACCGCGTGCGGAGCGGTCCGGCGCAGCCGGATGACCGTGCCAGCCATTCGTGCGGCCGTAGCGGCCGGCAGGCCGCGGAGGGAATCCCCCACTCTCCGCCAGTGAAACGCCCCGCAAGGGGCGTTCTTCGTAGAGGGCGGTGGGTCATTGCGTCCACGCAACCCCCACCACTCGGAAGCCCAGGTTGTTGTTGCGATTGACCGGGGTGAAGTAGTGGAGACGGAAGGTCGACCGAACGACGGTGTCATTGTCGTACCACGAACCGCCGCGAACCACCCGGTATTCTCCATTCATTGGACCCTTCGGATCGGTCACCGACTCACTTGAGTACTTGCGATACCAATCCTGGCACCACTGCCAGACGTTGCCTTTCATGTCGAAGAGACCCCAGGCATTCGCTTGCTTTTGGCCCACAGGATGGGTCGTGGTTCCACTGTTCCCACGGTACCAAGCCGTGGCATCCAGGTGCCCGTATGGCTCTCCCGTGCTGCCTGCTCGGCATGCGTACTCCCATTCGGCCTCCGTCGGAAGCCGAAAGGTCCCCTGCTCCATAGCGTTCAACCGAGAGATGAACTGCTGGCAGTCATCCCAACTCACACACTCCACGGGACGATCATCACCCTTGAAATTCGAAGGGTTGTTGCCCATCACTGCCTGCCACTGAGCCTGGGTCACATCGTACTTGCCCATCCAGAAACCTTGAGAAATTGTCACCTCGTGAACTGGCCCCTCATCGCCTGCAAAGAGTCCGCTGGAACCCATCTTGAAGCTGCCAGCCGAGATATAGACCAGGCTGAGCATGGCCCCGTTGCCCAGGTCCACTTCATCCGTATCCCCCAAGTCGCAGCTGATTTGCCGGGACGGGGAAAACTGCCCGACGGGCGAGGCCACGACCAGACGTACGCAGGTAACCTTCCCATCCACCACTTCAAAACGCCCTTCCAAACGCTGGCTGTCCCCGGCATCACATAGGGCTTTGGCCTGATCTCGGTCCAGCTTCAGGGTGATTTTCTTGGACCGCACATAGGGCTTGGCCCAGGTCCCGGGTTCGAGGACCACCGGCAAGCGGTGCTTGTCGATGTCGTAACTTTCAGGCTGGGGAATGGCCCGGCCAAGGGGCAGGGAAGGAAGGGCGGCGATGCGTTTCTCATACTCGGTCTGGGTCTCGAATCCATCTTTCGCCAGCACCTTCCATGGCTCGGGGAGGTTGACGGAGGGTGCGAGCGTGGCGATCACGGGTACCGGTGCAACAGCTTTGGCGGGCAAAGGCTGGACAGGAACCGCCCCTGGCCTGAAATAGAAATCCCCCGTCAAGGAACTGCTGTCCCATGGCACCTGCTCATCATTCGAAGCCAGCTTCACGCCCACCCGCACCCGCTTGAAGACCTCTTCGACCTTGAGTCCGGGCTGGTTCAAGGCTTCGAGGAACTTCTGGGTGTAGAGCCC
>Ga0302276_10000878_pt1 | contig 27135 bp, 25 predicted proteins | sample III_Bog_N2_3_FD_198768 | JGI IMG/M metagenome (GOLD analysis project Ga0302276, IMG submission 198768) | Peat permafrost microbial communities from Stordalen Mire near Abisko, Sweden - III_Bog_N2_3 | ecosystem: Environmental > Terrestrial > Soil > Wetlands > Peat | place: Sweden: Abisko...
CGCCGGGCTTGATCCAGTCGCCGCGCACCATTTCCGGCCGGCCGACCGCGGCATAGACCAGGTCGGCGCGGGCGCATAATTGCCTGAGATCGCGCGAGCGCGAATGGGCTATTGTCACGGTGGCGTTTTCGTTCAGCAGCAACTGCAGGAGCGGCCGGCCGACCAGGTTGGAGCGGCCGATGACGATGGCGTTCATGCCTTCGAGCGAGGCATGCACCGTCCTGGTCAAAATGATGCAGCCGAGCGGCGTGCATGGCGACAGCGCGGCAAAGCCTCCGGCAAGCCGTCCGGCATTGCTCGGATGCAGCCCGTCGACATCCTTGGCGGGATCGATGGCGTTGATGATGGCTTCGCTATCCAGCGACTTCGGCAACGGCAGCTGCACCAGGATGCCGTGCACGGCGGGGTCGCGATTGAGCTGACCGATGAGCGCCAGCACGTCGCGCTGCGCCACGTCGGCGGCAAGCACATGCTCGAACGACGCCATGCCGGCGGATTGGGTCTGCTTGTGCTTGCTGCGGACATAGACCTCGCTGGCGGGATCGCTGCCGACCAGCACCACCGCGAGGCCCGGCGTCAGCCCGCTCTCACGCCGCACCCGGGCCACCTCGGCGCCGACCCGGGCGCGAAGCTCGGCGGCAATGAGTTTTCCATCGATGATCCGGGCCGTCATCTCGATCCCCTGTCGGTTATCAATTCGGCTTTGCCGCCGTCAGCTTTCGCAACGCCTCGCCCAGCCCCGCCGGATCGCCGTCGACGGCGATCTGCTTGAGCCGCGACGTGGTCCCGGACAGGATCCGTACCCGGGCCCTGGGGACGCCGAGCGCCCGCGCCATCAGCTCGGTGACCGCCCGATTGGCCTCGCCGCCTTCGGCGATGGCGCGAACCCGCACCTTGACCACGACCCGGCCATTGGCCAGCGTCTCAAGCCCGTCGATGTCGTCGCGGCCGCCGCGCGGCGTCACCCGCAGCGCGACGCTGATGCCCTGGGTGGAGTAGCGCCAAGGATCCATCACGCATCCTTCGAGCGTCCCATGCCCGCGGTCAGAAGACGCTGGGATAGATGTAATAGGTGATCACCCGCTGGATGAACATGATGATCAGGATCAGGATGATCGGCGAGATGTCGAGGCCGCCGAGATTGGGCATGCGCGAGCGGATCGGCGCCAGCACCGGTTCGGTGATCCGGTACAGGAACTCCGCCACCGCCGCCACGAGCTGGTTGCGGGTGTTCACGACATTGAAGGCGATCAGCCAGGACAGGATGGCCGAGGCGATCAGCAGCCAGACATAGAGATCCAGAACGATGAGAATGATGTCGAGAACGGCACGCATGAAGGCTTACTCGCGGGTTCGGTCGCGGATTCGACCATCCGCTAAATATCGGTTCACCCCCCCGCAAACAAGGGAAGTTCCGGACAAAAGCCCCGCAAGACAATGATTTCGCCGTTCTTGACTTGACCTTGGCGCGGACTGTAAATGGCGCCGATTGTCGGCCGTGTCGTTTGATTGACGCGGTCGCGCAAGGGGCCATAGCTCAGCTGGGAGAGCGCGTCGTTCGCAATGACGAGGTCGGCGGTTCGATCCCGCCTGGCTCCACCAGCCTTCGCAGGCTTCGCCAGCTTCGGCTCGGCAAGCCACGCCGGCCTGTCGTCGGCGAAGCCAGCGAAGGCTGCCGCGTCGTGGCGCGCTTGGGCCAAGACGGGCGCCCTCTGATGCCTATTTCCCGGTGAACCGCGGCGGCCGCTTTTCCATGAAGCTCGCCACGCCCTCGCGAAAATCGCCGCCGCGCAGCGCCACCGCCATCTCGCGGTTGGCCTCGAGGGTCGCTTCGGCCAGGCTCTGGAACGGCACATCGTAAAGCTGCCGCTTGATGACGGCCATGGCGCTCGGTGAGACCAGATCGGCCAGGTCGCGCGCATAGGCATAGGTCTGCTCGCGCAACTGGTCCGCCGGACAGAGCCGGTTGACCAGACCGATGCGCAGCGCTTCCTCGCTTGAAATCCGGCGCGCCGACAGCAGCAGGTCGAGCGCGTGGGCATGGCCGACGATGCGCGGCAGCATCCAGCTGATGCCGTGCTCGGCGATCAGCCCGCGGCGCGCGAATGCGGTGGTGAACACGGTGTTGTCGGCGGCAAAGCGCAGGTCGCAATACAGCGCGTGCACCAGCCCGATGCCGGCGGTGGCGCCGTTCAGCATCGCGATCACCGGCTTTGCAATCGACGGGTAAAATCCGTAGCGGGTCTGCCAGTCGGGCCTGCGGTTCATGTCGAACGGCGGCAGGCTTTCGGCGCGCCTGATGTCGTCGGGGTCGAGTCCCTTCAGCGCCTCCATGTCGGCGCCGGCGCAGAACGCGCGGCCAGAGCCGGTGAGCACGATGACCCGTACCCCGTCATCCGCGGCCGCCGCCTCCATGGCGTGGCGCACGTCGCGCTCCATGACCGGCGTCCAGGCATTCATGCGGTCGGGCCGATGCAGCGTGATGGTCGCGATCCTTTCGCTGACGTCGTAGAGAATCTCCTGATAGGCCACGGCAGTCTCCCTCGGCTGTTGATCTTCTCGGTATCTTCCCGGTCTCGATGGCCGGCCCTTCAGCGGCGTGTCGGCGCGCGCGAAGCTTTTGGCCGCGCCAGGTAGTCCAGCGTCTCCGGCTGTTCCCTGAGCCATCCGGTCCAGCGCCTGAACACCTTGGCCATGCGCTCGGGGGCGACGCCGAGCTGCGCCATCGCCACCCCGCCATTGACGGATTCGCGGTATTCGCAGATCAGGCCGTCGCGCAGCAAGAAGCGGCTGATGCCGTCGATCACCACCTGCTGGCCGAGGAATTGCGGGATTTTCGAGGTGAAGCTCGACAGCGACCAGGCATAGCCTTTGGAGCCGTCGAACACCGGATCGAACATCTCCCAGCGGTAGTCCTCGGCATCGCGGTGAAACAGGTTCTGCATCATGTGGGCGATGTCGGCACGGCCGCGATGGGCGCCATAGATGTAGTCATAATAGACGGCGTCTTCGGTGAAATGGCCGGCGAAGCGCACGCCATCGCCGGATTCGGCGGCAGCCGTGAGGTCGCCGAGCAACGCCGCAAATTCCTCGCCGGTCATGTCGCGCTCCGCCCCTGCGCTTGCTGTTGGCGCAAGCCTGCAGGCCCGATCCTAGCACATCTGAAAATCCGGAAAGCGGTTCGCGGGCCGCCGGCAACCGGCGCCGGCGCTATTCGGCGGCTTCCGACATCAGCGGCGACGCCTCGCGTGCCAGCCAGCCATCGAGAAACCGCTTCAGCCACGCCCGCTCGGTCACATCGTGCACCGCGCGATCGGCGAAATGGTGGTGGCGCGGTCGCGCCCCCGGCAGATCGAGGCGCGCCTCGCCGCGCGTGGTCCAGCGGTGCATCATCGCGTAGGTGACGTCGGGATGAAACTGGAAGCCGAAGCAATCCCCGACGCGAAACGCCTCCACCGGGAAGTCGCAGCCCTCGGCCAGCAGTTCGGCGCCGGCGGGAAGCTCGAACCCCTCGCGGTGCCAATGGTAGACATGATCCGGCCAGTCCGGGCAGATCGCCAGCCCCGCCGCGGTCGGTCGGATCGGGTAATAGCCGATCTGGGCGCGGCCTTCCGGATGCGGTGCCACCCGGGCGCCGAGCTGCCTGGCGAGCATTTGCGCGCCCAGGCAGATTCCCAGGAACGGCCGTTGCTCGCGCAGCGGCACGGCGATCCAGTCGATTTCCCGGCGAACGAAATCATCCGGATCGTTCGCGCTCATCGGGCCGCCGAAAATGACCGCCCCGGCATGGCCCTCCAGCGTTTCGGGAAGGCGATCGCCAAACCGCGGACGCCTGACGTCGAGCCGGTGTCCGAGCGCCCGCAGCACATTGCCGACGCGGCCCGGCGTCGACATTTCCTGGTGCAGCACGATCAATACCGGCAGCAGGGGTTCTGCGGTTGCGGGCGCGGCGTTGCGGCCGGGAAAGCGCAGCACGGTTTCGGCGTTGAATTTGCGAGGCTGAAGCGACATCGGTTTGCTTTGTTGCGGCTAGCTCGCCGGGATCATAGCTAAGGAATCCTTAATTTGGCGTGAGTCTCCAGCCGGCGACAAGCAAATCGTGGGCCAAGGCCGACGGTTGCGGGCGGCTTATCGCCGGCGCAGCTGGAAACGGGCGACCGCGGCCGCCACGAAGCCGCGCGGAGCCAGCCGCAGCAGCAACGGAACAAGCTTGATTCCGAACCCCGGCAGCACCACGCGCTTGTTGGCCATCAGCCCGCGATAGCCGAGCCGAGCGACATCGGATGCGGCGACATTGAGGATCGCGGAATCAAACCCGGGCTCGAAACCCGCCCTGGCCTGAAATTCCGAGGGCACCGGACCCGGGCAGAGCGCGGTGACGCGGACGCCGCGGGGCGCGAGTTCCTGGCGCAGCGCCTCGCTGAACGACAGCACATAAGCCTTGGACGCATAATACACCGCCATTCCGGGCCCCGGCAGAAAGCCGGCGATCGAAGCGACATTGAGGATGCCGCCGCGATGCCGGATCAGGGAATCGGAAAACCGCAACGACAGGTCGGTCACGGCCCGGATATTGACGGCGACGATGCCGAGCTGCTCGACGCGGTCCAGATCGACCGCATTGCCGGACAGGCCGAAGCCGGCATTGTTGACGACGAAATCGACCTCGACCCCCGCAGCCGCCAGCGCTGCGGCAATCCTGTCGCAGGCATCGGGTTGTTCGAGATCGCAGGCAATCACGATCGGCGCGGCACCGCCGGCGGCGGCAATTTCATTCGCCAGCGCCGTCAGGCGGTCGGCGCGGCGCGCGGTCAGAGCCACGCGATGGCCGTTCGACGCGAAAACGCGCGCCAGCTCGGTGCCTATGCCCGCCGAGGCACCGGTTATCAACGTTACACGGTCGGTCACGATTGAATGCTCGTAAATAATGTGCCGGTGATGCGGCTAACCATGCGACGAAAGCATAGCCCTTAGGCGGGACGCAAGTCACCTGCAAGCCTGCCGGCCTGTCCCGGCCGGCAGAGCCGCGCGGCCACGCCGCGGCATTTGCAAGGCCAAGCGGCCCACAGCCCACTGCCGGCGCGGCACATTAAAGTTTCGTCATGTCAGGGGCGCGCGTCATCTTGCCGCGTCCGTGCCAACGCGGCCGGCGATCCGCGTCGCCTGCCTGGCGGCAACCCGGTGCTTGAGCTCGATCCGGTCGCGCGACGACACCGCCAGCAGGTCGGCGGCGCGCCACACCACATTGTCCTCGAACTCACTGACCTGGCCGTCGGCATAGACCAGTTCCCACATCATTTCGACGATGCGCAGCCTGGCTTGCTCGTCCACCGAACGCATGATGACGCTGGTGAAGTGGTAGAGATCGACCGCCTCGCCCTCGACCAGGGTCGCAGACGCGATCAACCTGTCCGCCGAGCCCGGATCAAGCTGGAAATGGCTTTCCAGCAGGCTGTGCAGCTTGCGCTTCTCGACCTCGGAGGGCTCGCCGTCGAGCGAAATCACGTGAATCAACAGCGCCGTCGCCGCCAGACGATACCCGGTATCGTCGAACGATCTGGTTTGATGGGCCGTGGGCGATATGACGTCGGCGATGAAATCCCGTAGTCCGTTCAGCATCGATCTTCCAACCGAAATGTTCGAGGTCCCCGACATATGGGTTCAAATTCAAACCGGCGCAATCCATTGCGGTTCCAGCGCGGCATTACGTTTCGGCAATCCGCGCATGCTGGCGCGAAACTGATCAGGGAATTTCGTAGACCAGCATCTTGTCGGCAATGCCGCGCAGCGCCGCGTGTTTTTGAATCGGCGTGATCGCCGCCTTTTCGAGGATGGCGGCCACCGCGGGCGCCTCGATCACCGGGCCGGTGACGTGAATCGCCTGCGAGGTCGACAGGCCCTGAACCCGTGCCGCGATGTTGACGGTCTGGCCGAAATAATCCTGCCGCTCGTCGAGCATGACGGCAAGACACGAGCCCTCATGGATGCCGATCTTGACCACCAGGTCGCGGGTGGCGCGCTCGGCGTTGAGCGCCTCCATGGCGGCGCGGATCCGCAAGCCCGCGGCCAGCGCGTGTTCGGGCCTGACGAAAGTCGCCATCACGGCGTCGCCGATGGTCTTCACCACGGCCCCCTTCTCCGACGAAATGATCTCCAGCAGCGCATGGAAATGCGCCCGCACCAGATCGAACGCGGCGAGATCGCCGACCCGCTCGTACAGCGCGGTGGAGCCCTTGAGGTCGGTGAACAGGAACGTCAGCGACGTGATCTTGAGGCGCTGGTCGATATTGAGATTGTCGGCCTTGTAGACGTCGCGGAAGGTCTGGTTGGTCAGCATCCGCTTGGCGGTGACGAACGGCTTGCGTTTGCCGATCAGGTGATGGAGCGCGTCGGCCGCGATCAACACCGATGGCAGCACGCGGACGCTGCTCCGGTTGTCGAGCGACAGCTGCAGCGGTCCCGGGCGCAAGGTCGTGGTTTCGACCGGCGTGTGGGCCTTGTCGTAGGCAAGCGACAGCTGCTGGGGCTGGCCGGTCGGCTCGCCCTGGACATCGATGAACCGCGCCGAGTGGGTCACCGGCTCGAACACGATGATGAACTGCGCCGGCAATTGCAGCGACAATACCGCCTGCTCGCCCGCCGGCAGCTCGACCGCCTTCAGCACCACCTCGCTGGACAGCGAGGCGAACGAGGCCTCGTCGAAATCGACCCCGGAGCTCCAGAAAACCTGCTTGAAATAATCCCAGATCGGCAACGCATTGGGATCGTGGGCGGCGATCCGCCTGACCTGCGGACTGACCGTGAAGGCGACCTCGACCTGCTCGTCTACCGAGGCCTCGTATCCGCAGCCGCAAAGGCCGCAATGATAGTCATCGTGGCGCAGCGATTTCAGGGTGGAATGGGCGTCGAGCACGCCGCCGCAGCCGGGACACAGCACGTTCCAGGTCAGTTCGAACAGCCCGAGCCGCGAGGCATGCAGAAAGCCTGCGATCACCCGCTCCTCGTCGAGGCCGGTCCGCGCCGAAAAATCCAGAAGATTGACCCGGTTGAGCTCGTGATCCGCGCCGGTTTCGACCAGGCGCCGGATCGCGTCGGCAACCGCCGGATCGGCGGTCTGCTTCAAGGTCGCAAACCGGGCCTGGCTGTCGTTCATGCCGCTACTCCGGAAGAGATCATGCAGGCGTCGCCGCGGGGCGTCCTCAACGCGGTGTGATCCTGAACATCGGCGAGCGATCGGGCTGCGTGGTGACGACGCCGACCGGCAGCACCGGCGCCTGCTCGGCAAGTTCGACCCGGAACGCGCCGATGATCCTGGCCAGCGCCAGGGTGGCTTCCACCAGCGCAAAATGCGCGCCGATGCAGACCCGCGGACCGACGCCGAAAGGCAGATAGGCGAAGCGATCGGGCGGCGGCGCGCCCGGCAGGAAGCGCGACGGGATGAACGCGTTCGGATCGCGCCAGAGTTTTTCATGCCGGTGCAGCAGCCACGGCGCGATCAGCATCACGTCGCCGGTCCTGACCGGCAGGCCGGCGATGCTGTCGGCGCCGGCGGCGGAGCGCGCGATCAGGAACGCCGGCGGATAGAGCCGCATGGTTTCATCGACCACCGCGCGGGTGAATTTCAGCCGTTCGATGTCGGGCGCGCCGTCGGCAGTTGCCGCCTCGACCTCGCCGGCAAGTTGCTGCTGGCTCTCCGGGTCGAGCGCCAGCAGATACAGCGACCAGAACAGCGCGGTGGCGGTGGTCTCATGGCCGGCCAGGATCATGGTCGCGACCTGATCGCCGAGCTGGGCGTCGGTGAAGGCTTCGCCGGTCTCCGGATCGCGCGCGGCACCCATCAGGTCGAACAGATCGCGCGGCGGGGCGCCTTCGTTCTTGCCGGCGGCGCGGCGTTCGGCCATCAGCATGGCCACGAAACCGGTCCAGCGCTTGCGGAAGCGGGCGCGGGCGAAATCCTGCGGACTGGGCCAGTGCAGCGGCAGCACCAGATCGAGAAAATGCGGCCGTGCCAGCCGCGTGCCATATTCCATGACAAAATCGCGCAAGGCCGGGCCGTGGCGGCCCATCTCGAACGAAAACATGGTGCGCCCGGCGATCTCCAGCGTCATCCGCTGCATCGCCTCGCGCAGATCGACCGCCGCGCCGCTGTCGCGCTGCAGCCTGGCGATCGCCTCGTCGATCGCCGCCACCATGTGCGGGACCAGCGGGGCGACCGCGCGCGGCGTGAACGCCGGCGCCAGCGTCCGGCGCTGATGCTTCCAGGCGCGGCCCTCGGCGATCAGCAGGCCTTCCCCCAGCATCGGACGCAGCACCCGGATGCCGGTCGGGGTGCGCGTGTAGTTCTCGTAATTGTCGACCAGCACATGGCGGATCGCATCCGGCGTGTTGAGAATGAAACTGCTGCGTCCGAAGAATCGGCTCTGGATGATATCCTCTTCATAGGCGCGCTGCCCCCAGGACCCGATCATGCTCTTGCGGATCGCCGCCATCCGTCCGAAGGCGGTCATGGTGGAGGAGGCGCGCGGCGGGCTCGGCGGCACCAGCGGCTGGCGCAGGGCGGGCAGGTCCCAGGCTTCGGCTGTGCTCACGGGCGACCTCACGTAGCAGGGGAGTGGCGAAACGAGGGTGGTGGCAGACAGCTAGGAAGTCAGTTCGGCGACCGCAATCCTGTTTTCCGCCGCCGGCCAGGCCCGCGCCACGATCCGCTCCTCGTTGAACAGCGCCGCGACCGGCCGCCCGGCCTCTGCGGCGGAAAGCCGCACGGTCGCGACCGAATCCGTCGGCACCCCCGGCTTCACCTCGGCCGGCTCCTTGCCGTCGAGCAGCACCACGTCGCGTGGCAGCCCGAAATAGCCGCGCGGCCGTGACATCATGACGACGGCGCCGGCTCCCGCATCGGCCGCGCCGAGCGGCCGGGCCGCGCGCAGATGCACGATGTCGGAAGAACGCGGAAACGGCGAACGGTAGGAATGCGTGGTGGTCGAGCCCTGCGCCGTGAGCACGATCTCGAGATACCACGACGGATCGACCTCGGCCGGCCCCCATCGGCCGTCGGCGCCGGTCTGCGAAGCGTGAACGGCACCGCCGCTGCGTTCGCCGTTGTCCGGCGACACCCGATAGATTTCCACCGACGCGCCGCTCACCGGCCGGTTGGTCTGGACGCCGCCCGGCGTGCCGGTGACGAGGCCACTGATCCTGACCGCCGCCTCCGGCGCAATCGCGAGCCGCTCCGGCTCGAAGCCGGCGATGAATTTGAAGATCTCGCGGAAGGCGCGCGGAGAATACGCGGTCTCGCGATGATCGAGGGCGCCGAGCACCAAGTTGGTGGCGCCCTTGAGCGCCGGTCCGTCGAAGCCGATGCCGGTCGGCGTGCCCGGCCTGCCAAGCAGGCGCCCATCCGGCTGCGCATATTTGTCCATGGTGTCGCTGCGCAGGGTCAGGAAGGCAGGTCCCGGCGTCACCTCGCTGTCGCCGCCATTGAGCCCGCGCAGGAAAGCGCCGCGGCCGTTGAATTCGCTGCCGGGATTGGCATCCCAGTCGAATACGCCGTGATTGGGAACCCCGCACAGCACCGCATGGCTGACATCGGCGGCCCCGCCGTTCTTGATGTAGCTGCGAATACAATAGCCGCCGCGCGAGTTGCCGATCAGGGCCACGCGCGAGGCGCCGCTGCGCCGCTTCAATTCCGCGATGGCTTCGCCGAGTTCGCGGCGCTGGTCCTCGGTCGAGGACCGGTTCGGCTCCGGCTTGCTGTCGTCGGTGCGCGCCAGCGGATCGGTAAGATTGATCGCCAGCATCCGGTCGCGTGGAACCCGGTTGGATTCCATCCGCCACAGCGTGCTCATCCAGAGCGCCGCATGGTCGCCATTGCCATGAACGAAAAGCATCGGCGGAATCTGGCTCGCGGCCGCGGCGACGGCGGCCGGCTGGGCCAAGGCGGCAAGGCTGAAATTGCCCGCCGCCAGCGGCAGGGCTCCGGCGCCCTTCAAAATCGTCCGCCGCGATATCTTCATGCAGAGATCCCCGTTGTTGTTTGAGCAGCCCGGTTTTTCCATCGCGAGAGCGTGCTCCGGCCCCGCTCTTAGCCCTCTCGCCACTGGACAGCCAAGGACTTTCGCGGGCATCAGTTGGTGTTAAGGCGAATCAAGAGCCGGCGACGCCCGGCGCCACGGAACCGGCCATGACTGATCCGAAACGCGCCAGATTTGCCGCCGACAGCGTCGCCGCGCCGCTGCGCTATCCGCTGTTCCGGCGGATCTGGCTGGCCAGCCTGTTGTCCAATTTCGGCCTGATGATCCAGGGCGTCGGCGCGGCCTGGGCGATGACCCAGATGACCACCTCGGCCGACAAGGTGGCGCTGGTGCAGACCGCGCTGATGCTGCCGATCATGCTGATCTCGATGCCGGCCGGCGCCATCGCCGACATGTATGACCGCCGCGTGGTGGCGCTGGTGTCGCTGGGAATAGCACTGTCCGGCGCGACCGGGCTGTCGGTGCTGGCCTGGCTCCGTTTGATCACGCCGGAAATCCTGCTGGCGTCCTGCTTCGTGGTCGGCAGCGGCATGGCGCTGTTCGGGCCGGCCTGGCAATCCTCGGTCACCGAGCAGGTGCCGGCGGAAACCCTGCCCTCCGCGGTGGCGCTGAACGGCATCAGCTACAATATCGCGCGAAGCTTCGGACCGGCGATCGGCGGCATCGTGGTCGCCTCGGCCGGCGCGGTCGCGGCCTTTGCCACCAATGCGGTGTTCTATCTGCCGCTTCTGGTCGTGCTTTTTCTCTGGCGACGCACCAGCGAGCCGTCGCGGCTGCCGCGCGAGCGGCTCAACCGCGCCATCGTGTCGGGGGTGCGCTATATCGCCAACTCGCCGTCGATCCGCATCGTGCTGGCGAGGACCCTGGTGACCGGGGTGATCGGCGGTTCGGTGTCGGCGCTGATGCCGCTGGTGGCGCGCGACCTGCTGCATGGCGGCGCCCAGACCTATGGCATCATGCTCGGCGCCTTCGGCATGGGCGCGGTGATCGGCGCGCTCAACATCGCCGAGGTCCGCAAGCGGATGACCGGCGAGGCCGCGGTGCGGGCCTGCGCGCTGTCGATGGGCGGCGCCATCGCGGCGGTGGCGCTGAGCCGCGAGCCGGTGCTGACCGCCGCAGCCCTGGTGGTGGCCGGCGCGGTGTGGATGCTGGCGGTGGCGCTGTTCAACATCGGCGTGCAATTGTCGGCGCCGCGCTGGGTCGCGGGCCGCTCGCTGGCGGCGTTCCAGGCTTCGATCGCCGGCGGCATCGCGATCGGCAGCTGGGGCTGGGGACGCCTGACCGACGCCGCCGGCGTCGAGACCGCGCTGTTGGTTTCCGCCGCCCTGATGTTCGCCTCGCCGCTGCTCGGCCTCTGGCTGCGGATGCCGCCGGTCGGCGCCCGCGACGAGGACGGCGAGGTGCTGGCCGATCCCGAGGTGCGGCTGTTGCTGACCGGGCGCAGCGGGCCATTGGTGGTGGAGATCGAATACCGCGTCGACCAGCAACATGCCCGCGCCTTTCACGGCGTGATGCAGGAAGTGCAGCTCAGCCGCCAGCGCAACGGCGCCTATGGCTGGTCGATCGCGCGCGACATCGCCGATCCCGAATTGTGGACCGAGCGCTATCATTGCCCGACCTGGCTCGACTACCTGCGCCAGCGCAACCGACCGACCCAATCGGAGCGCGCGCTGCATCAGCGCGCGATGAACTTCCATCTCGGCCCCGAGCCGGTACGGGTCCGCCGCATGCTGGAGCGGCCGTTCGGATCGGTGCGCTGGAAGGAAGATTCGCCCGACCGCGCCGCCAGCGAAGTCCTGCCGCTGGCGACCACGGCCGCCGGCAGCAGCACGTAGCGCGCGCGTTACTGGCCGTGCTCGGTCAGGACTTTCTCGCAGGTCTTGCTCAGCCGGGCGCGGTTTTGCTTGAGGCAGGCCAGCACCGCGGAATCGCCGTCATTCATCACCGCGCGGCAATGACGCACCACATCGCGCGTGCAGCCGGGATCCTGGCGGTCCTGCTGGGCCGACGCCACCGATACCGGCAGCAGCAATGCAATGACGAACAGAATTCTCTTCATGGGCCAGGTCCTGGTGCGATCTCGGGATCCGCAGCGATCGGCGCAATCAGATGCCGCCGCACCCGTGCTGTCAATGCGCCGCCAGGGGCCCGGAGCAGGTTCGCCGCGCCGGTCTCGGCAGCGGCGCGGAGCCGGGCTGAGGCCTTCGCCCTACCTGGCCGCAACCTTGGCGGATGACGCGGCGAGATCCCGGTCCATCACGGCGCGGCAACCGGTGCTCAGGTCGGCGCGATGCTTGAACATGCAGGCGGTGATGCGCCCGATGTCGGGAATTTCGGAGCTGCACAGCCGGAACGCGTCGCCGGTGCACATCTGCTGCGCCTCGGCGCTGAAGGCGAAGCTCGAGGTCGACGACAGCGCGGAGACGGAGGCGGCGAAAGCCAGGACCAGGCCGGCCTGGCGAAGCGTGCTGGCAAGATATGCGGTCATTTTCAGCTCCATGGGGTCCGCAACGCGGCCCGGTTTCGAGGTGCCGCGACCTTGCTGCCAACCGCCCGCGCCGGCTGTGATGTCCATCACGCAAGCCCGGCCCGGCCGGAGCCGATCCGCAAATTCAAAATTTAGGGCCCCGGGCCGCCGGCGTTGGGACGGCGTTAAGGAGTATTTCTCATTAATGGACCTGGGGCGGGCGAGACGCTGCGGCCGCGGTCGAACATTGCGGGTGGCGGGTTGCCGGCACCGCGATGCCGCGGCGACGACGCGGTGAAGCGGCCCGGCGTCGATGTGTATTTGTGAAAGAGTAAAAGTCATGCGTAACGCGTTAGGCCTGATGTTGGCGAGTGTGGTGGCGGCTGTGCTGATCGCCGCGGTCTGGTTCTGGACCGCTTCCCCGCGGGTCGCCGTTGCGGCCGCCCCCGCGGTCAGCACTCCCCCGGCCGAACACCTCGCCGCAGCCGCCAAGCCGGCGCATGACGATGTCGAGTTCACTGCGGCTATTCCGGACAAGCCTGCCGCGGCGGCGCCGAAGCCGGCATGCGCCAATCCGGACGCGCTCGGCGTCAGCCGGGTGGTGGAAATCGACACCACGGGCGGACCGGGCTTTGGTTTCGAGCATTTCAAGCAGCTCGACTTCCTGGCCGACAAGGAAGTGGTGCTGACCTTCGATGACGGTCCATGGCCGGTCAACACCCCCGCGGTGCTCAAGGCGCTGGCCGACCAGTGCACCAAGGGGCTGTTTTTCCCGATCGGCAAGCACGCCGGCTACCATCCCGAAATCCTCAGGCAGGTGGCCGCCGCCGGCCAGACCATCGGCGCCCACACCTGGTCGCACGCCAACCTCAACAGCAAGAAGCTGAACGAGCAGCAGGTCAAGGACGAGATCGAAAAGGGCTTTTCCGCCGTCAAGCTGGCGCTGGGCGCGGCCCCCTCGCCGTTCTTCCGCTTTCCGGAACTCCAGCACAATCCCGCTGCGGTCGCCTATCTCGGCACCCGTAACATCGCGATTTTCTCCTGCGACCTGGACTCGTTCGATTTCAGGAAGGGCAGCACGCCCGAGAAGATCGTGCAGACGGTCATGACCAAGGTGAACAAGCTCGGCAAGGGCATCATCCTGATGCATGACTTCCAGAAGCATACCGCCGAAGCGCTGCCGGAATTGCTGCGCCAGCTCAAGGCCGGCGGCTACAAGGTGGTCCAGATCAAGGCCAAGGCGCCGGTGCAGACGCTGGCCGAATATGACGATGCCATGGTCAAGGATGCCAAGTTGCCGGTCTCCAGCCTGCGCCCGGTGGCCAGCGTGGTGCAGACGGTGGCCCAGTAGCGCGCAGGACTGGCTTGCTCGGCATCGACGGAGCCGCCCTTCTCCGGAACAGCCGGGCGAGGCCCGCCTAGGTGTCGCGCTCACCCAGCAGCCGGCCGGTCGACTTGTTGACGAAATGCAGGCGGGTACAGGCCGGGCAGACCACCGTTTCGTATGCGGCACCCGGACCTGCTGAGGGCGCTTCGTCGTCCAGCCGATGCTGGACGTTGAGGCCGGTGTGCGGACATTTGAAGATGAACGGGCGCATCTGATCGATTTTGACCACAATCGGCGCGACCGCCTTGATCCTGGTCAAGTCCGCGACCGCGCAAAGGCCGCAGCCGGCATCGTCAGCTGGCCGCTACCCCTCGCCGATGCCGCTGCTGGCGAGGCTCGCCGCGGCGGGCGCTTCCCGTGAAGCAGGCGACAGGGATCCGACCAGGATGATCTCGCGCAGCCGGCGCGCCAGCGCGTCGTTGCGGTAGGGCTTGGTGAGAACCATCGCGCCGGCGTGCAGCCGGCCCTGCTGGACCAGCGTCTCCAGCGCGTAGCCCGAGGTGAGAAGCACAGGCAGCCCCGGCCGCAGCTGCTTGGCCAGATCGGCAAGTTCCCAGCCGTTGATGCCGCCGGGCATCACGACGTCGGTGAACAGGATGTCGACGTGGATGTCCGTCCGCAGCTGTCGCAGCGCGTCGTTGCCGTCGACCGCGACGACGACGGAGTAGCCGAGTTTCTTCAGTCTCTGCACCACGGAAGAGCGAACGAACGGATCGTCCTCGGCAACCAGAATGGTTTCGGTGCCGGTCGGCAGCGAGCCGCCATCGGCTTTGGCCTGCTCGGTGGATCGGGCGGCAGCGCTTCTCACCTGCGGCAGATACATCCGTACGGTGGTGCCAAGGCCGGGCTCGCTATAGATCGAAATGTGACCGTCCGACTGTTTTATGAAACCGTAGACCATGCTCAGTCCCAGGCCGCTGCCCTTGCCGACCTCCTTGGTGGTGTAGAACGGCTCGAACGCGCGCTGCGCGACCTCTTTCGGCATGCCCGCCCCGTCATCGGTAACGGCAATCAGCACGTATTCGCCGGGCATGACATCCGGATGAAGGCCCTGATACGCATCGTCGAGCGATGCGCAGGTGGCGGCCAGGGTGAGGTTTCCTCCGCAAGCCATCGCGTCCTGCGCATTCAGGGCAAGGTTGATGACGGCGGATTCGAGCTGGGCGGGATCGGCGAAGGCGGAGACCAGGTCGGGATCGAAATCCGTGCTGATCTCGATATCTTCGCGCAGCGTCCGCCTCAGCAAGGGGTGCAGGGAATCGAGCAGTTGCTTGCAGTCGATCGCGACCGGCCGCAATATCTGGCGGCGGCTGAACGCCAATAGCCGCTGCGTCAATTCCGCGCCGCGCTCGGCGGCGAGACCGATATCCTCGGCGAGCTGCTTCAACTCGCCTGCCGAACCGAGCTGCTCGCTCAGATATTCGGCGTTGCCCGCGATGACCGTGAGCAGGTTGTTGAAGTCATGCGCTATCCCGCCGGAGAGCTGCCCGACCACTTCCATTTTCTGCGCCTGCACCAGCTGCTGTTCGGTCTGCTTGCGCCCGGTGAGATCGTGGATGATTCCGACATAGATGACCTCGCCGTCCTGTTTGGCTTCGCCGACCGACAGGTTCATCGGAAATGTCGATCCGTCCTTGCGCCGGCCGACCACCTCGCGGCCGCTGCCGACAATCTTGCGAACGCCGGTCTTCTGATAATTTGCCAGATAGGAGTCGTGCTGTTCGCGATAGTTCTCCGGCATCAAGAGCTTGACGTTCTGTCCCAGCACCTCGTCGATCCGATAGCCGAACAGCGTCTGGCAGGCCGGATTGAAGGTCTGGATCTTCCCGAACCGGTCGATCAGGATCACGCCGTCGACAATGGTCTCGATCAGGGCGTTGATGCGGTCTCCGGTCTCGCGGATCACCTGCTCGGCGCGGCGGCGTTCGGTGATGTCGCTGGTGACCTTGGCATAGCCGATCAGCTCCCCGTCGTCGCTTCGCAGCGGCTCGATCGCCACATTCGCCCAGAACTGGCTGCCGTCCTTGCGCCGCCGCCAGGCCTTGGTCTCGAACCGTCCGTCGCGACGGGTAACGGCCAGGTTTCGCTGGGGTTCGCCGCGGCGAATCGCTTCCTCGGTGTAGAATACCCGAAAGTGCTGACCGAGAATTTCGCCGGCAGCGTGCTGCTTGATGCGCTGGGCGCCTTTGTTCCAGCTGGTGACGCGGCCATCCAGGTCCAGCATGTAGATCGCGTAATCGGTGACCCCCTCGACCAGCCGGCGGTAGTTGCGTTCGCTGTCGCGCGCCGCCTGCACGGCCCGCGAACGCCTGGCGAGATCGCGGATGCTGGCGACCAGCATCGGTTCGCCATCATGCTCGATTTGTCCGACCGACAATTCCATCCGGAACGTGGAGCCATCCTTGCGTTGCCCGATCCCGCCCAAGAGGAAGCTGTCGAGACTGCGGTCCGGGCCGGTCTGGTCGTGCTCGGGCACCAGCGCTGTCACGCTTTGTCCGATCATCTCGGCGGCGGAAAAGCCGAACAGCCGCTCGCAGGCCGGATTGAACAGCCGCACGCGCTCGGCGCCATCGATCACGATGAGGCCGTCCGCCGTGGCTTCAACGGCGGCACGGAGCAAGCCGTTATTTTCGCTTTCGGCAGAAGCAGGTTCCAAACCATCGGCCTCCGGTTCGAGCGATCGGCGCCCGGCCGGGCACCCGCGGCTATGGTTTCGCCATCACGGCCGTTGCGCCACCGCCGGATGCCGCAAGTTCAATCGAACCGCCGCCGAAACGCCTGGCGGTCAGGGTTGCGGCCGTCGGGCGCAGGCGAATCGCTTGCAGCGACGCTGTGCGACAGCTTGCCTGCCGTCTGCCCGGCACCATGAATAGGCGATTCGATTGATGCGGCGCTCCTGGCCGAGGACGCGGACAGGCCGGGGCGGGCCGGACATGGCCGTCGTCTCATCTTTCCGCGGATGCCGGCAGTGGCAGGAGCCTGGCCGAACAGGTCAGGGGCCGCCGGGCTCGATTGCCGCCCGGGTCAGACCAGTTCGAGTTCATCGACGGTCGGTCCAAGAAGCTCACCGGTCTGGTTTGCCAGCCAATGCCACTGCGCGATCAGGTCGGCCCACTCCGCCCTCGCGGCCCGATCGGGGCTCAGCGCCAGGCGCCGCTGGCATTCATCGGCGTTTTTGCGGAGCGCCGCAATTTGTCTGGAATTCGGCATTTGCAGTCCCCCGCGATGGAGGCGGTTCCACGGCAGCCTCGAATGACCTGATTTTGGCGGAAAAGCAAAAAAGCGCAATTCCGGAAGATTACGGGCAGCGCATCCGGCCAGGTCGGGGCATGAATATCGGAGATGGGCGCGCCGCGCCGGGACACGGGACGGCGCAGCCAAAAATCACCACACTGAACCGGTAGCGGCAATGCTGCATCATGAACTCGCCTGCTGCAGGCATGTTGGAGGTTCAAATGACGGCGGATAGTTTGCGCGGACGGATTGCGCTGGTGACCGGCGGCTCGCGCGGCATTGGCGCGGCGATAGCGCGGAGCCTGGCCGGGGCGGGAGCGGCCGTCGCGATCAATTATCGCGAACGAGCCGACGATGCGGCGAAGCTGGCGGAACAGCTGCGCAAGACAGGAGAGGTCATCACGGTGCAGGCCGACGTCTCGCAGGGCGATGCAGTCGCAAGAATGGTCGAAGCCGTCACATCGAAGCTGGGGCCGATCGATATCCTCGTCAACAATGCCGGCATCGCCATCACCCGCGGCCTCGATGACCTCGTGGAAGCCGATTTCGACGCCACCATCGCCACCAACCTGAAATCGGTTTTCCTGTGCATGCAGGCGGTCCTGCCGGCGATGCGGGCGAGACAATGGGGGAGGATCGTCAACATCTCCTCGGGGGCGGCCCGCGGCGCAGGCTCGATCGGACCGCACTACAATGCCTCCAAGGCAGGTGTCGAGGGACTGACGCGGGGCTACGCGGCGCGCCTCGCCAGGGAGGGCATCACCGTCAACGCGGTGGCGCCGTCGCTGATCGAAACCGACATGATGAAGGGCAATCAGCAGCTCGTCAGCCGGATACCCCTGGGCCGCTTCGGCACCGCCGGCGAGGTGGCAAAGGCCGTGATGCTGCTGGTCGACAATCCCTACATGACCGGCCAGACCATCGCGCTGAGCGGCGGCATGGCGTTCAACTGATTTTCGCCCGCAGGTTCCGTTTCCCGCATCCCGGACCGCGGCCGAAGTTCGAAAAAATGTCATTCCGGGGCGCGCTGTTGCGCGAGCCCGGAATGACGAAGGGCGGTCAGGCGGCAAGGCTCGATTGCCTGGGCGGCATGTTCATGGTATGTTCCTTAGAATCCTGAGCCGTTCCCGGTACTCCGCCATGGCCGAGCAGATCGTCATCACCGAGAAGACCAGCCAGGCCAGGGATGTCCGCGGCGCCGTCGGCTCGCGTTACGGGGAGGTTCTTGCGGCCGAGGGCCATCTGCTCGACCTGCTCGAACCGGAAGAGGTGGTGCCGGAGTGGAAGCGCTGGTCGGCGGTGCTGCTGCGGCCTGACGGTCTTTACGGCACCCGCCCGGCCACGGGCGGCAACAAGGCGGCAAAGCTCCGGGCGATTCGCGAGGCGCTGCGCAGCGCCCAACGGGTCTGGCTCGCCACCGACTGCGACCGCGAAGGGCAGCTGATCGGCCAGGAGATCCTGGAGCATTACAGATTTCGCGGCGAGGTGATGCGAGTGCTGTTCACCGCGCAGGATTCGCAGACCATCCGCGATGCCTTCGGCCAGGCCAGGCCCAACAGCGAATATGCCCGCCTCTACGCCGCCGCGGTAGCGCGGCGGCAGGCCGACCAGATCTACAACCTGTCGCTGACGCGCACGGCAACCGTCATGCTCGGTCGCGGCGCGCGCCGTGTGATCGGCGTCGGCCGGGTCAAGACGCCGACCCTGGCCATCGTCTGCCGGCGCGAACTGGAAATCCGCGACTTCGTCCCGCTGGCCTATTTCGAGGTGGTTGCGACCGCGAAAGTCGCCGCGGGCCAGTTCCAGATGCGCCATGCCCCGCAGCAGCGCATGGTCCGGCGCGAGCAGGCCGAGGACGTCGCCAAGGCGGCTGAAGGTTTTGCGGGCCCGCTCGCGGTGCGCGTCGAGGACAAGCGCCAGGCGCCGCCGCGGCTGCACGATCTGCCGTCGCTGCAGAAACTCTGCGGCTCGCGCTTCGGCTGGACGGCGGGCAAGACGCTCGAAGTGGCGCAGGCGCTCTATGACGGCCAGGGCAAGAAGATCATCACCTATCCGCGCGCGGAGGTGCGCTATCTGCCCTCGAACCTGATGGCGGACGTGCCGCGGATCGTGGCCGGGCTGCGCGCCGGCCAATGCTTCGGCGCGATCCCGGTGCCCGAGCCGCCGGTGATCCGCAAGGGTGCCGGCGGCACCTTCCACGACAAGGGGCTGGAGGGCGCGAGCCATCATGCCGTGATCCCCAACGTCAACACGATCGACAAATTGCCGGAGGTCTGGCCCCGGCTGTCGGCAGACGAGAAGAAGCTGTTCGACGTCGTGGCGCGGGCCTATCTGGCGGCGCTGATGCCGGACTTTCGCTACCGGCAGACCACGGCCACGCTGGACGTGCGCGGCCTCGAATTCCGCGCCGCCGGCCGCCAGCCGATCGATCCTGGCTGGCGCGCGGCCTTTCCGGAGTGGCAGCCCGCCGACGAAAAGGGCGATGAAGCGCAGCTGTTGCCGAGCCTGCGCGACGGCGAGACCGCGGCGCTGTCGGATCCGAAGATCGAGGACAAGCAGACCCGGCCGCCGCCGCGCTACAACGAGGGCACGCTGATCGAGGCGATGCAGAACGCCTGGCGCTTTGTCGAGGACGAAACCTTGCGCGAACGGCTGAAGCTGGCCAAGGGCATCGGCACGCCGGCGACCCGGGCCGAGATCATCGGCGGCCTGAAGAAGCAGGGATTCCTGATCGCGCAAGGCAAGCACATCGTGCCGACCGAGGCCGGGCTCGCGCTGTTCGGCGTGCTCGAACGCGCCGATCCGGCGCTGGTCGATCCCGGCGTCACCGCGCAGCTGGAATGCCTGCTCGACGATGTCGTGGTCGGCCGGCAGGAAATGGTCGGCGCGATCGACGCGGTGTGCGATGTCGCCCGGCGCATCATCGGCAAGCTCAGCGAAGGCGGCGCCGCCGCAGCGCCTGCCTTGCCCGGCGGTTCGCTCGACGACGGCGCCGGCTATCCACCGACGCCGGCGATGAAACGCTATGCCGACAGCCTCAGCCGCCAGAAAGGCATCAAGCCGCCGCCGGGCTACCAGACCTCGATGTCGATCTGCGGCAGGTTTCTCAGGGAGCATGCGCCGAGGAAGGCCGACGGCGAAACGCCCGGGAAAGTTGGCTTCCAGCCGGACAAGGCCGGCAAGCGCCGCACCCGCGGCCGAAACAGTGCTGCCGGCCTGGCGAAATCGGCTTCGCCTCCATCGACCTCGCCGCGCAAGCGGTCCCGGAAACCAAAGTCCGGCGCCGCCGTCGCTTCCCCGGCTGCCGCAGAGCCGAATTCGGCCGCGGACACCCCGCTGCGGATTCCCTATGGCAACAAGGACATCGCCTTCAGGCTCGGCGCGCGCTATCGCGCCGGCGGATGGTATGCCCCGCCGGGCGTCGACCTCACCGCCTTCGGCGAGCGGGGCTGGCTGTAGCGGCGCCACGTCGTGCGCCCTGGGCCATTTACGGCCTTGGCATAGCATTTCCGAAGTTTGCCATCATCTCGGTTTCAGGACGACCCCCAGCAACAATTGTCATTCCGGGGCGCGCTCTTGCGCGAGCCCGGAATCCATAATCCCCGCCGGGAGTATGGATTCCGGGCCTGCGCCTCAAGTCCGCCATCGCGGACTCAAGACGCATCCCGGAATGACATAGGGTGGATCGGTCTTCTTCGCTCGTCTCGATCCCGCAGGGGCGGTACAGGGGACCGCGGACCATGACCGCTGCGCATCAACCTGTGCGACGCCAACAGCTTACATGTTGGTGCAGATCGACATCGCAGCGGTGCGGGTGCATGGCAGGCCCTGATCCGGATCGTAATAATGCACCGTGCCGCTTGGGGGGCCGCAGACCTCGGCGCCGCCGGTGTTCTGGCAGTCCATGCCATTGTCATGGTCGATGAAGTGGCCGGGCGCCACCTTGGCATTCGAGCTGAAATACGGGTCCGCCGGCGCTCGGCTCACCTTGACCGCTTGTCGGGTGACAAAGCCGTACTTCCAGCCATGCTGCAGCATGCAGCTGCGATAACTGGCGGACGGCGCCGCGCGCTGCACGCCGACCGCGGCGTCGCAGGCGGCCGTGTCCGCCTGCAGCTGGGAGTCGATCTGCGCGTCGGGGAGCGCGGGTTTGCGCACATCGTCGTAATGGGCGGTGTAGTCGTAAGTGGCGGCATCGGCTGCCGGGCTGAGCACCAGCGCGGCGAGCACGACGATGTGTCTGATGGCAACATGTTTCATGGCGACCTCCTTTTCGATGAAAATTGGTCGGGATCGCCGAAGCTGCCGTTCGAAGCGGTGGAATTACAAATCGGCAACGCGAGGGGCGGCGGATGCGGCTGGATCATGCATGGAGCCCGTTCCCCGGACGCAACGCAGCGTCCTTCACGCTGCGTTGCTGATCCGGGGCCACTCTTTTTGCTGCCGCTGGGTCCCTGCGGCAGCGTAAAGGACGCCGCACCGCGTCCGGGACACGAGGGAATCGGCAGGGCTCCGACCGTCGAAGCGTTGGTTAATTGGCGGTAGGACCGCCGTTCAAATGAGAGCCACATCGCGGCCGCGACGTTAGAATTTCAGGGCTATGGCTTGCATCAGGGGATCACGAGACATCAAGTCACCCCGCAGATCGGATCGCCGTTCGCAACGACGGATGGCGAGACCCGCGCTGCTGCAGGAAAAGTCGAACCAATAAACAATCAGGGGGATGCATCGATGTTTCGACCAATGACAATTTCCGCCGCCGTTGTGCTGGCGGTGTTCGGCGGATCGCTGGCGGCGAAGGCCTCCAGCGTGGTCGACCCGACCGGCGTCTGGCTGACCCAGGCCGGTGACGCCAGGGTCGCCGTCAGCCGCTGCGGCGCGGCGCTCTGCGGCCGGATCGTGTGGCTGAAGGCCCCGATCGACAGCGCGACAGGAAAACCGCAGGTCGACGACAAGAATCCCAATCCTTCGCTGGCCAGGCGGCCGATGGTCGGCCTGCCGCTGTTCGTCGACATGAAGCCGCACGGCGACGGCACGTGGTCGGGCCGCATCTACAACGCCGACGACGGCAAGCTCTACGCCAGCAACGTCGCGCTACGCGATTCGGCCAGGCTCAGCGTCGAGGGCTGCGTCGGCGTGCTCTGCGGCGGCGAAACCTGGACCAAATGAGGGACGGCGCACGCTGAGGGCAACGGCGCTGCCGGAACACCCACAGCCCGTTCCCCGGACGCAACGCAGCGTCCTTCACGCTGCGTTGCTGAGCCGGGTCTACGCCTTTGGATACCGGGGGGTCCCTGTGCTCTGCGGCGCAGCGTCAAAAACGCTGCACCGCGTCCGGGACACGGCAGGGCTTACCGCCTCAGCGGCCGGAAGAATTGCCGGATTTCATCGGCGAGGGCGGCGGGCTGCTCCATCGCCGCAAAGTGGCCGCCCTTTTTCATCACGGTCCAGCGCTGGATGTTGGTGTAGGTCCTTGCCGCGATGGCACGCGGCGGCACGATGATTTCCCTGGGAAAGGCGGCATAGCCCGTCGGCACGGTGACCGGCCGGTCCGGCGAGATCGGCCAGCCGGCGTGCAGCCGCCCGTAATAGGGCCAGAACGACGAACCGATCGCCGCCGTGAACCAGTAGAGCGCGATATTGCCCAGCATGCGGTCGCGGCTGATGGCGCTTTCCGGCAACCCGTCATTGTCGGACCAGGAATGGAATTTTTCCGCGATCCAGGCAGCGAGGCCGGCCGGTGAATCGGTGAGGCCGAAGGCCAGCGTCTGCGGCTTGGTGCCCTGGATCTGCTGGTAGCCGGTCTCCTCCTTCAGCCAGTGCGCCAGCTTCTCGCCATAGCGGGTCTCCTCCTCCGACGGCCCGGTGACCCTGTCGCGCGGCGCGAACAGCAGATTGAGATGGATGCCGCAGACCGACGACGGGTATTTCTGCCCGATCAGCGAAGCGATGCCGGCGCCCCAGTCGCCGCCCTGGGCGGCGAATTTTTCGATGCCGAGCACTTTGGTCATCAGGTCATGCAGGCAGTCGGCGATGTCCGGCAGCGCGAAGCGCTTCTGCCCGGGCTTGAAGGAAAGCCCATATCCCGGCAGCGACGGTGCGATGACGGTGAAGGCGTCCCTGGCATCGCCGCCGAACCGGGCGGGATCGGCGAGGCGGGGAATGATGTCGAGGAATTCGAACACCGAGCCCGGCCAGCCATGCAGCAGCAGCAGCGGATACGGCTTCGGCCCGACGCCGGGAACGCAGAGGTAATGCAGATCGATGTCGTGCAGGGGCACCTTGAACTGCGGAAACGCATTCAGGGCGGCTTCCTGCGCGCGCCAGTCGAAATCGTCCTTCCAGTAGGACACGAGATCCCGAACATAGTCGACGCTGCTGCCATAGGCCCAGGGCTCGCCGGGCGCCGCATCGGGCAAGCGGGTCAGGCCAAGCCGGGTTTTCAGATCGGCGATGGCGGCGTCGGGAATTGTGAGCTCGAATTTCTGGGGGGACATGACCGGGGGATCCTTGCGGCTTTTGGCCGGATGCTAGCAGAGGCGGCGGCGACCGTCGCGATGCGGATGATCGAGGCTGGATGCCGGATGCAAGCCATCACCTGGTCGGCTTCGCAATCGGTTAGACGTTCGCGGGACGTAACGCGGCGTATTCCCGGCGATGCTGTCGTCACATCATCTCCGGAAAGACAGCCGCAAAGCCGGCAGAGTGCCCCCCAACTAAAATATCGAAACAACCCGATGCAAAGTACGCAGGAAGGGTCTCATCGAGTCACTGTGCCGGGACAGCCGAGTTTCGGGAAACCCACATCACACTCCTCCCGTCCCACAGAATTCACAGGAAATGCTCGCTCGCGCGGCATTTTATCCAAGCGCCAAGGTCGATTTGCTTGCGCGGTGATGCATGGCATGTTCTTTTCCCCCGACATCGCTTGCGACCGGCCGCTGCTCCTGATCGCACCGCAAGGCAAACGCCGTACCGGCCTTTGTTTCAGCCGGGCTCGCGCGCCAGCCCAGGCTTTGGTGCGACCGCCATCGGCCGATCCTGCGCCTGACGTGACGATCCACCGGTCCGCAGCAGCGCCGGCAGCCATGGTCCCGACACCGTGGGCCGTCCGACCAGCTGCGGCAGATAGCGGTTGAGCGCGATGGCCGCGGGCGCGGCGGCGGCGAGGCTCAATACGCTCAATCCGGTGGCATAGATTCCGAGCGCCCAGCCGTCTTGCGGCCAGCTTGCGACGAACCAGTGCGCCAGCCGCGGGTTGACCTGGTGGTAGACCACGCCGTTGAGGCAAAAGAAGATCAGCGCATTCCGTCCCATGAAGTGCAGCCAGTGCCACGCCGGCATCGCCGCGGCCAGGAGCAGGATCGCCGCCGTGCCGGCCAGCGCCGTCACCACGAACCAGGCCATCTGGCCATGCGCGGCGGCAAGGATCACCACCGCCGCAACTTTCAGCCGGAACGGGCCGTGATTGAGGTCATAGCTGAAATAGACGATCGCCATCGCCGCGATGGCGGCTGCGATCAGCGCCGCGCGCGGCACGCTGCGGCCAAGCAGGTCGCGCCGGGCGATCAGCACGCCGACCAGATAAAAGGCGTACATCGTGATGGCTTCGTTCCAGAGCCAGTAATTGTCGCCGTCGCCGAAGAAATTCCACTCGAGGTTCAGCGCATAGCCGGCCAGATAGAACGCCACGATGGCAACGCCGATCCTGAGGTCGCTGCCGCGCAGGAAACGGAACACCAGCGCATGAAGGATCTCGACCGAGACCAGGCACATCAGAAACCAGGTCGGGATGTCGAACACCGGCAGCCGGGTCAGTGTCATGACGATGGCGTGGCCATAATCGGCGGCGCTGTGCAGCGGTATCGGCGGGAACGCCGGCGTCACCGCCAGGCTGAGCAGGCAGAGCGCCAGATTGAACGCCAATAACGGCAGCACGCGCGAGGCCAGCCGTGACTTCGCAAAGCCGAGCGGACCCATGGCGCTGCCCCAGTCCTTGGCGATGACGCCGGACAGCACGAAGAACAGCGGCATGTGGAAGGAATAGATGAACTTGTACTGCAGCGCCGCGGCCGGATTGCCGAGATACATCGTCTGTTCGACGACATGGCCGTAATAGACCGTGAAAAGGCCGAAGATTCGCGCGACGTCGAGGGCGGCGATGCGATTTACCGGGTTCTGCGATGGATTTTTATCTGGTTTCGCCAAATCGATTACGGCACTCGATCGCGCCAGATCCAACGTATCGCCCATTTCTGCGTCCGCCCCGCTGTGTTTTTGAGTGGGCGCAACGGGCCCTACTTTTGATGGCGGGTCAACTGCAGCGCAAGCGGCATCGCCATGCGCCAATGGATGCATCGTGGTACGTTCGGACGATTCAATTCGACGGAGGAAACGACGCATGAGCCGGATCATCCAGCAGCGCATGGCGGCTCAGATTGACGGCGACTTTGTCGTGTTTCTGATCGGGATGCGCGTCAACAGGCCGTTGAAGGTTTGGAAATGGCTGCCCGTGGCCAGGCAGATGGCTGGGATGCTGATGGAGCTTGCCAAGCATCCGGAAATGGGGCTTTTGCACGCCCGGACGCATTTCGGCTTGCCTGATATTCTTGTGGTCCAGTACTGGCGCAGCTTCGAGCAGCTCGAGCAATATTCGAGGAACAGCGACGCCGCGCATCTTCCGGCATGGCAAGCCTTCAATCGCGCGGTCGGAAGCAATGGCGACGTCGGAATCTGGCACGAGACGTTTCTCGTCAAGGCCGGCGCCTATGAGAGCCTCTACAACAACATGCCTGCTTACGGACTCGGGCTGGCCGGTTCGCTGCAGCCGGCGACCGGCCGCCTGAAGTCGGCAAGCAGCCGGCTCGGCAGGGCCGAACCGTCCGATTGAGCGGCCACCCCTTGCGCCGCAAGGCTACAGACGTCGCGCCGGCTGGCCCCGATCGACCATGCCGAACGCGACCCTTCTTCGTTTCTTGAGGATGGGTATCGGTCCGCCCTCAACCCCCAACAGCCTGGCTGCAAGGTTGAGGCCGCGAATGCTGAACGGCCCGCGCGCGATCGCATGATCGCGCAACCTTGTGGTGAGGCGCTGATCGGAAGGCTTTTCCTTGCCCAATTGCTCGATGGCCGCACGCAGATACGGCGTATCCAGCTCATGTTTCCTGATCCGCTGGATCGCGCGCGCGGAAATCTGGCGGATCCGTTCCCGCACCACGCCATGGTCCTCGGCGACCGCGGCAAGGGTGCGCCGGTCCGCGCCGGTCCATCCCCACAGGCTCTTGAGCAGGGCGACATTGCGTCCGCTCTCCACCAGCGCAACGATGCGGCCCAATTCCTCTTCGAGGCACCCCGGCTCCGGGCCCGCCCGGGCAAGCAGCCGGGAAGTCCGCGCGCGAAACTCCCTGGCGATCTCGGACATCGAATTGGCAAGCTCGGCGTCGGGCGCGGCATCGGCAGGCACCGCTTCGGATCTTGCTTCCGCCCCTTCGGGCCGCAGCCATCGTTCGAGCCTGCCATCGCCAAGCGCGCCAGGCTTGAGGACGTCAGGATACACGATCTCCGGCACACCCATGCCTCTGTCGGCGCCGGTATGGGGCTGGGATTGCCGATAATTGGCAAGCTCCTGGGCCATACCCAATCGGCGACCACACAACGCTATGCCCATCTGGACGACGATCCTGTGCGCAAGGCTTCAGAGCAGATCGGCAGTCGTTTGGCCACCGCCATGGGCGAGATAAAGACCACCGTTGCGCCGGTTTCCGACTTGAGAGCGGCAAGAAAATCGAAAAGCCGACGCGGTTAGGCATCTATGCGTCGAAACTCGCGGCTGTTATCCGAAAGACCGCGCGGGTTGACCGTTTCGATAAGTCAGATCCTTCTCCGGCACTTCGGCGATCGACTTCGGCTCCGCTCTCATTTTGATCAAGAGACGATCGGCTCAGCATCAGTCCGAATGATGGCCATCCTTGTTAAGAAGAAGGTCACTGGAGCACGTGCGGCAAGGGCCGTAGAGG
>Ga0302276_10000901_pt1 | contig 26806 bp, 23 predicted proteins | sample III_Bog_N2_3_FD_198768 | JGI IMG/M metagenome (GOLD analysis project Ga0302276, IMG submission 198768) | Peat permafrost microbial communities from Stordalen Mire near Abisko, Sweden - III_Bog_N2_3 | ecosystem: Environmental > Terrestrial > Soil > Wetlands > Peat | place: Sweden: Abisko...
CCGCGTGGCCAGGCTCGCGGCCAGCAACCGCGGGCACAAGGTGCTGGAGGACCTGGGCACCCGGCCCGCCATCACCTACCTGGCCAACCTCAGGAATCCCGCCATCGAGGAGCAGGCATGAACTCCGCAGCGGCTTCGCCCAGCGCCCCCCTGCCCGACAACCTGCGCGCGCCGGCCCTGACCGTGGGCCGGGTCACCCCCGGCAGCCTGGACGACCAGATCCTCGCCTTCCCGGAGCGGATGCCCCCGCGCAAGTGGTACATCGCCGTGGCCTGCACCGGCACGGTGATGACCCTGGGGCTGGCCATGATCGGCTACACCCTGTTCACCGGGATCGGCGCCTGGGGCAACAACAGTCCGGTGTTCTGGGCCTTCGACATCATCAACTTCGTGTTCTGGGTGGGCATCGGCCACGCCGGCACGCTGATCTCCGCCATCCTGTTCATCTTCCGCAAGCGCTGGCGCAACGCCATCGCCCGCTTCGCCGAGGCCATGACCATCTTCGCGGTCATGTGCGCGGGCCTGTTCCCGCTCATCCACGTGGGCCGGCCCTGGCTGGCCTTCTGGCTGGCGCCCTACCCCAACCAGCGCGGACTGTGGACCAACTTCCGCTCGCCCCTGCTGTGGGACGTGTTCGCGGTGAGCACCTACTTCGCCGTGTCGGCCATGTTCTGGTACCTGGGCCTGCTGCCCGACCTGGCCTCGCTGCGGGACCGCACCGAAAGCCGGATCCGCAAGCCCATCTACACCCTGCTGAGCCTGGGCTGGCGCGGCTCGGCCAGCCACTGGCAGCACTTCGAGAAGGCGTACCTGCTGCTGGCGGGGCTGGCCACCGGGCTGGTGCTGTCGGTGCACAGCGTGGTCTCCTTCGACTTCGCCACCTCGGTGGTGCCGGGCTGGCACATGACCATCTTCCCGCCCTACTTCGTGGTGGGCGCCATCTTCGCCGGCTTCGCCATGGTGGTCATGGTGCTGATCGTGGTGCGCGAAAGCATGGACCTGAAGAACCTCATCACCGACTTCCATCTGGAGGTGATGAACAAGGTGATCCTGGGCATGAGCTGCCTGATGGGCTACTCCTACGTGGTGGAGGCCTTCACCGCCTGGTACAGCCAGAACTCGATCCTGCAGCACACCTTCCTGAACTACATCTCCGGCACCTACGGCTGGGCCGGCTGGCTGACCATTTGCTGTAACGTGCTGGTGCCCCAGTTGCTCTGGATCCGCTACTGCCGCCGGAGCTATCCGTGGATGATCCTGGTGGCGTTGGCGGTCACCGTCGGCATGTGGTTCGAGCGCTTCTGCATCATCGTCATCTCCCTGCACCAGGACTACCTGCCTTCGGCCTGGCACAACTACCGGCCGACCCTGGTGGACTACGGCGTCCTGCTGGGCTCGTTCGGGATCTTCTTCACCCTGGTGCTGCTGTTCGCCCGGGTGCTGCCGGTGATCGCCACCACCGAGCTGAAGGCCACCCTGCCCGGCGCGCAGCCCAGCCATGGCGCGGGCCACGGCGCCGCCTCCGGAGGCCCCCATGACTGACCTGAACGCGGGCAGCTTCGCCGTCCTGGGCCTGTTCGACAGCCCCGACGCGCTCATGGCGGCCATCCCCAGGGTCCGGGCCAGGGCCCTGGGCCGGCTCGAGGCCTACACCCCGTACCCGGTGCACGGCCTGGACGAGGCCCTGGGCCTGCGCCGCTCGCCCCTGGGCGGCATGGTCCTGGTCATGGGCGTGCTGGGCGTGGTGGCGGCCCTGGTGTTCCAGGGCTGGCTGAGCGCCGTGGACTACCCGCTGGTCACCGGCGGCAAGGCGCCCTCCTCCTGGCAGGCCTTCGTGCCCATCATGTTCGAGATCATGGTCCTGTTCGCCACCTTCACCGCCGGACTGGGCATGCTGCTGCTGCTGAACCGGCTGCCGTACTTCGGCCATCCGGTGCTGCAGTCCCGGGCCATCCGCGGGATCACCCGGGACCGGTTCGCCCTGGCGGTGGAGGCCGATGGCGGGCTGGATCCGGCCGCGGCGGCCAGCGCCCGCAGCGCCCTGGAGGCCGCGGGCGCCCTGGACATCGAGGTCCTGCCCGAGCCGGCCGCGGGTCCCCTGTTCACCGCCGAAGGCATCCAGCGCACCCTGGCGGCCATCGTCGCGGCCTGCGTGGGCGCGGGGATGCTCATGTACTGGGCGGTGAAGCTGATGCCGGTGCTGCCGCCCATGTCGCACATTCTGGAACAGCCCCGGCTCAATCCCCAGGCGCCCAGCACCTTCTTCAGGGACGGGCACGGCATGCAGCTTCCGGTCCCGGGCACCGTGGCCCGGGGCTTCCTGCCGTTCCCGGCCCGGACGCCGGAGGCCGCGGCCGGGATGGTGAACCCCCTGCCGGTCACCCGCGCGGTGCTGGCCCGGGGCCGGAGCGAGTACCAGGTGCGCTGCGCGGTCTGCCACGGCGCCCTGGGCGACGGGGTGCCCACCCTGACCGCGGCGTACGGCGCCAAGCCCGCCAACCTGCTGGCGCCGGCGAACCTGGCGCTCAGCGACGGCCGGATCTACGGCACCATCGTGCTGGGCAAGAACGCCATGCCGTCCTACGCCGCGGACCTGGCCGAGGACGACCGCTGGGCGGTGGTCCACTACGTGCGCGCGCTGCAGCGGGCCCAGCACGCCAAAGACGAGGATCTGCCATGAGTGTCAAGGGTGTCATGAGCGGCGAACGCACCGGACGCGCCACCCGCGGCGTCCCCCCCACGGTCACCGGCCGGGTCCTGTGGAGCCTCACGGTCCTGGGCGGCTGCGGCGTGGCGGCCACGCCGTTCGCGGCCGGCGCCGCGCGGTTCTGGGCCAACTGGATGCTGTGGTTCCTGTACCTGCTCACCCTGGCCCTGGGCGCGCTGTTCCTGGTGGCCCTGGAGCATCTGGTGTCGGCCCGCTGGAGCGTGCCGCTGCGGCGCATCCCGGAGCGGGTGGCCTCGCTGCTGCTGCCCCTGGTGGCCGTGGGCGCCGTGGCCCTGGGCGCGCTGCCCGTGCTGTTCCCGGGCGCCCGGGCCGAGGCGGCGGCGGATCCGCACCTGGCCGGCAAGGCCTTCTGGCTGGGGGCGCCGTTCTTTTCGGCCCGGGTCATGGGCTGCCTGCTGCTGGGGCTGCTGCCGCTGTGGGTGCTGGTGCGCGGCTCCCTGCGCCAGGACCTGGACCGGGACCCGGCCTTCACCGTCCGGGCCCGCCGCTTCGCCCCGGCCTGCATGGCCATCTTCGCCCTGCTGGTCACCGAGGCCGCGTTCGACTGGATCGGCGGCCTGGAGCCCGAGTGGTACAGCGATGTGATCGGGGTCTACCTGTTCGCCGGCGCCTTCCTGGCCGGCCTGGCGACCACCACCCTGGCCGTGCTCTACCTGAAGGGCCGCGGGCGCCTGGGGGACATCCGCTTCGACCACCTGTACAACCTGGGCGGCTTCCTGTTCGGATTCACCGTGTTCTGGTCCTACATCGCCTTCGCCCAATACATGCTCATGTGGTACGCCAACCTGCCCGACGAGGTGCACTGGTACCAGGCCCGCATCCAGGGCCCCTGGCTCGGCGTGGCGCTGCTCCTGGCGGCGCTGCACTTCCTGGTGCCGTTCTTCGCGCTGGTGACCCGGGACGCCAAGGGCGATCCGGGCCGGCTGCGCTGGGTGGCCGTGGTCCTGCTGGCGGCCCACTGGCTGGATCTGTACTGGCTCATCTTCCCGCAGCTGGGCCGCACCCCGCTTGGCTCCTGGCCGGAACTGTCCTTCGCCCTGCTTTTCGGTGGCGGGACCGTCCTGTGGTTGCGCGGGGCCATGGAGAAGGGCGAAGATATGCCCGTCGGTGACCCCTTCCTGGGCGAGGGTCTGGAGTTCCGCTTATGATCGAGCGCTATGTGAGCCCTTCGGAACTGAAGCGCCTGCTTTCGGCGCTCCTGGTGGTCCTCCTGTTCCTGGCCCTCCTGGCCATGTTCGCCTTCCTGGTGCTGCCCGGGATCCGCAACGCCAACACCCCGGCCATCGACCAGGCCAATGGCGCCGCCGCCGGACCGGTGGGCGGGGTATCCGGCTGGCTGGATCCCACCGATTATCCGGCCGAGCGGGGCCGGACCGTGCCGCCGGTGGACCCGGCCACGGTCATGACCCCCACCCCGGCGATGCTGGCCCGGGGCCAGTCCCTCTACGCCACGAACTGCAGTTCCTGCCACGGTGCCACCGGAGAGGGCGACGGGCCGGCCGGGAAGGGGCTGAACCCCAGCCCGCGCCGCTTCACCAGCAAGGACAACTGGGTGAACGGCACCCGCGTGGACGCCATCTTCCGGACCCTGGACCAGGGCATCAAGGGCAGCGCGATGGTGTCCTACGCCAACCTGACCAAGCGGGACCGCATGGCCCTGGTGCACTACGTGCGCTCCCTGGGCAAGTTCGACCACGGTCCCGAGGATCCCAAGGCCCTGGCCGAACTGACCGAGCTGTTCGCCCACTCGGGCGAGGTGATCCCCAACCGCATCCCCGTGGCGGCGGCCATGGCCCGGCTGGCGGCGGAATACCGCCGGCCGACCGAGCTGTCGCCGGCCGTGGTGGCCCTGGATCCGGGCATCACCGACCCCTTCCGCGCCGCCCAGACCCTGGCCGGTCTGCCCGGCTGGGCCGGCAGCGACCAGGCCCTGGCCACGGGCCTGGCCCTGAACCCGGCGGACAACGGCTTCGCGCCCGCGGTGGCCCTGTATTCGGCCGACCAGTGGCGGGCCCTGCGCAACGATCTGCAACACCCGGCCAAGGAGGTGAAACCATGACGTCAACGGTGGGACGCTGGATACGGATGGCCGCCTGGCTATGCCTGACCGGATGGCCGGTCCTGGCATCCACCCCGTCGGCCGCGCCCGCGCCCGCCGCCGCGCCGGCCCAGGTGGGGGTGGACGAGCACCTGGGGGGCCAGGTGCCCATGGACCTGATGCTCATGGACGAGAACGGCCAGCCGGTGCGCCTGGGCAGCCTGATCGATAAGCCGACGGTGCTCACCCTCAACTACTTCCGCTGCGCCGGGATCTGCACGCCGCTGCTGAACGGGGTGGTGGACGTGGTCAACCAGATGCCCGCCCGGCCCGGCCAGGACTACCAGATCCTCACGGTCAGCTTCGATCCCGCCGACACCCCGGAGGTGGCCAGCACCAAGCGCACCAACTACCTCAAGGAGATCAAGCGGCCCATCGCCCCTTCCGCCTGGCGCTTCCTCACCGGTCAAGCGGCTTCCACCCGGGCCCTGTGCGACGCGGTGGGCTTCAAGTTCCAGGCCCAGGGCGACGGCTTCATCCATTCCGGGGTGATCCTGGCCCTGGCGCCCGGGGGCAAGGTGACCCGCTACCTGTACGGCGTCTCCTTCCTGCCGGCGGATCTGCAGATGGCCCTGCAGGAAGCCGCCCGGGGCGAGACCCGGCCGACGGTGAACCACCTGCTGCAGTTCTGCTTCAGCACCGATCCCCAGGGCCGCACCACCTTCCGGATCTTCACGGCGGTGGCGGCGGTCGTGGTCCTGCTGCTGGCCGGAGGCTTCCTGGCCATCCTGCTGTTCAAGAAGAAGACCCCATCCTCTGGAGGCCAACCATGACCCTGACCGCACGGGAGCCCCTTGGTCCATCAGGGCCTTCTGGATCAGGGCCCCTTGGGCTATCCGGGCCCAGCTACCTGGATGACATCGGTCCCCGGCACGGGCTCCTGGCCTGGATCACCTCCACCGACCACAAGCGGGTGGGCGTGCTGTACCTGTATTCCACCCTCACCTTCTTCGCGGTGGGCGTGCTGCTCGGCCTGCTCATGCGGCTGGTCCAGCTGAGCCCCTTCCACCACCTGGTCACCGCCCAGACCTACAACGCCCTGTTCACCGTGCACGGCGTGCTGATGATCTTCCTGTTCGTGATCCCGGGGCTGCCGCCGGTGTTCGGCAACTTCATGCTGCCGCTCATGATCGGCGCCCGGGACGTGGCCTTTCCCCGGCTCAACCTGGCCTCCTGGTACTTCTTCATGGGCGGGGCCCTGATCGTGCTGGTGGCGCTGTTCACCGGCGGCGGGCCGCCGGACACCGGCTGGACCTTCTACGTGCCGTTCAGCCTCAAGACCGGCACCAACGTCACCCTGGCGGTGTTCGGCGCGTTCATCCTGGGCTTTTCCAGCATGCTCACCGGCATCAACTTCATCACCACCATCCACCGCCTGCGGGCGCCCGGGATGGGCTGGTTCCGCATGCCGCTGTTCCCCTGGGCGCTCTACGCCACCTCCTGGATCCAGGTGCTGGCCACCCCCATCCTGGCCATCACCCTGGTGCTGGTGATGCTGGAGCGGCTGGTGGGGATCGGCATCTTCGATCCCGCCAAGGGCGGCGACCCGATCCTGTACCAGCACCTGTTCTGGACCTACTCGCACCCGGCGGTCTACATCATGATCCTGCCGGCCATGGGCGCCATCACCGAGATCCTGCCCACCTTCGCCCGGCGCACGGTGTTCGGCTACAAGGCCATCGCCTTCTCCAGCATCGCCATCGCCGGCGTCGGTTCGCTGGTGTGGGCCCACCACATGTTCACCTCCGGCATGAGCCAGTTCGCCATCATGCTGTTCTCCCTGCTGACCATGGTGGTGGCGGTGCCCAGCGCCATCAAGGTGTTCAACTGGACGGCGACCCTGTACAAGGGCTCCATCGACTTCCAGCCGCCGCTCCTGTACGCCCTCACCTTCATCTTCCTGTTCTCCATCGGCGGGCTCACCGGGGTGATGCAGGGGGCCCTGGCGGTGAACGTGCACGTCCACGACACCTACTTCATCGTCGGGCACTTCCACTACGTCATGTTCGGCGGCACCGGCTTCGCGTTCTTTTCCGCGCTGCTCTACTGGTTCCCCAAGATGTTCGGCCGGATGTACTCGCGCCGAACGGCCTACGTGGCCTGGCCGTTCCTGTTCGTGGGCTTCAACATGCTCTACTTCACCATGCTGGTGCTCGGGCTGCAGGGCATGCCGCGGCGCTACTACAACCACCTGGCGGTGTTCAACACCGGCCACGTGGTGGCCACGGTGGGCTCCTGGTTCCTGGCGGTCGGGCTGCTCATCTTCTTCGCCAACCTGGTGCGGGCGCGCTTCCGGGGCGCCCCGGCCCCGGCCAACCCCTGGGGCGGCGTGACCCTGGAATGGGCCACCAGCTCGCCGCCCATCACCGAGAATTTCGAGACCATCCCCCTGGTCACCCAGGGCCCTTACGTGTTCCCAGAGTTTCCGGATAGCGACGAGGAGGGGGCATGAACCAGGCCGCTGCGACCCCCGCCCACGCGCACCGGGATGATTTCGGCGCCAAGCTGGGCATGTGGCTGTTCCTGATCACCGAGATGCTGCTGTTCTCGGGGCTGTTCCTGGCCTACGCCTACATGCGGGCCCGCTACCCGGCCGAGTTCCACCACGCCGGCGGCGAGATGAACGCCGTGCTCGGCGTCACCAACACCCTGGTGCTGCTCACCAGCAGCCTGAGCATGGGCCTGGCCATCCTGGCCATCCAGCGCGGGGAGCGCAGCCGGGCGCTGCTGGGCCTGGCGGTCACGATCCTGCTGGGGCTGGTGTTCCTGGGCAACAAGGCCTTCGAATGGACTGCCGAGATCCACCACGGCAACTACCCCGGTTCCAAGCACCTGGCCACCCTGCCCCCCGGCGAGCAGGTGTTCTTCGGCCTCTACTACACCATGACCGGCCTGCATGGCCTGCACGTGCTGGTGGGGATCACCATGCTGACGGTGATGGCGGTGCTGGTGGCCCGGGGCCGGATCAACCAGGACCGCAACGTGATGCTGGAGAACGGCGGCCTCTACTGGCACCTGGTGGACGTGGTCTGGATCTTCCTCCTGCCGCTGTTCTACCTGGCCGCGTGAACCCAGCGGATCCAGTCACCCCAGGCCCTGGCCTGAAGGCCTTCCCGGAGGGAACGAGATGAGCGAGCCTACGAGCCAATCGAGCCAATCGAGCCAATCGAGCCAATTGAGCCATGCGAGCCAAGGGGTCCCAGCGGCGTCCGGCCACGCCGGGCCCGAGTACCGGACCTTCATCGCCGTGTGGGGGGTGCTGGTGGCGCTCACCGCCCTGCTGGTGCTGGTGAGCCGTTCGGGCCAGAACGCCGCGGTCTGGGGGCTGCTGCTCATCACCCCGGTGAAGGCCGCGCTCGTGTTCTACTTCTTCATGCACCTGCGCTACGAAGGGCTGCTGCTGAAGACCGTGATCGGAGTGGCCCTGGTGACGCTGATCATCTTCTTCGCCCTCCTTTTCTCCGACATCGCGTTTCGCTGAGGAGCAGCCATGGGATGGATGACACAGGCACCGCGTTCAGCTGAGGAGCAGCCATGGGTTGGATGACACAGGCCTCCACCGGAGCCCAACGGGCCGACCTGATCTTCTTGTGGGTGCTGGGTATCTCAGTCGTGATCCTGCTGGGCATCACCGCCACGATGATCCTGTTCGTGGTCCGCTACAGCCGCAAGCGGAACCGGCATGCCTCGCAGATCGAGGGCCACGTGGGCCTGGAGATCACCTGGACCCTGGTGCCGCTGGCGGTGTTCCTGGCCATCTTCTACTACGGCTGGACCAACTACGAATACATGGCCAACGCGCCGGCCGATGCCATGGTGGTGCAGGTCACCGGCCGCCAGTGGAACTGGTCCTTCCAGTACCCCAACCAGAAGCAGGCCGGCGTGCTGTATGCCGCTCTCGGCCGGCCGGTGAAACTGGAGGTGCGCAGCCTGGATGTCATCCACGGGTTCTTCATCCCGGCCTTCCGGCTCAAGATCGACGCGGTGCCCGGCAAGCTCAACACCGCCTGGTTCCAGCCCACCCTGGCCGGTACCTACGATATCGAATGCACGGTGATCTGCGGGGTGGACCATTCGTCCATGCTGTCCAAGGTGGTGGTGGTGCCCGAGGCCGAGTTCAGGCGCTGGTACTTCGGGGATGAGAACACGCCGGCGCCCAGCCCCACGGCCCCGCCGGCCGCCCAGGCCGGTCCGGCCGCGCCCCCCACCGCCGAGGCCCTCATGGCCCAGCACGACTGCCGCACCTGCCACTCCATCGATGGCAAGCCCATGGTCGGCCCCACCTTCAAGGGCCTGTTCGGCGCCCGGGTGGAGGTCCGTGCCGGCGGCCGGGTGCGCCCGGCCCTGGTGGACGAGGCGTTCCTGCGCAAGGCCCTGCTGCATCCCGGCGCCCAGCGCCTGAAGGGCTATCCGGACGTGATGCCGGTGGTCGCCCTGAAGCCCGCCGATGTGGAGACCCTGGTCGCCTACCTCAAGGGGCTGCAGTGAAGGCCGGCCCGGAGGCGCCCGATGCCGATGAGCCGTCGGGCCGCTCGCCATCTGGCGACCGGCCAAGCGTACATGATATGCCCGCCAGTCCGCTTGATGGTGATCGGCCAAGCGAACGCGAACTGCCCGCCAGTCCGCTTTCTGGCGATCGGTCAAGCGAACGCGCACTGCCCGCCAGCCCACTTGCTGGTGACCGGCCAAGCGACAGCAAGCCGTCCGGTGGCGTGCCCAGTTGCCGGGACCTGCGCACGCTGACCAAGCTTTCCATCTCTTCCGCCTCGACCCTCACCGCGGCCGCCGGCTATCTGGCCTGCCTGCGCACCGCCCACTGGGGCCTGGTTACGGTGCTGCTGGGCACCCTGCTGCTGGCGCTGGGCGCCAGCGCCCTGAACGAAGTGCAGGAGTCCCGTTTGGACGCCCGGATGCAGCGCACCCGCAACCGGCCCCTGCCGGCCGGACGGATCTCCCGCCTGGCCGGCCTGGCCATCGGTGGCGGGCTGGCCGCGGGCGGCTTCGCCATCCTGCTGGTCTGCCACGGCTGGGCGCCGGCCCTGCTGGGGGGGCTGGCCCTGGTCTGGTACAACGGCCTGTACACGCCGCTCAAGCGGGTGACCGCGTTCGCCATCATCCCCGGGGCCCTCATCGGCTCGCTGCCCCCGGCCATCGGCTGGGCCGCCGCCGGCGGCAGCCTGACCTCGCCGGCCATGCTGTCGCTCTGCCTGCTGTTCTTCCTGTGGCAGGTCCCGCACTTCTGGATGCTCATGCTGCTCCATGACCAGGACTACGGCCGGGCCGACTTCCCCACCCTGTCCCGCTACTTCCAGCCCGAGCAGAGCGCCCGCCTGTCCTTCACCTGGATGGCCGCCACCGCGCTGGCCTGCCCGCTGTTGCCCTGCTTCGGGGCGGTGCGCTCGCTGCCGGCCATGGCGGTGCTGGGGCTGGCGGCCCTGTGGCTGCTGGTCCGGGCCACGGTCCTGCTGCGGCCCCGTCTGGACGGCCCGCTGTTCCGGGCCACCTTCTGGAACATCAACTTGTTCGCCGTGGTGCTGATCCTGCTGGTCAGCCTCGATCCCTTCCTGCCGAGTTGCTGATATGTCTTCATGCCCGGGCGAAGCCCGGACATGAAGTCTAGCTGCTAGTATCCGTTCATGATTCCAGTTCCGAAGGCAGGTCGCTCCGGGATGCCGGCGTGAGGGTTCCGGGTTGGCGCCTGGGACCGCACCGCTATGTCCCCGTGCCTCCGGCCGAGCCGGACGGGTTGGGGGCTGCCGACGCGGGCTGCGCGTGGCACCTGGTGCGCCGGGACGGGGAAGGGCCGCGCTGCCTGCTGCAGCTGTGGGAGGCGCCGCCGGAGCCGGTGCTGGACCAGCTGCGGGAAGCCTTCCTGCAGCGCTTCGGCCGGCCCGAGGCCCTGGATCCGGGCCCCTGCCACCTGGGCTTCGACGGCGCCAGGGCCTGGTTCCTGCAGGAGCTGGGCGGCCTGTCCCTGGATCGCCTGTGGGCCCGGGCCGATGGCGCCGACCGGGTCAGGATCCGGGCCCGGCTGGTCCGGGCCCTGGCCGGAAGTCGGGTGCCCCGGCTGCTGCTGCCCGGGCTGGTGGGGTTCAGCGCCGGCCGGGTCCTGGCGCCCCGGGTGCTGGGCCTGGCCCAGGCGCCCTGGGACGGCGCGGGTCTGCTGGCCCGGCTGGACCAGATGGGCCCGGCCGGGCCCGGGGGCGGTCCCCGGCCCTGGGCCGATCCCCCGGATCTGGCGGATCACGCCTGGCTGCCCCTGGACGGCCGGACCCAGGAACTCACCTACCTGAAGTCCCTGATGTTCGGCCTGGGGGCCGCCCTGCCCATGGAGCGGGTGGTGCTGCTCCAGGGGGAGGCCGGGCTGGGCCACGACCCCATGTGCGACTGGGCGGCGGCCGCCGCCGAAACCGAAGGCCTGTGGGTCACCAGCCTGGAGCTGTTCCCGGGCGAACGGGCCGCATCGCTGCTGGAGCGGCTGCTCCAGTCGCTGCTGTCGGGACTGGAGGCGGGTCTGTATGCGGCGCGCCCGACCGTGGCCCGGGCCCTGGCCGGGCGCGTGGCCAGCTTCGCGTTCCTGGGCGGCGGCCGGCTCGCCCCGGGGGACCGTCCCCTGGTGGCGGCGGAGCGCCATGCCGCCCTGGAGGCCATCGGCTACGCCCAGGCCTGCCATCCCCGACTGGTGGTGCTGCGCGGCCTGGAACGGGCGGCGGAGGAGGTGCCGGAGCTGCTGGAGGACCTGGTGCTGGCCGGGCGCGTGCCCTGGATCCTGGCGGCCGCGGATCCGGGCCGGAACCCGGAGCTGGGCGCCTGCCTGGAGCGGCTGGGGCACCACCCGGTCTCCGCCACGGTCGTGCTCAAGCGCCTGGAGGATGCCGACCTGCTGCAGGTGCTGGAGCGGATCCTGGGTGCCCATGCCCTGCCCGCCGGCTTCCTGGCCCAGTTGGCGGCGGCCTGCCTGGGCAACCCCGGGCTGCTGCGCGCCATCCTGGAGCAGACCCGGGCCCAGGGCCTCCTGGTCTGGCGGGACGGGGCCTGGGGCTGCGGGCCGGACTGGGCCGCGGAACTGGCGGTGGAGCCGGATCTGGTGGCGGGGGTCCTGGATGGCCGGCTGGGCCGGCTGCCGGCGGCGGCCCAGGCGCTGGTGCGCTGCCTGGCCCTGGCCGACGGTCCCCTGGACGCGGCGGGGCTGGGGCAGGTGCTGGACCTGGACGGGGACGGCCTGGAGGCGGCGCTGCGGGCGGCCATGGCCGGCCGGTTGGTCCTGGCGGCGGGCGGGGCGGTGCGCATCGCCGGGCCGCTGGTGCGCAACCTGGTCCTGGATCGCATGTCCGGCCCGGAGCAGGCTTTAGCCGCGCGGCTGCTATTGCGGCTGCTGGTTGCCCAGGGCGGGCGGCCCCTGCTGGCGGTGCGGCTCCAGGCGCTGGCCCAGGACCGGGCCACGGCCCTGGCCCAGGTCCTCCAGTCCATCCCGTTGCTGCCTTCCGGGGGAAACACCGGGCCAGGGGTCGGGCCCGGCGAGGCGGAGCGGGTGGTGCGGGAGGCGCTGGCCCTGGGCCCGGATCCGGGGCAGGAGGCCCGGCTGTGGGAGTTCCTGGCCGGGGCCTGGGAGGACGGGGAGGCGGGTCCCCGGGCGGCCGGAGCCGGGGCCGGGTCGGGGGACGCCGCGTCGCCGGCGCCCTCGGCGGCCCCCGCGCCGGAGGAACCGCCAGCGGCCGCGGCCCTGGCCGCCCTGGACCGGGCGATCCAGGCCCTGGGCGCGCTGGCCGGGTGGAAGGAAGAGGAGCACGCGGCCCGCCTGCACCGGAAGCGGGCCCTGCTGGCGCTGCACCTGCGCCGCCCGGCCGAGGCCCAGGTTTCCCTGGCCACCGCCGCGGCGCTGCTGGCGGACCACCCGTTCCATCCGGAACAGCCGCGGATGCGCCTGGCGACGGGGCGGCTGGCCCGGGCCCAGGGCGATCTGGCCCGGGCCATGGTGGTCCTGGACCAGGGCCTGGACCTGTCGCGCCGCCTGGGCGCCGACCCGGGCCATCCGGACCAGGCGGCCCTGCTCCTGGAGCTGAGCCTGGCCCGGGGCGAGGCGGCCCTGGGCCCGGAGGCGCTGGCGGTCCTGGAGGGGCTGCGCGATGAGGCCGAGCGGGCCAACGACACGTGGCTGCTGGCCCGGGTCCTGGACGGCCTGGGCCAGGTGCGCGCGGGCCTGGGCCAGACCGGGCAGGCCTGCGCGGACCTGGCCAGGGCCCTGGGCCTGGCCGGATCCATGGGCCGGCCCAGGCTGCAGGCGGCCTGCGCCCTGCGGTTGGGGATCTGCCAGAGCTGGCGGCAGCTGCTGGGGCCGGCCCTGGACCATCTGGCCCAGGCCCTGGTCGGCTTCGAGCGACTGGGGGATCGGGCCGGCGCGGCCCGGGCCCGGATCTGGCAGGCCCGGAACCAGGCCGCCCTGGGCGACCACGGCCTGGCGGAGCTGCTGCTGCTGCGGGGCGCGGACACCGCCACGGGCCTGCTCCGTCCGGGCGAACATGCCGAGCGGGCGCTCCTGGACGCGGAACTGGCCGGGTTCCGGGACCACTGGGGCGAAGCCCGGCGCCACTACCAGTCGGCCGCCAATCGGTTCGCCCACGCCGGCATGGTATGGGGCGAGCGGCTGGCCCTGCTGCGCTGCATCCAGGCGGAGGCCCAGGAACTGGCCGACACCCGCCCCGGGGAACTGCAACTGGCCTGGGGCCGCCTGGAGCAGCTGCGGGCGGCCGTGGTGCAGGCCGGCTCCCCCTGGCTGGAGCTGGAGTGGCGGCGTGCCCTCGCTCATCTGCTCACCGCCGGCGGCCTGGGCGCGGCCAGGCCGGAACCGACGCTGCTGGCCTGGAGCCAGGTCCTGGAGGGGGCCCTGCAGCTCCAGTTCCCGGCCCTGGCCCTGGAGGCCGCCGCCCGCGGCTCCGAGCTGCTGCTGGGACTCGGGGACCGGCCGGGGGCCCGGTCCCGGATCCAGGACGCGCTGCCCGCGGCCCTGGAACTGTGGGCGCACCTGCCCGAGGGCGCCGGGCCGGCCTTCCTGGTGCGGAGCGATATCCACGGGTTCCGCCAGGCGGCGGCCAAAGCCGGAGCGCCGGTCGCCTGGCCGGATCCCGGGGCCGGCCAGGAACTGGACCCGGCCACCGGACGCCGTCCGGAATGTTGAAGATTGTATTAGCAATCCATGGTATCTTGAATCCGGATTCGGACGCTCCCCTGGGATCCCTCCGAATCCGTATGAATGCCTTTGCATAGATCCAGGCCGCGCAGCGGGAACCCGGTCCATCCAGCCGGGCCGGGTGGTTCCCAGGGCCCCAGGAATCATATATCCTTCCAGAAGGATGCCCGGGCCCGCTCAGCGGGGGCACCCCTCCACGGAAGTTGCTGGGGATCTTATCATTCGAGCTAGGGAGTCCATTGCCGTTCATGCGTATCGTCCGTACCATCCCCGAATTGCGCGTCGCCCTCAAGACTGCCCGTGACAGCGGCCAGAGCATCGGCTTCGTCCCCACCATGGGTTTCCTCCACGAAGGGCATGCCGCTTTGATCCGCCAGAGCACGGCCCGCTGCGACGTCACCGTCGTATCGGTGTTCGTGAACCCCACCCAGTTCGGCCCCAGCGAAGACCTGGCCAAGTACCCCAGGGACCTGGAGCGGGACCAGAACCTGTGCCTGCGGCTGGGGGTGGCGATCCTGTTCATCCCCGAGGCGACCGAGATCTACCCCACCGGCTTCGCCACCTCCATTTCGGTGGGTCCCATCGGCGACGCCCTGTGCGGGCAGTTCCGGCCCGGGCACTTCCGCGGCGTGGCCACGGTGGTCACCAAGCTGTTCAACCTGGTGCAGCCCGATCTGGCCTTCTTCGGCCAGAAGGATCTGCAGCAGACCTCGGTGCTGCGCCGGGTGGTGAAGGACCTGAACCTGGCGGTGGACATCCTGGTGGTGCCCACGGTGCGGGAAGCCGACGGGCTGGCCCTGAGCTCGCGCAACGCCTACCTGGACCCCGGCCAGCGGCAGCGGGCGCTGGGCCTCAGCCGCGGCCTGCTGGCCGCGGAGCGGCAGTTCCAGGGCGGGGAGCGGGATGCCGCCACCCTGGTGGCCACGGTCCGGGCCGAGCTGGCGGAAGTGGACACGATCCAGTACTGCGAGGCGGTGGACCCGCTGACCATGGACACCCTGGCCGGCCCCATCACCCGGCCCTCGGCCCTGTGCGTGGCCGTGCTGCTGGGCCCCACCCGGCTGATCGACAACGTCCTGCTGGCGCCCAACGGCGCCGACGCCCAGTTCATCAGCCACATGGATTCCGACAGCGATTAGTCGCGGGCAGTCCGGCTATACTTGACCCTGGCCGGGACCCACGATGGGCCTGGACCGGAGGCCACACCATGCTGCGTCAATTCCTGCTGGGCAAGATCCACCGCTGTGTCGTCACCCGCGCCGATCTGGACTACATGGGTTCCATCACCATCGATCCCGTGCTCATCGAAGCCGCCGGCTTCCTGGAAAACGAGAAGATCGATATCTACGACATCACCAACGGCTCCCGGATCAGCACCTACGTGATCCCCGGGGAGCCCGGGTCGGGGGAGATCGGCATCAACGGGGCCGCCGCGCACCACGTGCAGGCCGGCGACCTGGTGATCCTGGCCGCCTACGGCTGGATGACCACCGAGGAGGCTGCCGAGCGGCGACCCCGGGTGGTGTTCGTGGACGCCCAGAACCGCCCGCTGGCCACCGCCGACCGGGAGCGCACGCCGGCCGTGCACGCCTGAGTCCGGCGCTGCCCGCGGCCGCGCCGGGAAAGGGGTTGGAGCCCGTGGCTCATCTTTCTGCGGGGGACTGGGGGCCTGTGGCGTCGTGCAGGGGCTGGGCGTCGTTGGCCTCGTTCCCACCCTGCGGGCCATCCTCGTTCTCCCTGAACAGCGCCCAGTAGGGGGCATAGATGTACCGGCGGTTCCGCTTCTGGCCGGTGACTTCCTTGAGCAGCCCCAGGGCGGCGAGAGACTGGATCAGGGCGTTGGCGTTGGGGGTGCTGAGGCCCGTAAGCTTTTCCACGCTGGTGCCCGTCACCACGGGGACGTTATAGAGGTTCTCCAGGAGCTTAAGGCCCCGGTCGGTGCGCTTGCCCAGGTTGGCGACGATCAATTCCCGGTGCTGCTCCCGCATCTGCATGATGCGACGGGCCGTGCCGGTGGCCTCCAGGGAGACCTCGTGCACCCCTTGGAGGAAAAACGTGAGCCAAGGCTCCCAGGCACCCGAGTCCCGGATGGCCTGAAGCCGGTTGTTGTATTCGGTCTTGTAGCGTTTGAAGTAGTGGGACAGGTACAGCAGAGGCCGGCGAAGGATGCCCCGCTCGCAAAGGAGGAAGGTAATGAGTAGGCGGCCCACCCGTCCGTTGCCGTCCAGGAAGGGGTGGATGGTCTCGAACTGGGCGTGGGCCAACGCCAGGTGGATCAGGTCGGGCAAGGGGGCTTCGTCATGCAGGAACTTCTCGAAGTTGTCCAGGGCCTCCCACATCTCATCTGGAGGTGGGGGCACGAACCGGGCGCGCGCCAGGGGCTCGCCTCCCACTTAATTACGTTTGGCCCATGGAAACGTAACTTGTGAGTGGCGACCAAGCCCCCTTGGTTTCGGGACTGAAATAAGGCTCCCCCCGGCCACGCCATGCTGCGTCAATTCCTGCTGGGCAAGATCCACCGCTGTGTCGTCACCTGCGCGCTTCTGCTCGTGCTGGGTTACGGCGTTGGATCTCCGCCAGCAGGTGGCCGGGGGGGTGGCGAGGGGGTCAGACCTGGGTGCCTCTTGCGTGAGGGGTGAGAAGGGCGCATCATATCAGCGGGCGGTTCGGGGCTACCAAGGATCGTTTATCCGGCAGGTTGAGGAGATGCCCCTCAAGATAGCTGGTTCCGTCCTTCAAATTCGCCCACGGCCGTCTGGTTGTGGGCGTTCTCTTTCAGGTGGGAAGCCACGGCGTTGATGTGGTCCTTAAAGAAGGTGACCACGTTGAAGGCTGCTCCGCCCTGGCGGGTGCTGGTGTGCAGTTCCGCGATGTAGGCGTAGGCCTCCCGGTTGGAGAGCCGCTTGACGAACATGACGCGGGGGCCCGGGTCCCCGCGTCGGGGGGAGAGAAGCAACGCCTGGTCGTAGCTGTTGGCCAAATCTGGGAGGTTCTCCCAGTCGTCCAGGGTGACATTAGGGTGCCTCCTCTGGACGTGGAGTGCCGTGCTTGAGAGGGTAAACTCTGGCGCCCCCACGGGGATGGGCCCATGGAGAACCCTGGCCAGGTCTTGGGCCTTGGCCTGGTTTGTGATGTTGAAGGTGACCTTGAGCCCGGCGCGCTTGCCAGCCTGGGTATCCGCCACGAATTTCCGGACGGCCTTCCCTGTGCTGATGAACTGGCCTCCGTTGGACTCGCCTTTGGCGTCATGGCTCCCTTTGGGAGCGTGATTCTGGCTCTTGGTCATGGGCCGGCCCAGGGCCTCCAGAATACTAGGCTTCATGTCCGGGCTCTGCCCGGGCATGAAGTGGGGGTGTGGGGGGACGGAGAGCGAGCAACGCGAGCGCGCGGTCCCCCCACGGACATATCAGTGTAGTAAGGGGTCACCCTCGAGCCCGTGCTCATCGAAGCCGCCGGCTTCCTGGAAAACGAGAAGATCGATATCTACGACATCACCAACGGCTCCCGGATCAGCACCTACGTGATCCCCGGGGAGCCCGGGTCGGGGGAGATCGGCAGCAACGGCGCCGCCGCGCACCACGTGCAGGCCGGGGACCTGGTGATCCTGGCCGCCTACGGCTGGATGACCACCGAGGAGGCTGCCGAGCGGCGTCCCCGGGTGGTGTTCGTGGACGCCCAGAACCGCCCGCTGGCCACCGCCGACCGAGAGCGCACGCCGGCCGTGCACGCCTGAGTCCGGCGCTGCCCGCGCCCGGCGCCCCCGTCCTGCCCGCCGCAGGCCGGGGGCGCCGGCTGTTCAGCCCACCGGCAGCGCCTCAGGGCTTCTCGGACGGCACCTGGGGTGTGGTCGCCAGGCTGGTCCAGGCGATGCCGATGCTGTTGGTCAGGCGCCAGTGGGGCCGCAGGGCTCCGGTCCGGATGTCCATGGACAGGGGCAGCGCCAGGTAGCGGGGCGGCTCTCCGGGCGCGTCGAACTGCATCAGCATCAGGTCCCAGGTGCCGCGCGGGATGTAGTCGTGCTGGACCCAGCGCCGCCGGGCGACCGGGATCCGGAACACGGGCAGGGTGGCGCCGCCGTCCGCCCCCAGGGAGACCTGGATCACCGCCGAGCCGAGTCCGTCGGGACCGTTCCAGCGGGACCAGGGGCCGGCCCAGACCCGCACCCGGGTGTTCGGGGGCGCCTGGTGGATCGCCAGTCTCACCACCAGGGACGCCGAAGTCTGGGTGGCCGGCTGCTCCCACCGGATCCAGGCACCCAGGCTGAGCAGCAGCAGGCTGACCCACAGCACGTAGGCCCAGCGCCGCCGGTAGTGGATGCTGCGCGCGCCTGCGCCGGGAAAGGGGGTGGAGCCCATGGCTGGTCTTCCTTGTGGCGCCATGCGGGCGCCCAGCCAGGATGGCCGAATTTCCCGGCCGGGGCGAGTCCCGGTTACCGTCCGTGGCCCCGGGTGGCCGGTCTGAGCTCCAAGTTTCCCTTCCAATAATTTGTTAGACTTGGTAAAAATGGGTATGCTCCCGCTCTGGTACGGCCGGGGGCGACTGGGGGATCGCGGGTGGCGGTCCGGCCGAGTTTTAGAGAGGTAACAGCCATGGAAGTCAGACGGTCCCTCGTGGTCAATGCGACCCCGCTGGAGACGCGTATTGCCCTGCTGGAAAACGGGCAACTATGCGAGCTTTTCATCGAGCGCAGCACCCAGGCCAGCCAGGTGGGCGATGTCTACAAGGGCAAGGTGGCCAAGCTGCTGCAGGGCATGCAAAGCGCGTTCGTGGCCATCGGCGGGGCCAAGGACGGCTTTCTGTACCTGGACGAGCCCGAGGCGCACCGGCTGCCCAGTGAAGAGGTGGCCGAGGAGGAGGACGTCGACGCCGCGGTCCTGGAGTTCCCGCAGGCGCCGGTGCCGCTGCCGCCGGTGCGGGAGGGCGAGGAAATCCTCGTGCAGGTGGTGAAGGATCCCATCGGCAGCAAGGGGCCCCGGCTGTCCCGGCACATCAGCTTCCCGGGCCGGTTCCTGGTGTTCATGCCGGGCATCGAGCATGTGGGCATCTCCCGGAAGATCGTCAACCCCCAGGAACGGGAGCGGCTGCGCACCCTGATCAAGGGCCACGCCCAGCCCGGGGAGGGCTTCATCGTCCGCACCGCGGCCATCGGCGAAAAGGACGAGGATCTGGTGAACGACGTGGCCTACCTGCGCGAGCTGTGGGCCGACCTGCAGGGCCGCTGCCAGCAGCTGCATGCTCCGAGCCTGGTCTGGAAGGACTTCGGGCTGCTGCAGAAGGTGCTGCGGGACCTGTTCCGGGAGGAGGTGGCCAGCTTCTGGGTGGACCGGGACGATACCTACCGGGAAGTGGTGGAATTCGTCACCCGACTGCATCCGGAGTGGGCCGGCCGGGTCAAGCACTTCACCAGCGATCTGCCCATCTTCGAGGCCTTCGCCATCGAGAAGGAGATCGACAGCGCGCACCAGGCCAAGGTGTTCCTCAAGCACGGCGGCAGCATCGTCATCAACCAGACCGAGGCGCTGGTGAGCGTGGACGTGAACACCGGCAAGTTCGTGGGCAAGAAGGATCTGGAGGAAACGGTCTTCCTCACCAACGTGGAGGCGGTGCCGGAGGTGGTGCGCCAGCTGCGCCTGCGCAACCTGGGCGGGATCATCGTCATCGATTTCATCGACATGATGGATCCCCAGCACCGGGAGTGCGTCATGAAGCGGCTGCAGGAGGAACTGGAGCGGGACCGCAACCACGCCCGGGCGGTGGAGATCAGCGACTTCGGCCTGGTGGAGATGACCCGCAAGCGCACCGGCCCCAGCCTGGAGCGCACGCTCACGGCCGCCTGCCCCCACTGCGGTGGCTCCGGTCGCCGGCTCAGCTCCGAAACCGTGGTGCTGGGGGTGTACCGGGAGATGGCCCGTCTGGGCGAGCGGCTGCGAGGCGCCCAGGTGCGGCTCACCCTGCATCCGGAACTGCGCGGCGCGCTGCAGCCGGAGACCCGCGAGGGGGTCAACCAGCTGGGCCGGGCCCTGGGCGCCCAGGTGCTGTGGGTGGACCGGGCCGACGGGCCGGTCCATGAGATCGGCATTGACGTGATTCCTTCATGATTTTTGCTTACTGAGCTGGCCCCTTCCCGGGGCGATGCCCTATACAATGGGTCCAGGAGTCTGCATGACCGAAACCCGGCGCGGTGACCTGAAGGACGATGTCTTTCTGCGCATGGCGGAAACCCTCAGCCGCCTGGGCACTTGCTGCCGGCTGAAGGTGGGCTGCATCCTGCTGCGGCCGGACGGGGGGATCGCCTCCGGCGGCTACAACGGCGCCCTGCCGGGCATGCCCCACTGCACCCCGGAGACCTGCGGCGCCGGCCAGCGCTGCCTGCACACCAGCCACGCCGAAGAGAACGCCCTGGGCTTCTGCGACGGGCCGGTGGCCACCGCCTACGTGACCGATGAGCCCTGCCTCACCTGCACCCGTTCCCTGGTGCGGCGCGGGGTGCGGCGGGTGGTGTTCCTGCGCCCCTACACCAGCATGGGCGAGCAGGAGCGGCTGGAGCGGGCGGCCATCTTGGCCCATTTCGGTGTGCAGTGGGTCCATTTCCCGCTGCACCTGGAATGAAGCGTCCGTTCGCGACGTCGGTTGTTGGACGTACGATTCTTGCTCGCACCTGGACGGGAGTTCGTAAATGAAGAACAAGGCGAATGGTTTCACCCTGATCGAACTGCTGCTAGTGCTGGCCATCATCGGGATCATCTCGGGCATCGCCATCCCCAGCTTCATGGGCCAGCGCAAGCGGGCCCGGCGCATCGGCGACGCCCAGTCCAACGCCCAGATCCTGCGCATGGCGCTGGAGACCTACAAGGCGGACAACGGCGTGTACGGGAAGGGCCCGTACAACTGGACGGCCGCTGGTGGACCCGACACCGCCGCCCAGGGCCTGCTGCCCGGCACGACCCTGTCGGGCACCCAGATGAACTATGCCCTCGCGGTGAGCGCCGGCGGGCTCACCTACAACCTGGTGGTGCGCGATCCGATGACGAACAACGCCAGCGTGTTCACCATCAACCAGATGGGCAGCGGCCAGGTCCTGAACAACTACTGATCCCTCCAGGAGTCCCGCCCATGAACCTTCCGGGCAAATTGGTGGCCAGCCTCATGGGCACCTGTCTGGTATACGCGGTGGGGGTCGAAGTGGCCCAGACCGCGCCGCGGGCGGCGCTCCCGGCCGGCGCGGCCCGGGTCTCCTTCGCGGATCTGGGCCGGGCCCTGCCGGTCGACCCCGAGCGGGCGCGCCCCGGCGACTACCTGCGGGCCGTGCCACGGGCGGTCCTGGGCCGGGACCAGCAGCGGGTGCTGCTGCAGGGCTTCATGATCCCCACCCGGGTGGAGGACAAGGGAGTGCGGGAGTTCCTGCTGGTGCGCAACCAGGCCAGCTGCTGCTTCGGGTTTCCGCTCCAGGTCACCGATATGGTGGTGGTGCGCATGACCGCCCGGCCCACCGCCTCGCTCATGGACCATACCCTGGTGGTGGTGGGCCGGCTGCACGTGCAGGAGCACTGGAGTGGCGCCTGCCTGGGTTCCCTTTACCAGTTGGACGGGGAAAGCGTGACCACCGAGTCGCCGGCCCTGCCCCTGGCGGCTCCGGCCCGGGGGCTGGAGTAGCGGCTGATATCCACCCGTGGGGGGCCGCCCGCTCGCGCTGCTCGTTCTGAAGCCACGCATGCGAAGGTACGCCCGGGCGGAGCCGGGACATCTAGCGGATGGCGGAGGTGTCGGCCTGGAGCTGCTTTTCCACGTCGGCCTTTGCCTTCTGGAAGGTGGCCTCGCCCACCTGCTTTTCCGAGACCAGCTGATACCCGTCGTAGGTGGCCTCCATGGCGCCCCCGCCTTGCAGCGGCTTGATGTAGGTGCTCCTGGCGCCCTCGCCGTAGCCGATGCTGGCGTCCTTGGCGCGCTCGGTGGCGTTCTTGGTGTATACAGTCCACCACACCCCGCCGGGAGCCAGGTAGGTGTTCACCGCCAGGTCCTTGGCCGGTTCGGCCCGGTAGGCGTGCGGTTCCGCCCCGAAGGCGTCGGTGGCCAGGGTGTGGTAGCGGAACGGCGCCTTGGGGGTGCAGGACTCGAAGAAGGCGGCGTCGAAGGGGCCGCGCCGGTTGAGGATCCGGGCCACGCCGCCGCGCAGGCCCAGCAGGCTGACCGTGGCCGTGCGTGGCATGGGGTCCGTGGCCTCGGAAAAGCCTGGGCCGGCCATGAGCAGGGTCACCTTGCACTCCCAGGGGTCGAGGTTGAAGCCGTGCACGCCCTGGAGCTGGAAGCCGTTGGCCACGTTATGGAAGCGCTCGCCGTGGTCCGAGAACAGCACGCGCACCGCACCCTGGTATTGGGAATCCTTGGCCAGGCCGTTCCAGATGGGGCGCCAGGCGTCGAGGATGCCCTCCTGGCGGATCTGATAGCCCCGGAATGGGTTGGTCCGCGGATCCTGGTTCAGCACATCGCGCCGGGTCACCTGGGAGATGTCGGACAGGGGCTGGTAGGCCTTGGGGCTGAGGCTCCACCAGCGGCCGGTCCGGGCCAGCTCCTGGCGGTTCAGGAAGATGGGCTGGTGGGCCAGGCAGGTGTGGAACATCACCCAGCCGCTGCCCCGGCCCAGGCGCAGCGCTTCGCGCAGGCCGGCGTCCAGGGGCGCCCAGGGGTTGGTGGTGGGGAACGGCTTGAGCAGGTTCTCCCACACGGCGTAGAGCGGGAAGCTCACCGCCAGATTGGAATTCACGAAGTTCTCCCAGCCGGTGGCCGGCATGAGCACATCATCCAGATCCATGTGCCGTCCGGCCAGGCCGATGGTGCCGCCGTCGTCGATGTAGAACCGGGGCGCCCAGCCCTGGACCGTGGCCTTGCGCAGCAGCACCAGGTTGTGCGGGCGCTGGAATTCCTCCAGGGATGGGGCCGCGTGGCCGATGGTGTAGTCCATGGCGTCACCCCCCCACAGCACATGCCACAGCAGGCGGGTGGCCGGGATGACCGTGTAGCCGTTGGCGTAGCGGATCCCCTGGTAGCCGTCCGAATGGGGCAGGAAGGTGTCCTGGCGCAGCCCGTCGATGCCCAGCATGAGCACCCGGCAGGGCTGGCTGCCGCCGCGGGCCTCGGGCTTGGGGCGGGGCAGGTTCTGGGGCACCAGGGCCAGGCTGGTCCATAGCACCACCCAAAGGACCAGCAGTCCGCCCCGGCGGCCCGGCTTGGCCTGGGCATGGCTGCGGAGCCAGTGGCAAGGATAGCTCAGGGCCAGCACCCCCAGCAGCGGGAACAGCACGAAGAAGGGCAGCATCCGCAGCCCGGGCAGCACCCAGAAGGCGGTGGGCACCTGCCACCAGAGCACCAGGTGGGCCCACAGCAGGGCGGACAGCCCGAGGCCCAGGGCCTCGCCGCCCCGCCAGTCGCGCAGCAGGGCTGGCCGGACCAGGGTGGCGGGCAGGATGCTGGTGATCCAGGCCAGAACCCCGGCCCCGAAGTACAGCGGCAGCAGCATGGTCAGCCCGAACTGCACGCCGAACCGGCGGATCGGCCTCAGGGTGAAGGCGTCGGCGATGAAGCCGGAGATGCCGCCCGTATCGGTCTTGAAGTGCAGGTAGGTCAGGGCGGCCAGCCCCAGCAGGAACAGCGGCCCCACCAGCAGGAAACCGAGCAGACGGGTGGGGCTGACGGTGTGCCGGGATGTCATCTTTCAGGTCTCCGTGCGCAAAAACAAGGGAGGGGTCGCACCCCTCCCTTGTGGTCCTGCTCTCAGGATAGCGTCCCTACTCGACGGCGGCGGCCTTCTTATAGGTGGTGGAGTTATTGATGGCACCATGCATAAGAACGGCGCCGCCGATGAATCCAGGTAAGGCCGACGTGGGATATGCGCCCGAAAGTTGGACTTGGCCAACCGACCCCACCCCCATACCCGCGATGAACCCACTAGCGGTGGGGTAGATGTTCTTGGCTACGCTCATAGCGCCATAAGCAGCGCTCTCGCCATTCCAGGGGTTCTTGTCCTTGGTGTGTCCCTTTTGGATGTAGCTGGCCACCGCGCTCATGGCAGCAGAAGCCGCAGTACCGCCTTCCCGAGCCTTGTCCCACTGGGAAATGCCGTCGGCGATGATGCCGTCCAGATTGCCAATGGCCGCCTTGTCACGGGCCCGGGCGCGTTGGCCGAGCAGCGCAGGGATGGCGATAGCGCTGATGATGCCGATGATGGCCAGCACCAGCAGCAGTTCGATAAGGGTGAAGCCTGATTGCTTCTTCATACGTTCTCCTTGTATGGGACCGGCCCCAAAGCAAGCAATTGAAGTACCATGACCTGGCGGGACGGAATAGATGACTCTCACCATAGCCTTTTGGGAGGGATTCTGGGAAGGGGAATCAATTAAAAGGATGGATTCCTCCCGATGACCCGATGGTGGTGCCGTATTGCGTCAGTTGGCCTGACGCAGCACGGCAGCCTGCCCTGTGCCTGCCGGCCATGGTCAATTGTCCAGATATCGACTAGGATCCAAGTTTATGTGGCAATTACAGAAGAGGCTCGGTGGCTATCTGAAGAATCCGGAGCAGCGGGCCCGGGCCTTCCCTTTGGTCGCAGCCTTCTGTCTGCTGGCGGGGGCGGCGGGGGCATGGCTGCTCCTTCTGACGATGGGGCACGCGGTCGCGTGGGACGAGGTCGAGTTCTTCCGGGCCACGGACTGGGTGAGGCAGGGGCTGGTGCCCTACCGGGATTTCTGGGAACACCATTTCCCGCTGCAGTGGCTGCTCATGGCGCTGCCCAGCCGCTGGGCCAGGGGGGGCGGGACCGGGGCCATCATCTTCATGCGCTGGGCCCAGGTGCCCTTCTGGCTCCTGACCGGCAGGGCGCTCTACCTCTGGATGAAGCCTGCCGCCACAGCGGCCTGGGTGCGGGTGCTGGTCCTGGGCCTGCTGTTTTCCTGCGCCTTCTTCTCCATCACGGCCATCGAATACCGCCAGGAAACCCTCAGCTCCTGCTTCTTCCTCTGCGCCCTGCTGATCCTGGACCGGTCCGCGGCCGAGGCGCGGACGCGCCTCGCCGGCGGCTGTTTGCTGGGTTTGTCGGTCCTGGCCAACATGCGCATGGGGCCTCTGGCCGTCCTGGCCGGGGCCCTTTACCTGGCGACCGGGGCCAACGGCAAGGGCTGGGGCTGGAATCCCCGCGCCCTGTGGACCCTGGCGGGCGGCGCGGCCACGGGGCTCCTGGCCGTGGCCGGGATGCTGGTCACGGGATCCCTGGGCGCGTTCTGGCGGGATTGCGTGTCCGAGAACCGAATGGCCAACCTCATGGGGGTGTACAGCAAGGACCTTCTGCATGTGCTTGCCCTGCCCCTGGCCTGGCCCGATCTGCCGGCGCTGCTGTTCGGAGCCCTGGCCCTGCGGGGGCTTTGGCTGGCCCTGGCTCAGCTCAAGGCAGGAGGGCCGGCCCAGCGGACAGCCATTCTCGTCCTGTTCCAGTTCGTTCAACTGGTCCGCATGCCGTCGACATATCTTTATTATTTTCAAATGGTGATGTTGTCTGCATGCCCATTGGTGGCGCTGGCCTTGACCGATTGGGATGCCCACCGGCCAGGTCCGAGCCAAGTCGGCTGGCGCTGTGGGGCGGCCGGGGGGATTCTCCTGCTGGCCCTGCTGGATGCGTTCGTCTGCTATGACCTTCCGGGCAATCAGGCCACCCTGAAATATCAGAATTACATCATGAACCAGATCAACGAAAGGACTCAGGCTGGGGATAAGGTTTGGGACACCTGTGGATACGCCTTCCGTCGCCAGGCCTCTTTCTCTCGATGGTTCATTCCTGCTCATATCCGCCTGGCGATCCGCAAAGGACTCCTGGCCGCCTACACCCCGGCCCAGATGCGGGCCGATCCCCCGGCTGCGGTCCTCGTGACCGGACGCACTTATAGCTACTTGGTCGAGCACCCTGATCTGCGCTGGTACCTGGTCACCCACTATCTGCCGGTGGACCTCAATCTCTGGATGCCAGGCCTGACCACGGTCGTGGGAGCCGGCCAGGGCCCCCTGACCTGGACCGTGCCTGCCTCCGGACGCTACCGGATCTACGCTTCGGAAGCCCTGCTCCGGCATCCCTGGTTCAGGGACCCCGTGGCTTGCGCCTTCGCCACTGGCCCCGGCGCCAGGGCGCTGGAAGTGCCGCTGGACCGGATTCCCGATCAAGTGGATGCCACCATTCTATGGCATCGTAATGGCATACCTGTCGTGCCCGCCGGCGAAACCCTGCTGCTGAACCGGGGGGATCTCCTGGTCGCCTCCTCCGCTGCTTCCACGCCCAGGGGCGTGTTCCTGGTCCCGGCGGGCACCCAACTGCTGTTCCACGTGCCTATGGCCAATGCCCCGGCCTTCGATCCCGACCTGTTTCCTCCGGGCATGGCCTGGATCCAGGATCTTTTCTAGACGACCCACCTTGCAGCCTTCTCCGGGAGCGTGCCGTGAGCGACCTGACCTACATTGAGACTTACCTGAAGGAAACCGCCGAGATCGGCAGGACCCTGGACCGGGCCGGCGTGGCCTCGGCCATCGGCCTGCTGAGGGACCTGCGCCGGGAGGGAGGGCGCCTGTTCATCCTCGGGGTGGGGGGGAGCGCCGGCAACGCCTCCCATGCGGTGAACGATTTCCGGAAGATCGCCGGGATCGAATGCTATGCGCCCACCGACAATGTCAGCGAACTGACGGCCTGGACCAACGACGTGGGCTGGGAGGTGGTGTTCCAGCGCTGGCTCCAGACGTCCCACGTGGGCCCCAGGGATGC
>Ga0302276_10000902_pt1 | contig 26797 bp, 22 predicted proteins | sample III_Bog_N2_3_FD_198768 | JGI IMG/M metagenome (GOLD analysis project Ga0302276, IMG submission 198768) | Peat permafrost microbial communities from Stordalen Mire near Abisko, Sweden - III_Bog_N2_3 | ecosystem: Environmental > Terrestrial > Soil > Wetlands > Peat | place: Sweden: Abisko...
CCGCGCGTCGTATTGCTCCAGCAATGGAGCGCCGATGGTGGCTGCGCTTTTCGGAACGTCGTCGAAGGTGAAACTGACCATCGGGCCGGTGCCCGACAGCTGCAACGGCGCGATGCCGAGATGCCAGGCCAGGCGGTTGCTGACGCGCGCTTTCAATGCAGACCAGCCCGGATGCATGATGATGCCTTCGCTAGATCAGACGGGTGCGCCACACGGGGTGCTGTCCCCGCCGGCGAGCGATTGACGATGCAATGAAGCATTCGCAATGCGTCTGTTGCAAGCGACTTGCATCATTAAGCATAACGCGGAACCCGTTGCCGCGCGCCCGTCAGGGCACGCTTTGCGATGCGGTCAACGGCCGCGCCGCCTGGCGACCGCCGGCCAGAAATCCGAGCCAATTGCTGAAAATCGTCGTTGCCGCGGCGCCGACGGCGATATCCTGGCGAAGGCTGCGGTCCGGCAATTCGGCGCTCAGCGCCGGCCTGCGTTCGACGCTCGCCCGCCGTCGAAACACCGTCAGCTTGTTCTCGGTCTCGGTATCGAAATAGCCGGCGGGCACGGCCGGATAATCGTCGCGCTGGCCTGCGAGAAAGCGGGAGATGTCGCGCAGATATTCCCGCTCCAGCGACAACGCATCATATTCGGGATGGCCCTGAAAAAACACGAAATGGCTGCGCTGTTCCTTGGCGAAGATATCGACGCCGGCTTCGCGTGATTGCGTCAGCAGTTGATAGCCCCGGGCGGCCAGATCGTCGGCGCGCAGCTCGTTGAGGCGCGAATGCGAGATTTTCAGCGGCGACGGCAATCCCCGCGTCAGCCAGCTGTCGGTCACCCTGTCGCAGTCGTAGATTCCGGAGCATTTGGTGTCGAGCCGCCGCCGCTCGATGCCGTCGAGATGCAGAACCGCGGCGTGGGCGGCAAGGCACGACCAGATCGTAGACCGCGTGTTGGTCTGCGCCCAGTCGATCAAGTTGGTGAGGTCTTGCCAGAACCGCTCCTCGGGGAGGCTGGCGGCGTTTGGTTCGGCGCCGGTGACGATCAGTCCGTCGAACTGCAGCCGGCCGAGATCGGCGATGTCGGTGTATTGCCGGTCGACCCGCCATTTGGCCGTTTGCGAACGATGTACCGACGGCAGCGAGAAGCAGTGGAGATCGATGCGGATATCTCCGGCGGCATGTCTGAGCAGGCGCATGAACTGGCGCTCGGTCGCCTGCAGCGCCGCATCCGGCATGTTGTTGACGAGCCCGATCGTGAGGTCCACATCGGCATGCTGCGGACGACCGAATTTGTCCTGTTCCCGCAGCTGCGCCGGCGCGAGGCCGGGACTGACGATCAGCCGACGTTTTTCCAACAGGAAGGTCATGCCGGGCCCCGGCCGATTATTCCGCGGCCTCGAGCCGCTGATGCCGTGCGCAGGCCTGCGCCAGCGCCTGGTCGATATCCTCGATGATGTCGGCGGAATGCTCGATGCCGATCGAAAGCCGGATGGTCTCGGGCAGAACGCCCGCCATCCGCTGCTGTTCGGGCGACATCTGGCGGTGGGTCGTCGAAGCCGGATGGCAGGCGAGCGATTTCGCGTCGCCGATATTGACGAGCCGGGTGATCAGCTTCAACGCGTCGTAGAAGGCCTTGCCGGCCTCCATCCCGCCCTTGATGCCGAAGGTGAACAGCGAGGACGCGTTGCCATTGAGGTATTTCTGGACCAGCGCGTAATAGGGGCTATCGGGGAAGCCCGAATAATTGACCCAATCAACGCGGGGATCGTTGCGGAGGAAGTCGGCGACCTTGCGGGCGTTCTCGACATGCCGTTCCATTCTCAGTGCCACGGTTTCGATCCCCTGCAGCAGCAGGAATGCGTTGAACGGCGACAGCACCGATCCCATGGTGCGCTGATAGACGCTGCGCGCGCGCTGGATGTAGGCGCTCTTGCCGAATTGCTTGGTGTAGACGAGGCCGTGGTAGGATTCGTCGGGCTCGTTGAAGGTGGGAAAGCGACGGGCGTTCTCGGTCCAGGGGAAATTGCCGCTGTCGACGATCGCGCCGCCGAGCGTGGTGCCGTGGCCGCCGAGGAATTTGGTCAGCGAATGGATCGATATGTCCGCGCCGTAGTCGAGCGGCTTCAGGAGGATCGGCGTGGCGACGGTGTTGTCGACCACCAGCGGCACGCCGTTGCGATGGGCGACCTTGGCCAGCGCCTCGATGTCGCAGACGTTGCCGGCGGGATTGCCGATGGTCTCGGAGAACACCGCCTTGGTATTCTCGTCGATCAGTCTCTCGATGGCGTCGGCCTTGTCGCTGTCGGCAAACCGGGCGGTGATGCCCTGGCGCGGCAGCACATGGCCGAGTAGAGTGTGCGTGGTGCCGTAGAGCTGCGGCACGGAGACGATGTTGCCGCCGGTGTCGGCGAGATTGACCAGCGCGAAATGCAGCGCCGCTTGTCCGCTGGCGACCGCGAGCGCGCCGATGCCGCCTTCGAGTTCGGTGATGCGTTTTTCGAGGACCGCCGTGGTCGGATTCTGGATCCGGCTGTAGCGAAAGCCTTCCGCTTCGAGGTTGAACAGAGCGGCGCCGTGGTCGGCGCTGTCGAAGGCATAGGCCGCGGTCTGGTAGATCGGAACCGCGACGGACTTGGTGGTGGGATCGGGTTCGTAGCCGGCGTGAATTGCAATCGTCTCGTTGCGCATTGTCCACCTCTACGTCTGCGTAACGCTTTTCAACTTGCGTTTTATTCGCAGCGTCTTTGTTAGAGGCGGATGGTCAAGCCTTCAATAATTAGCGCCAACATCGAGGAAATAACCCTAACGGACCCTCTCCAATTCGTTAAAATTTGAATCAATCGCAGAGCGCGCGCCGCACCTGCTCGCCGATCTGGTGCAGCACCAGCCGGGCTTGCGGAAGGATCGCGCCCAGGGCGTGGAAATTGTGGATCATGCCGTCGTGACAGACGTGCTCGACCGCAACCCCGGCCGCCACCAGCTTGCCGGCATAGGCATTGCCCTCGTCGCGCACCGGATCGAATTCGGCGGTATGGATAATGGCCGGGGGAAGTCCTGCGAACCGGGTGGCGCGAAGCGGTGAAATCCGGGGGTCGCCGCGCTCGACGTCGGTCGGCAGGTAGAGGGCGAGGTCCGCTTCCAGCGTGGCCATCTCGAGCAGATGGTTTTCGGCGAACTCTTCACGCGATGGCGAGGCTTGCTCGAAATCGAGCACGGGACAGATCAGGCATTGCGCCGATATCGCCGGGCCGCCGCCGTGCAACGCCTGCTGGCAAACCACGGCGGCGAGGGTAGCACCCGCGGAATCGCCGCCCACCACGAGCCTTTCCGCATCGATGCCGAGCGATCGCGCATGTTCGGACACCCATCTGGTCGCGGCGATAGCATCCTCGACGGCAGCCGGAAATCTGTGCTCGGGTGCAAGCCGGTAGTCCACGGAGACGAGGCGGCAGCCTGTGGTTTGCGCGAGTACCGCGGCGACCAGATCGTGGGTCTCGATGCTGCCGCCGACCATGCCGCCGCCGTGGAAGAAGACAAAACCTGGCGAATACCCGGCCAGGTCATTTGCGGGCACATACAGCCGGTAACGAAGATCGCCCGCGGGGCCGGGCATTGCGGCGTCGATCGCGGTCACCTCGGTCACGTCGGGGCGTGTGAGCCGCATCAGCTTCGCAAATGCCTGACGTCGTTCATCGAGGGTCGAAGGCGATCGACCTTCCGATGCCGCTGCCGCGATCATGTCGAGAAAACGTTTCGCCGCTGGATCGAGGGGCATATCAGCTGGCATCCTCTTTTGGTCATGAAGGGTGAATTCATCCCTCTCGCCGGCACGGCCGGCAAGTAAATCCTTAGGGAATTCCGACAATAGTGGCGCCATTGTGCGCAGGCCCCCCCGGGGCCGCGGCGGGGATGGCGATCATGGTTCATACGGTAAAGCCAGTCAGTTTTTCGCAGACCTGGACCTTCTTCGAGGGCGCCTGGCACGAGGGCAATGTGCCGATCATGGGGCCGCGCACGCACGCCGCCTGGCTCGGTTCGACCGTGTTCGACGGCGCGCGCGCATTCGAGGGCGTGGCGCCCGATCTCGACCGGCACTGCGCCCGCGTCAACCAGTCCGCGATCAATTTCAAGCTCAAGCCGGTGGTCGATACCGAGAGCTGGCTGGGCCTCGCCCGTGAAGGCATCGCCCGCTTCGACGCCAACGCCGAGCTGTACATCCGTCCCATGTACTGGGCGCAGAACGGCAGCGGTGGCGGCGTGCTGTTCGATCCGGAAACCACCAACTGGTGTCTGAGCATCTATGTCGCGCCGATGCCGGCCGCGACCGGCAGCGCCATCACGCTGTCGCCGTTTCGCCGGCCGACCATGGAGACCGCGCCGGTCGATTGCAAGGCGGCCTGCCTCTATCCGAACAATTCGCGCGCGCTGATCGAAGCCCAGTCGCGCGGCTTCAACAACGCACTGATGCTCGACATGCTCGGCAACGTCGCCGAATTCGGCAATTCGAACGTGTTCATGGCCAAAGACGGCGTGGTCTATACTCCGGCGCCGAACGGAACCTTCCTCAACGGCATCACCCGGCAGCGGGTAATCGAGCTGCTGCGCGGCGACGGCGTCGCCGTGGTGGAGAAGACCCTGCGCTACGAGGACTTTCTCACAGCCGATGAGATCTTCTCCAGCGGCAACTTTGCCAAAGTGGCGCCCGTGATCCGGATCGATGACCGCTCGCTGCAGCCAGGGCCGTTCTACAGCCGGGCGCGCAAGCTGTACTGGGAATTCGCACACGCCTGACGACCAGGACACGTATCTAAGGCCCGTACAGTACCAGTTCGGTGTCGGTCAGGTCGGCCAGACGCGGCTGATGCGGGCCCTTGAAATATTTGCGGCCGCGCGCCTTCGAAAAAATGCCGGTGAGGCCGGCCACCGGTCCGTTGGCGTCGAGAACGACCGAGATCTTGCCGCGCCGGAGCAGGGTTCGGCCGATCGAGCCGGCGCAGGCGGCGAATTGGGCGATGTCGCGGCAATAGATCAGCTGCATCGCCGGCGGCGCGATCCAGCCGCGGCGGATGCGCATCGGCAGCAGGATGAACGGGATCGGCGCGGCGCCCGGCGCGCGGCAGACCAGGCTGAGGCAGCCGTAGCGGGCATGCCGGGCCAGCAGTTCGACCTCGGGATCGGACAGGCCCTCGATCGCCCGGGTATCCGGCGCGACGGCCTCCACCGTCATGCCCGGCGCGGGGCGCGACGCTGCGGGAATCGAGAAGAACAGCCCGCTGCAATAGGAAGAAAACCCCTGCGCCTCGATGATCGGCCAGGTCCAGGTCGCGGGGCTGATATTGAGGTAGGTCACTTCCTTGTGGCGCTGCGCGATCTTGGTCAGCATCGGCGCGTAGTTGCGAAACGCCGGATCGACGTACCAGCTCGACAGGTTGCACTGGACCGCCGGCGCGCCGCTGTCGGATCTGGCGGTATAGAGCAGCAGTAGGACTCCGACCGCGCGGCCGCCGTGGTCGAGCATGTAGCCGAAGCGGGGATAGCCGTCCGGAACGTCGCGCGATGCCTGCCGGAGCAGTCCCTGCATCCAGTATTCGCGCGACCGGCCGTGGAATCCGCGCGTCAAAAGCTCCGCCACCGAATCGAGATCGGCGGCGGAAATTTCGCGACATCGGAGTTTTTGCGTGGTCACCGCCGTTTACCGATCAGGTCCGTGGGTTAAAGGCCGAGCGTCTCCCGCACCACAGCCAGCCATTTGGCCACATCGGTGCCGTGGGTGTGGAACATGGCGACCGCCAGCCGGTCCATTCCGAACGCCACGCAGCCGGTATGCGCCGGCTCGCCATTGGCGTCCTTGATGTCCCAGGTGGTGCCGAAATGGTCGCGGTGATAGTTGAAGCTCATGCAGGCGGTCGGCTGTTCCTCGGAGCGCAGCGGAATCAGCAGCTCGAATTTCAGCGATTGCTGCTTCTGGCTGACCGCCTTCATCTGGCCGACCCGGCCGAAGAAGGGATCGCTAGCATAGTCGACCTTGAAGGTGAGGCCGAGATCGCGCGCGATCGCCTGCGCCCGCACCATCCAGCGCTCGCGGAAATCGGACACGTCGTCGGGGCTGCCGATGCAGACATATTCGCGCATCCGGAACGACTGCAGCCGGTCGAGATGGCGTGACGGCTCGCGGCGGAAGCAGTCGGCGGCGACGTCGAAACGCAGCCCGCCCTGCGGCAGCGGGCCGCGCGCGGCCGCGATCGGATAGACGGGATAGCAGGCCGCCGGCGACAGCACGAGATCGGCGGGCGACAGCGAAGTGGTCCAGTCGCCGCCGGCCTCGAAGCGGCTGACCGCCGAATTGATCTCGCGTTCGGTGCCGTGCAGGCCGCAAACGCAGCCGAGCAGATTGGGGAAGCTTTTCAGGTAACCCGATTTCTCGAGCTGGCTGCGGCTCATGACCGGCGGGAACCGCATCACCTCGGTATCGGGTTCGCGGTGCCGCGTGATCAGCGCGGTGAGACGCTCGACCATGCCCTCGTAGAGCGCGGTGCGGGCATAGACGCCGTCGGCGCCCATCGGGTGGAACAGGGCTGCGGCGAGGTGGTCCAGCGGATCGGCCGGCTGGGCTTCGACTTCAGGCGATGCGGTGCGGATGGCGATGTTCATGGTCGGCCCTTTCGTGGGTCTGTCGAAATTCGGCTTCGCCTCAGTCGCGCAGGCTGGCGGGTACGGCGCTCATCAGGCTGGCGGTCGCGATATTGGAGAGGATGCGGTCGTTGTTGATCATGATCGGCGCCGACAGCACGTCGCGCAGATGGCGGCCGACGCTGAAGTCGCCGTCGTTGCGGTATCCGGACAGCCCGCAGGCGCGCATCGCGCTCATCACGGTCTCTACCGCCAGTTCGGATGCTTCCACCTTCAGCAGGTTGATCGAGGACTGGAAGTCGAGCGAGGCCAGCGCGCGCTCGTCGAACTCGTGCGCGATATAATGATCGAGGTTCGCCGTGATGATGGCGCGCAGTTTTGCCAGCGTCATCTTCGCCGCGGTGAAGTGCGCCGCACCGGGCGGCATCTGGCCACCCGCGCCGCGGGCGGCCTTGCGGATGAAGGCCTGCGCGCGGTCGACCGCCGCCGCGGCGATCCCGGCCCAGGCCGAAGACCAGCACAGATGGGCGACGGGCGTCATGGTCTGGGCGTGGATCTTGTCATAGGCCTCGGGGAAGATCTGGTCGGAGCTGCCCTTGAACTTCAGCTCGAAGCCGGCGCTGCAGGTTCCGCGCATGCCGAGCGTCTCCCAGGCGAGGCTCGGCTCCAGCGTGTAATCGTCTTTGGTGATGGCCAGCAACACCTGGTCGGAGCCGGCGGCGTCGTTGGCGCGGCGGGCGATGGTGACGATGCCGTCGGCCTGCGCGCCGTAGGAAATCACGGTGGCGTTGCGCACCAGCGAGATCTCGGCGTCCGTGCGCTCGACCGCGGCGAAACTGAAGCGGATGTTGCCGCCGTTCTGGCCTTCGGTCGTCGACGACGCCAGCAGCATCTGCTCGGCCGCCACGCGGCGCATCAGCGTTTCGTGCCAGGCCGAGCCGGCGCCATGCCGGACCAGGCAGGCGACCTTGGTCTGATGCATCGCGAAGATCATCGCGGTGGAGGAGCAGGCGCGGCCGAGTGTGTAGCACATCTCGGTGACCTCCGAGATCGATGCGCCGTCGCCGCCGAACCGATGCGGGATCTGGACGCCCAGCAGCCGCTGCTGTCGCATGGCGTCGAGCGCTGCCTTCGGAAAGCGCGCGTTGCGGTCGACCTCCTCGGCCTCCGCGGCCGCGGCCTTCGCCACCGTTGCAGTGCGCTCCGGGAAGGAGCTGTGATCGATAATGAATGAATCGCCGGTCTGGTCCACGGCGGCGTCGCGGAGCCTGGTTTCATGCACGTTCATGGCCGTTGCCTCGAAGTTTGCCGGTGCGAAGCGTCAGCGCTTTGCGCCATGCCGCATCGAACGCTCGAACAGTTCCCGTTCGGGTTGAGAGGCTAAGGATTTAATTCAAATGCGTCGACGAAATTCAGGGTAAACGCTTTTCGTTTCGGTGGTGAAAGTTAACCTCCGGTTTTTTCGATCCCCGGTTTTTTAGCCATCGCCGTTAGCGTTAAGAATCGAATGACGATACGCGTCAAACGCGATTCACTGTTTTTCAAGGGGTCGTGGAGCTATAAGTCCGCATGGTAACGGCCGATTCCGCGTCGGCGCGACAGTGTGGAAATTGCAGATGCATGCCTTTGGCGCAGACGTTCAGGATCGGATCCTTGCCCTCGTCGGGGCGATCCTCAGGCAGAACGCGATCGCATCCGATGTCACTCCCGATTCCTTGCTGGTGGATATCGGGCTGACCTCGATGGACATGGTCAACCTGATGCTGTCGGTCGAGGCCGAATTCGACTTCACGATTCCGCAAGTAGAGATCACGCCGGAGAATTTCCAGTCGGTCGGATCGCTGCAACGGATGATCGTCCAGCAGCTGCAGCCGCAAGTCGCGGCCTGAGAGGCGGCTGCTGCGAATTGACGATTTGTCTTCTTCAGGTCGTCCCGGCGAACGCCGGGACCCATACGCCATGCCGTTCATTGTGAACGATGCTGTTCGACGATTTCTGCGCACCCGCTGACGCCTGTGGTTATAGGTCGCGGCTAAGGCCGGGACGACGGCGTGGGACTATCGCAAACACACCTTCGCGATCCCGCGACGGGTTTCGCCCGGGTTTTGTCAGTCGTTCGCCCCAAAGAGGGCGCAGGGAAGACCGGGTGCGCGCTGCACCCGCGGTCTCGTGTGCAACTTTGCACAAAAGAAAACGCACACGAGCATACAGGTTCAGCGGAGGCAATCCGGCCTTTCCTGCGCAATGGTTTACGGCTTATAGCGCGCTCTCCCCAGTGACCGGGCTTTCTTGCCACTGTCGCCAACGGAATCGCTTCCGCCGACTTGATGTCAGCGTCGGGGCATCAGGACCACACGCCTTCGCCGTCCGCTTCACGCGCCGTTCGTCAAAGGCGCATCCGCGTCCACCGCATCCCGGCCCGCGTTCGTGACGATCGCGAAACGCCCCTCTCATCGGGCGGGACGGGATGAGTTCTACACCTGAGTCGGGGTTTCGGAAAATCAGAATATTTTTTCAAATGGGGCTGGACAACCCAAATCACGTTGATCCCTCACGAGCTTTTCGTTTCGGCGTGACTCCGGATTTGGGCTTCGTTTGCCGCGGGAATGACGAGGTCCGGATGGTTTCGCCGCCCGGCCCGCCCGGCCTTCTTGTTCCCCCCGTGCCCGGCCACTAGGATGGCGGGTGAAACTGCGCTCGCGAAATGCAATTGTCGCACTTCGTTGCCATACGGTCTGGCTTGCGAAGGGTGAGGTGGAGAAGGCATGAAGGCTGTCCTCGGTATTATCGGCGGATCCGGCATTTACGACCTGCCGGGGCTGGAGAACGTGCGCGAGGAGGCGATTGCGAGCCCGTGGGGCGAGCCCTCGGCGCCGGTCCGGCATGGCAGCATCGCCGGCCTGCCGATCGTGTTCCTGCCGCGCCACGACAAGGGCCACCGGCTGTCACCCTCCGACATCAACTACCGCGCCAATATCGACGTGCTGAAGCGCGCCGGGGTCACCGACCTGATCTCGCTGTCGGCCTGCGGCTCGTTCCGGGAGGAATTGCCGCCGGGCACCTTCGTGCTGGTCGACCAGTTCGTCGACCGCACCCACAAGCGCGAGAGCTCGTTCTTCGGCAAGGGCTGCGTCGCGCATGTATCGATGGCGCATCCGGTGTCGCCGCGGCTGCGCATCCATCTGGCCGCCGCCGCCGAGGCCGAGGGCATCGCGATCGCGCGCGGCGGCACTTATCTGTGCATGGAAGGACCGCAATTTTCCAGCTACGCCGAGAGCATGACCTACAAGACGGCGGGCTATTCGGTGATCGGGATGACCAACATGCCCGAAGCAAAACTCGCCCGCGAGGCGGAGATCTGCTACGCCACGGTCGCCATGGTGACCGATTTCGATTGCTGGCATCCCGACCACGACGCCGTCACGGTGCAGGACATCATCCGGGTGCTGACGACCAATGCCGACAAGGCCAGGGGTCTGGTGGCGCGGCTGGCGAAGGATTTTTCGAGGGAGCACGAGCCCTGTCCGGTCGGTTCGGACCGCGCGCTCGACACCGCGATCATCACCGCGCCGGAAGCGCGCGATCCGGAACTGTTGAAGAAGCTCGACGCGGTGGCGGCGCGGATCTTGCGGGGGTAGCAAAAGGATTGCTCCCTCCCCCCTTGCGGGGGAGGGTTGGGGAGGGGGTAGCCGCATCGGGACTGTCCGTGTCGACCCCCACCCCCGACCCTAAGAGCGAGCTTCGCTCGTCTCGACCCCGCAAGGGGGAGGGGAGAAGAAAGGAACATCGCTTCATCATGAAGGTAGACGGCAGGCACACCCGCAGCATCTGGCTCGAGCCCGACGGCCATACCGTCGGCGCGATCGACCAGCGGCGGCTGCCGCACCATTTCGTCGTTGCGCGGTTTTCGAGCTGCGAGGCGGCGGGGGAGGCGATCCGCTCGATGCTTGTGCGCGGCGCGCCGCTGATCGGCGCAACCGCGGCCTATGGCATGGCGCTGGCGATGCGCGAAGATGCCTCCGATGCCGCGATCGATCGCGCCTATGCGGCGCTGATCGCCACGCGGCCGACCGCGATCAACCTGAAATGGGCGCTGCAGGAGATGGCGTCGCTGCTTCGGCCGTTGTCGGCGGCGGATCGCGCGGCCGCGGCCTATTCCCGCGCCGCCGAGATCGCTGAGGAAGACATCGCCATCAACCGGGCTATCGGCGAGCACGGCGTGGCGCTGATCAAGGCGATCGCGGCGACCAAGAAACATGGCGAGCGGGTCAACGTGCTGACCCATTGCAATGCCGGCTGGCTTGCCACCGTGGATTGGGGCACTGCGACGGCCCCGATCTATCTCGCGCATGAGCGCGGCCATGCCGTCCATGTCTGGGTCGACGAGACCCGGCCTCGCAATCAGGGCGCCTCGCTGACTGCGTGGGAACTCGGCCATCACGGCGTGCCGCACACCGTAATCCCCGACAATACCGGCGGCCATCTGATGCAGCACAAGCAGGTCGATCTCGTGATCGTCGGCACCGACCGGGTCACCGCCAATGGCGACGTCTGCAACAAGATCGGCACCTATCTGAAGGCGCTCGCCGCGCGCGACAATGGCGTGCCGTTCTATGTGGCGCTGCCGTCGCCGACCATCGATTTCAGCGTCGACGATGGGATCAGGGAAATTCCGATCGAGCAGCGCGGCGCCGAGGAAGTCACGCACATGACCGGACTGGCCGCCGACGGGCGGATCGAGACGGTGCGGATCGTGCCGGAGGGTTCGCCGGTCGCCAATTACGGTTTCGACGTCACGCCGGCGCGGCTGGTGACGGGGTTGATCACCGAGCGCGGCGTGCTCGGCGCCAATCGCGCGGCGCTTGCCGCCGCGTTTCCCGAGCGGATCGCGGCCGCGGCCGAATAAAGAGGAAGAATGTTGATGCAGAGCGCCTGGATCGATCGCGACGCCGATGCGGCGGTGGCCCGCTACGAAAAGCTCGGCCGCGACGTGGCCTTGCGGGTCTATACTACGCGGCTATTGGGCGGGGATCCGCGCCTGGTGCTGCACGGCGGCGGCAACACGTCGGTGAAGACGCAGATCCCGGATCTCAATGGCGACACAGTCGAAGTGCTCTGCGTCAAGGGCTCCGGCTGGGACATGGGCACGATCGAGCCCGCCGGCCTGCCGGCGGTGCGGCTGGCGCCGCTGGTAAAACTGCGCGCGCGCGAAAAACTGTCCGACGAGGAGATGGTGCGGCTGCAGCGCGCCAATTTGATCGATCCGTCGTCGCCCAACCCTTCCGTGGAGGCGCTGCTGCACGCCTTCATCCCGCACAAATTCATCGATCATACCCATTCCACCGCGGTGCTTTCGCTCACCGACCAGACGGACGGCGAGGCGCTGTGCCGCGAGGTGTACGGTCCTCGCGTCGGCTATGTGCCCTATCTGATGCCGGGTTTCGGGCTGGCGAAGGCCGCGGCGCAAATGTTCGACGCCGATCCGGCGGTCGAGGGCCTGGTGCTGGTCAAGCACGGCATTTTCTCCTTTGGCGCCGATGCGCGGCAGGCCTATGAGCGCATGGTCGCGCTGGTGACCCTGGCCGAACAGCGGTTGGCGAAAAATCGCAAAGCGACCTTTGTCAGCGCAAGGCTGCCGGCCCGCGCGGCGACAATTGCCGAGGTCGCGCCGATCGTCCGCGGCGCCTGCGGCCTGCCGGACGGCAGGAGTGACGGCGCCTGGAAGCGTTTTGTTCTCGAGTTTCGCGGCAGCGACGCGGTGATGAATTTCGTCAACGGCGCCGAGGTCGAACGCTACGGTCAGGCCGGGGTGGTGACGCCCGACCACAATATCCGCATCAAGAATTGTCCGCTGGTGGTGGCCGCCCCCGAGGCGGGCGACCTCGCCGGGTTCAAGGCGCAGGTGCGTGGCGCGGTCGCGGCCTTTGGTGAGCGTTACCGGGACTATTTCAGCCGCAACAATGCGCGGGTCGGCGGCATCAAGACCATGCTCGATCCGTCGCCGCGCGTGGTGCTGGTGCCCGGGGTCGGCCTGTTCGGGCTCGGCCGCAGCGCTAAGGACGCGAAGATCGCCGCCGACCTTGCCGAAGCCGCGATCGAAACCATCACCGATGCGGAAGCGGTCGGCCGCTTCGATCCGCTGCCGGAAGCCGATCTGTTCGACGTAGAGTACTGGTCGCTGGAACAGGCCAAACTCGGCGGCGCCAAAGAGCTGCCGCTGGCGGGACAGATCGTCGCCATCACCGGCGCCGCCGGCGCGATCGGTTTTGCCACCGCGAAAGCGTTTGCCGCGGCCGGCGCGGAAGTGGCGCTGCTCGATCTTGATGAGGCGGCAGCCAAGACGAAAGCAAAAGCGATCGGCGGCGCCGCGCTGGGAGTGCGATGCGACGTAACCGATGCGGCATCGGTGCGCGACGCCTTCGCTTGCGTCGCTGCCGCCTTCGGCGGGGTCGACATCGCCGTGTCGAATGCCGGCGCCGCCTGGCAGGGCCGCATCGGCGAGGTCGACGAGGCTGTCTTGCGCGAAAGTTTTGAACTCAATTTCTACGGTCATCAGCGCGTCGCGCAGGCAGCCGTGGGGATCATGCGGGCGCAGGGTACCGGCGGCTGCCTGCTGTTCAACGTGTCAAAACAGGCGGTCAATCCCGGGCCCGATTTCGGGCCCTATGGCCTGCCGAAGGCCGCGACCTTGTTCCTGGTGCGGCAATATGCGGTCGATTACGGCAACGAGGGCATTCGCGCCAACGCCGTCAATGCCGACCGGATCCGCTCGGGTCTTCTGACCGAAGAGATGGTCGCCTCCCGTTCCAAGGCCCGCGGCCTCAGCGAGGACGCCTACATGCGCGGCAATCTGCTGGGCCGCGAAGTGGCGGCCGAGGATGTGGCGCAGGCATTCCTGGCGCAGGCGCTGGCGCTGAAAACCACCGCCGACGTCACCACCGTCGATGGCGGCAACATCGCAGCCGCGCTGCGCTGAGCCGGCTGCCTCAACGGTAGCTCCCCGGCCGCCTTGAGTTCGACGATGGCCCACGGGGCGTCGACAGCCTTGATGGTCGTCACGCCCATCTCGCCCGGGATCGTGAGATGGATGCGAGCCTCGGCTCTCAGGCGCTCTTTGCCCGTGACTCGGCAATACCATCGCTTACGCACGACGTGTTGTCCGCGTGCGTGAAGTTGTGAAAATTGCCGATGGCCGCAGGGCGTCCAAGCAGGTAGCCCTGCATTTCATCGCAGCGCTCGTCCTGAAGGAACTGAAGCTCGGCTTCGGTTTCGACGCCTTCCGCCAGCACCGGCAAGCCAAGTCCGCGTCCGAGGCCGAGTACTGCGCGGACGATGGTCGCTGCCTGATCGTTCGAATTGACCGATCGGATGAAAGAGCCGTCGATCTTGATCTTGTCGAACGGGAATGCGCGCAGGTTTGAGAGCGAGGAATAGCCAGTGCCGAAATCATCCATGGCAATGCGAACGCCGAGCGCCTTGATCTGCCGCAAAGCAGCCAGCGCGCGGTTGAAATCGCGAACCAGCGCGGTCTCGGTAATCTCGATTTCCAGACGGCGGGGTGCCAGACCGGTTTCCAGCAGGATCTGGTGCAATTCTTTGACGAATTCAACATTGTAAAGCTGCACGGCCGAGACATTGACGGCGACGGACAGCGGCCGAGGCCACGTAGCGGCTTCGCCGCATGCTGTCTTCATCACCCAGTCTCCTATCTCCAGTATCGCGCCGGTTTCTTCAGCGATCGGGATGAAGATGGATGGAGGAATCTCGCCACGGGTCGGATGTTTCCAGCGCAGCAGTGCTTCGAAGCCGGAGACGATGCCGCTCTGCAGCTCCTTCTGCGGTTGATACACCAGCCGCAATTCGTTACGCGCAATCGCGAGCCGCAGATCATGTTCCAGCATCCGGCGTTCACGGACCTCGGCGCCCATCCTCGCTTCGAAGAAGCGATAGGTGTTGCGGCCTTCAGTCTTGGCGCTGTAAAGCGCCGTGTCGGCGTGACTGAGAAGCGCTTCACGATCGGTCGCATCGTTGGGGTAGAGTGCGATGCCGATGCTGGTCGAGACGCTATTGGTCTCCGACGTGTCGCCTGTTGCACGCAGCGCTTCAAGGATGAGCTCGGCAAGCCGGCTTGCCGCCGCCGGATTTGCGACGCCAGGCAGCAGAACGGCGAACTCGTCGCCTCCCAGGCGCGCCATCATCTGACGCTCGTCGAGTATGGCGGTCACGCGGGAAGCCACACTCTGAAGCACCTTGTCGCCAGCGGCATGGCCGAACAGGTCGTTGACCTCCTTGAACCGATCGAGATCGAGGCATAGCACGGCAAGGCTTTCGCCCTTTGCCAGGGCGGCGATTTCCTGATCAATCCGGCCGTTGAAGTGGTTGCGATTGGGCAAGGAAGTCAAAGCGTCGTGATGTGCAAGATAGTGGATATGCTGTTCGGCTTCGATGCGGGCCTGTAGATCACGGACGGCGACGACGTGATGCGGTCGACCGGCAAAGACGATCGGTCGCAGAATGAGTTCGACGGGGGTCATCGAGCCGTCAAGGCGACACAGGCTGGTTTCAAGCGGCCGGCTGGAGCCCGCTAGCAGTTTGGTTCGCGCAACCCTGTCGGGAAAACAGCTTTCGAGGCTGGTACCGATCAGATCGGAAGCCGACAGGCCGGCCAGGGCCGCGAAGCTTGTGTTGACGGAGACGATCGTCTCGCCGTCGCAAACGAGCAGCCCCTCCACGGAGGCATTGGCGAGGTCGCGCATCCGGTCGACTTCGAGTTCAGAACGGCGACGATCGCGAATGTCGAGTACCACGCCTGCCAGCGCGAGCGCGATGATGGCGAAGCTTGCGATTGTCACGGCCACCGCAAGCCATCCGGCAGGCAGCGCCGATTGCGATACCTCGATGGTGGGGTCGGGGATGATCGACACGGCGCCCATCGCAGTGAAGTGATGGCTGCAGATCGCGAGCGTCAACAGCAAGGCGCCGCCGATCTTCCATTTTTCTTCTTCGCCATGAAGACCAACGGGAAGCGCGGCCGCGCCGATCACTGCGCCGAGCACGATCGATGCGACTACAAGCACCGGGTCCCACAGGATGGCGCCGGCGATTTCAAACGCGGCCATCCCGGTGTAGTGCATGGCCGCGATTCCGCCGGCAACGATGGCGCCGCCGATCCAGGGCCCATGGCGCCAGTTCGGGATCAGCGATACCGCGAGCCCTGCGCCGGTGAGCAGAATCGCCGCGATCAGCGACAGGATGGTTAACATGATGTTGTAGCCGCTCGGGATTCCCGGCGTGAACGCAAGCATCGCGACGAAGTGCGTCGCCCAGATGCCGAAGCCGGTGGAAAGGGCCGATACGGCGAGCCAGACGCCTCGCATGTCGCCGGTCGATTTGCGAGCGTGGCGAAGCAGATTGACCCCTGCGAAAGACGCCGTCACGCAGATCAAGGCTGCGAGAGCCACGAGCTTCAAATCGTGAGCGGCAGCAATGCAGGTATAGACCTTCAACATTCGGGAATACCTGGAAGAGGGAGACGCTGCGTCTGGCGCAAAATCTAGCGGCAACCCTCTAAGAAGAGGTAAAATAGTGCTGCCCGATAGATAGGCAGAGGTATCGATCAAATGGCCTCGCGATGAAGAGGCATCGGGACCCCGGACGGCGATCGGGCGCGGCCCGGCACATCTCCTTCGGCTTCGGCATTCATCTTTGCGTCTGCCACCGGTTGGCCGAGATGCAGCCGCGGGTCCTGCGGGAAGAAATCCCGAAACGGGGCCGCACCATCGAGGTGGTCGGCGAACCGGAGCGCGTGCCGTCGAATTTCGTTCGCGGCTATTCATCGCTGCCGGTCCGCGTCCGTGCCTGAGCACGGTTGACCCCGTCTTTGGTCTTTGATCAAACCGTTGGGAGCCGTCGGCCGCCGCAAGGCCCAATCAAGAGAACGCCGGCATCAGGGAGAGCGCAAGTGGAAGAGTTTGACTATGTCGTGGTCGGCGGCGGCTCCGCCGGTTGCGTGGTGGCGAGCCGTCTCAGCGAGGATTCCAAAGTCAGGGTCTGCCTGCTGGAAGCCGGCGGGCCGGGCAACACCTGGGTGGTCAAGGCCCCGATCGGCATCGCGATCCAGGTACCTTCCAAGACCAACAACTGGGCGTTCGAAACCGTGCCGCAGCCCGGCCTCAACGGCCGCAAGGGCTACCAGCCGCGCGGCAAGGCGCTTGGCGGATCGAGCGCGATCAACGCCATGGTCTACATCCGCGGCCATCGCTCCGACTATGACGGCTGGGCGGCGCTGGGCAATGCCGGCTGGGCCTATGACGACGTGCTGCCCTACTTCAAGAAGTCCGAGAATAACGAGGTGGTCCAGGACGGCTTTCACGGCTCCGGCGGTCCGCTGAACGTCGCCAGCCTGCGAACCGCCAATCCGTTCCAGGAATATTTCCTGGAGGCCGGGCGGCAGTTGCAGATGCCGATGAACGCCGACTTCAACGGCGCGCACCAGATGGGGATCGGGGTCTATCAGGTCACCCAGAAGAACGGCGAACGCTGGAGCGCGGCGCGCGCCTATCTGGAGCCGAACCTGTCGCGCCCCAACCTCAAGGTCATCACGGGCGCGGCCGCCCGCAAAATCCTGTTCGACGGCAAGCGCGCGATCGGCGTCGAGTTCAGCCGCGACGGCAAGCCGGAATCGGTGCGGGCGCGACGCGAGGTGATCCTCTCCAGCGGCGCGTTCCAGTCGCCGCAACTCCTGATGCTGTCGGGCATCGGCAACGCGGCGGAGCTGAAGGGCCTCGGCATCGACGTCGTGCAGCATTCGCCCGGCGTCGGCCAGAACCTGCAGGACCACATCGATTACGCGTTCAGCTATCGCTCCAAAAGCCTGGACAATTTCGGCATTTCCTTTGCCGGCCTGCGCAAGCTGTGGCGCGAGATCGGGCGCTACCGGCGCGAGGGCGTCGGCATGATCACCTCGAACGTCGCCGAGTGCGGCGGCTTCCTGAAGACCGATCCGACCCTGGCGGTGCCGGACATCCAGCTGCATTTCAGCATGGCGATGGCCGACAATCACGGCCGCAACCGCCGTCTCGGCCACGGCTTCGGCTGTCATGTCTGCCTGCTGCGCCCGAAGAGCCGCGGCTCGGTGACGCTGGAGAGCGCCGATCCCGCGGCGGCGCCGCGCATCGATCCGAAATTCTACGATCACCCCGACGATCTCGAGGTGATGGTCAAGGCGTTCAAGGTCACCCGGCGGATCATGGATGCGGAGCCGCTGGCGAAATGGCAGACGCTGGATATGTTCAGCGCCGGCGTCAAAACCGACGACGAGATCCGCACCGCGCTGCGCAACCGTTCCGACACCGTCTACCATCCGGTCGGAACCGCCCGGATGGGCACCGACGAGGCGGCCGTGGTCGATCCGCAATTGCGGGTGAACGGCGTCGAGGGGCTGCGGGTGGTGGATGCTTCCATCATGCCGACCCTGATCGGCGGCAATACCAACGCGCCGTCGATCATGATCGGAGAGAAGGGCGCCGACATGATCAGGGCCGCCGCGCATTAGCGTCGCCCGGCGACCGGCATAGGAGCCCAAACGGGTTCGCGAGGCCAACACGCCGGCCTCGCGACGGCTCCTCCCGAACCGGGTTGAATGTCATGCTCTCGCGCTTCGATGATTTTCCGATCCATCAGACGCCGGAACCGGTCGCCCATCCCGTGACCACCGATCGCAATTTCTACGATCGCTACTGTTCGACGGGTTTTCTCCCGATCCGTCGAGCGCCGGATGATCCTGCGGCTCGATCCTGCCGCCAGCCTGATCGAAACCGATCGGCGCACGGAATTCGTGGCGATCGCGGCGTCGTCAAGGGACAGGCGATCTGGCTTTCGGCGGCGAAGGAATTCCAGACCGGGCGGAACCGGGATTCCATCATGGCGATCGCGGGCTGGATGCAAACCACCAGCCAGGACCGCGCCTCGCTGGAACTGCTTGGTCATCTCCACGCGTCGGCGGGAGGCCACCCATGAGGCCGGGCGTCGACGTCTATCTCGAGGAACTCGGGCGCGCGCTGGCGCAGGACTTTGCGCCGAAGCTTCCGACCGCGTTCGAACAGAGTGCGCTGGCGCGCCATGCCGTGCTGCTCGGCGCGGTCGTCGAGGAATTCGATCGGGCCGCGGCACGGCGGATCGAGGAGAACCAGGCGCTGCGCGCGCTGTTTGCCGATGCCGCCGGAATCATCCCCGATCCGGATTTACGGACGCGGCTGCGCGCGGCTTCGGCGACCGGGGAGCCGAGTTTCACCGTACACGATCTCGACGCCGGCAATGCCGGCCTGCGACGGCTGCTGGTCGAACTGCACGAGCAGGTCGAGCAACTGGCGGGCGAGCCGGCGGCCGCGCTGGAGGCCGCGATCTGCCGCGAACTGGTCCGCTCCACCGAGCGGCGGCGCACGGCGCTGAACCGGTTCTAGCGGGTTTCGTCAAACCCCGGGGTTGCCGCTTTGGTAGAATGGATCGGCGGCACGGGAGACCGAACGCCGTTGGTCCAGAATTCCCGTTTCGGGGTTTGTTACCCCTCGGTTTCGATGCCCGTCGGCATCCTGATCCGCGATGTTCTCAGTGAAACTACGTACCGCCCTTAGCGCTTGGTTAGTGAGGCTCTCCTACAATGGTGCGTTGTCGAGACGGCGATATGCGTATTGGTCGGCTGGCTTTTAAATGCTTGTTCATTTCATCACCGATGAACCCACGAAGATACCGGCTATCCGCGCCATGCTGGAGCCGCAGTATCATGTGGCGCCCAAGCTGTTGGGAAGCGGCGAGACGCAGGTCAATCCGATTGGCGTGCTGATGGTTGACGCCGACCTGCGCAAGGCAATTCGCATCGAGCAGATCAAGCTTGTCTTGCGGGACCTGAGCTGTATTTCCGAAAAGCTGTTTGTCGTTCAGAGTCACCGTCACCACATGGTTGCGCAGGCGCTGGCGCTCGGAGCGACCGCGGTGGTTTCCCGTCCAAGAGAAATCATACACAAGCTAGCGCAGATCGAAGTCGCGGCGAAGCAAACGCAAGCCGACTCTGCCGTTGCCTCACCCGAGATCGCAGCCAGCGCAGCGGCCTTCGCGTCGATGTTCGCCGCGATACAGAACGGCAAGCCGATCGACCTTTCGGATGCCGATAACGCCACGACACAGATCATCAACGGCATCACGCAGAACGGGCTCGGCGCCTGGCTGGACGACGTTCGCCGCTATCATGAAGCAACGTTTCAGCATTGCCTGCTGGTGACGGGCGTGGCGGTCGGCTTTGCGCTGGATTTGCGGTTCGCCGCTGTGGACGTCAAGCGGCTGGGAATATCGGCAACCCTCCATGACATCGGCAAGGCGCGTATTCCCTTGTCGATTCTCGACAAGCCAGGACGCCTCGATCCGGCTGAAGAGGAGATCATGAGGCGCCATCCGGTGGTCGGATATGACCTGCTGAAGGATATGACCGGCGTCGGCCCGGAAGTTCTCGACGGGGTAAGGCACCACCACGAATATCTCGACGGCTCCGGTTATCCCGACGGATTGATGGCGCCGCAGATCTCCGACCTCGTGAGGTTGCTCACGATCGCCGACATCTTCGCCGCGCTCGTTGAGTCGCGGCCGTACCGGCCGGCAATGTCCGGCCAGAGCGCCTACAACATCCTGTGCAGGATGGACGGAAAACTGGAGCAATCGCTGGTCAGGGCGTTCCGTAACGTGGCGCTGGTGACGTGAAAAGACCGGACGGCGCCACGGTCAGCACGGTCCCGGATGCCATCGACGACACGACGAATGCAGGGTCGACGACACCGGCGATCGAGGCCCGGCGGCGGCTCGAGCAGCGCCGGCAGATGCTCCTGCTCCAGGCCGCGAGCTACGCGGTCGGCGATATCATCGTCCTGATCTACGCGTATGCGGGAACGGTTTCATTCGCCATCCCTGCGATGTTTTTTCTCGGCGGCGCCGGTCTGACCGCGTTGTTTGTCATGCTGTCGGAAGCGAATTTCGGCGACAGGTTCGACGACCATTTCCTGACCAGCTTTCAGGCCGCCACGAACATCGTGATGCAGCTTGCCTTCCTGGTGGTGGCCCCCGAAATCGGATTTTTGTTTCTCACCGTGGTGTTCGTGATTTTCGGGTTTGCGGCGCTGCGGCTGACCTCCCGCGAGGCGGTCATCCTGTGGGCGTTTACGGGTTTCGGGGTGGCGACGATATTCTTCTTCCTGAAAATCCCGATCACCTTGCCGATGCACACGACGCCTGAATGGCTTGCCGGAGCGCTTTCGTTCGTCGCGACGCTCGGACAGTGCGCGTATATAGGGCTCTTTGGAAACGCGATGCGAAGAACGCTCCGGCGCCGCACGGTCGAACTCAAGGCCGCCAATCGACGGATCGAGGAACTTGCCCAGCTGGATGAATTGACCGGCCTGGTGAACAGGCGCTACATCATGAAATCCCTGAATGACGAAATCGCCCGCGCGCAGCGCGGCAACATCCCCTGCTCCGTCGCGCTCATCGATCTGGATCATTTCAAGTTGATCAATGACCGGTGCGGCCATCCGGCCGGCGACGAGGCGCTGCGGACGTTTGCAATCAGCGTATTCGCCAATATCAGGGCGATCGACAAGTTCGGCCGTTATGGCGGCGAAGAATTTCTTCTGATCCTGCCCAATACCGCGGGCGACCATGCGGTGCGGATCATCGACCGGCTGCGCTCGATCATTTCGGAAGTGGATTGGACCGCAATCTCCGGGAAGCTGAATCTGACCATGTCGGCCGGGATCTGCTCGGTGCGTCAGGGCGATTCAGCCGACGACATTCTGGCCCGGGTCGACGCTGCGCTTTACCGGGCAAAGGATGCCGGTCGCAACCGGGTCGTTGCGGCATAACCCCGTCCATGTCTGGCTGGTCCGGCATTTTCGGACGATTCGGACCTGCACCTGTCCGGCTGGAGAACGTCAAGCCATTTGAGGTCGCCATGAGACGACGCCCTCTGTCCGTGCACGCACCTCGGGCGATGCAAGACAGGTCGCGACGGCCTCGAAACCGGGGAATCCGGGATACGGGCGGACACTGGTCGGCGGGCTGTGATTGGCAGGACAAAGGATGATCGTCTCGTCGTTCCCCACGGCGTCCAGATCCAGAATTGAACTGGATCGCGTGAGAAAGAAGAGTGGTCGAAATTCGGGACCACGGCGGCGCAGGCGTGCGATCAAGGCTTCCTGGGTGGCCTTGTCGAGCCCCTGTTCCAGCATATCGATGACCAGGCTGGTCGGGCCCTCGGTTTCCAGTTCGGCGAGCAGGCAGACCAGAGCCTCGGAAATCGTGGCGCCATCCTCGACAAGCCAGGCCAGCGTCTGATCGACTCGCGACTTGAGGGCCGCGTCGCGGTCCAGCCGTGCCTTGGCCGCCGCGCCCCCGTGCGCCAGTCGGTCCAGGCCGACGAACGCGGCACCCGGCAGTGTCTCCGCTATTCGCATGGCCAGTCGCGTCTTGCCGCTGCCGAGCGGACCTACGATATGGTTCAGTGAGCGGATGTCCTGCAATTCAAATCGTTCGCCTCCCCAGGGCCACGGAAGGTCGATCACGACGCTGAAGCTGGTGCCCGGTTTAAGCAGGCGCGCGAGTTCGCAGGGAGCCGGCGCCCGCCCGCTCGCGAGGTCGGCCCGCAAGCGGCCGACTTTATCAACGGCATCGACGAGTTGATGGACGCGACTTTCGAGCGCGGCCTGGTGGGCGGCAAGCGCCGGTTCAAGACTCCCGGAGTCGCCTTCGAGCACGCGCGCCACCTGGCTGAGGCTTAGGCCGAGTTCGCGCAATGCCGCGATCTCGCCGACGCGGGCCATCTCATCGGGACCGTAGGCGCGCCAGCCGGCTGCCGTGCGGGCTGGCGCGATCAGGCCGCGCTGTTCGTAGAGCCGCAAAGCCTTGACGGAAACGCCTAGCCGCCGGGCGGCCTCGGACGGGTTCAGAAATCGTGCGGAGGAGCTCACGAATCACCTCGAAATTGGCTGACCGCAATCCTTATCGAGGCAGCCCCAAGGGCCGGGTCAAGTGGGAAATCCGCCGGATTTGGCGATTTCCGCCCTCGGGGCTGTTGCGGCCCCGGTCGCGGCCTGGCTGCCATTTCAAGGCTCGATTGGCGGATCATCGTGTGATGGCTGCCAGCCTTGACGCGCGCGCCACGGCGTCGATGATGGGCTTTGCGTCCAACACGGAGCACCCAGATGAGTGCGGAGCCCACTAAATCCTGGCAGTGCCGGACCTGCGGTTACATCTACGACGAGGCGGCTGGCGCGCCCGACGAAGGCCTGGCGCCGGGCACGCGATGGGCCGACATCCCGGACGACTGGGTCTGCCCGGAATGCGGCACGGCCAAGAGCGACTTCGACATGGTCGAAGTGTAGACGCCGATCAGCTGCGCGCATCCGCGTCGGCGCGCAGCGCGAAGGCGCCGCTGCCGGCCAGCACCAGGGCGGCCTGCGCCATCAGCCAGAACAGCGGGTATTCGAAGCCTCCGCCGGGGTTGGAATATAGCCAGCCGACCGGCCATTTGATCCAGACCACGACCGCCAAAAACACCAGCAGGAACGCCGCCCATTGCCGGGTGTACCAGCCGAGCAGGATGGCGCAGCCGCCGATCAGCTCGACGCCGAAGGTCGGCCACGCCAACAGCGGCGTGATGCCGTTCTTGGCCAGCAGCGCCTCGTGGGTGTTCATGCCGCGCCAGGTCTTGAGCAGCGCATGCACGATCCAGTCGATCCCGACCGCGACCCGCAACAGCAAGATGCCGTACCGGGCGTAGACCGCGTCGATCGCCGGATTGCCGAAGGTCGCGGAAAAACCGCCGGGATGTCGCGCGCGGCTATCGCTGCGTCGGGCCATGCTCATTGGAATAATCCCCCTGTGTGAAAAGCCGGCGCGCCGGTTCGGGTCGCGCCATCGACGCGGCAACCGGCCCGTCGAAGATTCATTCCGCACTCCCCTGGCGCAGCGACAGGCCCGTCGCGGCTTCGAGTTCGGCGATGGCCTGCGGCGCGCTGACCACTTTGATGGTGGTCATGCCCATCTCGCGCGCCGGCTTCAGGTTGACGCCGAGGTCGTCGAGATAGACGCAATTTCCGGGATCGACGCCGAGCGCCTCGATCATCATCCGGTAGATGCGCGGATCGGGCTTGCGCAGTCCGATCTTCGCCGATTCGATGACGTGATCGAACAGCACCATGACCTCCGCGACATAGAGCGAGCGGCCGCTGGCGCTGCCGATCGCATTGGCGGGAAGATTGTTGGTGATGCAGCCGGTCTTGAACCGGGATTTTACCAGCTTCAGCGCTTCCACCATTTCGGGACGCAGATCGCCGGATAACAGCGGCAGCACGTCCTTGCCGCGAACCTCCGCGCCCAGCGCCCGCGATTCCTCGGCGAACAGCTGGTCGAAGGTCTCGATGTCGACCTCGGCGCGCTCGAATTTCGCCCAGGCGTTTTCCCAATGGTTCTCGGCGTTGGTGCGCCGGATGATGTCGGCGGGCAGCCCGCGTTCGCTCTCGAAACGCGCAAAGGCCTCGAAGGGCGAGGTGGTCAGTACACCGCCAAAATCCCAGATCACTGCCTCGACCATTGTATCCCCGCCTTCGCGACTGCCGAATTTGCCAGAACGGCTAACACGCGGCTCCCGCCGGGGCCAGCCCGGCGCCGGGGTTTGACCGTGATGCGGAATTTGGCGCGGCCGGCGGCTTCCTGTTAGGTTACCGCAGCGCATCTTTGTTTGACGCGTTTTCTTCACGCGAACCGGTGCCCACCCTCGGGTCAAGCCCAAGGGCATGCTTCGCTTGAAAACGCTATGGCTACGGGGAACCCCATGAAAGCCTTCGACACGATCATCACGGAATCCACGGATTCGCTCACCGGTCCCTGGCGCCGGCCGCAGCAGATGCTGCACGCCCAGGTCTATGACCAGCATGCGTCGATCCACGACGACGCCACCGCGCAGAAACTGGGATTCCAGGGCGGCACCATCGAAGGCCCGACGCATTTCAGCCAGTTCGCGCCCTTGTGCGAACGCGTGTGGGGAAAGGCCTGGTTCGAGACCGGATGCCTCTCCGCGCATTACCGCAACCCCGTCTTCGAGGGCGAGGAAGTGCAGGCCATTCTCGCAAAACCCGAACCGGGCCGGCGGCAATGCGCGATCCAGATGCTGAAGCGCGACGGCACTGAAGTGCTGCGCGGCACGGCGTCGGTCGGGACCGAGGGCCTGGTGACGGCGCTGGACCAGCGGCTGACCGAACTGAAGCCGCTCGCCGATCCCGTGATCCTGCGCGACGTCAAGGTGGGGATGAAGACCCCGCGCCAGACCGTGCGGATGGATTTCGAGCAGAACATGGGCGATCTCTACCCGTTCTCGCTGGCCGACAAGCTCAAGGTCATTACCGAGCCGAGCCCGTGGTACCGCAGCGGCTCGGTCAGCCCCTGGGGACGTCCGGTTATCCCGATGGAAATGCTCAGCGTGCTGTTTCAATACCGGGCGCGGGAAGATCGCCTGCCGATCCGGGGGCCGGCGGTCGGGCTGTTCGCCGATCAGGAAATCCGCCTGTCGCGCGGTCCGCTGTTCGCAGGCGAGCATTACCAGACCGAGCGGGAAGTGGTCGCGCTGAGCGGCAGCCGCCGGACCGAAAGCCTCTGGGTCCGCACCACGGTGTTCGCTTCCGATGGCCTGATTGTCGCGACCATGCTGCTGAACCTCGCCAGCATCAAGGATTCCTACGCATCCTATCAGCAGGAACATGCCAGGCTCTATGCGTGATGGCGAGGTCTGAACCGGGTCGGCCGAAATTCCTGGCCGTCGCGATCGCGGCCGCAGCACTGCTTGCCGCCGCGCCCACCCACGCCATCGTCGGCGGCGCGGCTCCATCGGAAGACGGCGTCGGCCGCGCGATCGTCACCATCGTCGGCTCGCGCGGCAATTTCTGCACCGGCTCCCTGATCGCGCCAAAGCTGGTGTTGACGGTGGCGCATTGCGTACCGCCCGGCGCGGACTACAAGATCGTCGAATATGGCGCCAACCGGCAGCCGCAATTGCGGGACGTGCGCACCGTCGCTGCTCATCCCGGCTTCGACATCCAGGCGATGCTGGCGCATCGCGCCACCGCTGACGTGGCGCTGCTGCAGCTCGAAGCGCCGCTTGCCGGAAGGAGTCCGGCGCAGCTCGGTGTGCCCAACGTCCCGATCCTTGCCGGCGGCCGTTTCACCATCGCCGGCGTCGGCGTAACCATTCGCGGGCAAGGTTCGAGCGGCGGTATCGTTCGCGCCGCCGGCCTGGTCGCGACCGGGCGGCCGGGCACCCTGCAGATCCGCCTGGTCGATCCGCTCACGCAAGGGGTGCGCGATGGGCTCGGCGCCTGTACCGGAGATTCCGGCGGCCCGGTGTTCGAGGACCGGCCCGGCGGCGCGGTCCTCGTCGGCGTCGTCAGCTGGTCGACCGGCTCAGGCGGCAGCGCCGGCTGCGGCGGCCTGACCGGCGTCACGCCGCTGACGCTCTACCGGGACTGGATCCTGCAGACCGCGCGGCAATGGGGATTTGCGCTGTGAATTTGCCGGGTGACGGAATGTTGCGGCGGCCGGGCCGCGGCATCGGCCGTCAAGTTCTTGTGCGATCCAATGACGTCGGCCATGGCGGACGGCGTTTGATTTGGCGCATTGTGCGGCCGGGAATTGGCCTTTAAACAGGCTACAACAGCGTGTTGCCAATCAAAAAAGAACAGGGATCATGAACGTCTTAGCAAACCCCGACACCGCTTCGTCCGCTCCCAAGCCCGTCGAGCATTTCGACGTGCTGATCGTCGGCGCCGGCATTTCCGGCATCGGCAGCGCCTATCATCTGACCCAGCAGATGCCGGACAAGAGCTTCGTCATCCTGGAGACCCAGGAGAGTTTCGGCGGCACCTGGCTGACCCACAAATATCCGGGCATCCGTTCCGACAGCGATCTGCACACCTTCGGCTATCGCTTCAAGCCGTGGGTCGGGCCGCCGATCGCGACCTCGGAGGAGATCAAGTCCTACATGGGCGACGTGATCGCCGAAAACGATCTCGCGCGCCACATCCGCTACAAGCACCGGATCGAGCGGGCGAGCTGGTCGAGCGCGACCAATCTGTGGACGG
>Ga0302276_10000932_pt1 | contig 26411 bp, 18 predicted proteins | sample III_Bog_N2_3_FD_198768 | JGI IMG/M metagenome (GOLD analysis project Ga0302276, IMG submission 198768) | Peat permafrost microbial communities from Stordalen Mire near Abisko, Sweden - III_Bog_N2_3 | ecosystem: Environmental > Terrestrial > Soil > Wetlands > Peat | place: Sweden: Abisko...
GGTAGCGCGCTATTCCCGACGCCGCCGTTGACCATACCAAACGGGATCGTCCCGATCAAACGGCGACCAAGTTCCGTGGTTGTCCGATAAAGACAGGTGGCCGCATCCTCCACGGCAAATGGCGCTGGCAGGTCGGAGCCGATGGCATCGAGTCCGACAATCCCCGCATTCTTCGTCAGGAACTGCACCATCGGAATGAGTGGCCCACCCGCAAGCTGGTTGTCCCGCCAGATATCGGTCGTATCGCCAGCGTTGCCGGTTGGATCGCTTACCCGGTCGAAATTGAATTTGATGCCGCCCACGAAGGCGTCGAATCCGCGGTTCAGTTCGGTATTGCCGGTCAACGCCCGCAGTTGTCCGCTCGCGAAACAGATGGTTTGATCGGACGGAACCAGGGCCCGCAACATCAGAACACGCATGTTGGTCCGAGGATCGGGATCGATGCTTTGAATCGGCGCCCAGTCCGTCCAGGTCCATGCCAGCGGACGGGCTTCGTCGCTGTCCGAATTAGTTCGGCTGCCGGCAACGATTATTTCGGTCGGCGCATCTGGCGCGGTGACCAGCTCGTCCCGGTCCTGGCCGCCCGCCGCAAAGGTGAAGGGAACCCAACCGGCACCGCCGGCAGGGATCACATAGTCGCCGAATCCACTTGAAGCGCAGCCGATCACCTTGGAAACAGTCCAGGGCTGTGCGTTCGTGTTGACGAACCCCAGGCGCACGGCATGAAAATCATCCGGACAGCCGATGGTCAGACATGTCGTGCCGCCGCCATTGGGCCCAAGCGCCGCCGGGATGATCCGGCCGGAGACCATCCAACTGATCCGGTTGGTCCGGCGCAGTCCACCAGCCGCAACAGCCCCGGTGTCTGCGGCAGCAATGACCGGCTGTGGCGAAAGGCTATCGAAGACGGTCCGGCCTGATGCTGGGGGTTCCGCGCCAACCGGCGTGGACACCTGTGGCCAGGCGCCGGTTTCCACCGGTTGGCCGGTGACGCCAGCGCCGTCTGTCTCCGGCGTCCGCGCCATGTCCGCTTGCGGCTTGGATTGCCGTGCATCCCGGACTTTCGGTGACTTGAGCAACCATGAGAACAGCATGCCTGGGGATCTCCGGTTGGTGGCCGCGACGGCAGTGACGGCGGCGGGGATGGGGGGAGGAGCCAGTATTGCGTGCGGCGGTTCGACCGCGGGCTGTGCGTTGCGCAGAGCCGTGTCGGCATGGGCCTGCCTGCCGGCGATTTCGTCACGAAACCGGCCGATCGCCGCATCGTTCGGGTGCCGGGCAGAAGCCTGCCGCATGACGTCCGATGCGTCCTGCAGCCGGCCCAGATGGGCCAGCGTGCCACCCAGACGCACCCAGAGTTGCGCAACCTGCGGCCATCGTTCGGTTGCGGTCCGCAGCACCTGTTCGGCTTCGGCGGTCTGACCGCGTTCTGCCAGAAGATGGGCGAAGTTGCCTTGGGCATGCGGATCGTCAGGTTCCAGCATTACCCCGCGGCGGTAGGCCGCAAACGCCCTGTCATGATCGCCAAGAAACGACAGGAGATGGGACAGCGCCCGCTCCGCCCGCCCGCTGCCCGGCGATCCTTCCAGCCCCTGTTCGATCAACCGGATCGCAGTTTGAATGTCCCGCGGATCCGCGTCGCGCCTGGTATGTTCCGCCTGGACGCAACCGCGCAGCAGGGGTTCGTTCCAGTCGTATTGCAGATAGCGGATCACATACTCCCGCAATGTCAGGTATTCCCCCGTCCAGGAGACATATCTGTGATCGGGCCGGACATAGCGCAGGTCGAAGAACCGGGCGACCGAGGGATGGATCGGCCGTTCACAGGCCGGAAACGGCGCGCGGATCATCGGGTCCAGCACGCCATCCACAACGCCCCGCGATGCGCCCAACCGGGCATAGAGCTCGCTTACCACATGCCGGAACAACGGCAAGGCAAACGTCGATGGCGTGTAAAACAGTGCATCGTCGTGCAGGTGGCGCTCAATCAGCTCGGCGCAGGCGAACCCGCTTTTGGCGTCGCGCTGACGCTGCCGGTCAATCATCAGCTCATACAAACGGCCCGCTTTGGCCACCGCCGCCAGATCGAGTGCAACATACTCGTCAGCGATACGCTCGATGTCCGCCGGGCCCAACGTGGCACCGCGCAGCTTACGGTTCAGGAACCGATCGCCCATATTCAGATCGAACGGACCGGCCGGAAGGAAGGTTTCTGGCTTGTTCAGCGGGTGCGGATCGCCGCCAAACGGCCACAGGAACATCCCGGTGACATTCGGAAACCGGATGACCTCGGCATTCGTTTCCACATTGTGCAGCCCGATGCTCGGATCCGCATCATACACCTGCAATGCCAGGATATCGGCATCCGCGATCTGCAACCGTATGTCGGCGGTCAGCGGCGCGAAGCTTGCCACGAACGACACCTCATCGCCGCGGTGTGGCGCAACCTTCTCCGCATACAATTCTTTATAACGATTGGCCTGGCAGTTGCCCAGGAATACAACTTTCCGCATGCGTGGTGCCGAGGTTTCCATCGATAAGGTGGTGAAGCCCGCTTCTATTACCGCAGCCGCAGCGTCTGCCGCAACGTCGTTCTCCTTGATGTGACACCGTCACGAACCAGCAGACCCACGCGTGTGCGCCGTCCGGAGCGCTTCCGCCTCGTCTGCTCGGCCCGCTGCCGTCAGGGCCTCGATACCGAACCTGTAGCCTTCCTCGCGGTCGGGGAAACGCGCGCGAAATTCGTCCCATCGCGCGACGGCCACCGGCCAGTCGGGCAACTGGTGCGCCAGCATGGCGAAATCAAGCGCGAAACCGGCGTCATGGGGAAATCGTTCCGCAGCCTCACGCAGCACGGCGTCCCGGTCCGCGGCCCGCCCCAGCTCGCGCAAGGCGGCAATGCCGCTGCTGTATCCAAGCGGCTCCAGGGGGAATTTCTGGCGCACCAGTTGCCAGCGGGCCGCGGCCAGCGGCCAGTCGCCGCGGTTGTGGGCAAGCCAGGCAAGATTGGCCGACAGCGCCAACTCCAGCGGAAAACTCGGCTTAGCAGCCTCCAGCACGGCCTCGGCCTCTTCGGTGCGCCCCAGCTTTGCCAGGCTGTTCGCCTGTCCGGTCACGCAGACCACATAATGGGGAAATTCGGCGCGTAACGCTTCCCATTGCGGCAATGCGCCGGCCCAGTCGCCCAGGTAGTCCGCCAGACGAGCCTCCTCCAGGCGGCATTCGAAACTCTCGGGGAATTTGCGGCTGGCCGAGCGCAGGATGGAAGCTGCCTGATCGGTCTGGCCAAGGTCGCGCAGGCAGGCCGCGCCCTCGATATAGCCGGATGGCTGGCCGGGAAACTGCTTGCGAACCACCGCCCAGCGCCGAACCGCTTCGGCAAGATCGCCGCGGCGTTGTGCGATCTCGGCGAGGCGCTCCAGATAGAAGACCTGGCGCGGGAAGCGGCGGAGGCCTTCCCTGGCCAGCGCCTCGACGTCGTCGTAGCGGTGCAGGTCGATCGCCAGACGCATGGCCTTCGGCGACTTGACCGCATTGTCGCGGTAGCGGTCCAGAATCCCGGCCCAAAGCCGCAACGCCTCACCCCGCGCTGCGTTGTCCATCGCGCTGCGCGTGACATCGAGTTGGCCGGCGAAGGCCCAGACCTCATCGGCGGCCTCCTGCTTGCGCAGTTGCTGGAATTCGCCCAGCGCGCCTTGGCGCGCGCGCCAGTCCATCAATCCCGAGACCCAAGACCACACGACGACACCCTCATCCACGCCTAGGGCACAATATTCACCGCGGTGCCGTTGCGCCACAGCGATCCGCGCGGCAGTCCGGTCGGGGTGGTGGGCAGCTCGCCCAGCACCACATTGCCCGCCAGGGTCCATTGCGGCGGGGCGGCACCATCGATGCGGTCGCAGCCGATGCGCAGCACACGCTTGCGTTCCAAATCCGAGACGAACTCGAACAGCGGCTCGTGTTCCCCGAAGCACGGATCGATGGCGATGAACTTCCAGATGCCCGCGTCCTGTTCCACCAGCACTGCCGGACGGTCGGGGAAGCCCGCGAGCATGACTCCCATGACCGATCCGGCACTATGCGGCCCAAGGCGGAAGGCTCGGTGGCCGGGCGGATCGGTCGGGTTGCCCTGGAGCGATCCGCCGATCACGCTGATGGACGCCGACGCGTACTGGCCGAGGCCGCCGGTGTCGCCGGGACCGGTGTGCCGGGTGAAGGCCAGCGGGCAGTGCTGGAAGTCCATCTTGTAGGTGAAGCCGTCGATCAGCGGGTTGGTGATGGTGGTATGCGAGACGCAGTCCTCCGCCAGCACGCCTCGGGTGATTTCGTCCGGCGGATGCCAGGCCGGTTCGACGTTCAGGCCGGAGACGGTGGCCGCCCAGACGTTCGACAGTCGCAGGCCGGTCACCCAGCCAGCGGCGGAACAATCGACGCAGCGCAGGCCGTCGGTCTTGTCGTGGAAATCGAAGGCAATCCCGGGGCGGCGGGCCTGGTCGCCGCGCGCGTTGCGGATGGTGGTCAAGGACGACGACCAGAACGCGTTGGAGTAGCAGTAGTGCACGAAGGCGTCATCCGCCGACCGAGCGATCTCCACCCCGCGGCCGGCGGTGTCGAAATAGAGTTGATCGACCACCGGCCGGCCGAAGCCGTCCGACAAATAACCGGTGTGGAACCCCATCACCAGCACGCGTCGGACCTTGCTGTCGATGCCGTTGTTGGTGATGGCGACGGACCGCACGCCGCTGTTGATGTCGGGGCGGGTGCCGTCCTCGGCATACCACAGATCGACCTGGGCCTGCATGTCCTCCAGGCTGGCGGGGCCCGCGGGGCTGAAGTGATCGACCGGTCCCCGCATGTCCTTGCGCAGAATTTGCAGGTCGCGCAGTTCGGCGAAATAGCCCAGCCGCACGGTGACCCGCGGATGCAGCACCAGCCGGGCAGACACCGCCAGATCGGGCACACCCGCCGCACTCATGCCCAGCGCGCCGCCGGGTCCTTCGATGATGCAGTGGTTGAACACCATCAGCGACAGCCCGTTCGGCGGATTGTCCCGCGTCGCCTGCAAACGCGCCGCGTCGGCGCCGGCATCGAGCAGGTAGGCCTTGCCGGGGCGCAGCAGCACCCGGCACTGGTGGAAGCGGCGGCTGGCGATCAGCAGCATCTGCTGGCAGGCGGCGAAGTCGTCCGTCACGCCGTCGCCGCGCGCGCCGGCCATCTCGAAGCTGAGGCAGGACGGGTCGACGATGCGCCGCCAGCGCCCCGGACCGCGCGCGCCGGCGGGGGCGAAAATGAGGAACCCATCCTCCATGTCTGTGCTCGCGGGGTCCCAGCGGAACCGGCCGCCGCCACCGTCCTCGGGTTCCCAGTAGCCGTCGGCGATGACCTCGGCGGGGGAATCGCCCGCCTCGACCGCATGAATGCCGCCGTTCTGCATCAGGTTCGGCAGGATAATAATCCGGCCGTCGGCGCGGGCCGGCGGGGTGTCGGCCGCCAACGCGGGGGCGGTCAGCGCCAGGGAGGCGGCGAGGGTGCGGCGGGAGAGGCGGGTCATGGGGGGACCTATACGACGGACCTGGTGGCGCGGCGCCGGCAACCTACGCCGCCCGACAGGCGGTGGGGTATCCGCAAACCTTGTCCGTTCTGGTCAACTGACCGGGGTTGCGTCGCGGCCCCGCAAAGCTTGGCTTTGCAACGACCGGCGTCGTGCCGGCGACGACCCAAAACCTGTGATCGCCCCTGGTCCGGAAGCCGAAGCACAGGTCGATCGGTTGATCGGCGATTATGATGCAAAGGCACGGGAAACGGCATCCGCCAACCCGTTGCGCGCCCTCGAACGGGCGAAGCCGCGCCTTGGCCGCTCGCACCGGAGCAGACCGCTCCGGTGCCCGCGCGGCGGGTCAGCTTGCGTATTTGTATTCCGGCGCCGCTTTGAGGGCCGCAGCGTCCGTCTGCATGGTGGCATGCCACGTCTTGTCGGTCGCGCCATAGGTGATCGTGATCGCCGACGGCGTAACGGCGACGTAATGGTCTCCCATGCCGAGGAAACCGCCGACGCCGACGATGTAGGCATGTACGCGTCCGCCGGACATGGCGATGTCTTTCACGGTGCCGATTTTCTCCTTGGCGCCGTTATAGATGTCGAGTCCGACAAGATTGGAACTCAGATCCTCACCGGTGGGAATGGTGGTGAATATGACGGTGGGGACCGCCACGGCCACGGCTTGGGTGGCCGGGGCGACGCTGACCACGCCGGGCGCCGCCGGAGCGGCCGATTGGGCGAAGGCTGCCGGCGACAAGGCCAGCAGGGTGACGGTGGCAAACAGGGTGTGTTTCATGAGGTGGCTCCGATGCCAGTGATGGGCGGCCCGATCGCGGGCATCGCTCCGTGACGTCACAAGGGGATGCCGGCGAGCCATTGTCAGGTTCGGAAACTACCTGCGCGGTCCGGGATCTCAATCTCCGTTGGCGCCGTTACGCAAGATGAAAGGCGGCCGGCTGAGTAGTTTCCGATGCTTGGGACCGGCATCCCGTCACTGTATTTTGCTCGAAGTGAGCGATGACTTCTGCACAAGCGGGCGACCCGACGCTTGGCAGACGACCGTTCGAATACTCACGACAACACAAGGAGTTTGTCTCATGGGCTTGATTCTTTTGGTCCTGCTGGTTCTCTTGCTGTTCGGCGGCGGCCTGGGCGTGACATTCGGTGGGTGGGGCGGCGCAACGTACGGGCATTATGGCTACGGTGGAATCGGATTGGGGACAGTCTTGCTGATCGTTCTGGTTGTGATGTTGTTGCGGTAAACATCGGCTTCGAATCGCTTGTGTCGAATTCAAGCTCCGGAGTGGGCGGGGTTGACCGGCCGTCCGTTATGGGTCGAGGGGCGTCCATTCAATGGCGCCCGTCACCCTGCATCCCCTTCGCCAGTGCCAAAGCCCGTGCATAAACTGTCTTCCGCGGCAGCCCCGTCGCCGCCGCGACCAGGGCCGCCGCGTCCTTCACGCTGCTTTGTTCCAGCGCCGCCAGCAACTGGCCGTCCAGATCCTCCGGATCCGCCACCTCGGGCGGGCCGACCAGCACGGTGATCTCCCCCCGCGCGGCCTCCGCCGTATAGGCCGCAGCCAGGTCCGCCAGGGTTCCGCGCCGCACTTCCTCGAAATGCTTGGTCAGCTCGCGCGCCACCGCCGCGGCCCGCGGCCCGAACGCGTCGGCCATGTCCGCCAGCGTCTCCCCCAACCGGTGCGGCGCCTCGTGCCAGATGAGAGTGGCAGCCAACCCGGCCCGCTCCGCCGCGCGCAGCACGCCGAATGCGGCCCGCCTGGCGGCTTGGCGCGGCGGCGGGAAACCCAGGAAAAGATAGGGCAAAGGCGGCAGCCCCGACAGCACCAGCGCGGTCACCGCGGCATTCGCCCCCGGCACCGCGCTCACCGGCAGCCCCGCCGCGATCGCCGCCCGCACCAGCCGGTAGCCGGGGTCCGAGACCAGCGGTGTGCCCGCGTCCGACACCAGCGCAATCCGCTTGCCCGCCCGCAGCATCCCCAGCACCGGCGCGATCCGCTGGTCCTCATTGTGTTCGTGCAGCGGTTCGGTCCGCACCGACACGCCGATCGCCGACAGCAGCCGAGCGGTGTGACGGGTGTCCTCGCACAGGATCAGGTCGCTGGCCGCCAGGGTTTCCCGGGCCCGGAATGTCATGTCCCCCAGGTTGCCGATCGGCGTGGAAACCAGCACAAGACCGGGTGGCGGAGCGGACGGGTGCTCTGTCCCGGCTTCGAGGGGTGTCGCGCATGCATCGTCGGGCATTGGGGATCCTTCTCGGCACGCTGGCGCTGGCCGGGTGCGGCGGCGGACAGTCTGGCGGATATCGCGCCGAGCCCCAACCACTGCCACCCCCTGTGGCCGAGGTTCCTCAACAACCCGCCCCCGCGCCGCCCCCCACCGGCCGGGTCGCGCTGCTGGTGCCGCTGACCGGGCCGCTGGCCGACCGGGGCCAGGCCATGGCGCAGGCGGCGCAACTCGTGCTGGGTGTGCCGGATGCGCCAGCACTGGACGTGAAGGACACCGCCGGCACGCCCGATGGCGCCGCCGCCGCCGCCCAGGCCGCTCTGGCCGGAGGCGATGGCTTGATCCTGGGACCGCTGACCTCAGCCGAGACCGCCGCGGTCGCGCCGATCGCCCGCACCGCCGGGGTCGCGGTTCTGGCCTTCACCAATGACCCGGCCCAGGCCCAGCCCGGGGTCTGGACCTTGGGGATTACCCCCGGCCAGCAGGTGCGGCGCCTGGTGGCGGCGGCGCAGGGGCAGGGCAAGACGCAACTCGCCGCGCTGCTGCCCGACAGCGATTTCGGCCGGGCGATGGGGGAGGCGCTGACGCAAGCCGCCGCCGCCGCGGAACTGCCGCCCCCGGACATCCACGTGCATGCCGCTGGCATGGCCGCGGTCACCGAGGCGGTGAAGGCGCTGTCCGACTTCGCCAACCGCGGCGCCCCGGTCTACGCACAGATCAAGGCCGCCCGCGAACTCGGCACGCCGGAGGGTCGGCGGCAGGCGCAGGACCTGGCCAAAACCCCGATCCCACCGCCGGCCTTCAACGCGCTGCTGCTGGCCGACACCCACGACGACCTGGCCGAGATCGCGGACCTGCTGCCGTACTACGACGTGGACCGCGCGCAGGTGCAGATCATGGGGCCGGCGCTCTGGGCCTCGCCCGGCAGCGGTTCCGGCACCGTCCCCGGCGCCTGGTACGCTGCCCCCGACCCCGCCGCTCGGGCGGGGTTGGAGCAGGCCTATGCCGCGCAATACAACACGCCGCCGCCGCCATTGGCGGATCTGGCGTACGACGCGGCCCTGATCGCACGGGTACTGGCCACACAAGGCGGCTTCACGGTCGGCGCACTGACCCAGCCGAACGGGTTTGCCGGGGTCGATGGCTGGTTCGCCCTGCTGCCGGACGGGCAGGTGCGGCGTGGCCTGGCGGTGTTCCGGATCGAGCGCGGCGGGCCGCAAATGGTCGAACCCGCGCCGCAATCGGCCGGCAGCCCCGGCACGTAGGAGGCAACCATGGCATACCGCGGCGTTTTTCCGGTCGCACCGACCGTGTTTCACGACGATGGCACAATCGATCTCGATGGCCAGAAGCGGGTCGCCGATTTCATGATCGAGGCCGGCTCGCACGGCATCTGCATCCTCGCCAACTGGTCCGAACAGTTCGCGCTGACGGACCAGGAGCGGGAACAGGTGATGGATGCGGTGCTGGAGCACGTCGCGGGACGGGTGCCGGTGATTGTAACGACAACGCATTTCGGGTCGCAGATCTGCGCGGACCGCAGCCGGCGCGCGGCGGCGGCCGGGGCGGCGATGGTGATGGTGATGCCGCCCTATCACGGTGCCACGATCCGCGCGCCGGAGTCGGCGATCTTCGAGTTCTACCGCCGCGTGTCGGACGCGATCGACATCCCCATCATGATCCAGGACGCCCCGGTCAGCGGCACCACGCTATCCGTGCCGTTGCTGGCCCGCATGGCGCGGGAAATCGCGAACGTTTCCTACTTCAAGATCGAGATGCCGCGGACGGCGGACAAGCTGCGCGATCTGATTGCGCAGGGCGGCGAGGCGATCGTCGGGCCGTGGGATGGCGAGGAGGCGATCACGTTGCTGGCCGACCTCGATGCCGGCGCCACCGGCACGATGCCGGGTGCGGGCTATCCGGACGGCATTCGCCAGATCACGGATCCGCATCTGGCGGGCAACCGGGAGGAAGCTGTGGCGGCGTATCAGCGCTGGCTGCCGCTGATCAATTACGAGAACCGCCAATGCGGGCTGCTGGCGGCGAAGGTGTTGATGGCGGAGGGCGGCGTTATCCGTTCGGCGATGACCCGCCATCCGCTGTTGCCGATGCACGCGGTTACGCGGGCCGGGTTGATCGATGCGGCGCGGCGGCTGGATCCGCTGGTGTTGCGCTGGGGACGGTGACGGCACCGCAATCGCCCTGGCCTCTCGGCCAACGCAGCCATCAACCCTTGGCGACATTCCATAACGGCAACAGCGGCGCCGTCAGAAGTCCGCTGATGTTGCTGCGCGACCCAGTGGGCCGGGTGAACTCGCCCAGCACGACATAGGGCACCACCTCGAAGAACCGCTGCAGCAAAGCCTCCGTCGCTTCCTTGATCTCCGCCGGCGCTGCGAGCTCTGCGAAACGCAGGCGCAACTGTTCAAGCGGCTCGTCGCACGGCCAGCCATAGTAGCCGTTCGGACCGCAGCTTGTGGCCATCGCGTTGTTGGTCACCGGACTCATGCCGGCCAGAAACGGACGAAACGTGTGGTACAAGTGCCAGCCGGCCGGGCTGTCAGCCGGATCGGCCTTGCTCGCGCGCCGGACCGACAGGGTGCCGAAATCCATCGACTGAAGATCGACCTTGCACCCGATCCGCGTGAGCAAATCCGCCGTCAGGGTGGCTGCTGCGGCAGAAATCGGCAGGTCGGCCGGCGACATCACGACGATCGGGCGGCCATCATAGCCAGCCTCTGTCATCAAGGCGCGCGCGCGGTCGAGGTCCTGACGCACGCCGATCCCCGCCGGCACCGGCAAGGGACTGCCGCACATCAGCGGCGACAGGCACACGCGTTCGAATTCCGGGTTGCCGATCATGGCAGACAAGTAATCATGCTGGTCCACCAGGTACATCAGCGCCTGGCGCGCCTTGGGATGGTCGAACGGCGGATGCAGGGCGTTGGGGCGCAGATAGGCCTCGAACCCCATCGGGTCGAGTACTTGCAGCCGCACACCCGGCACGCCGCTCAGCAGCGGCACCTGGTCGTATCCGACCGCCTCGGCGATATCGATCTCGCCAGTGGTCAGGGCCGCGACAACGGTCGCCTGATCCGGAATGAACGTGCTTTCGACGACGTCGACTTTCGGCGATTTCCCGCCCGAAAAACCCAGCGGCGGATCGGCCCGCGGCACATAACCGGGATTACGGCGATAGACGGTGCGGCTGCCCGGCATCCAACGGTCGGCATCAAACAGGAATGGCCCCGAACCAATCACCGTCTTGATCTGCTGGAACGGATCGGTTTCGGCTTCCTTCTCGCGCAGGATATGCAGGCCCATGAGGCCGGCGCCGGCAAACGACTGGACCATCAGATCGAATGGTCGTTTCAAATGAATCGAAAAGCGCTGGTCGTCCTCCCGCTCCTGATGATCCAGGCGTGCCAGGATCATCTGCCCCTCGGCCGCGCGTGCGCCCCAGCGGCGCAGAGATGCGAGCACATCGCGCGCGGTGACCGCGCTGCCATCGTGAAAGCGCAGCCCGTCGCGCAGCTTGAAGCGATAGACCAGCCGGTCCTCGGACACCGCATAGCTGTCGATCATCTGCGGGCGAGGGATGTTCTGTTCGTCGACCCCGAACAGCGTGTCATACACCATCAGGCTGTGATTGGCCGTCGCCACCGCCGTCGTCCAATAGGGATCGAGGATTTTCAAATCCTGTTCCGGCGCGACCTTCAGGATGCGGGTGTCCGCGGCACGTCCCCATCGCGATGCCGTGACCCCAAGCGTCACGGATGAGGTGAGCAAAGCGCGCCGTCGCATGGATGTCCTCCGGTCTTTTTCCTGCACGGACGATCGCAGCGGCGACGGACCGCGTCCAGGGGCGCCTACCGAACCATCACGCACACCGACTCCAGCCGAGCAGACCACAGGAACTGATCGATGGGCGATGCTGACAGCAATCGATAGCCCGAGTCGTGCAACAGGTGCGCATCGCGGGCCAATGCAGCCGGATTGCAACTGACGTAAATCACCACAGGCACCTTGGCCGCCGCGATCTGAGCGGTCTGCGCGGCGGCGCCCGCGTGCGGCGGGTCCAGCACCACGGCGGCAAAACGAGCTAACTCGGCCGGCATCAGCGGTTGGCGGGCCAGGTCACGCTGCGTGACCTCGACGCGTCCGGCCAGACCAGCCTGGTTCGCGCCGGTGCGAAGAGCCGCGGCCGTCGCGGCATCCCCTTCGAAGGCCGCCACGCGGACGCGCTGCGCCAGCGCGAAGGTCAGGGTCCCGCAACCCGCATACAGATCGGCGACCCGAGCCCGGGCGGGCAGCTTGTCGGGCAAACCGGCCAGGACGGCGGCGACGATCGCGGCCTCGCCCGCTTGGGTGGCCTGCAGAAAGCCGCCTGGCGGTGGGCTGACCGCGACACCCGATAGAATCGTGGTGGGTGGCCGCAGCGTGCAGATTGGTTCAGGCAGGTCACCGCCGCGCGCCCAGGCGATGCGGCTGATGTCCTGCGCTCTGGCGAAGGCGGTCAATGCCTGACGATCCGCGAGCGGCAGGTCCGCGTCGGTGCGCAACAGCAGGTCAACGCCATTGTCCAGCAGGTTCGCGACAACGGAGGCCTCGCGGCGCAGGCCTTGCAGCCGGATCAGCAGGGTGCGCAGCGGTGACAGCAGTCCGAACAGCGCCGGATGCAGCACAGGGCATTCGGTGAGATCCGTCACCTCAGTCGAGCGCAGACGGTGCAGGCCCAGACGCACCCCTCCTGGCATCCGTCGTGCAGCCAGGTCCATGCGGCGGCGTTCCCCCGGCTTGCCGGTCGCCAGCGGTTCGATCGTTGATGTGTCGTACCCCGCTCGTTTCAGCGCGGCTTCTAGCAGGCCGGTCTTCCAGGCCTGGTATCCGGCCGCGTCCCAATGCTGCAGCACACAGCCGCCGCAGGCGCCGAAATGGGGGCAGGGGGCTTCGATGCGTGCCGGGCTCGGATCGAGGATCGAGACAGTCTCTCCCAGCCAGCCGCCACCGTGGCGGGACAGCGGGCGGGCGGTGACAGTTTCGCCGGGCAGGGTCAGGGGGATGTAAAGCGGCGTGCCGTCCGGCTGAACTGCAATGCCGTCTCCATCGGTACCAACCCGGGTGACGGTCACCGGTGTCATCGGTGGAGGCTCTCTAAGACTCCCCCTCCCCTTGTGGGAGGGGGCCGGGGGGACGGGGCGGTCGGGGAATGGCGCGGACGACCACGAGTCTCCTGGCGGAGCCCCCTCCCCCCAACCCCCTCCCACAAGGGGAGGGGGAGTTTCTGGTGGCATCTTACCCCCCGAAGGCTGAAATCCCAGTCTGGGCCCGGCCCAGGATCAGCGCGTGCACGTCGTGCGTGCCTTCGTAGGTGTTCACGGTTTCCAGGTTCATCACATGCCGGATCACGTGATACTCATCGACGATCCCGTTGCCGCCATGCATGTCGCGCGCGACGCGGGCGATATCCAGCGCCTTGCCGCAGTTGTTGCGCTTCAGCAGGCTGATCATTTCCGGCGCGGCCTGATGTTCGTCCATCAGCCGCCCCAGCCGCAGCACGGCCTGCAACCCGAGTGTGATCTCGGTCTGCATGTCCGCGAGTTTCTTCTGCACGAGCTGGGTCGCCGCCAGCGGCCGGCCGAACATCATGCGTTGCAGGGTATAGTCTCGCGCGGCGTGCCAGCAGAACTCCGCCGCCCCAAGCGCGCCCCAGGCAATGCCGTAACGCGCGTTGTTGAGGCAGGAGAACGGACCGCGCAGCCCCTTCACGCCGGGCAACTGGTTCTCGGCCGGCACGAACACGTCCTGCATCATGATCATGCCGGTGACGCTCGAGCGGAGGGAAAACTTGCCCTCGATCTTTGGCTGGGTCAGGCCTTTCATCCCACGTTCCAGGATGAAGCCCCGGATGTCACCGGCATCGTCCTTCGCCCAAACCACCAGAACGTCAGCGATCGGGGAATTGGTGATCCAGGTTTTTGACCCGTTCAGCACGAAGCCGCCATCGACCGCTTTGGCTTTCGTGCGCATGGAGGCCGGGTCGGATCCCGCATCGGGTTCGGTCAATCCGAAGCAGCCGACGAAGTCCCCGGCGCGCAGCTTCGGCAGATATTTTTGCCGTTGCGCCTCCGACCCAAAGGCGTAGATCGGGAACATCACCAGGGACGACTGGACGGAAAACGCCGAACGGTAACCGGAGTCGACACGTTCAACTTCACGTGAAATCAGGCCGTAGCTGACATAATTCACCCCGGCGCAGCCGTAGCCGTCCAGGGTGGCGCCGAGGAAACCCATGTCCCCCATTTCGTTCATGATTTCGCGATCGAAGGTCTCGTGGCGGTTGGCCATCAGCACGCGCGGAAACAGTTTCTCCTGGCAATAATCATGCGCGGCGTCGCGGATGGCGCGTTCGTCCTCCGACAACTGGCCGTCCAGGCGCAAAGCGTCGTCCCACTGGAACGGGGTGAACTGGCTTTTTGGGCGCGACGGTGCGTCGTTCATGCGTCGGTCTCCCGGTCCTCCACCACGCGTGGCCCGCGCGTGCGCAACAGCATGAAAGCCGGCACGTCATCGCCGAAGCCGACCACAGCGGGACCGAGATCATCATCGCGGCGATAGCGTTCGCGGCGGTAGTCGTCGCGGCGCGGCGCCTGCCAGTCACGGGCCGGCGGTGCGGCGGGGATTGGCGCTGCCGCCGCTGCCTCCCGCGCTGGGCGCACCCGAACGGCGGGCTCCCGCGCCACGGCCTCCCGCGCCACGGCCTCGCGTGCGACGGGTTCACGAGCGGCGCGTTCTCGCGGGGCCCGCTCGCGCGCCGGCTCTTCACGTTCCCGCGGCGCCCGGTCCCGAGACCCGCCCTTGCGGGGTTCCGCGGCCTTCTTGCGGGACGCACCGCCGCGGCCGCGACGCTTACGGTCGCCCTCGACCCAGTCGATCGGATCGAGACCCTCCACCTGCATCGGCGGGATCGGGTGGCCGATCAGTTTCTCGATCGCCTCGACCGCGAATTTGTCTTCCGGCTGGGCAATGGTGAAGGCGTGGCCTTCGAGCCCGGCGCGGCCGGTGCGGCCGATGCGGTGGACGTAGTCCTCGGCATGGATCGGCACGTCGAAATTGAACACGTGCGACAGGCCGCCGATATCCAGACCGCGCGCGGCCACGTCGCTGCACACCAGCAGCCGCAGGTCGTTGGCTTTGAACTTTTCCAGGGTGGCGAAGCGCACCGTCTGCGCCATGTCGCCATGCAGCGCGCCGACATCGAACTTATGCCGGGTCAGCGACTTGTGCAGGATGTCCACGTCGCGCTTGCGGTTGCAGAAGATCAGCGCGTTCTGCACGTTCTGCGTCCGGATCAGCCGCCGCAGCGCCTCACGCTTGTCGTGTTCGGCGACCAGCGCCAGGCCCTCGACGATCGTCGTCGCCACCGAGGCGGCCCGCGACACCGCGATTTCCTTGGGGTTTTGCAGGAACGCATCGCCCAGCTTGCGAATTTCCGGCCCCATGGTGGCGGAGAAGAACAAGGTCTGCCGGGTGCGCGGCAGCAGCCCGACGATGCGTTCGACATCGGGAATGAAGCCCATGTCGAGCATCCGGTCGGCCTCGTCGATCACCAGCAGCTTGGCATCGCTCAGCAGGATCGAGCCGCGTTCGAACATATCGAGCAGCCGCCCGGGGGTGGCGATCAGCACATCGACACCGCGATTGAGCACATCCTTCTGGTCGGACATGCTCTCGCCGCCGATGATCAGCGCGTGGGTCAGTTTCAAATATTTGCCGTACTGGACGAAATTCTCCGCCACCTGCAAGGCGAGTTCCCTTGTCGGCTCCAAAATCAGGCTACGCGGCATGCGGGCCCGGGCGCGTGAGCCGGACAGAATGTCGAGCATCGGCAGGGTGAAGCCGGCGGTCTTGCCGGTGCCTGTCTGCGCCGTGCCCATCACGTCGCGGCCCATCAGGACATAGGGGATCGCCTGTTCCTGAATCGGGGTCGGTGTCCGGTAGCCCATGTCGTCGATCGCGCGCAGCACCGACTCGCTGAGGCCGAGTTCGGCAAAGCCGCGACGTTGCGGAGCAGTCTCGGTCTCCGCGTCGTACGGATCATCGGCCTCCGGTTTGGCTGCCGCCGCGTCCGACGGCGGATCAGCGTTCACCTCAGGGGCTTCCCGCGCAACCTCGGCTTCGGGCGACTCCGGCGACGCGATCAACGGCGCAGGCTCTGGCGAGCCGGCTGCTTCGAGCTCAGGCGTGGTGGAAGATTCCACAGCAGGCGCAGCATCCAGCAGAGCGACTGGGTGTTCGCCAATGGGCGCGCCGTCGGTCTGCTCCGGCTGAGCGGTCACGGTATCAGTCAAATTGGGTCCAGTCGCTGGCTTGACCACGGTCGTCACCGCGGTGTCCGCACGCAGGGTTGCCCGTCACGTGACGGGAACGGGCTCGCGCGATCAGGCGGCGGTATCATCGGGTTCCGCTGGAAAGTCAAGTTCACCTGCGACAAAGCTGCCCTGCAACCCCCCGGAACCATTGTGTCGTGATGGCAAAACACCGCAGAATGCTTTTCTCACCCGGGAGACCCCATGCCGGCGCCACGCGACTTCGAGGACGAGCAGACCATCACCTTCCGTCCCCCGGCCGGATGGGCCCCCAGCGCGCCGGTGGAGGAGTCGGTGCATGTCCTGTTTTTGCTGGATGAAAACGGCCCCGCGAAACGGATCCCGCTGCGGACATTGCCGGCGATCATCGGACGCACCGCACCGGCCGAGGTGGTTCTGCCGAGCGGCACGGTCTCGCGCCGGCACTGCCAGTTGGAACTGCGACAGGAACAGATCGTGCTGACCGATCTGGGATCCACCAACGGCACCCTGGTCGATGATATGAAGATCGAATCCACCACGGTCTTGCAGGATGGCGCCACAATCAATATCGGCGGCCACCGGCTGCGCTACCATCGCCGTGGCATGGAAGAATCGGCCGAGGCCGATGCCTTGGACCGTGAACTGGACGAAGCCAGCAGCTACGTCGCCTCGATCCTGCCGGCGCCGATCCCGTCGGGACCGGTGCGGGTGGACTGGTTCTATCAGCCGTCCACCCGGCTCGCCGGCGATGCCTTCGGCTACCAGATGCTCGACCAGACGCACTTCGCGGTGTTTTTACTGGATGTGGCCGGGCATGGCACCGGGGCCGCGCTGCATGCCGTGTCGGTCGCCAATGTCCTGCGCCAGCGCCTGTTGCCGGATGCGGACATGCTCGATCCCGCCGCCGTGCTGGCCAGCCTGAACCGCATGTTCCCGATGGAGCAGTATAACGGGTTGTTCTTCACGATCTGGTACGGCGTTTACGACACCGTGGCGCGGGTTATGTCGTTTGCCGCGGGCGGACACCATGCGGGCTACATGATGCCGCCGCCGCGCCGCCAGCCTGTGCCATTGTCCGCCCCTAATCCGGCGATCGGCATGATCCCGGACATGCCGATGACCGCCGCCAGGATCGAGGTGCCGGCCGGCAGCGCCATTTCCCTGTTCAGCGATGGCGTGTTCGAAATCGTCGACCGTTCCGGCCGGCAATGGGGACTGGACGATGTCCTGCCCCTGCTGCCAGCATCCGCCGCCGCTCGGCAGCTTTACGACCAGGTGCGCCTGGCGGCCCGTCCGGGACCGCTGGACGATGATTTTTCCGTCCTTCTGCTACGCTTCCCCTGACCGCCGAATTGACGGAATCCCAACTTGGCCCAGGCCCCCCGCATTCTGCTGATCGATACCGAGGCCGTGGTTCGCGGCGTGATCAAGGTCAACCTGCGGGGCCGGCTGGATGTATCCGGCGCCCAGTCGATCGATGCCACCTTCTCCCGCCTGGCCGGTGCCAGGCAGCGATTGATCGTTGACCTGTCCCGGGTCAGTTTCATTGCCTCGGCTGGCCTGCGCACCCTGATCCTGGCCGCGCGCCGGATCGCGGCCGATGACGGGCGGATGGTCTTCCTGCTGCCCGACCCCTCGGTCGAGTCGGTGCTGATTGCCAGTGGCATCGACCGGATCGTGCCGGTCTGCCGCACCGTGCCGGATGCGGTGCAGGCCGTCAGCCTGGGCGATGGAGACGACGACCCCTTCCCCGATAAGCCCCTGGTGTTCACCTTGCAGGTGGCCCGTACCGCGCAGGGACTGCGCCGCATCGGCGCCTGGGTCGATGAGTTGGGGATCCTGACCAACCTCAGCGCGCGCTGCGAATACGCGCTGCGGCTGTGCCTGGAGGAAGCGGTCAGCGCCATCATCGCCCATGCGCTGCCGATGCCGGGTGCGAACGCCGATCTGGTGTCGTTGCGCCTGATCGCCGACCCGAACCAACTGGCTATCACCATCCAGGACCAATGCGCGTCGTTCAATCCGCTGGCGATCGATGAGGCAGACGAGCCGGCGCCGGCGACGGAGGGCGCCCTTGGCATCCAGCTTCTGCGCCAGCACGCCCGCGACCTTGCCTGGTCGCGGGTCGGCTTGACCAACCGGCTGGCGATGACCATTCCGCGCTGAACCAACCAGGCGAGCACCGATGCAACTCGAAACCGAAGAGATCGCGCCCGGTGTGACCAAGGCCAGGCTGATCGGGCGGCTGGACATCGCGGGGGCTCGGGTGATCGACCTGCCGTTCAGCGTCCTGGTTGGCGCCCGGCGCGCACTGATCGTCGATCTGTCGGCCTTGGAGTTCATCGCCTCGATGGGACTGCGCACGCTGATCATGGGCGCGCATACGGTGAAATCGAAATGCGGCCGAATGGTGTTGTTTCGCCCGCCGGCGGCGGTGGAAGCCGTGCTCGTCAGCAGCGGGACCGACAAGGTGTTGCCGATCCTGCACGATCTGGACGAAGCGGTTCGTGCTGTCTCCGGGTGATGGCCAGCGACCTGCCCTCCCCGACAGAGCCGGGGCCGGCCGGCACATTCCGGCTGCGGACTGAACGCTCTGCGGTCGGGCTGGAACGATTGGGCCTGTGGGTGGACGAGATCGCCGCGCGACTGACATTGGGCGTGGCCGTGGAATATGCGCTGCGCCTGTGCCTGGAGGAGGCGGTCGCCAACGTCGTGATGCATGGTGTGCCGGTTCCGGGAACCGATGCGAATTGGATCGCCCTCGCGGTCGAGCCGGTCGCCGACCGGCTGCGCCTGACCGTCACCGACCGGTGCGCCGCGTTCGATCCGCGTTCCGCGCCGGAACCCGATATCGCCGGGTCCGATGACCGGGTCGGCGGGCTGGGGATCCATCTGATGCGGCGCTATGCCCGGGACGTCTTCTATGCCCGCGAGGGACCCGAGAACCACCTGACCATGACGATCCCGGCGTGAGCGGGCTCGGTCCTGGCCGCCGGTCCCGCCTTTGTGCCATGCGCGCTGTTTGGGTCGCCGCCGGTGTTGTGCTGCTGGCCGGGCCGGCCTTCGCCGCCTCGCCGCCGGCGACGGAATCCGACCGGTTCATGGTCGTCTCCGCCCAGCGCCTGGCCGCGGAGGCCGGGGCCGCGGTGCTGCGCCAGGGCGGCAACGCGATCGATGCGGCCGTCGCCGTGGGCTACGCCGAGGCTGTCACCAACCCGTGTTGCGGCAATATCGGCGGCGGCGGCTTCCTGGTCGCGCATCTCGCGGACGGGCGCGACGTATTCCTGAACTTTCGGGAAACGGCCCCGCAAGCCGCGTCGGCCGGCATGTATCTGGACCCGGACGGAAAGCCCGTTCCCGGGGCCAGCCTGCTGGGCTGGCGGTCGGTCGCGGTGCCAGGCTCTGTGATGGGCCTCGACACGGCACTCACGCGCTACGGCACGTTGCCGCGTGCGGCGGTGATGGCGCCGGCCATCCGCCTGGCGCGCGACGGGTTTTTGCTGAGCCGAGCCGATACCGACATCCTGGACCGCGGAGTTGCCAAGCTGCGGGGCCACGTTCGGACCTTTCTGCGTCCCGACGGGACGCCGTTCCAGCCCGGCGACCGGCTGATGCAACCGGACCTGGCGGCGACCTTGCAGGCCATCGCCGGAGCCGGGCCGGATGCCTTCTATCACGGCCGCATTCCGCAAGCGGTCGAGGCGGCGTCGCGCGCCGGTGGCGGCCTGATCACGGCCGGGGATTTCGCCGCCTACCAGGTCACCGAGGCCGAACCGTTGCGCTGCGCGTATCGCGGTTTCACCGTGTTATCGACCCGGCCGCCGTCCTCCGGTGGGACGACCCTGTGCGAGATGCTGAACATCCTCGGCGGCTACGACCTGCGCGCGATGGGCTTCCACAGTGCCGCTTCGGTGCATGTGATGACCGAGACGATGCGGCATGCGTTTCTCGACCGGAATACCTGGCTCGGCGATCCGGCGTTCGTTGACAATCCGCTGCAACGGCTGCTGTCGCCGGACTACGCCGCCGCCCTGCGCGCCAGCATCGGCGCGCGTGCGACGCCGTCCTCGGCTTTGCAGGCGGGCGTCGCCCCGCACGAGAAGCCGGAGACCACGCATTATTCCGTGCTCGATGGGCAGGGCAATGCGGTTGCAGTCACCTTCACCCTGAACGGATATTTCGGCGCGGGGGTGATCGCTGCCGACACCGGCTTTCTGCTGAACGACGAGATGGACGATTTCACCATCAAGCCCGGCGCGCCCAACCTGTTTGGTCTGGTGCAGGGGGCGGCCAACGCGATCGCGCCGGGAAAGCGCCCGCTGTCGTCGATGGCGCCCACCATCGTGCTGCACGATGGCCGGGTCGCCCTGGTGCTGGGCTCGCCCGGCGGGGCTCGGATCAGCACCATTGTGTTGGAAACGCTGCTGAACATGGTGGAATACGACATGGCCCCGCAGGCGGCGGTGGATGCGCCGCGGCTGCATCACCAGTGGCTGCCGGACACGCTGTTCGCGGAGCCTTACGCGCTGTCGCCGGACACCGCGGCGCTGCTGGCGGGGATGGGCTACCGGATCACCGAACAGACCCCGTGGGGCGCCGTCGCGTTGATCGCGGTCGGATCGGCGTTCGCGGGAGGGGGTGGGGTGGCGTCCTCGGGGCAGGATGGGACGGCGGGGCAGGGGATGCGGCCGAACTGGTTCTATGGCGCCAACGATTCCCGGCGTCCGGCTGGCGCGGCGATCGGGGAGTGACGGCGACCGGGCCCCGACCTTTCCTTGCGATCACGCGGCGCCGAACAGAGCCTCCACATCCGATTCGGTCAGCTTCAGCGCGCCGCCGTGCTCCGCTTCCAGCACGCTGGCCACCAGGCCGCGCTTCTTCTCCTTCAGCACTTCCATCTTCTCCTCGATGGTGCCGATCGTGACCATGCGGTGCACGAACACCTTCTTGTCCTGCCCGATCCGGTGCGCGCGGTCGGTCGCCTGGTCCTCCACCGCCGGGTTCCACCAGGGATCGTAGTGGATCACGGTATCTGCCGCGGTCAGGTTCAGCCCGACACCGCCGGCTTTCAGGCTGATCAGGAACACCGGCACCTCGCCGGCCTGGAACCGCTTGACTGGCGTGCGCCGGTCCTTGGTGTCCCCGGTCAGCAGCACATATTCGATCTTCTCCTCCCACAACCGCCGCTCGATCAGCGCCAGCATTTCGGTGAACTGGGAGAACAACAGCACCCGCCGCCCCTCGGCCAGCATCACCGTCAGCATCTCCATCAGCCGATCCAGCTTGGCCGACCCGGCCTTCGCCTTCTCCACCGCTTTCAGCTTCAGCAGCCGCGGATCGCAGCAGGCCTGGCGCATCTTCAGCAGCGCATCCAGGATGATGATCCCCGATCGCGCCAGGGCCTTCTCGGTGATGGCCGCCTGCACGCGCGAGTGCATGGCAAGGCGGATCGCATCGTAGATTGCGCGCTGGGCGGTCTCCATCTCCACATGTTCGGTGATTTCGGTTTTCGGCGGCAGTTCCTGCACCACCTCTTCCTTGGTGCGGCGCAGCAGAAAGGGCCGCACGCGGCGCGCCAGCAGGCCCTGGCGCTCGACATCGCCGTGCTTCTCGATCGGTGTACGATAGCGTGTGCGAAACGCTTTCTGCCCGCCCAGGAACCCCGGCGCGAGGAAATCGAACAGCGACCACAACTCGCCCAGATGGTTCTGCAACGGCGTGCCGGACAGGCACAGCCGCTGCCCGGCTTTCAGCCGCAGCGCCTGGCGCGTGGTCTCGGCATTCGGGTTCTTGATCGTCTGCGCTTCATCGAGGATGACCGCATGCCAGGGCTGTTCGGTCAGTACCTCGTGATCCCGGGTCAGCAGGGGATAGGTGGTCAGGACCAGGTCGTGATCGGGGATCTGGTCGAAATTCTCCCGCCGGTTCGGCCCGTGCAGCGCCAGCACGCGCAGGGTCGGGGCGAACTTTTCCGCCTCCATCGTCCAGTTCGGGATCAGGCTGGTCGGGCAGACGATCAGCGCCGGGTGTTGCAGGCGCCCTTCGGCCTGCTCGATCGCGAGGTGGGCGAGCGTCTGCACCGTCTTGCCCAGCCCCATATCGTCGGCCAGCACGCCGCCCAGACCCGCGCCGCGCAGGAACTGCAGCCAGTCCACGCCCTGCGCCTGGTAGGGCCGCAACGAACCGTGGAATGCGTCGGGCACCGCGGCATGCGGGATCGCGCCGCCCGAGGCGCGCAACTGGCGGCCGAGGTCGCGCAACGCCTCCCCGCCGCGCCAGATCAGGCCGGCGCGCTCCTCCATCGCCGCCAGATCGACGGCGTCGAGCTTGCTGAACCCGATCTTGTCCGCCCCCGGATCCAGCACGCCACTCGCGAACAGCTCCATCAGCGCGGCCAAAGTCGGGCGGATGCGCGCCATCGGCAGCACCAGCACCCGCCCGTCGGGCAAGGGCAGCGGGAAGGTGTCGCTGTCCTTGCCTTCCGGCGGCAACACGCCATTGGACCGATTGATCAGCTTGATCAGGGCCGGCACCAGATCCAGGCGCTCGCCATCGACCATGACGCCGAGATGCAGTTCCAGCCAGTCGATCCGGCCGTCTTCCTCCAGCGCCGCCTCGATCGGGGTGTCGGCGGTGATGACCTGCAAGGGGAAGGCCTCGTCGGTCTCGATCGCCCAGCCCTCGGCACGAAGCTTTGGCAGGTCGCGGGTGACGACGGTCATCCAGTCGGTGTCGCCGTCGCTGTCCATCAGGACGAAATCGTCGGTGTGGGCGTGCTGGTAATAGACCGGCACCAGGCGGGACACCCGGCCGAAGCCGATCGCACCCAGGCGGTCGTGCGCGTCGGCTTCCGCTTCCAGGTCGCGGGCCGGTTCGTACAGCACGCCGTCGCGGGCGAAGATGCGCGGCTGCTGCTTTTGCGTGCAGGGGACGGTGACCGGACCGTAGTCGAAGGCCAGGCGCGCGACCGGCACCGCCCAAAGCCCGTTGCCGACCGCCTTGGCCGAACCACGTCCCCGCGAGGGATCACTCGGCAGGGTGCCGTTCATCAGCCGCAGATGCGGCCGCATCGCCTGGGAGACGGGCTCCGGCGCATTCAGCTCCCGGGGCGCCGGCACCGGTCGTTCGGGCATGCGCTTGGCCAGTTCGGCGCGCACCTTGGGCACCATCTCGGCTGGGATCGGCGGCGCCGACAGCATCCTCTCGGCCACCGGGCGGACCAGGTTCAGCGCGACCGGTCCCATCACGCCCGTCGCGGGTTCGGCATACCAGGGCGAGGGGACGCGGACCGGCAGGCGTCCGCCCTCGATTTCGAGCAGGGTATTCTGCGAGCCGTCCGGCTCGACGTGCCAGACGATGCTGCCGGGCTGGGCGGGACCCTCGGTCACGCGCGGACCATAGGGGTTGGCCCAGAAGCCTCGGCCGGTGGCGATAATGCGCCGCAGGGTATCGACCGGGTCGTCGTCGCCCGTCGCCGTGTAGCCGGACATCCGCCGCTCGAGCCGGCTCAGGATCAGCTTGTCGGAGGGCCGCAGGTAGCGCGCCGGCGTGCGGACGTGATGCAACGCATAGGGCTTGGCGTTGCTGATGCTGTCGTCCTTGCGCAGCATCGCCACCACCGGCTGGATCCGCAGCTTCGCCACCGCCCGCGGCACCGGTTCGGCGTCCAGCACATACAGCACGCGGTTGCGGATATTGGGCGGATACTCTTCGGTATCGGCGTCCTCCGCCTGTTCCAGCGCGGTAAGCCAGCCGGTGATCTCATAGGACAGCGGCGCGTCGCGCGGGGGCGCCGGTGGCGCCGGCGGCGGGGCGATGCGCCGGCTGACCGTCGGGTTGCTGGTGGTCTCGCCCGAGAGTTGCTGGCGATGGGCCGCGATCAGCACCGCGGCGATATGCTTGCACAGGTGCCCGATCGGACAGGTGCACCGCCCGGTGATCAGCAGCGATCCGGTCTTCGAGCGCCCGATATTGATGCGCTGGCTGTACGGCGAGGGCTCGCTGCCATGGGTCACCGCGGTGATCGATGCACCGTCGGCGTCGATCAGCAGGTCCTGCACCCGCCCCCGCAACTCATACAGGCGGCCAGCTTCCAGGATGGTGCCCGGGAACAGGGATCGGATGGCGCCGTCCGTCAGAGCGAGGTTGGGTTTGGTCGGGGCAATTTGCACGATGAGCATTCCCATAGCATGCCAAACCCGCCCGAGTCGGCACCAGCTTGCGTAAAACCGCGATGCAGTGGTGATCTATCCGCATTGCGACCCGTTCAGGAGGACCCCATGACCGAATTATCCCGCAGCGACAAGGAGCTCGCGCTGGTCGCGATGGCGCGCCGGGTGCTGCCGGGCGGCAGCTTCGGCAATCTTTCATCCGACATTATCATCGCCGAGGGCCGCGGCGGGCGGGTCTGGGACGTCTCCGGCAACGAATATGTCGATTTCCTGCTGGGGTCCGGCCCGATGTTCATCGGCCACGCCCATCCCGAGGTCGTCGCGGCGGTGCAGGCGCAAATCCCCCTCGGGGTGACCTTCTTCGCCAACAGTGAACCCGGCATCCGCCTGGCCGCGGCGATCGTCGAGTCGGTGCCCTGCGCCGAACAGGTTCGCTTCACCAGCACCGGCACCGAGGCGGACGTCTACGCGATGCGGGTCGCGCGCGCCTTCCGCAAGCGTGACAAGGTGCTGAAATTCGAGGGCGGCTTTCATGGCATGAGCGAATACGCCCTGCAAAGCATGGCGCCCAAGCGTCCCGGCAACTTCCCCCAGGCGGTGCCCGATTCGCCGGGCATCCCCCGATCCGTGGCCGGCGACATGCTGATCGCGCCCTTCAACGACGCGGGCCTGGCCGACGACATCATCCGCGAACACCAGAACGACCTCGCCGCGGTGATCGTCGAGCCATTCCAGCGCCTGCTGCCGCCGAAGCCCGGCTTCCTGCAAGCCCTGCGCGCGGTGACCGAAGAATGCGGCATCCCGCTGATTTTCGACGAGATCGTCACCGGCTACCGCTTCGCCTTTGGCGGCGCACAGGAGTATTATGGTGTGATCCCGGATATCTGCACCCTGGGCAAGATCGTCGCCGGCGGGTTCCCGCTGGCCGCGGTTTGCGGGCGGGCCGACATCATGCGCCACTTCGACCGCGGGCAGATGGGCGACGACGTGTTGCCGCAGATCGGGACCTTGTCGGGCAATCCGGTCGCCTCGACAGCGGGGCTGGCGACTTTGGCGGTGCTGCGCCGGCCCGGCACCTATGATTCGGTGTTCGCCACCGGCCGCCGGCTGATGGACGGGCTATCCGACATGGTGCGGCAGGCGGGACTGCCGGCGCAGGTGATCGGAGAGCCGGTTCTGTTCGACCTGATCTTCGCGACCGGGGAGGTCTCGGATTATCGCGCCGGGCTGCGCCAGGACGTGGAGGCGCTGCGCCGGTTCAACAAGGCCTTGCGGGAGCAGGGCGTCTTGAAGGGTGACACGAAGTTCTACGTATCCACCGCGCACGACGCGGCGGATGTCGAGAAGACGCTGGCCGCCTTTGCCGGGGCGGTGGCGGCGGAGGCGGACTATCGAAAGGGCTGAGGTCAACCGCCGGAGGCCGGTTGCCGAAGTCCATCGCCGGGCCGGCAAGGTCGCAGGGCATCAGGGACACGCCGGCCGAACCGCTGCCCGGCGCTTCGGGCGTTCGGCCGCGGTGGCACGCCCGGTGAACGAGTTAGTCCTATACGGCACACGTTCAGGTTGATTAGACTGATCGCGTCCCGTTGCGAAAAGAGCCGCCCAGCCGGACCTGGTTCGCCGGTTGGGAATGAATGGGGGGCTTAACACCCGAAGGGAGGGAAATCGTGTCCCCGGCCGATCGCCGCCAACATCGATCTGTGCCCGCCGCCGAGCCCGACGGGCTGACGGCGGCTGGACAGGTTGCCGGCCGTTTGGCTGTGCCAGGCATCGGGATGCCGGCGCCGCCGCGCGACGGGGTGCCGACCCCGGGCGGTCTGGTCTATCGTCTCGCGCGCGAGATGAGTTCGGGCCGCCACACACTGTTGCGCCGGATGTTTCGGCAAATTAACCGGCCGACCCCCTACTTTTGCTGGGACCCCGACCCCGCCTGCCTGCCGATGCCGGTCCTGCGGGAGGCCGCACAGTGCGTGCCCGGACCACCCTGGCAATGCGGCGAGCTGGTTGACCGGATAACCCGTGGTGCGCCCGGTGCGCTGGGCAACCTGGTCGTGATGCGGCGTCTGGCGGATGGCGATCTGGTGTTCGACCGGTTTGGCGCGACCC
>Ga0302276_10000940_pt1 | contig 26292 bp, 25 predicted proteins | sample III_Bog_N2_3_FD_198768 | JGI IMG/M metagenome (GOLD analysis project Ga0302276, IMG submission 198768) | Peat permafrost microbial communities from Stordalen Mire near Abisko, Sweden - III_Bog_N2_3 | ecosystem: Environmental > Terrestrial > Soil > Wetlands > Peat | place: Sweden: Abisko...
GGGCGGCGGCCCTCGCCTCGGGCTTGCGGCCCAGGGCCTTCAGCACCTGGCCCCGGCGCCAGTGGGCGCTGCCGTAGCCGCCGCTGCCGCCCTCCAGGGGCTCCCGCAGCACCTGGTCCAGGGCGGCCAGGCCCTCGTCCAGGTGCCGGCCGGAGCGGGCGGCGATCTTGCCCAGCTGCAGGCGCATCAGGCTGGGGGCGTCGGCGGTGGCCACGGCGCCGGCCGCCACCCGCCAGGCCTCCTCGATCTGGTCGGCGTCCAGCAGCGCGTCGCAGATGGCGGTGAGCGGCCGGGCCCGGTTCTGGGCGGCGGGCAGCAGGCGCAGGGCCTCCTTGGCCTGGAGCCGCTTCTGGGGTTCGGCGCCCAGGACTTTGCGGGTGTCGCGGCTGCCCAGGGCGTCCAGGTAGCCGTAGATCACCTCCGGATCGCCGGGGGCAGCGGCCAGGGCCCGGTCGAAGCAGGGCTGGGCCTCGGTCCAGCGTCCGGCCATGGCCAGGATGGTGCCCTGCAGCAGGGCGCCCCGGGCCGGATCCACCCGCTTGAGCTGCTCGGCGCAGTCCAGCCCCTGGCGGGTGGAGCCGCCCAGCAGGCCGGGCAGCTGGGCATAGGCCAGGCCCAGGGCCATCCAGCCGGCCACCAGGTTGGGGTCGGCCTGCACCGCCGCCCGCAGATCGCGCATGGCCCCGGACAGTTTGCCCAGGCTGCCCAGGTTGCGCTGCTGCACGGCGGCGCCGCCCTGGGCCAGGCCCCGGGCCAGGAGCGCGTCGGCCAGGGCCGGCTGCAGGGCCACGGCCCGGTCGGCGGCGGCCAGGGCCTCGGGCACCCGGACCAGGGCGGTGAGGGCCTGGGACTTGGCGGCCCAGGCCAGGGCGGCGTCGGCCTGCGGGGTCTGGAGCCGGGCCTCGGCCTCGGCCAGGACCTTCAGGTAGCGTCCGGCGTCCAGATCGGTCCGGGGGGCATATGCGGCCGCCAGGGCCGGCAGGGTGGCGGCGATGGCGGCCGCCAGGGCGATGGTTGGCAGAAATCGCATGCGTTCCCCCATGATCAGAGTATAGAGGATGCACAGGAATCCTGGCCTTGGCGCCGGAATGCTGAGAAGATGTCGCAGTCCTTTGGACGGAGGTACGCATGCTCATGGCAGGAAAGCGCGGGCTGGTGGTGGGGGTGGCCAACAAGTGGTCCATCGCCTGGGGCATCGCCCAGAAGCTGGCCGCGGAAGGGGCGGAACTGGCCATCACCTATCAGAACGAACGGCTGGGCAAGCACGTGCGCGAGCTGGCGGAGACCCTGGAGAAGCCGCTGCTGATCCCCATGGATGTGACCTCCGACAAGCAGATCATCCTGACCTTCGAGCTGCTCAAGCGGGTCTGGGGCCACCTGGACTTCGTTGTGCACGCGGTGGCCTTCGCGCCCCGGGAGGCCCTGGAGGGCAAGTTCGTCGCCACCTCCCGGGAGGACTTCCGGATCGCCCACGACGTGAGCGCATACTCCCTGGCGGCCCTGGCCAACTCGGCCCAGCCGCTCATGGGCGAAGGCGGGGCCATCGTCGCCCTGTCCTACCTGGGCAGCACCCGGGTGATCCCCAACTACAACGTGATGGGCGTGGCCAAGGCCGCCCTGGAGGCCAGCGTGCGCTACCTGGCCGCGGATCTGGGCCCCCAGGGCGTGCGGGTCAACGCGGTGTCGGCCGGTCCCATCAAGACCCTGGCCGCCTCCGGCATCTCCGGCTTCGGCGGCATGCAGCGCCAGCACCGCAACCGCGCCCCGCTGCGCAAGGACACCGAGGTGGAGGAGGTGGCCGACGCCGCGCTGTTCATGCTGAGCCCCCTGTCCCGGGGCATCACCGGGCAGGTGCTGTACGTGGATGGCGGGTTCTGCATCATGGGCGACTAGCCTCGCCGTGTCCCGATGCTGCGCCCTGTTCGCTCCCGGTCAGTCGCATGCGCGACTGCCGTGAGCGGGAGGAAGTGAGTCGATGCATCGAATGCGTTCCACCTTCGTGAGGCTTCGAAGGCGGCCAGGCCATCGGCATCGGGTTGCACGGGGTGAAGGCCCGGAATTCCGCCGTGACCTCCAAATCAGTTGGGGTTCGAGGCGGCTTGAACGGGTTCACTGGGCCCCTGGGTGATGCCTGGCTGCCCGGGTCAGGGGGGCGACAGGGGGCGCTCCCACCAGCACCTGGTCGACATACTCATACGCACCATGCCAAGCCCGCGTACGACCCCCTCGCTCGCCTGATTAGAGGTATTCACGATGGCGGTGACGCCTTCGGAGATTCGATGCCTGGCCATGAGCGTCAGGATCTGCTGGCATCCTTCCAGGGCCAGGCCTCGGCCTCGGTATTCCGGTCTGATTCCATAAAGAATCTGATGCCAGTTTTTCTTTCCCTGGACCGGCCATAGGATCACGAAACCAGCCAGTTTCCTCGATGCCTTGTCCATCAATAAAAATACGTCCTTTCTTGGACTCCGAAAATATTTGTCCTCGAATTGCCTCCAGGTTAACTGAGGTGGGAATTCCATCCCCAGCGCGATATCCGGGATTAATATCAGATCGAAACAGGCTTTCAAGGCATCACGATCCTTGACGGGGGCAATCAGCAGCCGGTCCGATTCCCCCTCGGGGAACCAGGGTGTTCGGAAAAAACAGAGGTTCATTGATGGCCCTGTTGGTTATGTGCTTGTCGTGGTCAGATTGCGGAACCTGCCTGTGAGAACCTGTCGGCACGCGGCTTCCTGGGAATAAGACCCTCTAAGGGGAAAAGGGTTGGGGCACGCACTCAACCAACGCATGTGTTGTGCCATCTTCAATGGCTATCAACTGGGACCCCATGCCGTTGGCCTTCCGGCCAGGAAAGGATCCCGGGGGCACCGGCCTGGGCAGGATCCAATCCGTGGACAGTCCGCAACCTTTCAGGACCGGGCGCAGGTAGGCTGGCCCGATAATCGATATGATATATACTTCGTTCCGAGAGGGTGCCATGTTGCCAATCAGGGCCAAGGTCTTCTGGAGCGGGCCGAGCCAGGCGGTGCGGCTTCCCAAGGCGTTCCGGTTCACCACGGACGAGGTGACGATCCGCAAGGTGGGGGATGCCTTGATCCTGGAACCGATCCCCCGGCGAGGTTGGCCGGTCGGATATGCCGCGAGCTTCGCGGACCTGCCCGAGGACTTCGAGCGGCCGGAGCCTTTGCCCGGTTCCGACCACCGGGATCGGCTCCTGGAGGAGCTGTGAAATACCTCCTCGATACGGATACCTGCATCTTCGCGCTGAGGCGGCGCATGGGGGTCCTGCAACGGCTCCTCCAGGAGAGTCCGGACGATATCGCGGTGAGCGCCATGACCGAGGCTGAGCTCACCTTTGGCGCCATCAGGAGCGCCGCCCTGGAGCGGGCCAGGCCCAAGGTCACGGCCTTCCTGGAGCCGGTGATGGTGCTGCCCTTTGATCGCGAAGCGGCCTGGAAACATGCCGAGATCCGCTGGGCCATCCGCAGCCGTCCCATCGGCGAGCGGGACCTGGTCACCGCCGCCGTTGCCGTGGCCCATGGGCTCACCCTGGTGACGCACAACACGCGGGAATTCTCCCGCGTCGAAGGGCTGGCTCTGGAGGATTGGGCGGAACTGCCGTCCTGAAGAGCGCCCGGCCCGAACTGACCTGCCAGGGGCGGAAGGGAAATCGATTCGAATCATTTCGGCACGAAAAGCGGATGGCCAGGAACGGAAGGTCTATTTCGGGAGGTTCAAGGCATGAGGAAACACTATGATTTCTCCATTGGGCAACCCAATCCCTATGCCAAGAGGCTGAAACGGCAGGTCACCATTCGGCTGGATGAACAAACGCTTCTGTATTTCAAATCCTTGGCCGAGGAGACCGCGATCCCCTACCAGACTTTGATCAACCTTTACCTCCGCGAATGCGCGGCTTCGCAAAAGCACCTTCGGCTTGCCTGGCTGAATGGCGCAAAGGTCGATAAACCCGGAGAGGAATCACCTCAAATCCTGTCGTGACGTGGGGTCCAGTTCCTGGACAGTCCACAACTTTTCAGGACCGAGCGCAGGTTGGCTGGCTAGATCATTAATATGATATATGCATCGTTTTGAGAGGGCGCCATGTTGCCAATCAGGGCCAAGGTCTTCTGGAGTGGGCCGAGCCAGGCGGTGAGGCTTCCCAAGGCGTTCCGGTTCACCACGGACGAGGTGACGATCCGCAAGGTGGGGGATGCACTGGTTCTGGAACCGGCCCTCCGACGAGGCTGGCCGGTCGGGTATGCCGCGAGCTTCGCGGACCTGCCCGAGGACTTCGAGCGGCCGGAGCCTTTGCCCGGTTCCGACCTCCGACCTCCGGGTTCTGCTCCTGGAGGAGCTGTGAATTACCTCCTCGAAATCCTCCGCATCGAAGGGTGGCTCTGGATGATTGGGCGGAGTTGCCGCCCCGCGGAGCGCCTAACCCGAACTGACCTATCTGGGCGATGGGGCCTGGTGGGACACCGAGCAGGCGGAGACGCCTGCCGTCGCAAGCCTCAACGGTCGGATACCGGCTTCAGTGGGGTCCAGTCCATGGGGAGGCCGCAACCTTCCATTACAGATCGCAGATAGTCCACTCCAACCTCGATGGTCCCACGCTCGGCGGAACTCACCATCGCTTGGCTCTTCCTGAGCTGCTTGGCGAGCTGCGCCTGGGTGAGGCCGGCCGCGGCCCTCGCGGCCTTGAGGGTCCGCCCGATCGCCTTGCCCATGAACTCATCCGCATCCACCAGATCGGTCAGATCGAAGGGGTCGGGCTCCGTCGATGCGTCCGGGGGCACGTGGCCCAGCAGCTCCAGGTACTCCTGTTCGGGGATGAGAGCGAATCGCTCACCGCGAATCTCGATGACAGGGTTCGTGCGCATGGTGACCCCCCCTCGGCCTCAGCCCTTGCGCAGCGCGTCCAGCGCGTCCAGCACCTCCTGTACGTGCCCCTTCACGCTGACCTTGGGCCACACGTGCCGGACCACCCCGGCGGGATCCAGCAGGAAGGTGGAGCGGATGATGCCTTCGCTCTCCTTGCCATACAGGACCTTCCGGCCGAAGGCCCCCAGCGGCGCCAGCAGGGTCTTGTCGGGGTCGGACAGCAGCGGGAAGGGCAGCTCCTGCTTGGCCCGGAAGGTCTGGTGGGAGGCCATGGAATCCCGGGAGATGCCGTAGACCTTGGCGCCGGCCGCCTGGACCCGGGCCCAGGCGTCGCGGAAATCGCAGGCTTCGGTGGTGCAGCCCGGGGTGGCGTCCTTGGGGTAGGCGTACAGGACGACCCAGGCCCCGGCCAGGGTGGCCGGGGTGACGGTGGCGCCCTGGTCGTCGCTCAGGGCGAAGGGGGGGATGGGCTTGCCGATCAGATCCACGCTCATGGAACCTCCTGGGCGCCCCTACGGGGGCCACGCCAAAGCCTAGCACCCCTACCCCGGATCCAAGGTAGGCTCTATCAGTGAGAGACGGAGGAGCTGTGCAAGCAACCCAGGCAACCCAGGCGGATCTTGCGCCCTGGTGGTGGAAGCTGGTGGCGCCGCACCGGAGGATCCTGGCGGCAGGGCTGGCGGCCACGGTGCTGTGCAGCCTGGCGGCGGCATGGGTGCCGTACTGGTCGGGCCGGGCGGTGCACGCCCTGGAACTGCGGCGCTGGACCGTGAGCCGCGACGACCTGGTGTGGATGCTCGGCTTCACCCTGGTGGCCGGGGTGGGGCGCTACCTCATGCGCAACACCCTCATCGGCCTGAGCCGGGCGGTGGAGAAGCGGCAGCGGGAGGAGATCTACGACTTCCTCCTGAGCATGCCGTACGCCTTCTACGAGCGGAACCTCATCGGCGATCTCATGAGCCGGATCGGCGACGATGTGAACACCGTGCGCATGGCCACCGGCCCGGGCCTCATGAGCCTGCTGCAGACCGCCACCCTGCTGCCCATGACCCTCGCGCTCATGCTGCACGCCAGTCCGCGCCTGACCGGGGCGGTGCTGACGCCGTTCTCCCTGCTGGCGGTGAGCTACTACTTCATCGGCCGGGTGAGCCACAAGCTGCAGCAGCGGATCCAGGTGGTCAACTCCAAGCTCAACACCTACAGCCACGAGACCATCTCCGGCGAGCGAGTGGTGCAGGCCTTCGGGCTGGAGGAGCTGCGGGTGGAAGCCTTCGGGCAGCTGAGCCGGGACCAGGCCCGCATGAACATCCAGCAGACGGTCCTGTTCGGCATGTACATGCCCCTGTCGGCCTTCACTGCCGGCCTGGCCGCCCTCGTGCTGGTGGCCTACGGCGGCGGCCTGGTGATCCGGCACGTGCTGACCCTGGGCGATCTCACCGCCTTCACCGGCTACCTGACCGCCCTGGCCTGGCCGATGATGTCGCTGGGCTGGTCGGCCAATCTGTTCGAGCGCGGCAAGGCCGGCCAGGAGCGCATCGATTTCGTGCTGGGCACGGCCCAGGACCCGCTGCCGGTGCTGGTGCCGGCGCCCCTGCCGCCCGGCGGGGCGGCCCTGGTCGGCCGGGCCATGGCGCACCGCTTCGATTCCGGGCGCGGCCTGGGACCCATCGATCTGGATCTGGCCGCCGGCGCCCGGCTGGCGGTGGTGGGCGGGATCGGTTCGGGCAAGACCGTGCTGCTGCAGGTGCTGGCCGGGCTGCGGGAACTGCACGGGGGCAGCCTGACCCTGGACGGGGCGCTGCTGGGGCCGGCGCTGATCCGGGCCCACTGGGCCGGCATCGGCTGGGTGCCCCAGGAGGCCTTCCTGTTCTCGGTGACCCTGCGGGAGAACCTGGCCATGGGCCGGCCCGAGGCCACCGAGGCGGACTTGTGGGAGGTGGCCCGGGTGGTGTGCCTGGACGATCTCATCCGCCGGCTGCCCATGGGCCTGGACACGGTGGTGGGGGAGCGCGGGGTGGTGCTGTCCGGCGGCGAGCGCCAGCGCACCGCCCTGGCCCGGGCCCTGGTGCGCCGGCCCCGTCTGCTGCTGCTGGACGATTCCCTGTCGGCGGTGGACGCGGAGACCGAGTCCCGGATCCTGGAGAACCTGCGGGGCTTCCTGGGCGGGGTGACCCTGGTGCTGGCCACCCACCGGGTGTTCGTGGCGGAACTGTGCGATCAGGTGCTGGTCATGGAGGACGGCCAGGTGGTGCAGCGCGGCACCCCCCAGGAGCTGGCGGCCGAGCCGGGCCACTTCGCCCGGATCCGCCAGCTGCAGAGCCTGGAGCGGGAGATCCTGGGGCAGGAGCAGGCCTGAACATAGCGAACGGCCATACGGTTTGGGCTGGCCGTTCGTTCAGACCGGCTGCTCCGGCCACAGGTGCTTGGGGTAGCGCCGGGACAGGCCCGGCCGCAGATCGCGGTAGGTGCGCTGCCAGAAGCCCTGGAGGTCGGTGGTCACCTGCAGGGCCCGCTGGTTGGGGGCCAGCAGGTGCAGCACCAGGGGCACCGCGCCGCCGCCGATGCTGGGGCCCTGCTTCAGCCCCAGGAAATCCTGGAGCCGGGAGGCGATCCAGGGGGTCTCGGCGTCGTAGTTGACCCGGACTTTCTTCTTGCGCAGCAGCACCCAGTCCGGGGCCCAGGTCTCCAGCAGGCCGGCCGCGGCGGGGCCCAGGGCCCGGCGCAGGGCGTTGGCCCAGTCCACGTGCTCCAGTTCCTTCAGGGTGGTCAGGCCTTCGCAGGCGGCGGTGACCAGGGCGGCCAGCAGATCCTCGACTCCGGCGATGGCCAGGTCCGCGCGGAGGCCGGCCAGGAAGGCAGAACGGGCCAGGAGCCGGTCCACCGTGTCCTGGGCGGCGCCCAGGCCCCGGGCCAGGGCTGCCTGGGCCAGGCAGGCGGAGGCGCCCGGATGGCCGGCCGGAGCGGGCCGGCGGCTTTCGTCCAGGCACAGGTCCTCGAACCAGATGCTGGCGTGCAGATCCACCCGGCCGGTGGCGGGGTTGTAGGCCAGGGTTTCGCTGTCCCGCAGGCGCTCCGGGAAGGCATCCAGCAGCCAGTCCGGCTCCACCCGGGAGGCGGTGCGCACCAGCACCTGGCGGCCCGTGCCCTGGGCCTGCACGTCCGCCTCCAGGGCCAGCAGCCACGTGCTGCGGCGCACCCGGCAGGCCGGGTCCAGCCGGGCGCCGCCCCCGCCCACCAGGGTGCAGGTGCCGTTGCCGCCGACCTTGGCCACCCGGTCCGGGTAGGCCCGGAGCAGGGCCTGGAGCAGCAGCGTTTCCTCGCCGTCCGCCTCCGCCGCCGCCGCATCGGCGCCCCGGCGCCGGTCCGGCAGCAGGGCCTGGTAGACCAGGTGCGCCTGGCGCACGGTGCCGGCGTCCAGTCCGGCCGAGCGGCAGGCCCCCGGGTGGAACCCGGCGGCGGCCACTTCCCGGAACTGGTCCAGGCGCAGGAACAGATCCGAATCCAGGGCGTGTGCGGCCGGGGCGGCCCGGCGGTCCAGGCTGGTCCGGGCCGCCAGATCCCCGGCCTCCAGCAGGGCAGCGCCCAGCCTGGCCAGCCTGGGGATGCCCAGATCCTCGCCGGCGGTCACCAGCCGGGCCAGGCGTGGATGCAGGGGCAGCCGGGCCAGGCGCCGGCCCATGGCGCTGATGGTCCGGTCCGGGTCCAGGGCGCCGAGGCCTTGCAGCAGCCGGGTGGCGGCCGCCAGGGCCTCGGCCGGGGGCGGCTCGAACCAGCGCAGGGCTTCCGGGGCCAGGCCCAGATCGGCCAGGGCCAGGACCGGTTCCGCCAGATCGGTCCGGAGCAGTTCCGGGGGATCGAAGGCCGGCCGCGCCTGGAAATCGTTCTGGGCGAACAGCCGCAGGCAGCGGCCCGGGCCGGTGCGTCCAGCCCGACCGGCCCGCTGGACGCACCGGGCCTGGCTGATGCGGACGGTGCGCAGTCCGGGCAGTCCCGACCAGGGGGAGTGCACCGCCTCCCGGCCCAGGCCCGAATCCACCACCGCCGCCACCCCTTCCAGGGTCACGGAGCTTTCCGCCACGTTGGTGCTGAGGATGACCTTGGGCTCGGCCGACGGGGCGACCGCCGCCTGCTGGGCCTCGAAGCTCAGGCTGCCGTGCAGGGGCAGCAGCCGGAGCCCGTGCCGGGCGGCGGTCTGGGCGCAGGCGGCCTGGCATTGCCGGATCTCGGCCGCGCCGGGCAGGAACACCAGGGTGTGCCCCTTCTGGCCGCCGGCGTAGAGCCGCTCCACCGCCTCGGCCACCTGCAGGCCCAGGGGCCGGTCGTCGGGCCGGGCCAGGTGCTCCACCGTCACCGGAAAGGGCCGGCCGGTGCAGCGGATCACCCCGGTGTCCAGGAAGGCCGCCACCGGCTCGGCGTCCAGGGTGGCGCTCATGACCCCCAGCTTCAGGTCGGGCCGGGCTCCGGCCTGCAGCCGGGCCAGCAGGGTGATGGCCAGATCGGTCTGCAGGTGCCGCTCATGGAACTCGTCCAGCAGCACCGCGGAGATGCCCCGCAGCTGGGGGTCGGCCTGCAGCCGGCGCAGCAGCAGGCCTTCGGTGACGAAGCAGATCCGGGTGGCCCGGGAGACTTTCTGCTCGAACCGGACCGCATAGCCGACGCTCTGGCCCAGCGGCTCGTCCCGTTCGGCGGCGACCCGGGCCGCCGCCAGACGTGCGGCCAGCCGTCGGGGTTCCAGCACCCAGCAGGCGCCGTCGCCCAGCAATCCACTGTCCAGCAGGGCCCGGGGCACCCGGGTGGTCTTGCCGGCGCCCGGCTCGGCGGCCAGTACCAGCCGGCCGGTGTCGCGCAGGGCCTCCAGGATGCGGGGCAGGTGGGGATCGATGGGCAGGGGAGTCAACGGCATGGAACGAGGATCCCACGCCTGCTGGACATCCCCAGGTTCATGCCTGACGGGGTGCCCGGGCTTTGCCTGGGTAACCCGTGGGGGAGCATGAGGGGGGACGCAGAGCGAGCATCGCGAGCGGGCGGTCCCCCCTCATTCATGTCAGGCTCCGGACGAAGCCCAGGAACACGCCCAGGGCCGCGCGGCCGGCGGGGGTGTCCAGTCCGGCCAGGTTCTCCGGGTGCCACTGCACGCCCAGCACCGGGCGGTCCTCCCGGGCCTCGACGCCTTCCACCAGTGCCTGCGCCGGATCGTCTCCCCGCCACCAGGCCACGGCCCGCAGCCCCGGCGCCACCCGCAGCACAGCCTGGTGATGGCGGCTGTTCACCACCGGCACCAGGGTCCCCGCCCAGGCCGCCAGCCGGGAACCGGGGGCCAGGTCCACCGGGTGCGCTTCCTCCGGGACCTGGGAGGTGCCGCGGTTGTGCAGGGCCGGGGCCAGGCCGCAGCGGGACGGGATATCCTGGATCAGGCTGCCGCCCAGGGCCACATTGAGCAGCTGCTCGCCCCGGCAGATGCCCAGGATCGGCAGGCCGAGCCGCCAGGCCTCGCGGGCCAGGGGGATCTCCAGGTGGTCCCGGGCCTCGTCCACCTCGGCCGTGGGGTCCAGGGCCTCCTCCGGGTCCCACCAGCGCGGGTGGATGTCCGGTCCGCCCGCCAGCAGCAGGCCGGCGACCCCGTCCAGGGACGGGACCGGATCCTCGGGGGTCGCCACCTGGATGGGACCGGTCCAGCCGCCCAAGCGGACCGCAGGGGTATAGGATCTATCGATAGCTGACTTGTTGTTGCAGGTGATGAGAAGCCTTGACACCGTATCTCCCGGGCGCATGATGAACACCCTACCACCTCGGATGGACTGAGAATGGGTGAGGCGGAGTGCTCCGTCGACGATACAGGAGGCAATTCATGGCTGGCTCTCTCAATAAAGTTATGTTGATCGGCAACCTGGGGCGGGACCCCGAACTGAAGGCCACCCCCTCCGGGCAGGCCCTGGCCCGGTTCTCCGTGGCCACCACCGAGACCTGGAAGGACCCCCAGAACCCCACCGGTGAGCGCAAGTCCAAGACCGAGTGGCACAACATCGTGGTGTGGGGCAAGCAGGCGGAGACCGCCGAAAAGTACCTGCGCAAGGGCCGGCAGGTCCTCATCGAAGGGCGGATCCAGTACCGGGAGTACACCGACCAGGCCGGCGTCAAGAAGACCGCCTGCGAGATCCGCTGCGACAACTTCGTGATGCTGGGCCGCATGGAAGACGGCGCCGGCGGCGGCGGCGGGCGCTCCTACGGGGCCTCCGAAGGCCGTGGCGGGGACGAGTACGAGTCCACCGGCCCCACCCCTCCCCCGGCGGCGGGCGGCGGCGGCTACGAGGACGACATCCCGTTCTGAGGCCGTACGGAGCATCGAGCGGTAGCGCATGGGCCGGAATCCCCAAGGATTCCGGCCCATGCCGTGCCGGTTCCGGTCAGCGCTCGACCCCATGGGGCCTGGCACAGGCGTGGCAGCGGGACCGTGAACCTCCGCGGATGCGTTCCCTGGACCTGATCCGGCGGAGCAGAGAGGGGCCATGGCGATCCACCGCAGCCAGGACCGCCATGAACCCGGCCATGGCCACGATCCCGAGGGCGAACAGCACGGGCAGCCAGCGTGTGAAGTCCATGGCCATCTCCTGTCTGGGGAGGGGACAAGACCTGCTTGTCCTCGCCCCCAGGATCGTTCCGTCGGGATCAGGAAGTTGACAGGATCGGTCGTCAATGGGTTAAAAGGGCGTCAAGGGATTTCGGGGTGAGGGGCTTTCCATGGCCCGACCGCAGCGATCGGTCCTGTCCCGCACGGGGCACCGCCTTGCAGTATCCTTGAATTCGGCGATCACGATCGCCATAATCGCCTTCATTCAGCGATCAACTTCGCCGAAAGGAAGGGACCCCCATGTTCCTGGAGCGTGAAATCCATCCAGCCCTGCGCCGCCTCCTGGAGGAAGGCGGGAAGATCGTGCTGTTGTTCGGGGCACGCCGAGTGGGGAAGACCACCCTGGCCAGGCGCCTGCTGGGTGAACTGCCCTTCAAGGCCCTGGAAGCCACCGGGGATGACCCGGTCCTCTCCGGGCTGCTGGCCTCCCGGGACACCGCGCGCCTGGATGGCCTGGTGGCGGGCTACGAGCTGCTGTTCCTGGATGAAGCCCAGCGCATTCCCGATATCGGTCTGGCCTTGAAGCTCATCCACGACCGTCATCCGGACCTGCGCATGCTGGTGACCGGGTCGTCAGCCCTGGACCTGGCCTCCAGGACCCGTGAAGCCCTCACCGGGCGCACCTGGTCCTTCCACCTGCAGCCCTTTTCCTACCGGGAGTGCCTGGCCTCGAGGAATGCCTTCGAACAGGACCGGCGCCTCGAGCGGGACCTGGTCTTCGGAATGTACCCTGAAGTCCAGGCCTACGAGGGTGATGCTGACCGGGCAGCCTACCTGCGGGAATTGCATGCAGCCTACCTTTTCAAGGATCTCCTCGAAATGGGGGGGCTTCGCCACCCGCGGAAGCTGGTGGATCTGGTGCGTATGCTGGCCTATCAGGTCGGCTCCGAAGTATCGAATACCGAGCTGGGGACCGCCCTGGGCCTTTCCAGGGACACGGTGGCCAGCTATGTGGACCTGCTGGAAAAGGCGTTCATCATCTTCAGGCTGGAAGGGTTCAGCCGCAACCTGCGCAACGAGGTCACCCGGAACGGCAAACTCTATTTTTATGATCTGGGCGTCCGCAACGTGGCCATCAATGACTTCCGCCCCTTTTCGGTCCGCCAGGACCAGGGTGCGCTGTGGGAAAACTTCCTGGTCGCCGAGCGCCGGAAGCGCCTGCAGCCCGGCGTGGAAGCCCGTTTCTGGAGGCTGCGTTCGGGGGCTGAGGTGGACTATGTGGAGGCGGCCGGTGAAAGCCTCCGGGCCTTCGAGTTCAAGCTGTCCGCCAAATCCCGGGCCAAGGCCCCGGCCCGCTGGGGGGAGGCCTATCCCGGCGCGCCATGGCAGAAGATCGATCGGGACAACTACCTGCCCTTCATCGCCGGGTGAGGTTGCCCGGTGGCAAGCCGTTTGGCTTGAGTTGGACGGTCGCCCCCGGACCTTCGGCAGGATCAGGCAAACCCCGGGCAGGATAGGGCATTGGCCTCACGGTCGGTCGCCCCTACCCTTTTCCATATCCGGTCGCAGCCCCCGTCCCCCGCGCCTCTGCGCGGCTCCACGGGGTTCGCGGCCGCTCCATCGGGAAAGGAAGCACCATGAAATTCAACTACCACATGCCATCCCACCTCTACTTCGGCGCGGGCGCCCTGGAGGAACTGGGCCGGATCCAGCTGCCCGGCCGCAAGGCACTGATCGTCATTTCCGCCGGCACGTCCATGCGCAGGCAGGGCTACCTGGACCGGGTCGTGGCCCTGCTGGCCGGGAACGGGGTGGCCAGCGTGGTGTTCGCCAAGATCCAGCCCAACCCGGTCAAGGCCCACGTGATGGAGGCCGCGGCCCTGGCGCGGGCCGAGGGCTGCGACTTCGTGCTGGGCCTGGGCGGCGGCAGCAGCATCGATTCGGCCAAGAGCATCGCCCTCATGGCCAAGAATCCCGGCGACTACTGGGACTACGTGGGCGGCGGCTCCGGCCTGGGCCGCCCGGCGCTCCAGGGCGCCCTGCCCATCGTGGCGGTCACCACCACCGCAGGCACCGGCACCGAGGCGGACCCCTGGACGGTCATCACCAAGGAGGAGACCCGGGAAAAGATCGGCTACGGCAACGAGCATACCTTCCCGGCCATCTCCATCATCGATCCGGACCTCATGCGCTCGGTGCCGGCCGCCCTCACCGCGTACCAGGGCATGGACGCCTTCTTCCACGCGGCCGAGGGCTACATCGCCACCTGCGCCTCGCCCATGAGCGATCTCTACGCCCTCAAAAGCATCGAGCTGGTGGCCCGCTGGCTGCCAGTGGCGGTGCGGGACGGGGAGCACGCCGAGGCCCGGGCCCAGATGGCCTTCGCCAACACCCTGTCCGGGTTCGTGGAATCCACCTCCTCCTGCACCTCCGAGCACTCCATGGAGCACGCCCTGAGCGCCCTGCACCCGGACCTGGCCCACGGGGCCGGACTGACCCTGCTGTCCCGGGCCTATTTCGGCTTCTTCCTGGGCAAGGTCCCGGGCCGGCGCTACGAGGACATGGCCCGGGCCATGGGCGAGGACGTGGACGCCCTGCCGGCCGAGCAGCGCCCCGCGGCGTTCCTCGCGGCCCTGGGCAAGCTCATCGCCGGCGCCGGCCTGGCCGGACTGAAGCTGACCGATTTCGGGATCCGCCCGGACGAGTGCCCGGAACTGGCCCGCAACGCCCACGAGAACATGGGCGGGCTGTTCCAGGTGGACCCCTACCAGCTCTCCGTCCAGGACACGGTGGCCATCTTCCACGCGGCCTTCTAGGCTCCGACAGCCCGGCCAGGCCAGGAGCGCCTGGTCCGGGTCGGACCTTGCCAAAATTTGCCATCGCCCTACCCTGGGGCATGAGCACCATGAACATCTCCCTTCCCGATGCCCTCAAGTCCTTCGTGGACCATCAGGTCGAGGAAGGCGGCTATGCCACCAGCAGCGAGTATGTGCGGGAACTGATCCGCAAGGACCAGGACCGCAGCCGTTTGTGCGGCCTGCTGCTGGAAGGCGCGATTTCCGAACCCGGCCCCATGGCCGACGGTGCTTATTTTGAAGGGTTGCGCGAAGGCATTCGGGGACGAACCTAGCCCCGCGCCGCCCCCGCGTCATGGGTGGGGCTGGTGCCGAAGCAGCGCTTGAACTCGCGGCTGAACTGGGACAGGCTGCTGTATCCCACCTGGCTGGCGGCGGTGCTGACGTTGTGCTCCCCCTGCAGGATCAGCAGCCGGGCCTGGTGCAGCCGGATCCGCTTCAGGTACTGCAGGGGCGAGGTGGCGGTCACCGCCTTGAAGTTGTGGTGGAAGTTGGAAACGCTCATGTTGGCCTCCCGGGCCAGGGTCTCCACGTCCAGTTCCTGGGGATACTCCTGGTGCACCCGGCGCAGCACCCGGGCGATCTGGCTGAACCGGCCGTGCCGGGCGGCGGCTGCGCGCAAGCCGCCGCCCTGTTCGCCGCACAGCACCCGGTAGGTGATCTCCCGGACGATGGAGGAACCGAGCAAGCGGCTGTCCATGGGCGATTGCAGACACTCCAGCAGACGCACGGTGGCGCAGGCGATGTCCTCGGTCAGGCGCGTGGCGTGGATGCCGGGCATCAGGTCCGGCACCGGGTGGCCGTCGTCCATGGCCAGCAGCAGCTCGCCCAGGGCGGTGGGGTCCACCCGGATGGCCACGGCCAGCAGGGGGTTGGCCGGGGAGGCCTCGGTTTCGCACTCCAGCGGCAGGGGCACCGACAGGACCAGGTAGTTGCTGGGGTCGTAGGTGTAGCACAGCTCCCCCAGGAACACCCGCTTGCGGCCCTGGGCGACGATGATGATGCTCGGCTCGTAGACGATGGGCGCCCGGGGCACCGGGTGGTCCGCCCGGATCAGCTGGACTTCGGGCACCAGGGAGGCGGTGATCCCGGGCCGGGGCGCCAGGACGCGCAGCAGATCGGCCAGACTGGGGTCCGGGACGGCGGGCGCGGGTCCGGGCATGGGGCCTCCTCGATGGCCGGGGATCCCGGAATCCGGGAAATCAGGCAAAGATGATGGCTGATCCTAGCACCGCGAGGTCCCGTCCTGGTGCGGCGACCGTGCGGGGCACCAGCAGTTATAGGGTCGCGAGCGACCCGACAGCTGCTAGCACGGACGCTCCCGGATCGGCAGCAATGGGCAAAGTCAGGGCCGGTTCGGGAGGGGTCCCAGCTTGCCCAGGTTGATGGCGGCCAGATCGGCCGGCAATGGGATGGCGCCGAAGTGGGCCACATCGGACTGGCCCTGGCGGGACAGGATGAAGCGGAGGAATTCCCGGTGCGCCGGGTCCAGGGCCTGGCCCGGGCGCAGGTTCAGGTAGATGTACAGGAACCGGGCCAGGGGGTAGCGGCCGTCCAGGATGTTCTCCACCGTGGGCAGGATCGCGGTGCTGGCATGGAAGTCCACGATCGGCACGGCCTTGACCATGCGCACCTGGTGCTGGATGGGGCCGTAGCAGATGCCCGAGGCGTCCATGGCGGCCGCCTCCACCAGGGCGAACTGGTCGAACTCGGTCTTGACCTTGTCCTTGTACTCGCCGCCCTTGAGTACCCGTTCCTGGAAGAAGGCGCGGGTGCCGGAGTTCTCGTCGCGGCCGTAGGGCTGGATGGCGCGGGTGCTCCACTCCTGGCCCAGGCCCAGCTCGCCCCAGGTCTCCACCGGGTGGCCGAAGCCGCCGCGGGGGGCCTTGGCGAAGATCGCGTCCACCTGCTCCAGGCCCAGCTGGGTGATGGGGTTGTTGGCGTTGACGTAGACGGCCAGGGCGTCCATGGCCACCACCACCCGGGTGGGGGGGTAGCCGAAGCGGGCGGTGAACGCGGCCAGTTCCTGGGTGTTCATCTCCCGGCTCATCTGGCCCATGAGCGTGGTCCCGGCCACCAGGGCCCGGGGCGCGGTGGCGGAGCCCTTGGACACCAGGGTGTACTCGAAGCCCGGGTGGAGGTTCTTGAAGTCGTCCAACCAGAGCTGCATCAGCGGGTCCATGGAGTCGGAGCCGATGCTGGTCAGGCGGGCCTGGGCCGGGAAGCCGGGGTCGGGCCGGTAATCCGGCAGGCCCGCGGCCAGGTCGGCGGGCCGGGGTTGGGCCACCAGCGGGGTCTCGGCCGGAGTGGCCTGGGCGGCTGCGGGCGGGGTCGCCGGGGGAATGGCGGTTCCGGCCGTGGGGGCGGCCGGGACCCGCGCGGGCGGGGCGCATCCAGCCAGGGCCAAGGTCAGCAGGGCGGGGACGATCCAGCGCATGGGCATACTCCTGCAGTCAGGAGAACCGACACGCATGAAGGGCCGGACAAGGCGGTGCGACGATCCTGTAACTCCGATGCCGTCCCGGGGCGGGCCTTCAGGGCTGGCCGGCCTCCAGCTTGCGCCGCACCCCCGAGGCGCGGGCGTCCAGCATCTGCCGGGCCTGGCGCAGGGCGTAGGCGCCGGCTTCCAGGGGATTGACGCCGCCGCCGGGGAAGATGTTGCACAGCACTTCCCGGTCCGCGTCGGTCTGCCCGGCGCGGGGCCCATAGGCCATGTAGGCGCTCAGGGCGTCGGCCCGGCCCAGGCCGGGGCGCTCGCCGATGAGCAGGATCAGCACGCCGGGCCGGAGCAGATCGCCGATGTCGTTCATCACCCCCACCCGGCAGTGGCGGATGAAGAACGGTGTGCCCAGGCTGAGGCCCAGGGTGGCGCTGCCGGTCTGGAGCACCGGCAGGATCTGGCGCAGATTGACCTCCACCGCCTGGGCCGACAGGCCGTCGCCCACGCAGATCTGCAGATCCGGGCCGGCCACGCAGCGCTCGGCCACCTCCCGGCGGGAGGCCGGGTCCAGCTGCCGGCCCAGGTCCGGGCGCAGCAGGTACTGCTCCTTGCCGCCCTCGATCCGGGTGCGGACGCTGAACAGGCCCAGCTCCTCCAGCAGCGCGGCCGGCACCTCCCGGTCCAGGGCGTCCCGGGTCACGGCCAGGTCGCTATGGAACAGCTGGGCGGCCCGGGTGCGCGGGCGCGGGCCGGCCCGGCCCACCCCCAGGCGGGCGCTGGTGGTTTCCAGGAGCGCGGCCAGGCCCAGGGGGTCCAGCGGGTGGTCCAGGCCGGGCCGGGAGCGGGCGGAGGGCAGGGTGGGATCCTCCAGGTCCAGGATGAGGTCGGCGGCGGGCGGCAGGGCGTCGGGCATGGGCGGCCTCATCGTGACATGAAGAACGTGGGGTCGCCGGCCTTCTCGGTCAGGCGGCCGTCGCGCATGAGGCCCAGCTCCTCCAGCCAGGCCTCGAACTCCGGCGCCGGGCGCAGGCGCAGCAGCTGCCGCAGGGTGGCCAGGTCGTGGAAGGAGGTGGACTGGTAGGACAGCATGGCGTCGTCGGCCATGGGCACGCCCATGAAGAAGCTGCAGCCGGCGGCGGCCAGCAGCAGGGCCAGGTTCTCCGAGGCGTTCTGCTCGGTGCGGGCGTGGTTGGTGTAGCAGACATCGCAGCCCATGGGCAGGCCGCTGAGCTTGCCCATGAAGTGGTCCTCCAGTCCGGCCCGGTGGATCTGGTCGGTGTCGTAGAGATACTCGGGGCCGATGAAGCCGACCACGGTGTTCACCAGGAACGGCGAGTAGCGCCGGGCCAGGCCGTAGTTGCGGGCCTCCAGGGTGAGCTGGTCCCAGCCGTGGTGGGCGTCGGCGGATAGCGCCGAGCCCTGGCCGGTCTCGAAGTACAGATAGTCCGGGCCCGCGTGGCAGCAGTGTTTGCGCGCCAGCTCGCTGGCCTCGTCCAGCAGCCCCACGGAGATCCCGAACGATTCGTTGCCCTGCTGGGAGCCGCACAGGGACTGGAACACCAGGCCCACCGGGGAGCCGGCCTGGAGGCAGCGCATCTGGGTGGTGACGTGGGCCAGGACACAGGTCTGGGTGGGGATGGCCCAGGTCCGGACCAGCTCCTGGGTCATGTCCAGCAGCCTGGCCACGGAGCCGTAGCTGTCGTCCGCCGGGTTGATGCCGATCACCGCGTCGCCGCAGCCGTAGGCCAGGCCCTCGTAGATGGCGGCGCGGATGCCTTCGGGGGAATCAGTGGGGTGGTTGGGCTGCAGTCGGCCCGACAATCGCCCAGGCAGGCCGATGCTGTTGACCGCATGGCGCTGGACCTGGATCCGGCTGGCGCCATAGACCAGGTCCAGGTTGGACATGAGCTTGGTGACCGCGGCCACCATCTCGGCGGTGAGGCCCCGGGCGCAGCGGGCGATGGCCTCGCTGTCCTGTCGGTCGTCCAGCAGCCATTCCCGCAGTTCGCCCACGGTCCAGGTGCGGATCCCGGCGTAGACGGCCGGATCCACCGCGTCCTGGATGACCCGGGTCACCTCGTCCAGGTCGTAGGGCACGGCCGGCTGGTCGCGCAAGGCCCACAGGGGCACTTCCGCCAGCACCTGGCGGGCCGCGGCCCGTTCGGCGGCGTCCGCCGCGGCCAGGCCGGCCAGGCGGTCACCGGACTTTTCCTCGTTGGCCTTGCCCATGAGCACCCGGAGGTCCGGGAACTCGTAGGTCTTGCCGAACAGCTTCGTGCGCAGGAGCATGGGCGGGGCCTTCCGGAAGCGGGCGACGATTCAATTGAAACAATCATAGAAGACCAGGGTCTTGACCACCAGCGGCACCACCCGGCCGTCCATGAGCGGAGCGCCCAGGTCCAGGTAGTCGCCCTCCTCCAGGTGGACCTGGTCCAGGATCAGCAGCGGCCGGGCGCCGGCCAGGCCCTTGAGCACCAGGCCCAGGGCCTGGGCATAGTCCGGCTGGAGCAGGACGATGAGCGGGGCGGCGGGGGGCAGCCGCTCGGCGAAGGCCGCCAGGGCGGCGGCCAGCTCGCGCAGCCGGGGGAAATCGAGGGTGGGCTCCAGTTCCAGGGCCAGGGCGAAGCTGCCGCCGCCCGCCAGGTCCCAGCGCTGCCGGACGGCCTCCAGGGCCGCCGTCAGGCCGGCGCCATCGCCCTGCTCCCCGCCCGGGCGCAGCACCGGCAGGTTCTTCAGGGGCAGGATTCCCGGGTCCACCCACAGGGTGGCTCCGGACAGGGCGAGGGTCTGGGTGCCGGCGCCCAGCACGGTGGCGCGCCGGGTCTCCCGGGGGGGCAGCCGGGGCCGCCGGGCCAGGCCCGGGTGGCGCCGCACGCTGTCCGCCAGCAGCGGGCCCAGATCCCCGTGCCGGGCCACGGCGGAAACCGAGTCCAGGGGGATGGGCTGGTGCACGTAGAAGCCCACGCCGCCGGAAAACAGCAGCCCGGCGTCGTCGGGGCTCCAGGCCCGCAGGGCCGGGGGCGTCAGGTACAGCCGCTCGGCCAGGGGCGAGCTGGCGCCCTCCACCAGCTGGAAGGTGAGTTCGGCCATGGCGTCGGTCATCCGCCGCAGTTCGGCCAGGCCAGGGCGGTCGCCGGGGGCCAGATGCAGGCCGACGGCTTCCAGGATGGCCCGGCCCGGGCCGGTGACCGCCCGGACCCGGTCCCCGTCCAGTTCCAGGCTGCGGCCGCCGAAGGCCATGGCCGCCGAGCCCCGGGCCTCGCCCAGGCGGAACACGGCGCTGTTGGCGCTGCCGCCGCCCATATCCACATTGATCACCGTGCCGAAGTGCTCGCGCGACCAGCGCGCCGCCCCGGAGCCGCGTCCGGCCATGAGGCCCTCCACGTGGGGCCCGGCCACGGTGACCACGAAGTCCCCGGCCAGGCCGGCCACGCTGTCCAGCACCTGCTCGGCGTTGCGGGTGCGGGCGGTCTCGCCGGTGATGATCACCGCCCCGGTCTCCACCTGTGCGGGGCTGATCCCGGCCCGCGCGTACTCGGCCCGGAGCAGGGCGCCCAGGGCCGCGGCATCGAGGGTCGCGGCGTCCAGCAAAGGGGTGGCCAGGATGGGACTGGCATAGCGCACGCTGCGGCCGGTGATGGCCAGGCGCGGCACCTGCCCGGCCCGGGCCGCCGACGCCAGTGTCAGCTCGCTGAACACCAGTTGGGTGGTGGTGGTGCCGATATCGATGCCGACGCTGAGCATGCGGATGCCTCGCTCGCTGTGCCTAGCATACCGCCCCGCCCGAAGGGGCCCGGGGCTCAGGCCAGCGCCGGCTCCGGCGCCTGCGCGGCGGCCGTGACCAGGCAGGCCTCCCGGGAGAAGCCCACCGCGACCCGGGTGCCCGCGGCGGGCAGGGCCAGGTGCGGCGCGTTGAACTGGTCCAGGCACAGGTCCCGCTCGCCCACCCGGATCACCAGCCGGACGATGGAGCCCAGGAAGATGGTGTGGGTGAGGGTGCCCTCCAGGTGGTTGGCATGGGGCAGACCGTTCTCCAGGCTCAGGTTCTCCGGACGGAGCGCCAGCTGGACCCGGGGCCCCGGGGTCACCGGGCCGGCGGCGTGCACCGCCTGGCCGGCCACCGTCAGCACGCCCCGGGCCGCGTCGGTCACGGTGGCGTCCAGCAGGTTCAGGTTGCCGATGAACGAGGCCACGAAGGGGGTGGCCGGCTGGTTGTAGATCTGGAACGGGGTGCCCACCTGCTCGATGCGGCCGCTCTGCATGACCACGATCCGGTCGGACAGGGACAGGGCCTCCTCCTGGTCGTGGGTGACATAGATGGTGGTGATCCCCGTGGCCTGCTGGATGGCCCGGATCTCGGTGCGCAGGCGCTGGCGGATCTTGGCGTCCAGGGCCGACAGGGGCTCGTCCAGGAGCAGCACCCGCGGCCGCACCGCCAGGGCCCGGGCCAGGGAGGCCCGCTGCTGCTGGCCGCCGGACATCTGGTGCGGGTAGCGCTCGCCCAGTTCCTCCATGTGGATCAGGGCCAGCATCTCGTCCACCCGCGGGGAGATCGTTTCCGGGCGCCACCGGGCCACCTTCAGGCCGAAGGCGATGTTCTTGCGCACGGTCATGTTGGGGAACAGGGCGTAGTTCTGGAACACCATGCCCACGCCCCTCTGGTTGGGGGCCACCCCGGTGACCTCGGTGCCGCCGATGCGGATGCTGCCCGCGGTGGGGGTCTCGAAGCCGGCGATCATGCGCAGGGTGGTGGTCTTGCCGCAGCCGGAACCGCCCAGGAAGGACACGAACTCGCCTTCCTCCACCGCCAGGTCGAAGCCGTCGACCACGGCGGCCCGGCCGAACCGCTTGACCACGCCACTCAGTTCCAGGAATGCCATCGGGCGTGCCCCTTTCAATGGGTCCCGCCCGCGGCGGAACCCTGGCCGGCCATGCTGCGGCTGGCCAGCTGGATGAGGCCGATCAGGCCCCAGGTGAGAAGGAAACTGAGGATCGCCAGGGCCGCCGGTTCGTAGGCCAGGTCCCGGCCCACCAGGGCCATGTACGGACCGAACGCGGGCCAGGCCAGCATGACCGCCAGGGTCAGTTCGCCGATCACGATGGAGAAGGTGAGGAAGGCCGCGCTCAGCAGCGACACCCGCAGGTTGGGCAGCACCACCTTGAACATGATGGTGCCCCATCCGGCGCCCAGGCTCTGGGCGGCCTCGGTCAGGCCGCGCAGATCGATGGCCCGCAGGCCGCCGTCCACGGAGCGGTAGATGTACGGGAACGCCAGCACCACATAGCCGGCCACCAGCAGGCCCCGGCTGGAGACCAGGGCGAACGGCGGCGCGCTGTACATGCGGATCAGCCCGAACACCAGGACGATCGGGGGGATGACGAACGGCAGCAGGGAGATGGTCTCCACCAGCGGCTTGGCCCAGGGGGCGCGCAGGTGGATGTAGATCACCGTGGGGATGATCAGGCACAGCCCGGCGATGATGGTGAGCAGAGCCATCTCCAGGGAGAAGCTGAAGGTGGCCAGGAACTGGGGATCGGCGAACACGTGCCGGTAGGCGATGAAGCTGAGCACGCCCCGCTTGCCGTGCAGCGAAAAGATGAAGGTGGCCAGCAGCGGGATGAAGAAGTACAGGAAGCCGAGGGCGAGCCACAGCCAGGCCCAGCCGCGCCGGGCCCTCACTTCAGCCACCGGGAGGCCCGCTTCTGCAGGGCGGTGTAGGCCAGGATGCACGCGGTCATGACCACCACCATGCCGAACGCGAGGGCGTAGCCTAGGTTGGGATCGTGCAGCACATCGCCCTGGATCTGGGCGCCGATGAGGATGGGCACCAGGTTCAGCAGGCCGCCGGTGAGCGCGTAGGCGGTGGCGTAGGCGCCGAAGGCGTTGCCGAACAGCAGGATCATGGCGGAGAGCAGGGCCGGGGCCAGGATCGGCAGGGCGATGTGGACCCAGTACTGGAACCCGGAGGCGCCCAGGCTCTGGGCGGCCTCGCGCCACTCCTTCTTCACCCCGTCCAGGGCCGGGGTGATGATCAGCACCATGAGCGGCAGCTGGAAGTACAGGTAGGTGATGCACAGCCCCCAGAAGCTGTAGAGGTTGAACCCGGCGCGGTAGAGATTGACGCCGAAGACGGTCTTGAGCACCACGGTGACGATGCCCACCCGGCCCATGGTGGCGATGAAGGCGAAGGCCAGGGGCACGCCGGCGAAGTTGGAGGCCACCCCGGAAAAGGTCAGCAGCCCGGAGCGCACGCTCCGGGGCAGGCCGCCCAGGGTCACCGCGTAGGCCAGCAGCAGGCCGAACACGCCGCCCGCTAGCGCCGTCACCCCGCTCACCTCGATGGTGACCAGGTAGCACTTGAGGATGTCCGGGCGGAGCAGGTGGGCCAGGTTGGCCAGGGTGAAGGCGCCGTGCGCGTCCTGGAAGCTGCCCAGCAGCAGCCCGCCCGCGGGCAGGATCATGAAGGCCAGGGTGAACAGCAGGAAAGGCACCAGCCCGAGCCAGGCCCGGGAGCGGGAGATAGAAGTGGGAGGCGCGGCGGCCGCGCCTCCCGGGGCTGTTGGCGCTTCGGTCATGGGCTGCTCGAGACTACTTCTTGGTCACGTTCACGTTGACGACCTTGTCCCAGTTCTCGGCGGTGGCCTTCTTGGTGGCCTCCTGGTCGTCGATGCTGGGGAACTTGGCCTTGGCATAGGCGGCGGCGGGCGGCAGCTTGGCAGCCAGGTCGGCGGGGATGACCTTGCGCTTGGCCAGGTCGGCGAACCGCACCGGGTGGCCGTAGCCCTTCAGCCAGAGCAGCTGGCCTTCGTCCGAGTAGAGGTATTCCATGTACAGCCGGGCCGCGTTGGGGTGGGGCGCGAAGGCGCTGATGGCCTGGATGTAGACGCCGGCCACCACGCCGGTGGCGGGGATGATGACCCCGATGTTGGGGTTGCCGGCGCTCTTGTCCCGGTTGCTCAGGGCGTTGTAGTCCCAGCGCACGGTGATGGGGGTTTCGCCCGAGGCGACGGTGCCGGGGACGGCGATGATGGGCACGAAGTTGCCCGCCGTGTTCAGCTTCTTGAAGAAGTCCAGGCCGGGGGTGATGTTGGTGAAGCTGCCGCCGTTGGCCAGGGCCGCCGCGGCGACTGTGAGGAAGGCCTGGTTGGAGGTGCGCGGGTCGCCGGCCAGGGCGATCTTGCCCTGGTACTCCGGCTTGAGCAGGTCCTTCCAGTCCTTGGGCGGATTCTTCACCAGGTCGGTGTTCACTTCGAAGGCCAGGGCGCCGTAGTAGTCGCCCACCCAGTAGCCGTCCGGATCCTTGACCGTGGCCGGGATGCTGTTCCAGGTGGCGACCTTGTAGGGGGCCACCAGCCCGGCCTGCTTCACCTGGGGACCGAAGGACAGGCCCACGTCGATGACGTCCGGCGCCTGGCGGCCGCTGTTGCCCTTGTTGGCCTTGATCGCCTCGATCTCCTCGCCCGAGCTGCCGTCCGGGTTCAGCTCGTTGAGCTTGATGCCGTACTTGGCGGTGAACTTCTGGAAGATCTCACCGTAGTTGACCCAGTCGTGCGGGCAGGCGATGACCGTGAGCTCGCCTTCGGCCTTGGCGGCCTTTACCAGGTCGTCGAACTTGGCGGGGGCCTTGGTGAGCAGCTGGGCGGCGCTGGCGGCCGGGCTGAACGCGAGGACCAGGGTCGCGGCGAGGGCGGTGCGGGTGATGCCCGCGGGCAGCGTGGCCAGAAGGTTTCTCATGCCTTTTCCTTTCGAGTGGGTGGCTGCCGGCTGGGCCGGCTACCACAAGTGAAGGTCAGTGCAGTGAACCGTGGGGGATGCTGGGGGTAAATTCTATGTGAATTGTTTTTGCCTAGCCTGGAACAAGGTCTGGTACGGGTTGAATTGGTGGAAATCCTAACATGCTTCGATATTCTGCGACCAGGAAAGCGGCCCGTCCGGGGCGGGCGGCGCCGAGGGGTGGCTGTGCCCCCCCGCCCATGGCAACATGACGTATTCCCATCACCGGGCGGTTGCTGCGGCGGCATGCCGGGATGGGTTGGCCGGCGCCGTTCCGTGCGCGAAAGGATCCTGCATGACGATCAAGCTTGAACAGCTCGGCAAAGCGGTGCTCGCCACCCAGTACGCGGTGCGCGGCGCCATCGTGGCCCGGGCCGGCGAACTGGAGCGGGCCGGTCGCGACATCATCTACTGCAACATCGGCAACCCCCAGGCACTGGAACAGAAGCCGCTCACCTACCTGCGGCAGGTGCTGGCCCTGGCCCAGTATCCGGAGCTGATCCGCACCGCTTCCGGGCTGTTCCCGGCCGATGTGCTGGACACCGCCCAGCGGCTGCTGGCGGGCACCAGGCACGGGCTGGGCGCCTATTCCGAAAGCAAGGGCGTGCGCTTCGTGCGGGAGGCGGTGGCGGACTTCATCACCCGCCGGGACGGCATCCCCGCCGATCCCGAGGCCATCTACCTCACCGACGGCGCCTCCAAGGGGGTGCAGGCGGCCCTGCGGGTGCTCATCGGCGGACCGAACGACGGGATCATGATCCCCATCCCCCAGTACCCGCTGTACAGCGCCACCATCACCCTCTACGAGGGCCGGCAGGTGAACTTCTACATGGACGAAGGCAACGACTGGCGGCTGAGCGAGGCCATGCTGGAATCCAGCCTGCGGGAAGCCGAGGCCCAGGGCATCCAGGTGCGGGCGATCTGCGTGATCAACCCGGGCAACCCCACCGGTTCGGTCATGGACCGGGACAACGTGGCGATGGTCATCCGGTTCGCCAAGGCCCACGACCTGGCCATCCTGGCCGACGAGGTGTACCAGGAGAACGTCTACCTGGAGGGCGACCGCTTCGTCTCCTTCGCCAAGGTCCTGGTGGAGCTGGGCGAGCAGGAGGTCAGCCTGTTCAGCTTCCATTCCTGCTCCAAGGGCTTCCTGGGCGAGTGCGGCCAGCGCGGCGGCTACATGGAACTGCGCAACATCCCCGCCGACGTGGTGGCCCAGATCCTCAAGCTGCAAAGCGTGGGGCTGTGCGCCAACCTCACCGGGCAGATGACCACCTACTGCATGGTCTGCCCGCCCCGCCCCGGCCAGCCCAGCCACCCGCTGTACATGCAGGAGAGGGACGCGATCCTGGACGAGCTCAAGCGCCGGGCGGTGCTCCTGGCCGAGGGCCTGAACCGGATCCCCGGCATCCAGTGCAACAAGGTGGCGGGGGCCATGTACTGCTTCCCGAACCTCACCCTGCCCGAAGGCCGCAGCGATGCCGAGTACTGCATGAGCCTCCTGGAGGAGACCGGCATCTGCGTGGTGCCCGGTTCCGGATTCGGCCAGCTGCCGGGCAGCTTCCATTTCCGCACCACCATCCTGCCGCCCACCCACCGCATGCGCGAAGTGGTGGAGAAGCTGGCGGCGTTCCACGTGGCCTACCGCTAGTGTAGGCCGCCAGAAATACATGTACCATCCAGGCCCAGTGCTTCCATCCGATGGTGGTCAGGCTTTCGTGTTGATGAGCCGCTTGATTCCGCCGTCCTTGAGCGGCCAGGCGTGGAA